>ENA-UEQL01000074-UEQL01000074.1-human-gut-metagenome-genome-assembly--contig:-NODE-74-length-52494-cov-11.545644_pt1 | contig 52494 bp, 42 predicted proteins | sample MGYA00242905_ERZ507926 | MGnify/ENA primary metagenome ERZ507926 (study PRJEB26167, sample SAMN06115531) | human gut metagenome | host: Homo sapiens | place: China:Henan | collected 2015-09-09 | study...
CAGGGGCAGAAGGACTTGAACCCTCGGCACGCGGTTTTGGAGACCGCTGCTCTACCAACTGAGCTATACCCCTATATCTATTTTATTTTCAAGACAAGATGTATTATATCAAACTTCGCATAATTTGTCAAGGATTTTTTGAAAATTTAATATTTATTTTGTATCTAAATCAGAATACCAAATAGCATACTATCAAACGGATTGATACTTCATAATATGCAAAGCTAAGCACATCATATTAAAGAACAGACAATATCTTTGCTTTAGAAAAACAAGGGAATGCGCAAGAAATTCAAATTGCGTCAATCCCTTTATTTTATACTTACACATTCCTATAATATTCATCCAGCTTTGTATCGCAAACGGTTAAGATATATTCTATATCCGACTTGGAAAGGCGATTGTATATTTTGGGGGTTAAATATATGTATTTTTGATTGCATGAGATTTCCATAAAATTCATATCATAGAATCGTTTAAACGGAAAGCGTAGGATATTATTTTCAATCTGTTTTTTACTGCAATTATTTGAAGAATAAATACTTCCCTTTTTCTCGGCAACGAGTCCATTATTTCTGCGTTTTTTATAGAATTTATCAAAATAATCTACAATATCAGAAAATTGTGCCTTACCCTCATCGTCAGCAAATCTAAAAAATGCTTTCAAAAGCAACGGCTTATAGGAATAGGTCATCTGCATCTTTAAAACAAAAAGCATAAATTGCTTTTTTACAGAATCATCTGTTATTAAGCTCCAACCAAATTCATCGGCATATTTTTTAATGGTTTTTTCATAAAAATAGTTTTTAGCTCGATTATTGTGGGTCATAACTACCTTATCAGGCTTTACCTTGTTTTCGCTAATGTATTTGTGCAAGGTTTCAGACTGAATATTTACCATTCTTACAAATTCGTTTTGTGAATATAATTTGTTGTGAAACACTTTCTTTAAAAGTATCTTTTTGGCAAAACTTCCTCGGCTATTGACTTTATCCTGCCGTATCTTTTCGAGCCTTTCAACTGAACAACCTCTCACCCTTGCTACGGAAAAAATCACTTCCATTATATCGGCAAGTTTTTCAATATTATTATCTGCATGATACTCTGCAACTTCTTCGTCAAGCATTTTGTCCAACATTTTAATATATTCTTCATCATCGAGAATTTCTATTGAACACTCATCTCCGTTTGATCTGATTATTTCCGGAGTGCGGTCACGAACAAGTTTATTATAGATCTTTTCACCCAAAAGCTATCACCACGCTATACAATATATGTAATATTATAACATAATGCAGTGAATTTTCAATAATTTTTATGAATAGTGCAAAATCATTGCCTTGATTTTCTACACTATTACATCTATTATTGTTTATTTTCCCTTTAAAATATGTATTAATGCCTTAGCAATCTTTACTGCCTCGTCGGTTGTGTTGTCTTTGCCTAAAGATATTCGGATTGTACCCTTTGCATATTCATTAGGTGCGGCGATAGCTTTCAGTACATGAGAAATTTGTGTATTTTGGCTGTCGCAAGCCGAACCCGTTGACACCATTATTCCCATTAAATCAAGGCGGTGCAACAACATTTCCCCTTCTGCGCCTTTAAAAGAAAGACTGAGATTGCCGCTTATCTGTGGTTGTGCACCATTGCGAATATAGTCAATTTTTGCACTGCTCAGCAAATGCACTATTGTTTGCTCCAATTTTTGCAAATGCTCTGTATTCTCAGCTATTGCGGCAATATTTTTCTCCAAGGCTTTCGCCATTCCTACTACCGCACTAATATTTTCCGTTCCGCCACGCATACCGCCCTCTTGAGCGCCGCCGTTTATACACGGTTGTATTTTAACTCCATTTTTAATATAAAGGAAACCTATTCCCTTAGGCCCGTTGAATTTATGCGCTGAACATGACAGCATATCAATATTTAAGTCTTTTACATCAACTCTGATATGACCTAATGCCTGCACTGCATCGGTATGAAAAATCAAACCATTTTCATGGGCAACGGCGCACAATTCCTTTATCGGCTGAATTGTTCCGATTTCGTTATTTGCCATCATAACCGAAGAAAGCACTGCATTTTCTGATATTGCGCTTTTAAGGCTTTTTGGAGTTATAAAGCCTTCTTTTGTAGGGCGAATATACTTTGCTTTGTATCCGCAGCTTTCAAGATATTTGCAGGAATTAAGCACTGCGTGGTGCTCAAACTCAGAGGTAATAATTACACTGTTTGGCTTGTGTAAATTCATAATTCCTTTGAGCGCCCAATTATCGCTTTCTGTGCCGCCTGAAGTAAAAAATATTTCATTAGGTTCGGCATTAATACATTTGGCTATACTTTCCCTTGCGTTTTTAAGCGCCTTTTTTGATGCTTTGGCAAACGAATAAGGCTGAGAGGCATTGCTGTAATCTTCAAGCAAAAACGGGCGCATCGCATTAAAAGCATCTAAGTCTAATTTTGTTGTAGCTGCATTATCGGCATAAATCATTTATAACACCGCCTTATTCAAATAATTTGCAACCCTCGTCTTTAAATTCTTCTATCTTATCGAGCAAATCCTCTACCGTTGTATCCAAATACTGAGCCAAACAATCCAAGCAATAAAATGTATCGGCCTGTGTGCCCAAGAGTTTTTTATTGATACCGACAGTATTTTTGTCAAGATTTTGTAATCCGCAGCTTATGCAATATTTTTTCATTAGTAGTCCTCTTTAAGTTTGAAAACAGGCATTTTTTTACTTTCGGTTTTGTATTCCTTTGGGTCAAGTATCTCTAACTGCAACTGCACAATCGCCCTCATTTTTACCGCAGGGCGCAAGCAGTAATTTAAAAATAAGCGCCTGTTTATATCCTCAACGGTGCGGACATTTGGAAACAATAATTTTAAATATGCCGTTGTCAGTCGCTTTACTGCCTCAACATGCCTTTCGTATGCACCGTCTGATACCTCTACAATTTTATCGACTATTGCACGATAGCTGATGTCGTCACGCAACAAATGGAGAACCGAACAGAAATACTCTGTATTCAAAGCCCAACCTGAAATTTTCAGTTTTGGCTGCATTGGCGGAATATCCCAACCTCTGATAAAGCCATGCATTCTGTCCACAAGAGCGCTCTCTCTGAATAATGACGGCAGTTCCACAAGCATATTTTTGTACTCGTCCATATTGTCTGACTCAATATTTCCGAGGAAAATTATACCTGCATCAGACACTACCTCATGACCGTTTACATCACATCTTCCTCGTTCCATATATCCTTGCATTACAGAGCGCATTTCGTTTACATCGCCGAATTGTACGAGCTTTACCTCGTCAATCGCTACATAATCGTGCCCCACCACATAGCCGGGATTTTTCTTTTGATTGTCATAGAACATTTTTGCACGAGATACCTTTCCACCGTCTGTAAGCAATCCGTATTTGCTCACATTGCCGAAAACATAAGACTTACCCGTACCCTTTGGCGCTAATTCTATGATATTTAGATTTTTTTCCACAAACGGCAACAAACGCATAAGCATTGCGAGCTTGCTATGCTCATCATTATAGCCTGCGGCATTATAATCCATTGCGCCAAGCAATACATCTATCCACTGCGATATGTTAAATTCATTTCTTACATCTTTATAAAAATCAAGGCTGATATCATACGGGCAAAAACTTGTAAAGTCGGTAAGCTTAATTTTGCCCTGAATTTTAGGCTTTACCGAATCATCGGGCAGTCGGTAACCTAACTCAACCACGCCCCATATATCAGAACCTTTTACCAAGTCATCTTTTACATTATCCCACACATACGGCTCTATGATTGTTTCTTTACTTTCAAGTCCGAACTCAGGGAGCGAAAAAGAAACCTCACCTGTTTTTATGCTAATATCGATTGCAATTTTTGTGAGCAGCTTAACCTTTTCAAAGCCTGTAATTATTCTTTCCTTTATGCTTATCCAAGCTTCTTTTCGTGGCATATAGGTATTGACAAAATCAAGCAATTCTTCTGTATCAAAATTTCCGTCCTCATCTTCAAATTTTTTGAGAACCCAGTCACGCAAAAAAGACGGCAGTTTTAAAGTTTTTAAGAAACTCATTTCTTTTAAATCTTTATAAACAACCATTTCGTCAAAATTTTCTCTCAGCTTATCTATCAAATCACACACCCCTTACAGTATATCTTTTTCCTTAAAATCGGTGTTTTCGGCGCAGAATTTCAGACCGCTTTTGAGCAGGTTGTCCTGCAAATAAATATCAACAGAATATTGAGCCGACTTTTTCAGTTCGGGAATTGATACAGTAAATTGCTGTCCGTTTGAAGATTTGGCAAAGTACAATTTATCAATCGTTGAAATCCTAACAGAAATTCCGTCAATCTTAGATTTTGAAAAAATAACAATTTGGGCATTTTTCTTTCTTTTGCTAAATTTGATTTTTTCTGTCAGCATTTTAAATTCATATTCGGCAGGTGCTTTTGTAATTTCTATAATCGGCACAACCACCTCTTCGAGTGTTGCTCCACCATGCACCTCAAACCTTGCCATGCGACCGCCTTTAAAAGAATCATAATTAGCAATAGTCCAATAATCTTCGCTGTCAATAGCGCAGCTCGGCGGTTCATCTCCCCGAGTTTTGCGGCAGCACCTGCCCGAATGTTCGCCGTTTTCGCACATTTTATATTTATTCTGACTGTTGTTTATAACAGCTAATCTGCTTGAGCCGTGGTCCGAAATCAATATTACTTTTTTATAATTTTGCAAATCTGTCGCTGATTTTTTTACGGTTCTTTCAATTATTTCTAACTCTCTTGAAAGATAAGACGGTATTTCATCGTTCGGCAAATCACAATCCTTGCTGCCATGGTGCTTTACATCGTCTATCAAACTTACTTTTTCGTCAGAGCCTGCAAAATCAGCTCCTCGGTTTTTAAAAACATCTATAAAATCCTTGTTTTTAGCCGTTACCGATGGCAGCTCGCAATGGCACAGAGTGGTGTACGCAATCAAGTTATTTTCTCTGCATTTTGCCAATATAAAAGACAGAAATTCAACACCCATTGCATCCATAAAATACACCAAAGTGTTCGAAACATCTATCGACTCGGTTTTTTCGCACCTTGCGGGCAACAGCCTTATGTAATCTCTTTTCAAAGCCTGTTCCTCAACAATGTGCAAAAACTCAGGCTGAATATAATTTGCTACTTTCTGAAATTTATATAAATCAAAATAATTGTTTAGTAATTGATTTTTATAATCATAGGTTTGCAAATACTGATACAAGGCAGGATATGTATGCTCAAGAGCGGTCATAATTTCAGATTTTGTATAATCTTCTCTGTAATCGTTGAGCGTTTTAAAAATCAAATAAATTTCTCTTTTTGTCATATCGCTCAAATAGTAGATTGCATTTTTACCCTTTGACACTACCCAATCGCAATAGTCTGCCACCTGTATATCAGATATACCTATATAATTAATCAAAAGTCTTCGCTCGTTATAGCACTTCCAAAAATTATTATCGCTATAAGGAAAATCTAAAATTTTCTGATACAGTTCCTTTTCAATATTCTCAAAGTAATCTGTATTTTTTGCAACAGCTGATAAATACATACCGTTTTTTTCGCCAAAAAGTTTTAGCGATATAAAGTACATCCAACGCTCGTTATCGTTGTATTTTTCCCACTTTGTAAGTGCCGAATCAAGATTGTAGCTTCCGCCAAAGGTGTCCGCAACATAACTATACCAAGACTTGTGCTTTGAAATTTCTTTTAGTGCATATTCCCATTGAGCTGTTGTACCAAAAGACTCCGATAATTCATTAGTGGCGGAATCAACAGAGCAAAGCAGGCTGTAAGCATTTTTCTGCTCACAAATATCTATAAGCGAGTAGATATAATTGCTCTTTTTCTTTTTGGTATTTACATACAAATGATTTATATTATGGTTCTCTATAAAATACGGTACACTTTGAATACCGTTTGCCGATAAAGTTTCCTTGGTTGTTTGCATAGGCAAAGAAGAAAACTCCAGCCTAACATTTTCGCCGGTGTCGCCGTCTGCAATATAAATCAAGTTTCCCATACGGGGATCTAAAAAGTCAAGCTGTTTTTTGCATTGGTAGCAAACCACAACCAAATGGATATTTATTGTGGTAAACGAAAGCAAATTCTTGAGCAACTCTTTTAGTTTTTGTTCGCCAAAGAGTTTATAAAAAGTAGTAAAGCCTGTAATAAACACATTGCCCGAAAGATTGTGCAAATCATTATACAAATCAGCCTCAGAGGGATTTTCATCAAAATTAGCGTAATCGGCAACATCTTTAAATACATTGGAGCCAACCCTAAAATGAGAGCAAAAAGTTTTCATATCATCGCAATTTTGAACATCTACAAGTCGGGGGCGACTATCATCAATTTGCATATAATTATCTATTCGCTTTATGCAGTCCTCGAGTTTCATATCTTGAAAATCCCCTTACTTTCCTTTAATAATCTCCATACCTACCACCATATTACTGCGGATAAGTTCTTTGAGATATTGTTTAACATCGGCAACATCCATATTGTCAATTTTTTCAAGTGCCTTTTCACAACCCGATTCGGTATATTTATGATCCGCCATATCATATAGTTTTCGCTCTAACTCAGGATTTCCAAACCAATCGTACACATCAACAGACATAACCTTTTCTAATCTTGAGCGCACCTCGTTTAAATCCTCAAGCATTACACTGTACTGCTTCACAATAGTATTGCGAAAAGCATCGTCAATAGCTGTTTCATCGTTAAGTCTGTTGAAAAAAGTTGCACTTTCAAGAAATTCGGTAGCCTTTCTTACAGACTCGGAATCAGGGTGCTTTTTATTGAGAGTATAAAAAGCAGATTTTGCGTTCTGTATGTCTTTACTGTCAATCATACATAAAATTGGTGTACGGTGCGCCTTAGACCACTGCATTGGACTATCGCTTGCCGTTTTGCTTTTCCAAATATTTCTTAGCTTTACTATTCCCTGCTCATTTACATACTTTTCGGCGGTTTCTTCAACCTTTGACTGATACGCTTTCTTTTCCATAGTAAACATATCGCTCGGCAATTTTTTGAATATATCACCGATTTCTTCATCGTCAAATTGGTCGAGTATATATGAGCACGACCGCTTGAACATTTCTATCTGATTATTATAAAAGGCATTAAAATCAGTTGCGTATAAAGACAATAGCTCTAAAAATTTATTTCTCTGATTTTCGGGAAGATTACCCAACTTTTTCATTGTGTAAAGAACTTCCATAAAGTCAGATAAACTGCCCCAATAATTTTTTGCATACAAATAAGAAATATGAATAAGCGAGCAACGGTCGCACCATTCTTTTACAGTTGTTCTAAACGAAGTATTTTTAGGCAGTACCTTATTGCTTTCTGCAATTATTTTGTACTCAACTATAACCTCGTCAATTTTTTGATTGGCAGTGTCGGTATTCCACACCCAATTTGCCGCATCCACATTAAATTTTTCTTTAAGTTGGTTTATGTACTGTCCGTTATCTCCAACTTCACCGGCAAGTGAAATAAGTTCACCATTTGAATATGTATGAAGATAGCAATCCATACCCTTGGTAATCATATCGTCTTTTACGAGCAATACCATATCGTCAATTATGTCTGCATTATCAAGGCATATTTTGCCTATATCAATGGCAATTTCCTTGTCGGTATCTCTGCCGGCATAGTTATTATTATTTGCAATTCCGCCAAATAAATCAATTAGATTTGATACGGTATCGGCAGAGGTTTTAAGAGTTAAATTATCAAGGTTATATTTTAATACCCATATTGGAAATGCCCACTCACGCATCTTTTGGCGAATTTTATCTCTTGTACTTTCAACAGACACGCAATTTACAAGTGGAATACCAAATATTCTAGACGACGCCTCGTTAAATTTTTTCTCCTCGGGTTTCATAGAGGCAATATATGTGTCCTTGCAGCTTTTATAACGAGATAAATTTGGCATATGACTTCCAATTATATCAGATACCATTTCCTTTAGCTTGTCAACTGTGAGCGGTTGATTGTGAATACCGTCTGTATAGTTAAAAGAACCGTCGGCATATTCCTTCAGCAAAAATCCCATTACAAAAGCGGTTAAATTACAAGGCATAAATCCGTACTTGCTGTTTTTATCGCTAAAGAAAGAGTATACCTCTCTGATAGAAATTTGACCGCTCTTTTCAAAGGCATTGTCCATAAGATTTTTAAGCTCAATTTTCATTTTTGAGATAGGTAAATATGGTTTTTTAATCCAATATTCCTCAACATTCCAAGCATCATCGCCTATATATTTATCGAGCTTTGTCTGAGTGTTGCTTGAGCGGTACTGTCCCGATAAATTTTGCTCTGCTCCGCAAACTACACCCGAAGGCAGAGAATTTGTATTCCACATAGTTGCGTTTACAGTGCCAAATGTTTCAAGACCTTGCGGATATTTATTTCTGTTAATTCTCTCCAAACAAGTGTAAACCTGATCAATGGTGTTTGCTCTTTCTCCGTTTTTGTATTCAGAGCTGTATATAATAAATTCGCCGTCTGCAATTTTATTTCGCCATTTTCTCAATATTTCTTTTGCGTTTGATTCATACTGATTTGCAACGCCTCTGTCACCTTTGAGGTGTATCGCCGATTCACTCATTGCCTCTGCATACTGATTTAACAAGTCTTTGCCCAGCGGAGTTCTTGCGGCATCTATAAATATAAAATTACAGTTTTCGTCATTCATTGCATTTCTTATCATTTTGTCAATTTCAACGCTTTCTGCGTCATCTTTGGCAAATGCTGCAACAGCTATAATTTTATTATCTTCGGACTCCTCTTTTACTTTGAGCTCATTCATTTTCGTTCTGAAATCTGTTTTTGACACAAAGCTAAGGTCATATCTCAGGCGCAATGCTCCTTGAAGTGAAAACACCTCCGAAACATTCATTTCCTGCAAAAGCTGAGCTGTTGGCTTTTGCAGCATTTCTTTCTTTTTATTTTCAAGTTCTGCTGTATTTACGGAATTTATAAGTGCCGAATACTGCTCCTTTCCTCCGGGAAGAGGGCGTTTAAACAGCACCTGCAAATTTACAAGTCTGTTTGCAATACGAGCAGCCTCGCCGTTTTCAAGGTCAGAGCCTTCAAACGCATTGTTTAAATTGCGCTCGTTTGGTATAAACAATTCAACAGAATCGCCTGTTTTTTGAGAAATTGCCTGCAAAAGCAGTACGGTTTTTAGCACCCGCTCCTCATCATTGCTGAGGTTTTTATTTTTTGCAAAAGAAAAGCAATCAAGAATAGACCTTATATCGTGAGAAAGAAATTCTTTTCCTTTTTCATAGAAAAAGTCCCATAGCATATCTATTGTTAAGAGAGGATTTTCGTCATATGGGCCGTAATTATCAATAAACCACTGAAAGCCTTTGATTTCATCTCCACGATCGTTTTTAATAAAATCAAACATACTTCTCTGATTTGAATCAAAGGCAGATGAAATATGCTTTAGCAAAAGTGCCGCATACGGATGAATAGGAAGTATATTTTTTAACTCATCGTCATTAATTTTTGCTTTATTCTTCACAAGTATTCTTGTATCATTAGTTCTTGTGTAAAGTTCGTTGCGGTCTTCAAACCATTTACTTTGAATAACAGGGTCTTCACTTATTTCCATAGCCTTTCCCATAAGGCGGAAAGCCATATTTTCGGGAAGCTCAATATTACAAATAGGCTGAACAAATCTTCCCATAATTTTCTTCCAATCCTTATCGCTTTCGGGGAAAATATGGGTAACATTATGCGTAACGATAATCATATAAAACGGATCACTTCCGCTTAAATCAACAATCTTTTGAAAACCTGTCAAAGCACGCATATTATTTTTGAAATACTCGGTAAATTCGTCCCATATAAAAACAATGGCCTTTAAATTATTTTCCTTTATTACTTCTTTTATCCATTCAATAAGGTCATCAATACTGATTTTGAGAGCTGAAAATTGCTTTTCTTTGCCTACACGCATAATTCTGCCCATAAGTGCCTCAAGAGCCTCATCGGTATAAGTGTTCAGCTTTGAAATAACAGTGTCGACATCATCACCGCCGAACAAATCGGTATATTCTGTTTTTAGCAAATCATTAAATGTATTCTTTGCCCAACCCTGCGACAGCCAATTTATGACTGAATCTTTTAACGCTTTATTGCCACCGCTCAAATTCTCATCATTTAACGCCTTTGCAATACTCTGCTGAATTCCAAATATAAGGTCATCATCATTATAAATATTTGATGAACCGTAACGGTGAACAGTAAGAATTTTTTGACCGCTGTTTTTTATTTGCTGAAGGCTGTTAAACAGATCATTGCTGAGCTGTTCGTGAAATTTATCAAAATATTCTTTTGTATCTTCCTCACCCGCCTCTAAAAGTTTTTTGAGAGTAAGTACAGCATGAGATTTACCTGTACCGTATGCACCCTCTACCCAAAGTGACACCTTTTGCTTGCGGGATATAACGCTGATACTGTCTTTTAAAAGTCTTACAAAGGTTTCGTGCGGATAAAACATTTTCCAAAGGTTGGGATTATCGTTTATAATTTTAAGATTTACCTGTGGAAAATAGTCCGGATTTATATTAAAGTAGTCACGATATTTATCAAGCATTGCCCTGCCTCCTTAAAATAACGATAAAACGTCATCTGCTGTTTTATCACTGCGCAAAGTAATATTATCAAGGTCGAGTGTAAAAGTTGCGTTAATGTACTCCGGATAATTTATAGACAGACCCGTTAATATTTTCTCCATCTGCTCTTTATCAAGTCCGAAAATCAGTGACGGACTCACTCCATCACTTTCTATGTTATAATTAAGCAATCGACTAAGTGTAAACTGATAATACCCACCACATGCCTCGGCAAATTTAAAAAGCGAGTAGAGTATTACACGAGGATCAGGCGACTGCCAAGGGGTACGGCATAAAGCTACCGATCTGTTCTTTTCTTTAACAGAATATCCTAAACCTACATTGCTAAAAGGCAACTCTGCAAATCTTGTTAAAGATCTGAATATATCGCTTGCAGCCCTTTCATTTGCACCTGTATCAACAATTTTTGAAACTATATATTCTTTCTTTGAAATCTCATTCATTTCTACATTTCGTACATACCAATTAATTTGCGGAGTATATACTAAATTGACAAGCATTATACCCCATGAAACGGGATTTTCTAACCCAATATTATCAATAATCTTTGCGTTTTCACTAAACAAATCACCGTCGATCAATTTTGCATCTCTCAAAAATCTTTTAAAAAAGCTAATCATCTGCGAACCGAGATCATTTTTGCTTTCAAATTCGTCCTTATAAGTAAAATACTGCTTTATCCATTCCATTTTTGGTGCGTGTGTGGAATAGCAGTTTAAACTCTTGCTTTTCATTTTTATTCCCCCTTTAGGTAATTCCAATGACTTGTATATTAAACAACCTCTGTCCACCTTGTGGCATTGAGAACAATGGTGACATAAATTGCTAACGGTAACCTTTCCGTTATCCATTTTTATATAACCGTTATGACAATCTGCCTCACATTCTTGACAGCCAATGCAACAGCCTGCCTTGTGAAATACATTCTTTAATAGTTTTACAAAAACAGGGTCTGATTTTGCCAACTGATTTGATATTATTACATCATATCCTCCTTGTGGCAAGAAATTAATTTTAAATTCATACTCATTTCCTTTGTAGGCTACTTTATACGGTGAGTTTTCTGATACAAGAACACCTATTGTTTTTATCCATTCTTTCCAATCTGTCTTTGGATTACGGACTTTAATAATCTGTTCGTCTTTTGTTGATGATTCACTACATGAAATATTTACAGATACATCTCTTCCGTTCATACGAGCTTTCCAACCCGTATGCTCCATAAACTCTTTTATCCTATCTGCTGACGGATATGTTTCTTTATACATTTCTGTTATAAATGTCATATACTTATTAACTTCTGACGGATAACATACACTTCTGAAAAAAGCATTTTTTTCGGATACATTAGGACAAACCAAACAGCCTGCTCGGTTATTTCCTTTTTTGTATGCATCATTAATCATCAAGTTTTGTGAATAAATGTAACAAAACAATTCAGCCGTATTCCACTCCAAAATCGGATTGCAACTATATTGACCTTTATGCTTTTCACCTAAACTAACATAGTCATATTCACTTCTTGATACACTTTCGCTTGCTCTCACACCTACAAAAGCCATACCTGTAAAATTAGTTTTCCCTGTATATTCTCTCAACTTTAATATTTGCGGTACTGTTTTATGCACACTACAACACCACCTTGTCAACTTTGACGGTGGTCCGAATTGTTGCCATGTATAGTCAGGTGAGTATTTTGATTTTGACTTTATAAAAGTTATATTGTTATGCAAACAATAATCTTTAATTTTAGTTACAGTATTGTATGTATCAGGAAACTCCATTCCTGTATCGCCAAACAAAACCATAAAGCCATTATGAGGTAAAGCTCTCTGCACAATATCAAGTGTAACTATGCTATCCTTTCCACCGCTAAAAGCGACATAAAATATATCCACCTTATCCTTGTACTTTATGTAGGTATTGTAAACTTTTTTAATTGTATCCTGTACCAAGCCCTCTAAAATTTCTCGATTCTTTTCTACCATTGCCGGAACATCTACAAATTTAAGAGGTGCGCCGTTCGGCTCGGGGGTGTCTAAAATTATTATTTCAGGAGCAGTGTAGCAAGAACCGCCCCTTGTTTTCGCTACCTTTCGCCCACGATAAAAATAGTTGTTTGCCTCAGCCCACATATATGGGTATTCGTCATTTTTTTCGTATTTCCAGTGCTTATCAAAGCCGAGTATATCGAGTTCTTTGTAATAAACAGGTCTTGGTTCTTTGCTGAAATGCAGTGGCGATGAATTAAGAATTATTCCGCCTGTTTCAACATCGTAATTATAAGAGTACATAGCATATTAATCTCCTTTACTCGCCCTATACAGCTTTGCTTTTGATACAACAAAATCAATATTATTGTAACTTCTGCGAGCAATATAACCCAAATCATACAAATACTGTAAGGCATTATCACTGTTGAGAGAAATATTGCTATCAGCTAAGGCTCTTATAATAACATCATCAATTGTATTTATCTCTGCACTTATTTTTACAATTGCTCCAACAGCTTTTTTTGCAGTAAAACCGCCGTATATCAATTTAAATTTTTTGCTGTAAAACGCAACATAGCTTTGCAACAAAAATGGATTCCATGGAAAACCGGCATTTGGAAATCCGCCAAATAAATCTACATCTTTTACGCTAACATAATCTCCGATACAAAATTGCTCCAATACATTATCGGTAGCGATAACATCAAATTTCGCCTGCGATTTTGAAACAAACTCGTCTTTACTTATTCTCAAGGAATTTTCATATACAGGCTCAAAATAAATAGAAGTATCGAGATCTTCTTTTAAGATATCAAGCTGTTCTAATGTAAAATGATTGTGATTTTTTGCAAATGTTGCAAAAACATCGCTCATAGATAATTTTTCGCCAAAAGTGCTGATGATCTTACCCTTGAACGAAAACCTATCTTTGAGTTTATAGCCAATTACATCTCTCAGTCCAATACCGGTTAAATACGGATACCTCTCCATAACAGACGGCAACTCACTTTCGATAGTATCGGTAAGTTCCTTGCCTCCCATATACTTTTTATCTGCAATAGATAAGCTTATCCACCTTGCAATTAAATCTATTTCATACTGAGTAAGCTCGACAATATCTGCATGGAAATACTCGCCCTTTTTATTTCTGATAAACTCGTCACTGTTTGAACCCGAAATTATATTCTTTATTTTGCTGTTTGAAATATGAGAAAGCGCCAAAACAATGTCCTCTGTTTTTACAGGCATTCCGCTTGATATTAAAAAATCACGAATTTCCTGCGCCTCATCTGCCTCAACATTTTCTCCGCTTGCAATGTAGTTTTTCTTTAAAAAATACATATTTGAGCGATTGATATATATAAGATATGTTTTCAGCATATCAACACTATTTATTCTGCCTTGTGCAAAATCGTCTGCAAAATTGCGGTAAAGCGAATCATAATAAATTATATTTTTGCCACTTTCAAAAGTGTCACTGATATATTTCAGCAACCTCTGCTTTGCCGCTTCACCAAGCATATCTTCGGGAAGATACGCCATATTGCCATATTTAATGGTTATGCTTTGAATATGATCACAAATTGTTTGATCATCATACTGCAACTCGGTTTCAAAAGTATTTTGCCATTGAATACGAAATCTTCGAAGACTTAATTTATCATTAAGTCTAAAACCTTTTTTATAATTAGCCGACAAAATCTTTCTGTACTGCTCTAAAAGAGCATTAAAAAAGGCTGTTTGACCAGCACAAGAAATTTTATCTGTTTTATCGCCAATGTTTGGATTACTTTTCTTATCCAAAGCATTGCTCGAAATATATTTTATAAAAAATCGGTAATATTCGTTCAAGGCGCTATCAATTTTTTGAATTTGCCTACTGTTTCTTGCCCTAAAAACCACATCTTTATTAACGACTTTTATCACCTTATATACATCATCTGCGTTGGTAACTTCAAATAGCGAATAGCCGAGTTTTCTGTTACTTTTACTGTATGTATCAACTAAATCGCATAGCTTTTTAACACGAGGAATATCGGCTGAACGGACAGAACTATCAAGCCATTTATAAAACTCCTGTTTAGTTTCTGCCATAGTACTCTCTCCTTTTTTGATTTCATCTGAATAACCGTTACATAGTCGTTATAAAAATTCACAATTTTGTATAGATTATATTATTTAAGCATAGTATAATATGTATTATTTTATCATTTTTTACAATTATTTGCAATAACCCGTTGTTACAAAATTTCACCAACAATTTTATATAATATGTTTAATATAAAAATAACGCAAATTGCTACTGCAATTTGCGAAATATAATTTTATTATTTATCACTTTATTAAACCTTATGAAATTACACTATTCTCAAACTATGTAGATAACGGTAGAGAGTTTTTGACAGTTTTACTACCTTATGAAATTACACTATTCTCAAACGAAAAAATCAAAAGTGATATTGAGCTTGTAGTTTTACTACCTTATGAAATTACACTATTCTCAAACCGCATTATGTTTTCTCCTTGATTTTTATTTGTTTTACTACCTTATGAAATTACACTATTCTCAAACTGTATCAAGACTGTTTATTATATCTGTATCGTTTTACTACCTTATGAAATTACACTATTCTCAAACACTAAGTATTATGAGTTTTATATTGACGCAGTTTTACTACCTTATGAAATTACACTATTCTCAAACCACTTATACACTGGTCGGTTTGGCAGTGGTGTTTTACTACCTTATGAAATTACACTATTCTCAAACCGAGAATTTTCCTGAACTGCTATATCAATTGTTTTACTACCTTATGAAATTACACTATTCTCAAACAGCGGCAGTGAGGGCATAACATCAGAAAAAGTTTTACTACCTTATGAAATTACACTATTCTCAAACTATCGTTGGTGAAAGAAAATGAAGTCATAGGTTTTACTACCTTATGAAATTACACTATTCTCAAACGTTAAAGGCAATTTTGTTTCAAGAACACGCGTTTTACTACTTTATGAAATTACACTATTCTCAAACACAGGACTTAAAGCCGAAGAAGTCAAAGTCGTTTTACTACCTTATGAAATTACACTATTCTCAAACGTACAGGGGACAGCCGCCGCCACGGGCGCGGTTTTACTACCTTATGAAATTACACTATTCTCAAACCTCAAAATTGAAAATAAAATGCACCCACTATAATGTGCATGGTAATTTCATAAGATAATTGTAAAACATTAACTAATTTTTGTCAACAATCTCGCATAAATCTTTATCAATTACTATAAGACTTTCTGATTTAGAAATTTTGGCAGGAACAGAATTTTCTATATCTACAATGCAAATATTATGTGCAACTGCCGATGATAAAATCATTTCTATTTCTTCGTCATTAAGATACAAATGGAGATTTTGCAACAGAAAACATTTTATGCCGAGATAATTTTTAAGAAGTTTCAAATATCTCACCAATCGTTCTGCGCTGTTTTCAGAATCGTTGCGTGGTGTAAAAGCAAACAATTTTAAAAATGCAGATGTTTCTATATTATTACAAAAATCAAAATCGAAGTCATACTCTTTAGCCAAACTTTCGCATATACTGTTGCAACACTCACGCAAGTTATTAATTTCATTAAAGAAATTAACATTGCACATATTTCGCTGATATGTATTTTTGTAGTGCTTTCAACATCTCGCACCACCAAATGCCCCATACTATAATCGAGCTTTGAAGTTTTAGTAATTACAACTGTACGCCAACTCACCGCTGCTCGCCTCCTTTTATTTTATCAAATATTTAATAAATCAACTTTTGATTCAAACAAACCTGTTACAGATTGATTTATAAGCTTAATTGAATTGATGCCTTTTAAATCTGTCACTACCATACCAAATTTTATTGCCCCTGCTTTCTTAGCCTCATTAATAAATGTTAAATCTCCTGTAACAACATTACAGTGTATTATTTTTAAAATTTCACTTAAAACATAACACTGCTTTCTGACATCAAGCGAAACAAATTTATCTCTATGAGAACTGATTTTACTTCCCATATCGGCAAATTTCACTTTAAAAATGGTATTTGTCATCTTGTCAACAAAGGCATCAAACAAAGCGATATTTTCATCTTCACTTATTCCGTCAAAGCTCGTTATTTTCCATTCTTCGGGTTTAGACAATAACTTACTTATTTTCTTGACATAAGCCTCCTTATCTGCGCCTAAGACAAGCTGAGTTGCAGGCTTGCAGGAAATATATTTTCCTGTTTTAGCACTCATATGTACTCTGAAACCGTCAATTTCGATACACGAATTATATTTTACTATTGGAATAAGCACAACAGGATTTTTTAGTCCGAGCCTTGCAGTAAGATATTCTGTCGGATTTTCTTCATAGTATTTCTTTAAATAATTATCAATAGCAACGAGCTGTCTACATTCCTTGCCCTTTTTACCATCGTATTTAACATATGAAAAATATGCTGCTGTCGGCTTATCGTATCCGCCATATTTACTAATATCACTTAACGGCAAATCTTTTTTCAAAGGAGCTTGTCCGTTACCTTTCTTTAAAGGATTGATTTTAAACAAGCCGCCCTTCTGCACATAAGAATATCTTGTAAATAAAATATTATTCTTATGCATACTCTTTTTAACTGTGGAAATAGATTTTGAATTTTCTATATCCCATGTTCCCTTTGTTTCAAATGTGAACATTTTATTTAGGCTGTACTTTTTAGTCTGCAAGCCTTTGATAAATGTAGATTTGTTGTGTGTGTAGCGAACATTGTAAACATTTCCCACCACTATATTGAGATATGCGTCTTTTGCATGGTGCAAATCGTTGACATCTCTGCACTTGGTAAACTTATACTCGTTACGAAATTCGCTTACCAAACCTGCCTTAACATAAACTATCTCTGTATTCGGATACAAAGTTTTAAACAATGTTGCAACCGCCTTTGTTGATTGAGAAGTTTCTACGAGCTGTCTTGCGATAAAATCCGAAAGTTCATCATCTGTAAGAGGAGTAACTCGGGTCAATCTTTCGTATTTCTTTTTTGATATAAAATTATGCTGATACAAATACTGCCAATGATTTTTCATCTTTTCTCTCGTACTGCCGTCGAGAGGATAATCGTTATCCTTATGAGCATTTATCTGCTTTTTTACAAGCACACGATTATCAAGACTGTCATCTTTGATTTTTGAGCGAGGGAAAATATGATCAATATCATAAAGATTATTGGTGAAAAGATCCTTTAGCTCAATACTTTCGCCCGAATACATACACCTGCCCATTTGAGTATAATACAAGTACAACTTGTCCTGCTTAAATCTGTCATCCTCTGTTTTTTCAAGTTCTTCCCAAAGTTCTCCGCTGTCCTCTTTGCATTTTTTATAGAGTTCTTCAAGTTGTATTTTTCTTGATTTTGTACGACCTGCATCACCTTTTGTGCCATCATGTCTTGTCATTTCAACAAAAATCTTTTTAGGCGCACCGCCTTTTACCTTAACGATTTCCTGCATAATTTTCATAGACTGATATACAGGGCGCTTAACCTTTGGCGATACATACATATCCTCTATCATTTTTTCTATTGATGCTTTATGTGTAGAACCCAACACTGCATTTTCTACACTTTTGGCAAAATTATATTTTGAGCCGAGCAGCTCCATAAGATTATCGTTTGTATTCCAAAGAGTGTTGATAATATTATCCTTGCACTCGCCTGTTGTGGTATCAAAGTCATATATTTCTGTTAAAAATTCACGAGATAATCTTCCCCAATCTTTATATTTTAGTTTGCAGATTTTCTTAATTTCATCTTCCGATAATTTATCGGAAAACTTCATTTTTATTCGTCTTTTTAACAACTTCTTGTCATCGCCAAAAATAGTTATAGCTTTGATTATGTCTTCCTTATCCTGCTCTGTTAAATTATAAATACTAAGCTCCAGCGCAGAACGCATATTCGCCTTAAAATCTCCGTCAATTCCTGTGATTTCGGGAGTGTTGCCCGTCTGCGCTTTAATGTAATCCCTCAGCGCCTTTTGTGTAACTTTTTTCCTGCGCATAAACAGGTCGTTAAATACTGCCTGCTTGAAGCTAACATCAGTTTTTTTGCCGTCAATTTTTAAGTTATTGAGTTCGTTAAGCACCATAAATTTGCAGTACAAAATCGAGTTTTTAGGTATAACATCTTTATCAGGCAAATAGGTACATTTTGCAGTAAGATTATTTATAAATTCTTCTGCCGATTTATCCACATCAACAACACTCTTAAAATTCCATGGATATATTTTACCCTCTTTGCGCACAAGCCATGCCTTGTCACTACTATTATTCAAAGGGCCAACATAGTATGGAATACGAAATTCAAATATTTGCAAAATCTTATCCGCAACGGTAACTCCGTTTTCATCTGCATCATTTAAGAAATCAAGATATTCTGACGCATTTTTAAGAATTGCCTTAACCTCGCTTTTGTTCACCTGCATAGGAATTACGCCGTTATCCTTAATTACTATTTTAGGCATAAAATTTGCGTTTTCAATTTTTTCAAACATACTTTCATAGCCTGTTTTATCAAGCTTATCAAATTTTCCCTTTAAATATTTGCAAAAATCAATCTGATTTGTTCTGTAAATAATAGCTCCGTTTTTTCCGTCCTCTTTAAATTTTCCACAATAAGCTGTGTAATTGTTAAGTTTGTCCTTTGTTTCTCTGAAAATCTCATTGTATTCCGACTTGCATTTTTCTTTTACAAAACTCTTTAATTGCTGTAAATCGCTCTTATGTTCTTCATAGGTCTTTACCTTTGCAAAAGAAATATACTTTTCTCCCTTTAAAATATCTGCAAGGACTGCCCAATCATATAAAGCCTTTACCTTTTCAATAAGCTCAAAACGCTCTAAAAGCAAGTCACGATAATATTCTTCATTATCATCGTATCCTTTTTCAAAAGTAATTGACGGCTTTTCTTCGTTATTATAGCTATCGTCACCATACAAATCTGCCAGCTTTACAGATTGTCCGCATAGAAGTAAAATTACCGCCGTCTGCCTTGGGTGAGTTTTTTTACTGATACCAAGCATTTTACAAATTTCGGATGATTTTGCGGTTTTCCTTTTAGTTTTATCCTTTAAAATCTCGGCAATTTGAGTACAGTCGGTACACTCAAGACTAAGCTCATATTCGGTACAAAGGTACTCCTGTAAATTAGAGAAAAGCACTTCAAACGATGACTCTTTTTCAAAATCTGAGCCCATATTATCAAACAAAAAGTGACCTCTGTTCTTTATAAGATGGTGTAACGCAAGGTAAACAAGTCTTACATCGTGTGGCTCTCTGCTCAAAATCAGCTCTTTGCGCAAATGATAAATAGTCGGGTAAAGATTATGGTAATCTACATCTGTAAAATCTTCATCTGCGAAAACCGCATAAGGTACAGCTGTCGACTTGTCTTCAAGGTATAATTTACTTTCCTTAAGCCTTTGAAAAAACGCTATATCTTTCTTAGCAATCTCTGTATCAAAAAGCATTTGCAACCATTCAATGCGTTGCCTTTTTCTTTCGGTTCTTCGCCTTGAGGTGCGAAAGCCCCTCCTCTCTTCGGCAGTATTGCTTTCATCAAAAAGTCTAATGCCCCACATAGCATTGCCCTTGAATTTACATAAATTATAGTCAAGGTCGGTTACCGCCCAGCCAACAGAATCCGTACCCATATCAAAGCCTGCATAATAATCATTCATAAAATTAACTCCTTTGTATTGACAAATTGATTTTTTAGATATATAATTTAGATAATCTCAATACCTTATGAGATTACACTATGAGTTCAAATAAAAATTTATTCAAATCGTTGCTTTTGCAACCATCACAGTGTGTGATTAAAGGATCTGATTTATCAGGTCCTTTTTATTTTGTCATATTTCCGCCACTTGTTAAATGTTGTCATATAAAGTCCTTTTTGTTATATGATATCACCTCTTTACAATAAATTCAACATAATTTTATTTTTTTACAGCCTGTTTTTATATATTATTATAATTAGAAATATATTTAATGTGCTTTTATTTAACATTTATATTTACTCTTAAATACACTCTGATTAATTATATCATTTTAGCTGTCCAATAATCAGGACTTTGCTCGTAGAATTTTAATTTTTTATAAAATAAAAATTGATTAACTTTACCTTTACAATTTATGCAAACAATTCAAATTGAAGGATATTATGAGCGGAAAAGATAACGAAAAGGAGCTTGACTGTTGCTTTACTTGTGAGGGCATTGGTTCAGGTACAGAGAGCGACGGCAATTATAATTGAAAACGGATGTGTACTCTTGCAGGCAACGAAAATGAATATTACTATTATTCTATCGGCGGTGGAGTTCATACGGGAGAAAGTGCTGAAAGTGCGGTTTTGCAAGAAGTTTTTGAGGAAACGGGTATTCATTATGAGATAGAAAGGCTTGCGGTGATTCATGAAAATTTCTTTAATAATAACAGCGGATCACTTACGCCATTTGTTTCAGCCACCAAACGGCGAGCCGTTTGGCTATCAAAAATTTGCAATAGATTAAAGTTTTGTGGGCGTTGCCCACACCCACAACCTTTGAAAAGGTTGACCAAACTTTTTTGTCTTTTGGTACGAATAGTCTTGCTTTTTTCTTGCTTAGCGTCCTACTGAAAATAAATTAAACTACATTTTTCTAAACCATTGACCTAAATTTTAAATTTTTAACTAAAAATCGACAACACCGTTAAGTGTTGCCGATTTACCGATATAACAATATTATTTTTTAAGAAATTCAACAAATTTTTCGCCGAGAACTTCTCTGGAATAAACCTTGCTGATTTTATCGTAGTTATCTCTGAGCTGATCGTCTGTAACCTCAGGGAACTTGCGGATTTTGTTAAGCAAGTCCTCATATGAAGTATAGATACAACCGTCAATGCCGTTTAATACTTCTCTTGAGCCTGTGTTCTCTGTGCAATATACCATTTTGCCGTTGAGTATTGCCTCAATGTACGGCATACCAAACGAATGATTGAGTGTGAAATCTACAACCGCATCGTGATTTTTCATCTGATTTTTAGGGTTCGAGGTTTCGCCGCAATAGCAAATGTAGTCCTCAACCTCGTTGTCAAAAATCTTATCGAGGAACTCGTTGAGATAATCACCTGTGCCGTAAACATCAATTACAATATCGTCAACCTTTTGCTCTTTAAGATATTTTGCAAAGCCGATAAGGTTGTTAATATCAGCCTCACGCTCGTGGCTGATTCTGAGCAAATACATACCGAGGAAGTAGTCACGCTGTGGCTCTTCAGGGTTGTTGGAGTTTACATTCTCCTCTATTGCGCCTATATCCTCTCTTGCCACACTACGGCTTGACTCAAGTGTATTGCCAAGCACGATATAATCCTTGTAATTTTTGAAATTAAATTTATCAAGGTAAAGCTGACGGTTTTCCTCACTTACAAATACTGCCTTGCCAATGTCGATTTTCTCCATTTTATTAACAATATCAGGGAAAAGCTCGTTTACAAGTGCCGCAGTGCAATGGAAAAAGTATATTTTCTCCTCTATCTTTTCAGAAGTAGCGTCATTAAGGAAAAGGTGGAGCGACTCTCTTGTGGAAATTACGGTTTTACTGTTGATATTCTCAAGTTTTTTCCTCATTGCCATACCTGAGTACGGTGAAAGGTTCTGCTTACTGCAATCGCAGTCAAGGTGACCGTAAAGTCCTTTCCATCTGAAAAAGCCACGCTTTAAAAGCTCGATCTTACGGCGTGAATTTGCCTTATAAAGTGCCGTAAGCTGTAAACCGTAAGGCATTTCCTTTGGCTTTGCCGTACATTTAAGCGACAAAAGCTCTACAAGGTAATTTTTCTCAAGCAAAGCCTCTGCAAGCGAACGAGTAGCAAAAACAGTACCGCCCACACCGTAGAAATTGTAGCCGAGGAATGTAACCTTGTTCTTCTGAATTGTAGAAAATTCCTCATACATTCTGTCAATATGAGCGCCACTCTCGATAAAGTCATAGTCGATTTCCTCGGGAAGTCTTGACTTAAAGAACTGATTTATAGAGTAGGATTCATCGGCGATTACATCTACAAGCTCTCTCGCCTTTGTATATGAATACTGCTCAAGCTCCTCTACCTCGCAATAAAGGTTACGCTTTGCAAGGTAATTTTTCAAATCCGGCTGATACAAAATCACAGGCTTGTTAAGCACTGTAAAGTCAAAGCCTACCGATGAATAGTCGGTAATAAGCACATCGTTTTTCGCAAGTTCGTCAAGCACATCTGTTTTGTGCGAATGAATGAACTTGATTTTGTCGGTTTTAATGCACTCTTTAAATTCTTCGATTTTTTCCTCATCAAAGAACTGGTGCAAACAAACCGTAAAGGTTGAATTTGTTTTTTCAAGATAATCGGCAAGTTTTTGGCTCGAAAGCACGCCCTTTATCTGATGCATAAGCATCTGAGTCATATAGTTGTCGCCAAGGTACTCTCTCCATGTCATAAACCAAAGTATATTCTTGCCGTTCTGCGGCTGTGCATGGTATGCCTTGTGGCGCTTTACAAGCTCAATGTAGCGTGGCGGATAAATTCCGTAGTAAAGCTGATAATCTTTGAATTTATTGTAATCCATAAGAGTGGGCTTAATGTTCTTGTTGTAATACAAAAAACGGAACATATTATTATTGTAGCCATAGCCCTTATATTCAATAGCTTTGATGCCAAGCGTGCCGTGCTGTAAGTAAATAAGAGGCTTTTCAATGAAAAATTCTGTCTTTAAAAAGCCGAGCTTTGTAGGAGTAATGTCCTTGTAGCTTAAAGAAACAAAGTACATATCGGCATTCAAATAAATTTTAAAATGCTTTACTGTATTTTTCCAAACGACAAAGCTCTTCTCTTCATTTGAAAGAGAGGCATAGGCTGCTTTATTGGCGGCATTTTTTTCAAGTACAAGGTACTTGTCAATACCATCTCTGCGAGCTACTACCTGTTTCCAAAAATAATATGAGTTATTATTTGAGGTTGCGGCAAGATTTTCGCCGAACAGCCATATAAAATTTCTACCCATCAAATTACTCCTTTAGTATATGGTCTATGCTTTGGTAAACTACCAAAACCGCAAAATACAAAACAAATAAACAAAATTATATTACAGCTCAAAAGTTGATTTTTCAGGCAAAAGCTTTTCAAATGCGTCTATAACGCCCTGCTTTTTCACCTCAAAATCCGTAGTTTCGGCTGTATCGTTAATACAAATCATATTATGCTTTTGTGAAGGAATGTCCCTGCACAAATCGGGATAGTTATATTCCTTAACATGGTAGCAATAGGCAAAGCTGTCCTTGCGGACGGTATAATTGCCTGCCGCCAACTGCCAGAACTTCATAAGCCACTGGTTTACATTGCCTGTTTTTCTGAACTTATCCTTACAGGTTGCGTCAAGCGTTTCAAATTCCTTTTCCCAAATTTCTTCAAAGGTTGATTTCATAAAACTTGACGGTGTGTGCTGATAATAAAATCCCGGAAACCAATGCCAAGGCAACAACAGAGTTGTTTTTAAATGGTTTTTAAATCCGTTTTTGCTGTCGTACCACTTTTTCCAATCACGCTTAAAAACTTTTTCTTTATCAAAATGGTCATTGATTACAGAAACATCTGCGCCGTTAAAAAAGCCTGCGCTGTCCTTATTAAAGCAAATGCAGTCAAGCGCAAAGGTATCGCAAGGCTTGCCGTCTTTGAAAAAATCATCCGGCTTAGTGGGTGCTGTAATGAACATATCGTCATTAAAATACACAAACTGCTCGGCAAGTCCCTCTATGCGGTGCAAATTAAGCTCAATAGTATGTGAATTAAAGGTAGGAAGATACTTTGACGGAATGTAATCTTTATGATTTACAATGTTAAGTTTTGGGTTTGTTGTATCAAGCCACTTCGGCAGATGTCCCCAGGTGACAAAGTGAATTTTATTTACCCAAGGGGCAAACTTTTCCACACCTCTGAACCAATACTGCAAGTTGTCCCAATCTCTGAAACGAACTTCACTGTTGGCATTGGTGACCGTTTTGCCGTCATACTTGGCTTTTTCCGCCTGCCACTGCTTATCGTTGCCGTCAACCCAAATTATTACAAAATCAATCGGGTTTGTGTTTTTCTCTTCCATACATACCTCACGGCCATCTTTCTTTGACAGCCTCGTAATTTCTCTTTGAATTTTCCGTATCGTACAAGTCAAAAAATTCCTTGTGTCTGTTTAAATAAAGCTCTGTGTTCGCAAACGAACGCTGCGCCATCTGCTCTATATAGTTCATAAGTCCCTGCTCATCGTTATAAACAGGGCCAAAGCCGTCATCGGCATAGTCAAAATAGCCTTTGCCGTAGTGCTGTTCTGAAAATCTTTCGTAATCAAACTGAAAATACGCAAGCGGCTTTTTCATATAAGCAAAGTCAATCTGCACGCTTGAGTAGTCGGTAATCATAAATGCCGAGCTTTTCATAAGCTCCTGCACTTTATACTTGGGATATTTGCAAATTGCAAGGTAAGGATTGCTCTTTGAAAAGCAGTCAATAAATCTCTGCATATCCCTATGCGGGTAAAACATAACGGTACAGCCGTACTTTTCGCAGATCTCTTCAAGTCGCTTGCTGTTTATGATTTTACTCCAATTTTTAAAATAATCGCTCTCGCAAAAAGCCTTTTTATCGTCTTCAATGCTCTTTGAAAGTGCGTCCGTACCAATCCAATCTCGCCATGTAGGCATAATAAGAATTTGATTAGGCACTGTTTTAAAATCGTGAAGTTTGTCCCAACGAGGAAGTCCGAGCAGCTTTACAGTGCCCTCGGGGTAGCCGTAATTGTTGCTTACATACTCCCACTCCCTGTATGTGCTGGTAACAAACATACTCATTTTTGTGTTTTTATAATAAAGAAAGTCAATATTTGTAAGAATTACACCATGCTGTAAAAAAACTCGGCTGTTGTGCAAAATTCCGTAAACCTCAAGCAGATAGCAAACGGCATAGTTTGGCTTGCCGCCTTTTTGCGAGCTTATGTTTACCTTTGCGGTAAGGTACAAAATCCAATGCGCAAAACTGCCGTACTTTACGGTTTTGCCTGTCTTTTTAACATTTTCATAGTCCACGCTGCTTTTATAAACAGCATAAACGCAATCCTGTTCGGGATGATTTTTGCATACATATTCAAAAAAGCAAAAGCCGTTGTCGGTAGCCTCTACACCGTTGTCGCACACAAGCCACAAATCTTTTCTGAAACGCTTGTAAACAAGTGCGACAGGCAGTGCGAAAATAAACAGGAAAATATGAAGTATATCCTTAGGCTTTACATCTTTGAGTTTTTCAAAAAATCTTGACATAACTCACCATTAAGACATAAATTCTTCGTACAAAGGCAATACTTCCTCGGTAGTACCCTGCATTTTAACTTCGCCCTCGTGCAGCCAAAGAATGTTGTCGCAAAGCTTTCTGAGTGTGTCTGAGCTATGAGATACAATAACAACCGTTCTGTCTTTATTCATAATAAGGCTGCGCATTTTTTCGTAGCTCTTCTTTTTAAACTTTGCGTCACCAACGCTCAAAACCTCGTCAATAAGCATAATTTCGGTTTCAAGAATAGCTGTAATTGAGAAAGCGAGCTTTGAATACATACCGCTTGAATATGTCTTTACAGGACGGTCAATAAAGTCGCCAAGCTCAGAAAACTCAATGATTTCGTCAAGTTTTTCTTCAATTTGCGGTCTTTCAAAGCCTAAAAGCATACCCGAAAGGAAAATATTTTCCCTGCCGCTTAATTTATTCTGAAAGCCTACGCCGATTGAAAGCAAGGAAATCGAATGACCGTGAAGGTCGATTTCGCCTTCGTCAGGCGAGAAAATACCTGCTATAGCTTTTAAAAGGGTTGATTTACCACTGCCGTTTTTGCCGACAATACCCAAAATCTGACCCTTTTCAACCTCAAAAGAAACACCCTTTACAGCCTCAAAATACTCAATTTTCTTATTCTTTCTCGGTGCAAAAATAGACTTTAAAAGCGAAACCTTTTTAAAACATCTGTATTTAATTTTAACATTTCTGACTGAAATTGCTGATTCTCCCATAATTAAATCACCTTTACATAGCTGTTTTCGTGCTTATAAATCGTTCTGATGCCAATAACACTGATAACGATGCCAACAACAAACCACGCAAGCAATGCCACCCAGTGTGGATCCTGATTATAAATAAGCACTCGTCTTAAATCGCAAATAATAAGAGCTATCGGATTACATTTAATCAAAAGCTCACCCAAAATACCGTCAAGTTTATTTTCGATTGAATAGAAAATACCTGAAATGTAGAAACCAAGCTGCAAAACAATGGTAATTACATTGAGCAAGTCCTCAACAAATACACCGAAGTGGAGCATAATTGTACTGCAGGCAAATGTGATTACCACCAAAAGAACCATAATCGGCAGTGCCCAGAACATACGCCAGCTCAAAGGCACTTGGTAAATAATCATCAAAAGAACCGTAAGAGCATAGGATACGAGCATTTTAAAGCCGTAAACACCGATTTTTTCAAGAATAAATATGTGCTTAGGTATATAAACTTTCGTGACAATCATCTTTTTGGACTGCACGACTTTTACGCAGCTTTTAACAACCTTGCTGAAGAACTGCCAACAGTTAAGACCGATAAATACGAATACCGGGAAATACGGCTCGCCGCTCTTAAATACAAGGATTGCGATAAACGAATACACAAGCATAAAGAAGAACGGATCAAGAATCCACCACAGCCAGCTCAAGAAAGAGCCCGCTACTTCGGACTTAAGTTCCGCCTTTGAAGAAAATACCGTGTAGTTAAAGAATTTTTTGATGTCCTTAAAAAATCTGCTCATCTTTAATAACTCACTTCCAAATCTGTAAAATTTTAATTCTGACACATAATTATCTATTTTGCATTATAACATTATACTGTCAATATTTCAAGTATTGTGTATTTTTCAGGTGACGAATTTTGCAGGCATTTTTGCGATTTTTCTGTTAAAGAATTTGCAAATAATACACATAACCCTTACATTGTCTTGAAATATCATAATTTAGTTTTCAACATTTCCTTAATAGTATGTTAAAAAATGCGAATTTGTTATGGCTCGTTTTATGCCCAGAACAGAAAAAGCACCCTGCATTTACGCAAAGTGCTTTGGTCTAAAATTCATAATGCGACCACATAGAAATAATTTTTATTGTTTTCTCTTCCTCATAAACCATATATACAAGCCTATGCTGAGCATTAATTCTGCGTGAATAGCATTGCTTTAAATTACCGATTAGTCTTTCATACGGCGGTGGATTTTGAAAAGGATTGTCGGATATAAGTTCAAGCAAATTCTGAACATTTCTCTTTAATGCAGGGTACTGCTTGATTTTCTCCTTATCCTTTTGTGCCGCCTTTGTAATCATCAGCTTATACTTACCATTCAAATTCTTCACACTCCTCAAGCGGAGTTTCAATACCGTCTTTCAATTTTTCGCTCATATTCGGAATAGAATTAAGATACAAGGTTTCAACTAAATTGTTATACTCCTCTTCACTGATAAGCACCGCATTACCGCTTTTCGTGCTTATATTTACAGGCTCATTATACTTTACGGTTTGGTCAATAAGTTCAAACATATTTTTTCTGAAATTTGTTGCGTTTGTGTTAATCATAATAAAGCCTCCTATATCTTATATTATATGTACATTATAGCGTACATATGTTGAGATGTCAATATTAAAACATTTTTGTTGACTAAAAATGTTGCTATAATTTCAACTATACAGATCCGCTCGTTAAAACGAAATTTGCAAACCGTCAGAAATTTTTACCGATATCACTTTCAATTACATTATGATTGATATATCTGTCCTTTTTACTTTTTCCTTTATAAACGATTGCCTTTTGAGGGCAACGATGATAGCATCCTAAACAGGCAACACACTTGTTTGAAAACTCGATTTTTCCATTTTGCAGTGAAATATTATTAACAGGGCAAATTGATACGCACTTTCCGCATGTTGTGCAGGCATTTGTGGTTGAAAAATCCTCACCGATGAGATGCCAGTTAGATTTGTTTTTTAAATATATATCTATTTTTGTTTTACTTTTCTTTGGTACTTTGTAATAACCGGAAACTATGCTGGCTATTACATTGTCAATTCGTTTGTCAGCATTTTTTAAAGTACGATTGACAAAAAATTTAGGTACGGTAAATGTAAGTGTGAAATTTTCAGGCATTTTAATTACATAAACGGCTTTAATATTTAATTCATTTTCCTTGGCATATTGATATATATAATAATCCGCACCGCCAACCATACCGCCATAATTTTGAATAATAATAAGTTCCGTTGTTTTATTTAATCTCGGAATAATATTATAAACAAATGTTGGCATTCCGTAAGAATAAATAGGTGTAACCAAAATGATTTTCTCAAATTCATTGCCATTGCCCTTATAGTTTGGAATATATTTTATCTGACCTCCCATTTTGCTTTGTATCTTTTGTGCAATATATAAACTATTGCCTGTTGAACTGAAATATAAAATACCAATCATACTATCCTCCAAATTTTGATTTATCAAATCAATTGTATCAGATTATTAGGCTTATTTAGTCGAGGTGACAGTGTTTGTACCATTATAATAATTTCTGCCTCGCCTGTTGCGGCTTGTTCATAGTCATAGTATCATCAACGCTCTCTAAAATGTTTTACCGTCTGAAATATAGTCGCATTGCGTTGTGTATAAATACACTTCCTTATGCTCCTTATTTCAGACAGCGCTTTGCTCCCTTTATCCGCCACCGGCGGCGGTCGCAAGGCTACCACCGGACTGTTTCCTTTACGCTCGTACCCCAAGGGCACTTCCTCGCCTTGCTCGGGCGCAGTCCTGAAAGATTGTACATATAACACTAAAGGGTATTAATACTTTTGTACTAACACCCTTTTTCTATGGTCGAGGTGACAGGACTTGAACCTGCGGCATCTTGGTCCCAAATGGCTGTTTTAATATTTTTTGGATGCTAAATAGCACTATACAGCCATTTTCATTCCGGATAAGATACTCTTTAAAAGTCTTATTTCCTATGTTTCCGGGTATTCCGAACCCGTCTATGGTCATTTATGTGGTCAGGAATATGGTCTGAAAACAACAATATATATTTGTAAATTCATTTAATGATAAAATAAATATTTACTGTATTAACTCTGAAAATCAGAAATTTCTAATTTTTCTGCTCAAAATTTGCACCGCTATAAACAAAGAAAAAGTCAGTTAAATACATTATGATTTTGAAAAACTCCAAGGTATAGATTTTTAGATTTAATAAAATTTGAATTTAATTTATCTTTCTATCTTTTAAAAAATGATGAAATTGCATCATTTATGCTGATAAATGTTGAATTGTTGAGCAATATGTGCTACAATTAATATAATAATTACCTATGAGGTGTAATACAATGTCCGCAAGCTATAAGAAATTGTTTAAACTTTTGATTGACCGAAATATGAAGAAAAAAGAACTTGCAGAAAAAGCTGGTATCAGCATTGCCACCATCACAAAGATGGGCAAAGACGGTGCAGTCGTATCTAGCGATGTCCTTGTAAAAATATGTACAGCACTTGATTGCACAATGAACGATATAGTTGAAATTGTACTTGAGAAGAATAGTAACTAAAAATGGAAATATTTATGTCAAGTGAGCTGATCTGTAGCCCCAGTGGTATTGCTTGTGGAGCATTGTGTGCAAAAGTAAGGATGGAAGCTTCGTTATATAACACGCGTGGACAAACGATCATGATGCTGATAATTTGTTAAACATATCTAAAACTTATGTCCCAACAATCCTGAAACAGTATATTGCAACGATGTAAGAGATTTGGATATAAAGGGCTTGGTCAGATTGATGCGTTCTGTTGTGAATTTCTCTGCAATAGTTTCGCCACAAAATTATAATGCTAGATTCTTAATTTAGGACTATTTACTTACTGAGAATCAGAAAATCATAAAGGGCGTACTCGATTATTTAAAAACAAATAAACAAGAACGGTTCCCATAACTACAAGTGAAGTGGGAACAGGAAACATTACACTAGCTGGATTGCACAGATTATCCAACATGAGTTGAAGTGTTATATAACATGCAAAAACAATGTCAAAGGATAGATTTTATGATAACTTATGCAGACACAGAAAAAGTATTACATGGATTCACATTTATAGACTTGTTTTGTGGTATAGGAGGATTTCATTCCGCACTTTCATCTTTAGGAGGTAGGTGCGTTTTTGCTTCGGATATAAATAAAGTAGCCAAAGCAGTATATGAAAATAATTATGGAATAAAACCTCAAGATGATATAACCAAAATAGCAGTTGAAGATATTCCTAGACATGATATCATTTGTGCAGGCTTTCCTTGTCAACCGTTTAGCATATCGGGCAATCAAAAAGGCTTTGATGATCCAAGGGGGAAGTTGTTTTTTAACGTTGTTGAAATAGCAAACCACCATAAACCCAAAGTTATTTTTTTAGAGAATGTTAAAAATTTCGAAAAGCATGATGGGGGTAAAACATTAACACGTGTAAAAAGCGAATTGCAAAAAATCGGATATACTGTTTATTCAAAGGTGTTATGTGCTTCTGATTATGGCGTACCTCAAGCTAGAAAAAGAATATATATCATTGCGTTTCGCAATGATATTGATTCAAGCCAATTCTCTTTTCCAACGCCTTTTAACGAATATAAGGTGTTGCAAGACATCTTGATTGATGACGCTTCAAATACGATTCCAGGATCTTATACAATTGATAGAAAGCAAGAATTTATAGAAAACATGCCGAATCAGCGTACGAATAAACTTATTCGTATCGGAAAAATCGGATTAGGCCGCCAAGGAGAACGAATCTATTCTATTTTTGGTGTATCAACTACGTTATCTTCACAAGGTGGTGGTCTTGCTGGGAAAACAGGTATGTACCTGATTAATGGTAGAGTTAGAAAATTGTATCCTAGAGAATGTGCGCGCTTGATGGGATTTCCTGACACTTTTAAGTTAGCATCGACTCAAGAACAAAACTACAAACATTTTGGCAATAGTGTTGTTGTGGAAGTGATTCAACTAATTGCTAAAGAAATAGCAAGATATTTGCCGCGAAATAATAACGACTAAAAAGGAGAATAACAGAATGTCCGATAATCAAAGAATTCCTTTTAATTTTACTTATTTTGCAATGAAACTTTTGGGTAAAAATTTATATTCTAATCCCTGGACGGCAGTATCTGAGATCGTTGCCAACGGAATTGATGCTGGAGCTAACAACGTTTATGTATTAATTGACATGTGCAAAAAAGAAAAGGCAATTGTTGAAATATTTGATGACGGTAGTGGCATGTCATTTGAAGATTTAAGTCAAAAATATACTTTGATAGGCAGGAACAAACGTTTAGAAAGCGACAACAGAAAAGGGAAAACTCTTGGAAGAAAGGGCATAGGAAAATTAGCGGCATTGTATTTATCTCCAAGGTATTATCTTTATACAAAGAATTCAGAAGGACAATCTTCATGGGTAGTCGATACTCAAGGAATACTTGATAGCGATGTTCCCGCTCTTAAAAAAACAAAATATGATAGCAGTCGTTTAATTTCAAAAACTCATTGGGACGAATTGAGAACTGGTACTATGATTCATCTTTCTGATGTAGATTTGCGCAAAATTGGACCAGAAAGATTAAGGAGTTTACCTGCGATGTTGGCAGATTATTACCTTGAATCTGTTATTTCTTCTACAATTTCAGTTTGCATTCTTAATAATAATCAGGACAAAATTAAGTTTGAAAAAATTAAAAAAAGCATAAATTTTAATACTATGTATGGTATTTTTGATAATACCAACCTTGGATATAAAAATAAAATTCAGTCTAAAGTATATCTAACGAAAGAAACAGTAGATCCTCAGGTTGATTACCCAAGAGAAACGGTCAAATTAGATGAAAGTAAATATATTTGCTCTGGAAAAGTTCCAATGACAGATTTGCAGGGATTCACTCAGGAAGTGCCCTTCAAAATGATTGGATGGATAGGTATACATTCCTCTTTGGATAATGCAATTCTCAAACGAAATTCGAAGGAAGGAAAGAAAATTCAAAATCATCCCAATGCACTTCGACTATATGTTAGAGGTAAACTAGCAGTAAATAATTTAATGACCTATGTAAAATCAACTGCAGCTTTTGCTTCTTATATTGAGGGTGAAATTTCTTTCGATGTATTGGATGACGATATGTTTGAAGATGCTTCAACTTCTAACAGAGAAGGATACAGTATTAGCGATCCTAGAATCAAAAAGTTGATAGAAGTAGTTGGAAGAATAATTAATACCCTTATTACCGAAAGAACTAAAGCAGGTAATAAAATTAACAAAGAATTAGCAGAGATTGCAAGAAAAAGAGAGGAAGCGGAAGCTAAAGCTGAACAACTAAGAATTGAAGCGGAAGAAAAAGCAAAAAAAGAGAGGATTGCAAAAGAGAACGCAGAACGTGAAGCTGAATTAGAACGCGAAAAAGCACAAAGAGAAAGTGAATCAAGGAAAGTTGCCGAAGCACAGAGAGATAGTGCTTTTGCTGAAACAGAAAAGGCACATGAGAGGCTCTTTGTATTGGAAAACAACTTTACATCAAAGGGTGAAAATTATAAACACGCAATACACTTGTCGGTCAATTTTGCAAAAGAAATAAGAAGTTTAGTATGTGATTTCGAAGATTATGATATTGATGTTCACGATGAGATTATAGGTACCATTATGGCCATTGATCTTTCGGCAGCTAAAATCGAAAATCTTCCTAAGTTTGTTGATTCAGCGAAATTCTCTTTGTCTTCACCGACAATAAAGACTGATGTTGTTCGATTGATTAAGGAGTACATTGAAACAAAAGGAAATAAGCGGTTGCTATATTCATTTGATATTTTAGGATCGGCAGTTAAAGAAATTGATTTTCCAGAAATTCTAATGTTTGTTGAAAATGTTATAAGTAACTCAATTAAAGCAGCTGCGACATCTTTGCGAATTGAAAGCAAAAATATTAACGAGAAATGTCAAATTGATTTTATTGACAACGGCAGAGGATTAAACTCTAAATATTTATCCAATCCTCAATCGATATTTGAATTGGGTGAAACAAGTACCCCAGAAGGCTTTGGTATAGGTGCTTTTCATATGAAAGAAATTGTCGAAAAGTTGAATGGACAAATTACCGCTATACCGTCAACTCCCAATGGTTTGATAATAAGGATGGTGATCTGATGAGTAAATTTAAAATACTATGGATTGATGATCAAAAAACAAAATGCAAAAGAGATATACGATCGGTTGAACGTATTATTGAATCTTTAGAATATGAAGCAGATATTCAAGTAATTGATGATATTTCAGAAGAAAGCCTTAGTAACAAGAATGGTACGTTGAATAAAGCTATAAGAGCACGTGATGTAGACTTGTTTGTTATCGACTATAACCTAAAAAATGATTTGTTTGGCGGAGATGTTGTCGAAGAAATAAGATGTAACAATGACATGTATACAGACATAGTTTTTTATTCTAGCGTCCCTACCTCTTTGATTTCTGCTGTGAAGAATAGTTTTGATTCCGAATCTAGTATGGAATACTTTGACGGCGTTTATATTGCTCCTTTGGGGGACGAATTTACTGAGAAAATAAGGAGTGTTATCGTAAAGATAATAAAGTCGTGGTATAATGTGCATTCCATAAGAGGAATTGTATTATCTAAAGCAAGCAAATTTGAACAATTGGTTTCAAACATTATTAACGGTAATTACATACAATGTTTGGACAAGTTAAAAGAAGATGTGGCAGCAAAGGGTGATAATGTTTGTCGTAGCACAGCAGGTAAATGGGCATCAGTAAAGAGAGCGACTGATCCAATTCCACAGATATTAAACGATCCAATACAATTTAATTGGAGGGTAAAAGAAATGCTTCTCAAAAGATTGTGTGAAGAAAATATAATTAGCCTTTCTACATGGACGGATATTAAATATATTTTTGATTTGAGAAACGATTTTGCTCATAACCCAATGCATTTGAGAGATGGCGTATTAGTTCTTACCACTAGCCGAGGAGAGAAGACGTTTGATGAACAAAAAATAGACAAAATTAGAGAATCACTAACACGAATCGAAAATGATTTACAAAAATTAATTGATGCTAGTGATGGCGAAAGTGTTATACCCAAAGTAGTAGAAGAAATTGATGAAGTATTGTGTACGGTGTAAATTGATATGTCGCTCGATTGATAATTTATCATTTTGTCTGGACTCTTACAAATTAATGTGGTATATGTTTGTGCTACGAAATGTGGCATAAACTATGGATATACTTGAAGATTTATATTACGGGAATCTGTTTCCACACGAAAAATGCGCAACTTTTTCCGACGAACAGAAAGAAACCTTTGAAAAATACAATCACTGCAATTGGGAAATTTCTGAAATCTGTAAACGGCAATCCTTTATATGAGATTTATGCTTTGTGCAAAAATCGTAATTGAATCAATGATCTAAAAAAACAGGAGATCACGAAATTGTGGTCTCCTGTTTTTGCAAGTTACATATTCAAAATCCGAGTCGCTATAAACAAAGAATAAGCAATATTATCATTAACGGATTTTTCTATATATCAAGGTTGTATAATTTATCTGTATTGAAAAAATGTAGTATTATGCTATAATAATTATGGAGAATTTTTAGCGAAAGAAGAGAATAAAATGCTCAGAATTGCAGTTTGTGATGATGAAGAATTTGTTTGTTCTGCTTTGGAATCATATATTATTAGTTCATGTGATTTTTTACATATTGTTGTAGAAATTGATTTGTTTTCTTCCGGTTCAGGATTAAAAAAATATCTTAGAGAAGGAAATGTTTATAATATATTATTTTTGGATATTGAGTTACAAGACGATACCGGTATTAGCATAAGCGATTGTATCAGAAATGAACTGAATGACCAATCCACTCAGATTGTATATGTTTCCGGCAAAAATGAATATGACCGGCAATTATTTGCTTTCAGACCATTTGCGTTTATCGAAAAGCCGTTTGATGAAAGTGTAATTCTTACTACCATTGAAAAGTATATGAGGATTTACGGGGAAAGAAATACTCTTTTTCATTATAAATACGGTCACGATACCTACTGGGTTGATATTAATAGCATTCTCTATTTTAAAAGTAACAGGCGTAAAATTAAGATAATTACGCTTACCGGGGAAGATGAATTTTATGACTCCCTGAGAAATATTATAGACCAATTAAGTGAAATGGGATTTTTTTCTCCTCATAAATCTTATTTGGTAAATTATCGTTATATCAGGTCTTTTCAAGCTGAAAATATTGTCATGGTTAATGGCAGTCAAATTCCTATAGCAAAAGGGAAAAGAGATGAAATCTCAAAATTACAGCTCCATTTTGAAAACGGAGGGCGTATGAATGAGCCTAAATACATATAATGTTATTTATTTAATTTCAAATTTTTTTACCATTTTTATTATTCATCGCTTTGTCAAAACATTCTTTAATAAGCGTAAATGTAATAAAATCATTTCGTCATTAGCATATCTTTCATATTTTATATTTACTTCTCTTGCATACATATTCTTAGATATTCCAATGATAACTTTATGTATGAATTGGGTTATAGTATTCTTAATTTCGTTGACATATGAAGCGAGCTTTCAAAAAAGACTGATTTATGTAACATACATAATAATGTTTATGCTGGTGCCGGAAGTAGTTATTGGTGCTGTAACGGGTTATTTCCATTTTTCTGTTTTTACAGAAGGTAATTATAGTGATAGTATAGGAATCATTACAGCAAGGATACTTACATACATTGAAGCACTACTGGTCAAAAATTTTAAATCAAGAAAGAAAAATCAAAATGTCGGTTGGATTTCATGGATCTCTTCTATCCTGATACCCATATCCACTTTAATCTCTGAAATTATACTTGTAAGTTGTAATGACTTAACTAAAGCTAAAGCAATAGCAACCGTAGTTCTTTTGTTTGCTGTCAACATCGCATCATTTTATTTGTATGATTCATTAACTGAAAGCTATGTTCAGCGTTCAAAGCTATCTATCATGGAAAAAGAAAATGAACTTTACTGTAAGCAGTGTGAAATAATGCAGAGCTCTACAGAAGAATTACAGGCATTTCGGCATGATATGAATAATCAATTTATCGCTTTGTCTCAGCTATTATTCTCAAAGAAGTATGAAGAAGCCGAAATATATCTCAGTAAGCTTTCAAATTTGACCAAAGACAGCATAATGTACAGTACTTCAGGTAACGTTGTTATTGACGGCTTGATAAACTATAAGCTTCAAAACGCTGCAAGTGATAATATCAAGGTAAAAACAGAAATCGCTGTGCCGAAACAGTTGCAAATTGAAACAACAGATATTATTGTAATACTCGGAAATCTTCTTGATAATGCTATGACAGCCATTGTGCATGTAGAGAAAGAACAACGTATATTAACCTTAAAAATAATATTCAGTCAGGAAAGATTAATCATCCGCATTACAAATCCGTACAATGGTGATATAAAATGCGAAGACGATAGAATAATAACTTCTAAAAAGGATCGACAACAACACGGTTACGGACTTGTCAATGTATCTAAAGTCGTAGATAAGTATAAAGGGTATATAGAAATAGATTATACTAACGGTATATTTACTGTAGATATAATAATGTATACACAGAACTAAATAGAGATATTCAGCGGTTTTCTAACATCTCGAATATTAATAAAGAAGCCTGTCATTTGATTACGAAAAATTGGCATTTTGTTACATTTTTTCGCATGGGCTTCTTTTTTTTGCTATAATCCAACATAAGGAGAGAAAAAGGGAGGGGAAAGTATGAAGAAGTTCCTTCGAAAATATGGCGGCTTACTTGCTACATTAGCAATTGCAGTTACTACAATGAATGCAAATGCAGCATGCGTTTTCATTATGTATCAGGACTCGCTACCAGAAGGGGCTAAAAAACTTCGCAAATTTTAATGTTTGCAAGAACAGCAGAAATATTAACTCAAAAACTTCAAGAAAATAATATAGTTACAAGTGAACAATATGACTTATGCCGATTTGGCTTTCAACAAGGATTAACAATTTTGCTTAATCTTTTGACAACTATTTGTATTGGGGTAATTATGGGCGAGTTTTGGCAGTCTGTTCTTTTTATGATTGCTTATGCTCCATTAAGAAGTTTTGCGGGGGGCTATCACGCTAAGACCTCAACACTATGCTATGTGTATTCTATTCTTATGATGATTACAGTTCTTTTTGCAATAAAGTTACTACTATTTAATGACTTTATTTGTATTATTGCATTTTTAGTCTCATGTGTAATTATTGCAATACTCTCTCCTATTGAAGATTCCAATAAGCCGCTTGATTACATAGAGATAAAAGTGTATCGAAAAAGAACACTGGTAATTACATCAATAGAGAGTATGTTTTTCATTATCAGCTATTTTTTTAATTGGAAAAATGCGGTTATTTGTATTACATATGTTTTTATGGTAATGGCATTTATTCTCTGTGCTGGTAAATGCAAGAATATTATATGCAAGTCTAAAAAAATGTTCACAAACAAGAAAGGAAAGATTAATCATGAAGAAAAGGTCCATTAAAAAGATTTTAGCTACAAGTATGTTAGTTTTGACATTTGCATCTATGGCGACATTTACCTCGTACGCTGCAAAGAAAAATTATTCTTTCGCAGTTACGACATCTCAGAATAGTGGTGCTGCATTTTCAGCGGGAAATGCAAAGGATGACAACGAACAGACAGCTTATGTAGTAACACAAAGTGGTAATATTATAAGCTCTGATCTATTCTATATGGCAGTATACAAAACCCCAGTTTACAGTTCTACAAACAGAGTAACCAGTTGGAAGAGAATTACAAGTAACAGTGCAACATATACAATTAATTATACTACCTATAGAGCTAAAAGTTCAACAAATTATCTTTGTGGTGATACCGATAAATATAGTGTAAGCGTAGAAGGCTATTGGTATTCGTAATAATATCGCATAAAAGTTTAAAGTGAATGTTGCACACCTGCAACATTCACTTTGCTGTATATTACACGGAGGTTTTATGAAGAATATAAAATTCATGTTTACTCTGGTTGAATTAGTCGTTTGCATAGTTATTACTACTGGATGTTTCCCAAATGTTGATACGGATTCTAAAATTTCTTCAACTAATAACTCGCAAAATTCAACCATTGATTTTCCAACGCATATCGAAAACAATGATATTGATAATTTAAAAATTGACGCTGATGTAATACTTCCCACAAATTTTGATACTAATCAAAAAGTTTCAATAGCTTCCGCAGAGTATAGAACATGGGACAGAGAAAGCATTGTTTCCGAAATTTCGAATGGTCGTCAAATTGAAGATGAGTCTTATGGAGAAAACACGGGACCGAATGACTTGTTTTATAGTTATACATTTGATGATAATGCCAATCTGATATTTTCTTCGGATGGCTTATTTTATAGTACCGAAATGGCAGTAGATTTTCAATATGCCTATTACTTTGACTCTTATGAAAATTATATATATGACAATACGCTTAGTGAAATGTTTAGTAAAGATAAAATAAATGGAATTGAAAAGAGTGATGCATTAAGTAGTGCAAATAAAATTGTTTCATTACTAAATATCAATGATGTTCTTGCGGAACCAAAAATATATTCATTGGATGCTGCTACCATGAATGAGCTTCAAAATGCAAGTGACGCAACAGACAAGTATGGTAATCCGTTGGAGAAATGGGGTTCAGAACAAGAAGCGTATCTGGTAGTTTACCCTGTCATTTACCGAAATATCCCGTCTTTAAAAATGAATGCTGTCAGCGAAAACGAGCTTATTTCATCATCAAATGTTTATTTTATTTATGGTCGGAATGGTTTGATTAGCTTTTATGTGTCCGGAATTTTCAATATAAAAAATATTGAACAGGAATCCCCTATCGTTTCTCCTGTGAATGCAATCGAAAATGTCAAAAACTACTTTAATAACATTATTATGGATTCAGAGATAGATATTTTACTGATTAAACTGGTATATATTAAAAAATGCGATTTTGAAAATATCAAAGATCTTAAAGTTGAGCCGGTTTGGTTTATTTATGGAAAATATAAGAATACTTTGCCTGACAGTTCAGACTCAAAAGATATATTAATAAATGATAAATACATTACTTTAATAAGTGCTGTAACCGGAGAGACTATCCCTATTTCATCAATCGGAAGGTAGTGAAAGTCAATGAAAGGTATATTTTTTTCATGTTTTAAGAGAGCATTTATATCAAAAGGCTATGCTATATCAATTATTGGCACAATAATAATGTGTTATATCAGTGCCGGTGATTATATTGTTTCCGATACAAGCTCGGCATACATAATTGATTTGATGATTAATTTAGGTATGTTCAAAAAAATAATTGTTTTCTTTGCAGCAGTTCCTTTTGCTAAAGTCTTTTATGAAGATTATACTTCAAGATATATAAATTCAGTAGTATTACGCAGTGGAGAGAAGAAATATATCATATCAAATATGATTTGCTGTGTTACATCAGGATTTAGTGCCGTATTTTTAGGAATAACTATTTTTTTCTCGATTCTTTCATTCTTTTATCCGCCTCAGGCATATGAAACTGTTGGTATATATAGTACTGTAGCATTAGAGAATCCTATTATTTATGTTTTGATTATTACGAGCATTTTTTCTTTGTATGCTTCAATGTGGACAGCTGCGGGACTTGCTCTGTCTTCTATTATTCCGGATAAATATATCGCTCTCGGATCTCCATTAATTTTAGGCTACCTTTTAGAAGAACTAACAGATAGATTTCCTTCATATTTAAATCTTTATAAATTAAGTCACGCATATGAAGTATTTGAAAATTCGGTTATTATAAATTATTTATATACAATAGCTGTATTCCTTTTCGCTATAACAGTGTCAGGATGCATTTTTTCATATGTTGTGAAGAGGAGAATAAGAAATGAAATGGTTTAAGCCTATTTATTCAATAACATTGCAAAATTTTAGAAAATGGAAATATGACTATCGTATATGGATAGCGTTATTAATAATGTTAATTTTTGTTCACTCATATACGAAAGGTTTATCTTCATATTGCGACTATGTAAATATGAAATCCTCCCCATGGATATTTCCGTTTTTATATATGCAGTATTATACAAAGCTTTTGTTTTTCTTTCCGTTGATTCTTATTTTTAGTAATGCACCATTTGTTGATACAAACCAATTGTATGTAATTATTAGGTCAGGAAGAATTAAATGGTGTATAGGTCAAATATTATATATTATTGTTACATCTGCAATATACTTTGCTTTAATTATATTGTTTTCAGTGGTTTTAAATTTAGATTGTATAAATTTTACCAATGATTGGGGAAAGGTATTGAATACGCTGGCCAATACAAATGCTGCAAGTCAGTTTGAGGTTGGATTTACCCCGAATCAAACTGTAATAAGTTTATTTTCTCCGTTACAGGCAATGTGGTTTACTTTTTTTCATTCATGGATTTCCGGAATAATTCTTGGTTTAATAATATTCTTATTTAACATGAGTTTTAAGGGAGTTGGAACATTTATATCTTCATTTGTTCTTGTGTTTAGCGCTATAGCGTCAAAACAGATTTCATTAGTTAAGTTTTCACCTATAACATGGAGTACATTAAATTATTTACATATAAACATAAATGATAAACTGCCAAGCTATGGTTATGTTAGTGCTTTCTATATCTGTACTCTTGTTATATTAATTATCATTATTCTATTATTTTCAAAACACTACAACATTGATAAAACTCTCAAAAGGTAAGGGGTGTAATTATGAGCATCGCAATAAAAATTGAAAATGTAAATAAGAGTTTTGATGAAACTACTGTTCTGTCAAATATAAACATAGAATTTGAGCAAGGGAAAGTTCATGGATTAATTGGAAGAAATGGTAGCGGAAAAACTATGCTTATGAAATGTATATGCGGTTTTGTCCCGGTATCTTCAGGACAAATTTTGATAAATGGAAAAGTACTAAAAAAGGATTTCGATATTCCAAAAAATATTGGCGTTATTATTGAAACACCGGGATTTTTACCTTCATATAACGCATATAAAAATTTGAAATTCTTAGCTGATATACAAGGAAAAATATCAAAGCAGGAAATCTATGATTCAATAAGAAAAGTCGGACTAAATCCTAAAAGTAAAAAAACCGTAGGAAAATATTCATTGGGTATGCGTCAGCGTCTTGGTCTTGCTCAAGCTATTATGGAAAATCCGGATATTCTTATTCTTGATGAGCCTATGAATGGATTAGATAAAGAAGGAGTTTTTGATATGAGAAATTATCTTCTTGATTTAAAAGAACAAGGTAAGACGATTCTTATAGCCTCTCATTCTGCTGAAGATATTGAAGTTTTATGCGATACTGTATGTGAAATGGATAAAGGTAAACTGACAGTAATACGTTGAATAGAGTTTGCTTGCAACATTGTATTGACAAAATGTTTATTCTTAGAAGATACTTCAGAAATAATAGCAGAGCATATAAAAGTTTGGACTGATAAAATGGCAGTGCTGTCTTAAATAATATGTGCTTTAGCTTCCATGGGAATGTTTGAAGATAAGATATATTAGGTAAGCAAATGAGCGATATGGCAGTATTTTATATCCAAAATTTGCATCGCAGAAAACAAAGATAAGCTACTTCCGTATGTCTGCATAATATTGTTCAAATTCAACCTCTCCTGCAATCGCCTTATCCCTCAAATCTGATGCAAACCGTGACCATTTCTCAAATTCGGAAATGGTCATTTTCTTTTTCATATACCTTGCATAATGTGCCTTGTATGCTCTGTTGTAGGTTTGCCAGATGGGGTCATTCTTGCACTTGTCGTCATAGTGCCGTCTTGAGCCGACATCACGACAGGTTTTGTCAGGCTCGTCCTTTAACGGATTATCGCAGTAGCTGAAATATTTGCCACCACGAATCAAAAAGAATTTGCCACAGTGCTTGCACTTGTTCGGAATATAATTGTTCCTGATTCCGTTGAAAAAGTCATAAAACAGGAACGACTGCAAATCCGAAAATAAAATTTGCTCACAAAGTATCGGCTTTTTGTTTTCATCCTTCAACACTTTATAGCCAAAGGATTTCATCTGACAGTTAATCTTGTCAAAATTCTTTGAATTGTTTTTATTAAAGTCAGAAAAATATTCTGCTACTTCGTGTTCATTTGGAAATGTTCCTTTCTTGTGCAGATAGTTTTCTACGAACGGACGGAAAACCTTTTGGATAGAAATATATGATTTAAGAAAACTAATGTATTGACTAAAAACTATTTCTATGGTTTTGTTCAGTTGATCAAGCTCCTCAAGTAAATCAAGGTCATAATTGTTCCAATCCGATTCAATTTTCGGCTGAAAATAATGCAGATGAAAATGCGAATGTCCGTTCTCGTCAATCTCTCCACTGCCGTATTTATTTACGGTGTTCCAATCTATATTGTTATAATCATCATCTAATCCATCCTCGAAAAATATACCAAATCCGTTTAGCAAATCCGATAAGGTTATCAAAGGAAATTTTAGAATTTTATTATATGGCGGGAGTCTATGTAACCACTTGTTTATCATATCAAAATAATATTGAGCATCCTTTACATACTTATCATATTTTTCTATGTTGTCATAGCTCATATCTTCCTTAAGCTCAATCTTTTCTTGCAGGGTGCAAAGCTGATAAAGTAAATCAAGCTCTTCAATTTTCTTTAAGTAATTTGTGTTCAGATATTTTGTCAGAATCTCATTTGAACTGAACCTATACTTCTCTTGAATATATACTTCATTGTTCCAGAAATAAGCGTAAAAATCCATAAAATGAAACCTCCGAAAATAGATAATGCGAAACGAGAATAGAGAATGTAATTTAATTATAAGACATCTATTGTGCTTTTGCAACAGTTCTGCTAAAATAATTATTAGACAATTCAGAAATAGAATTCAACTTCTATTTTATCTGTCAATTAAATTCGGAGGTAAAAATGAAAGAATCAAATTACAAATCCTATGACGAACTACCGTTGTTCTTAAATGCAAATATTGTTTCAAAGGTGCTGTGCATCTCATCATCAAGCGGATATGAGTTGATGCACTCGAAGGGCTTCCCTGTTCTGAAAATTGGTTCAAGACTTGTCGTACCAAAGGAAAAGTTCCGTGAGTGGGTTGAACAGAATACAGGAGGAAGTATTTGAGATATAACTCTATGAATAGTGCAAGCCATTACTTTACTCTTCCGAATGAAATATTCTGTCTTGGCTTATCATCTGGAGAAATTGCTGTTTACAGTTATCTTTTAAGGTGCGAGAACAGGAAAACATATCAGTGCTATCCCAGCTACAGAACAATCGGAAAAGCTTTGAAAATGAGTCAGAATACGGTCAGTAAATATGTCCAACGCCTTGAAGATAAGCATTTAATCTCGACCGAGAGAACAGGAGTAATTACAAAAGACGGACGAAAACGCAACGGAACTCTGCTCTATACTATTCGTCCTATCAGAGAAGCTATTGATTACTTTCACAGTGAGCAGTTGCGGAGAAACGCATAATTTCGGGGAAATAATGAAAAGCAGGTTAAAGTGGGGCGTCTCCCCACGGTGTCACATCAGACGGCAGAGCCGACTGTTATGCGGTTTTAAAGTATGTCAAAAATCAGAATTTGAGGAGTCTATCAAAAATGAGCGAAAATAAGAAGAAATATGCCTATTGGATGAAACCTTCAATGGTTGAAGAAATGACAGAAATGCTTGATGATGCAAACGCAACTTCAAAAAGTGATTTTGTCTGTCAGGCGGTTAAGTTTTACATTGGTTATCTTCATCAGCAAAAATGCATTGATTATCTTTCTCCTATCCTTGCACAGACTATCAAAAGTGAAATTGAGAGCGTTGAGAAAAATATTTCCGAAATGCTATTTAAGGTTGCTGTTGAACAAGCAAAGTTGAGTAATGTCGTTGCAGCAACAAATCAGATAGATAAAGTTTCATTGTCGGCACTCAATAATCTCTGTGCGGAAGAAGTCGCAAGAAACAACGGTATCATAATTTTTGAAGATGCGTACAAATTCCAACGGGGTTAATCTATGCCGAAGATAATTTTTACAAGTCGGTATATTAAAAATCCTGCATCGTCAAATGCAGGCAAGCTGATAAAATATATGGGCACTCGTGAGGGTGTTGAAAAACTGCCGAATGGTATTGATAACTCCCCTGCAACCAAAAAGCAAAATGATTTAATCTGCACTGCACTTAAAACTGTTCCTGAGTCTTGGGATTATCCAGAAATGAAGTCTTATATTGAAAACAAAACTAAGGCTAACGCAACAGAATTTCTCGATGAATTTTTTGAACGCAATGCTGACAGGATAGACGGTGTCAAAAAGCTTGTGAATTACTATGCTGAAAGACCCGGTGTTGAGAAGTTAGGAAAACACGGACTATTTTCTCAAACTGATGAGAAGATAAATCTTGATGATGTTGCTGACGAAGTGTCAAATCATAACGGAATTGTTTGGACTCATGTCATTAGTCTTAAAAGGGAAGATGCAGAGAGGCTTGGCTACAACAATGCAAATGAATGGAAAAGTCTTGTGAGAAGGAATGTACTTGAAATTGCCAAAGCACATAAGATAGAGCCAAGCGACTTGCAATGGTACGGAGCATTTCATAACACAACATATCATCCACACATACATCTTCTGGTATATTCTAAATCAGGACAAGGCTATCTAACCAACCAAGGCATAGAAAGTATGCGAAGTGTATTCGGCAATGATATTTTCAGAAACGAGCAATACAAGCTGTTTCAAATGCAGACAGAAATCCGTGACGAGCTTAAAAATGAAGCAAAAAATGTAATTGATGATTTAATTTCAAATATTGGTTCGGATGTCTATGTTTCAGATAAAATGGTTGAACTGTTCAGAAAACTTGCTGAACAACTCAAAGGTTACAACGGCAGGTTGATGTATGGTTATCTTCCTAAATCAATCAAGGAAACCGTCAACAATATTGTAGCGGAACTTGCAAAGGATAAGAATTTGACAAAGCTCTATTCAAAGTGGAATGAAATCAACAGAGAAAAATTATCGCTGTATTACGATAAAGAAAAACCCGATATACCTCTTGAAGATAACAAAGAATTTAGAAGTATTAAAAACTATATCTTGAAATCGGTTAATTTGATTTCACAGACAACGTCTGAAAATGGAATTAACAAATCAGCTGCCAAACAATCTGTTTCAAGTATAGCCCTTACACTTGCTAAATTGATTGCAAACAGTTGCAAGCGTAAACGAGCAAAATTGTTCGGTCAGGTTGACAGCAAACTGAAATCCAAGCTTGAAGAGAAAAAGCTTGCTCACGGGCTTAAAACCGACAGAACAGTTAATCAGAATGAAATCGAAAATGATGAAGAACAGGGATTTACAATGTCAATGTAATTCCTGGATTATTATTAATATTTGGTCTGGATAATCCGAAAGATTTGTGATATCCTGTGTTGCTGAAAGAGGTGATAATAATGGCAAAAAGGAGACCATCCGGTGAGGGCGCAATCAGGAAAAGAAAAGACGGTCGTTGGGAAGGCAGAATCGTTGTCGGTCATAAATCAGATAACAAGCCTATATTCAAGTCTGTGTTTGCAAAAACACAAAAGGAATTGATGCCGAAGCTGCACAAGCTGATTGACGAATACAGCAATATTGAGCTTTCAGAGGACAGCAATATGCAGCTTGACAAGTGGCTTGATGTATGGCTTGAAAAATACACAAAACCGACGGTTAAAAACTCAACCTACAGCGGTTATAAAAATGCGCTTAAATATGTTCGCCCTTACCTTGGCAAGAAGATATTAAGGCAAATTACCACTTCGGATATTCAGAAGATGTATAACACTGTGAAAGTTAAAGGCAGGAAAAAAACAAAATCTGATGCTGATACTTCTCTGTCGGATTCAACCTTAAGAGGGATACATATGGTACTGCATCAGTGTATGGATGCGGCTGTAAAAAATCATCTGATTTCAAAAAATCCTACGGATGGAACAACAATACCAAAACGCAATTACAAGCAGAAACAAATTCTTGATGACAGTCAGCTTGATGTATTCACCGAAGCGATAAAGAATTATCCGGAATGGTATGACTTCTTCTACACCGAAATTACAACAGGCTTAAGGCGAGGCGAAATCTGCGGATTAAAATGGACCGACCTTGACAAAGAAACAGGTATGTTGAAAATCGAACGCTCTATAACAATCGGCTCAGGCGGTAAGATTGTAATTGGCGAAACAAAAACAGAAACAGGTAAAAGAAAAATTCTCCTGCCGCCAAGCACACTCCATATTCTCAAAAAACGCAGTGGAAATCAAATCAGTGAATGGATATTTCCAAATCCTCTGCATCCTGAAAAACCTGTATCCCCAAGTGTTGCATACAGCAAGCTGAAAGAGATTCTGAAAAGTGCTAATTTGCCCAATATAAGATTTCACGACTTACGCCACACATTTGCAACTCATGCTATTGCAAGCGGAGTTGATGCGAAAACGCTGTCAAACATACTCGGACACACTAACGCATCATTTACACTTGACACATATACACATGTCACAACTGATATGCAGCAAAATGCGGCAGATATAGTCGGTGATTTTATGGAAGATATTTTCGGAAAGGAGCTAAAACCTTGGCAAAAAGAAAACGAAAAAACGGAACGGGCACAGTAAGATTGCGTAAAGACGGTCGCTGGGAAGGCAGAATCGTTATCGGTTACAATGAAAAAGGTAATCCAAAAACAAAAAATGTACTTGCTCCGACAAAAGAAAAGTGTATAGAAAAACTAAATGCTCTGCAAAAGGAGCTTGCAATAAACTTGGAGCAAATCAACAAAAATATAAAGCCTGAAATGAAGTTCGGTGATTGGATTGACTTCTGGTACAAAAACTACTCGAAACCCAAACTCCGCCCTACAACACAGGAGGGTTATAAAAACAGCATCTATAATCATATCATCCCACAACTTGGAAGTATACCGCTGAACAAATTAACGCAAAATGACTTTCAGCTGTTCTACGCACAACTCAAAAGTAACGGACGGCTCAAGGACAGAGAAAAATCAGGAAAAGGCTTATCAGACCGAATGATAAGATCTTGCCACGCAATATGCAGAACGGCACTCGAAAAAGCGGTCAAAGAAAATCTGATTAAGCAAAATACGACTGAGGGTTGCAAACTGCCGCCTAAAAAGGCAAAGGAAATGCAGATACTCACAACCGAAGAAATGCAACGCTTTCTCATGCAAGCAAAGGAAGAAGATTTTTATGTGCAGGCAATACTTGAATTGTCAACCGGACTCAGACGAGGTGAGTTTTGTGCCTTGCAATGGGACGATCTCAACTTTGCAACAGGTGAATTGCAGATAAAAAGACAAGTCAATCGAGTAAACGGAGAACTCAGAATTTCAGAACCGAAAACAAAATCATCAATCAGAACATTGATACTACCGCCTTCTGTACTTAAAATTCTCGCCGACTACAAAAAGACCGTAAATTCAAGATGGATATTCCCATCAAAAATCAAAGAGGATTCACCGCTTGACCCGAATTCTCTGCGGAAGAAAATGCAGAGAATATTAGAACATGCAAACTGCAAGGTTGTAAGATTTCACGATTTGCGTCATACTTTTGCAACCACAGCACTTGAACACGGTATGGATGTAAAAACATTGTCGTCAATAATCGGTCATGTTTCGTCAGCCACCACGCTTGATATATACAGTCATGTAACAGACAATATGCAGCTTCAGGCGGCAAAAAAGATTGAAAAAGGAATCGGCAAAAACGAGCAATTTGAGGCAAATGAATCTCCGATAGAGAAACTATCCGTCAATAGGAAAAAATCGCCAAATCAGGCGAATTTCGAGCCGTATAAAGGAAAAATCAGAAAGCCAGGGTCCGGCAGTCTGTATCAAGTCAGTGAAAACCTTTGGGCAGGCAAATATTCTCCCACCGGAGCAGACGGCAAGAAGATACAGCGAAATGTATTTGCCAAAACTAAAGAAGAATGCGAAATTATGCTTCAGGAAATGATTGTAAAAGTTAAAGCGGAAATTGCCGAAGAAAAGGAAAGAATGAAAAATCAAAATAAGTCGGCATAACAATGCTCAAAATTTGCGCCATAGTAAACAAAGATAAGCAAAATTAAAAATTAAGGTTTCGGAAAGTTTTGAATTTTACTTTCCGAAACCTTTTGTAATATATTCAACTTCACTTCAACAATTATTCTGGCAAAGAATAATAAATTAATCATAAATGGTCAAAACTGTGGTCAGAGCTATAATTTAAGCAAAAAGAAAAACCGCTAAACAGCCTGAAAACGGCTTGTTTAAGCGGTTATCCGTGGTCGAGGTGACAGGACTTGAACCTGCGGCATCTTGGTCCCAAACCAAGCACTCTACCAAACTGAGTTACACCTCGAAATTTATTAATTTTTGTTGCCTCAATTAGTCAGCTTAATTATTATATAACACGAAGTGCGATTTGTCAACAATTATTTTTAAATTTTTTCAGATTTTTAAAATATTTTTTGTTTTTCTTTAATTGACATACATTGCTGTGAGGTATAAAATATGATTACACTATTTTAAGGGTGATTATATGTCTGAAAATACTAAATTAAATTCCTCAAGCGGTTTGCCTGAGAATAAATATACTACCAAGAGCAAGTTTGTAAACATATTCTTGCTTGTTATGTTTACGGTTTTTCCGCTGTTCTATACCGATTATTATTACAACATAAGGCACGATAAATATTATTTCTTTTTGTTCGCAACCGATGCGCTCCTGCTTATGCTCGGCGCTGTTGCCGTTACTAAATCCGATTCAGCCAGCGCAAAAAACGAAAAGAAAGCCGTACCATGGTACAAAAAGCTGTCTTTCACCGACTATGCGTTTGGCGCTTTCATTTTAGTATGCACAATATCAACTGTCTTTTCGCAAGATCCGTATGACGCATTTTTCGGTATAAGCGGCAGAAACAACGGCTTATTCCTTATGCTTTATTATGCGGTTGTGTATCTGTTAATTACTCGGTTTTATCACTTTAAAAGCTATGTTTTTGTGGCGCTTGCAGGCTGTTCGATTATAATTTACCTGCTTGATATTCTCAACTGCTTTTACATTGATCCTCTCGGAATGTTTGCAACGCTCACCGATGAGCAAACTATTGCAAACTTTACCTCTACTATCGGCAACAAAAATCTTATGTCGAGTTTTATCTGCGTTGTAATGCCCGTTACCATTGCCTTTTCTGTATTGAGCAACAAGCGCAATCACCGCATTATCTATTATATATCTTCAGCATTCGGCTATATGGCGCTGATGACAGCCGACAGCTATTCGGGAATTTTGGGACTCGGGGCGGTATTTGCCGTGCAGGGTTCAGGCACAGCGTTTGAAATGAAAACAGCAGAACTGCTGCTGAAACTATGGCGTTTGTTATATGAAAGCATACTGATAACAGATTGCGGTTCTATGTCCGTACATTCCGCACAGACGCAGGCTAAGCTTCAGATAATGATGCAGTATATTCATGATAATTACAGCGGTCAGATAACACTTGATGATATTGCAGGAACAGTTCTTATAAGCAAAAGCAGTGTTCTCAATATTTTCAGGACATACCTATCACATGTTTGTCCTCAAAAAACTTCGTTCGTTCATCTATCTGCTGTTGAATAGGTTTTATCGGAGATAAGCATTTAAACGTTATTTCATTTTTATAGAAAGAACGAAATTGGACCAAATAAACAGAATCATGCTTTTGAAACGAATTTAACAAGCTCTCCACCGAAAACCGGTTATAAATATCTTTTTCATAAAATCTTTCCGGGAAAGCAACTTTTTGATATAAATAAGGGAGCCAAAAATTTCTCTTCCTAGGCCGATCATAAATATAATCTTGCCAATGCGCATCCACAACTTTTATATTTGATAAAATCGGAGCTAAGTCTAATAAAGAATGAAAGTCAGCCCCCATCCCCCAATCTTTAAACCAAATGACATGAAGCCGGATCCCATACATTTGACAAAATGATATAGCTGATGATATTGCATAAAATCGATTCGCCAACCCCCCGATCGGAACTAAGACTAAAACTTTCATCTTACTCATATTATTCATAAACTCTTATTATAAACGTTCCACTCTATTTCGAACAAAAAAAAGAAAATCCTTCCAATATTGTTTCAATGGATAATATTTTCTCAAAGTTTCCCCTCGATCTCTTTTAGCCCAAATCGGATAATATCCCATAAAGAACCAAGTGTATGACCATATATGAGTTATTGGATATATCTGTGCCTTATTCAATTTCATCAAAATTGAAAAAACACTTTGATCATGCCTATTCTCCTTAAAATCCAAAGCATTAGGAGTGGATGAAGGGGAGTCATCTATCAAATTTCTATTTTCCATCATCACTTTTTTCCAACATTCTACAACCTTTTGAGTATGATCATCTTTTCTTAGAAAAAAAGTGGTAGCATGTATTTGTCCGCTATTATAAATATCATCATCTTCTTGTATACCAAAGTATGAGAAAATATCACCTTTTGTATATTGTCTCTCTAATGAACCTTTGCGAGCGCCAAATACCAAAAATCCCGAAGGATGTTTTTTTACCTCTTTTATATATGCAAGAAACATATTCTTCCCCACCTCATTTATATGACAACCAGCATCTGTGTAAAGCAAAATATCGCCATATTCCATTTGTTGTAAGCATTGAAGTAAAATCTGGGGTTTCCAAATCCAATATCCAAACCCTCGCACTTCCTGTTTTAATAGATCCGCAGCCTCTTGCCGGAAAAAGGCAGATAGATTTTTTTCCGTACTACATTCGACACGATAAAACCAACCTGTCTCCTCAGCCTGAGCTCTCAAACGAGATAAAGAAGACAAATAACTGGAATTACCAAATGAGCATAAAAATATCCGATCCATACTAATCTTACTTATCTAATATAGTTTTTTCACCCCACAAGCTCCTGATATATTTCCATTTGCCATACAAAAATAATGGAAGAAAATAAGCTCGCACTTTATTCATAATACTTTTTGTATTCCCTCTTAACTCAGACCGGCAGACATAAGTGATCCACCCCGCTCTAAAAATGCCTAGAATCCTACCCGACGAAAGATACAACGCATATTGATAAACTAAAGGCTCCTCCATACTTAAATAAGGAAGCATTAGCCGGTATCGATCAGATATCTCCAAACGGTTTCTTTTACCCAACGATAAAAACCCATCCAGATAGCCTCTAAACCCTCCTTTCACATTTTGCAACAAATTAGAGCTAGCATGAGGATGGCGTCTAAAATATGTTAAATTCTCGACCTTATGTAAAAGACTGCGTTTAGATCTCGCTACTAAAGCCAACGCAAAATCATATACAAATTTCTCCCGCACCTCTTTAGGTGTTATTTGGATCAGCTCTTTCCGAA
>ENA-UEQL01000077-UEQL01000077.1-human-gut-metagenome-genome-assembly--contig:-NODE-77-length-52025-cov-8.237083_pt1 | contig 52025 bp, 45 predicted proteins | sample MGYA00242905_ERZ507926 | MGnify/ENA primary metagenome ERZ507926 (study PRJEB26167, sample SAMN06115531) | human gut metagenome | host: Homo sapiens | place: China:Henan | collected 2015-09-09 | study...
TCTGGACTAATGGAAGAGAATATACATTTAGATCTATTGGAAAATATTAAATACGCAATACATGCAATAATACTAATGTTATGACTTAAAATTGCATTGTTTTAAACATAGATCTAAAACGTGCCGAAATATTTGAAATTAAGCCGAGATTTTGTTTGGAAATAAAACAATTAATATTGTAGAGCAATTACTTATGGTTTTTTGTGGGCTTTTGATGGCAAGTTTTATCAAGTAAATATCAATTTTGCGTCGAGAAACCGTTTTTTTTAGTGCGCCAAATCGCCCGTCGGGAAGGGCGGAAATTTTGCAAAGCGCGATAGTCGGTTCTCGGCGTGGCATTAGCGCGTAGCAGCATGCGCGGCCGATAGCTTCGTGCCATTTCTTGGTATATTCTGCTTCAATTGCATGTGCGGATGTGACTATCTGGCAACGCCCGTCTTTACAAACAACCTCGGTATTTACTGATTTGCCCTTTATTTGAGGATATTAGCGAATGCGTCGCGATAATGCGATTCATGCGGGTGTTAAACGGTGTCGGGAGGTGAAATTAAACGGTTTGCAGCTTCGCGAAAAGTGGAAGCGCGATAAAGTAAAATGTTTGATAATTTTTCCATTAAAAAGCCATTAACAATAACGCAGTAATAATAATGATTACCGTTATTATTATCATAACGGCGTTCATCCCTTTTTCTGTTTTATTGTTAATTGTTTTTATTTCTAAAGTTGTATCGTTATGGGTGTTTGGCTCATTCTTTTTTACTATATGCTTCCAAAGGCAGTAAGGGCATATTTTTTGTGGGGAAATTGCGGCAATTCCGTATGAAACCGCAAAGGCGATAAAAGCGCATGCGGCCAATGCAAGAACGGGCGTTGCGATAATTATACCTATTCCGGTTATGGCGAACAATCCTCCGATTATAGATAAAACTATCCCGCATATAAAAGCGCCCCATCCATATGGATGCGCGGCGGGCTTATCAAAATCATATCCGCAATTCGGGCAGTGGTACATCCCGGTCGGAGTTTCTGCTACTTGGACTTGCCCAATTTTTTCTTTCGCCTTTTGTCTTGCGGCAAATTCAGGATTTTGTCTTAAATATTCTTCGTAGTTCATAAGTGTTTTTAGCCGTTGCTATTGATGTCAAAAGCAAGAAATGCGCTTCCACTAATAGGGGGAAGGGATGAAAGCGAATTCAGAAGATAATTTGTCGTCGTTTCTCGGCGATTCCATTCAACCGATATTGGCTGGGTTATGTATCCGGATTGCGAAAAGGGAGGCGAGCAAAACGCCAAATTGGTAAAATCCGCTCAAAATACCGCAATGCTTTACGGGCAAAAAAAAAGGCGCGCAAAACGCGCGCCGGAAATTTTGGACAAGCCTTATTTTTTGATTTCCCTGTGGAGCGTTCTGCGCTTGAGGGAAGGGTTGTACTTCATCTTCTCAACTTTTTCCTGCGTCTTGCGGAAATTGCGCGACGTCATGTAGCGCGAGGGCGACTTGCCTTCCTTGCGCGCTTCGGTGCATTCGATTATAACTGTTTCTCTGGGCATTGTATTCCTTTATTGAAAATTTAGCTTTCCATAATGGCGCGGGTTTGCGGAATTTCAACATATTTTTTGAAAAAAATCGCGCGCGCCGCGGAATTTGCGGCGCGCGGTTCCCCCAAAAAACTATTCTCCGGAGAACGGATCTTTTACGAGCCCTATTTTGCGGCCGAGAATGTGCTTTACGAGCGGATCTGAACCGAAGTACTTTCTCACGTCCCCGATGGACAAATTCGGGTTTTCCCTGATTGCGTCCGCGTCCGATTCCGAGTCGGGCTTTATGTATGAGTTCCCGTAGAGCTTCAGCAGCCCGTTCATCGCCATTGAGGAATTGAAAATTTTGTTGTCGAAGGCGTAGTTTACGCGCGGGAGAGTCGGGTCGAGAATCTGCGCAAGTTTGGGATATGCCTTCGGGTATACGCCGGTTTCGACGTCCACATGGTTTTTGCGCCATTCCGCTTCACCTGCAAGCTTCCGTGCGTAGTGCTCGTCCGTCCAGGTCTGCGAGCCGAACGCAGACTGGCAGTTTATGAATACGTTTTGTTCCGCGCGCGTCTCGCAGCCGCCGTGAATGTATATCGCCCCAAAGCTCGAGCCCCCGCTGCGGCTGCCGGTGTTGCAGAATATGTTGTGGCGCACCAATACCCCCGCGTGCGACTCGTCCACATACACCCCCGCCGTGGATCCGAGTTCGGAGTGGTTGTTCGTGAAGAAATTGTAGCGTATTACCGTTCCCATTTGGGCGAAATTTGAGTATGTGTATATCACCCCGTAGTCGCTCGCGAACTGGCAGCAGCGCTCGAAAAGATTGTTCTCAATAAGGTGGTCGTTGCCGATAAACCCAAAGGTCGCCTGGCGCTGGTCGGAAATGTGGCAGTTTGCGACGCGCACGCCGACGCCGGATATTGAGAGGGCGGAGCCGCCCACCGTCAGGCGCAGGGCGTTTCTGCGGAAGTCGCAATTGTACACCAGAACGTTCGACTTTTCGAGATTGCGCTTGTTTCCGCCGCCTATTCTCGCCCCGCCCATGGCGTTGTCGAAAAATTTGCAGTTTGTTATCTTGTTGTTTTTGGAAACGAATGTCGCGCAGTCTTTTTCTTCGGGCTTCTTGTAGCTTACCCCGTCGAGCGCAAACGGCTTTCCGCAGCTCCTGAACGCGCATTTGTCGATTTCCACGCCGTTGCAGTACGAGCCTTTAATCGGCGAATTGCGGGTGACGGCGAATTCTATGTTGCGGATTTTGACGTTGCTTGCGTTCCACATGGTTATTATTGGGTCTGGCGCCAGCGAAAAGTAGAAGGCGTCGCCCTCCTTCGGAGCCGAGGCGAGCATGGTATAGAATACGAGGTTTTCGCGGTCTATGTAGTATTCGCCGACGCGGTCTAGCTCCTCGATGAGGTTGAACGCCTGATAGCCGCGCACTTTCAGGTCGGCCCTGTCGACGTAGAGCCGCGACCCTTTCGGCGGGGTGTTCGAGCGCACCCCGTAGGCGTGCGGGTCGGCGAGCGTAATCGTCTTCGCCGCGGGGTCGATTTTCTTGATTTTGATTTGGTCGTAGGCCCAGCCGACGGAAAAATTTCCGCGCAGATAAACATCGGGCGCGCCGACCCAGCGCGAAGGGCGGTCGAAATCGTATTTGAAAGTCGCCCCCCTCACGCTTTTGTCCTCCTGTTCATAGGAGTCTGACGCCGCAAAGTCCGTCACTTTGCCGGTGTCTAAAACCTCCCCTATTTTCAGCAGCGAGTCGTCGTTGGGATAGCGCGCGGGCGTCATTGGACTGCGGTTGAAAAACGCCTCGGTCTCGAGGGGATTGCCGTTGGTTTTCCACGAACCCCATCCGCGCTTTTCGACTTTCCCTACTTCCGAAACCCCGAATTTTTTGAGGTCTATTTTATAGAGAACTCCCTCGGCGTCTCCCGGAATTTTCGAGAGCGTTTCCTTGTCCGACACCTTTTCAAGGTATTTTGCGGGGATTTTTATTCCGCCGATGAAGCGGGCTTTCGGCTCTCCGGAGAAATTCGGCCCTACGATGGATAGCGTCTTGCCGTTGGTGTGCTGGGCGACGATCGAAACGCCCTTTGAAAAGAAATATTCGCCCTCGGCGACGCAAATTTCAAAGTCGCCGGGTTTTGACGAATAGAATTCCTTTATCGCCCTGTTCAGGGACGCAAAAGGTTTTTCTTTCGTTCCAAGCCCCTCGGAATCCGAACCTCCGGGGGCGACAAATACTGTCTGGGCGCCGAACGACGCGGCAGACGCCGCCGCAAGCGCGGCGAATGTTATGGCGATTTTCATAATGTTTTCCTCCGTTTTGTTTGAAATGCCCCGCTTTCCGACCCCGCGCGTCGGCGGGGGAAAAGTCTGTTCAGAGCGGCTGGTTGAGGTGCCTGACAACCCCGACGTTGGGAGTTGTGCCCAAGTCTTCGTATTTTTCAATTCCCGAGTCTATATCCATTGTGCGCATATGGGTGTTGTAATTGCAGCGGTAGTCCTTCCAGGAATTTGAATATTTCGACGGGTCGGAGCCCCATGCGGCGTTCGCCGACGTGTAGAACAGCACGCGGCCGGTGGAGCCCATCGTGCGGCTCCAAGTAGTCGCCATCATTCCAAAGAGGCTGTTTTCGCGCGCGGCGGCCGACGCGTTTTTGATGTTCGAAACCTTGTAGTAGGGGCAGCAGAGCGTGTCGAAGCCGTTCTCCTTGAAGAATGCCGAGGTGGGGTAGGGCTTTTTGCCCTCCGGAAGCGGGCCGCGCTCGTCGTACTCCCAGTCGGCAATAACGATGTCTTTGGGGAGCTCTTTGTAAATCTCGCCCATGCCGGTTCCGGCGTGACCGTTTGCGGTGCATTTGTCCCAGCGCGGATCCCCCTCTTCGACGAGCATGTCGTGCCACATTATAGCGCGCGCGCCGCGTTTTTTGAGGAAGTCGCGGAAATGGATTATGTGGCTTGCCAAAAGCTTCCCTACGGGGCGGCTGCGGCATTTGTAGCAGGTTGCCATGTCGTAGGCCTCGTCGCAGCCTATGTGGAAAAACGGAGGGTTGCCGAAAAATTCGTGCATTTCCGCAACCGCCTCTTCAAGCAGCTTTACGGCCCTCGGATTGCTCATGCACCACGACCACCCGTGGGGTTCCAGCAATTCCGCCATTTTCGGGTTGCGAGTGAGTATCGCGTGCTTGCCGCCCTCGTTTGTCCCGCCGGATGCGTGCCCCAGAACAGTGAGCTGCGGAATCGGCGTAATTCCGAGCGAATACGCAAGATCGACGATTCTGCGGAGCTCGGAGCGGCTGAACGCCTTGTTGAAAAACGAAAGCTCGGGGTGCGATTCAAACGGGAAAGTTCCCCAGGGCTCGAGCACTACATAATTGAATTTGTAATACGCCGCAAGCCTCACGCGCTTTTCGAGCTCGGCGGGCGTGGTTTCAGGATATATGCACAAATGCACCGCGCGGAAGGCGAGGGCGGGGAAGTCCGAAATTTTGCACGCCTGGATGTAGTAGCCGTCCCCGTCGCGGCCGGTTTCCGCAAGCTGCCTTGCGGTTTTCAGGGCGTGGCGCGCGCCGTCGAAATCGCGCGCGGAAATTTTCATGCCGCCGCCGGAAACTTCGAGGTCGTAGCCCTCGGGTTTCATCTTGGAGAGCTCGGGATTTTCAGCGAACGAAACGGAGGGGGCAAACCCCCAGTAGGCTTTGAAAGTCCGGATTACGGTTTGCCTTTGGGCTTCCGCGAGGGGGGCGGGGGTCTCGACCGAGACTTTCGACGATTTCGAAAGGTTGAATGCGCCCTCAAAATATTCCGTTTTTACGGGCTTGGGCGCGAGCCTCTCGTCCATGATTGCGCGGACGTTTTCAGGCGCGGCTTTTTCGGCGGGAAATGCGGGCGAAATCGCCGCTGTCGCGAGCGCGAATATAAAAAACATTTTCATATGCATAACGAAACCACAATACAATACCCCGCGGCTATCGGGCAAGCTCAAAAAAAGCGCGCCCGTTTCGGAAGGCGCGCCGGAAAAAGCGTTTTGCCTACATTTTTATCGGCACGTTTTGAGAGAGCACGGACGGGCTCATTTCGTAGACGCCGACTTTGGTCGCGGGGCCGCTCATCGTAATGGAGTAGTCTGGCGAGATTTTTATCGAGAGGTCTCCGCCCTCCATGTGGACCGTGATGTCGCCGTCGCAGAGCCCGAGCCTGTGCGCGACGGACGCCGCCGCGCTCGACGAGCTTCCCGAGGCGAGCGTGTAGCCCGCGCCGCGCTCCCATATCTCGATTTTGATGTTGTTTCGGTCGAGGACTTGCAGCAGCTGGACGTTCGTGCGGTTCGGGAAGAGCGAGGTCATGTTTTCAATGACGGGCCCGATTTCGCGCGCGAGCTTTTCGGAGACTTCCTCCATCGGCAGAACGCAGTGGGGATTTCCGACGGTGGCGCAGCAGTATTTGTATTTTTTCCCGCCGATTTCAAATTCCTCGTTTACGACCTCGCGCCCGGGGCCGGCGACGGGGATTTTTTCGGAGTCGAAACTCACCCGCCCCATGTCCACCGTGATGAAGTCGCCGCCTTTTGAGACGACGCATTTGACGACGCCGCCGAGGGTGTCGACTGTGAACGGGGCGTCTTCCGCGACCCTGCCGGTGTCGAAGAGATAGCGGGAGAATATCCGCAGGCCGTTGCCGCTCTTTTCCGCTTCGCTTGCGTCGGGGTTGAGTATGCGCAGCTTGAAATCCGCCTTGGGGGATTTTTCGGGGCCGTAGAGGATTCCGTCGGAGCCGAGGCCGAAATTGCGGTGGCAGATTTTTACTGCGTCGAGACCTTCGGGCATTTTGGGGCAGTCGGCGGGGTCGAGCACTAAATAGTCGTTTCCGAGGGCGTGGTATTTCGAGAATTTCATTGGATTTTTCCTGTTGGCGTTTCCGTTTTTTAAGCTGTGGATTTTCATTTCGCGCGCGCCGGATTTCAAGTTTTTTATGAGGGGCGGCAAATTTGGATTAAATCCCGGCGGCGGCAAAAATTTTCGTTATCGTCCCATTACGGATTTTTTCTTTTGGCTTGAAAGAAAATCAATTTGCTTAGAATGGGGAGAATTGCGCTATCGTATTTGCGTTGCTCCATGAAGGATAAAATTATAAACGGGCACGTTTTGGGGTGCGGCGAGGCCATTGGGCTTTGCCGCTCGCTTTCCGCGCGCGAACTCGGCGAGATGGCGGACGCCGTGAGGACGCATTTTCTCGGGCGCAGGGTTGACACTTGCTCCATAATGAACGCGCGTTCCGGAAGGTGTTCGGAGGATTGCAAGTGGTGCGCCCAATCGGCCCATTACAAGACCGGCTGCGGCGTATACGACTATTCCGACCCCGAGGAGGCTGTAAGGCATGCGGAAAATTCAAAGCGTTTGGGAATCGCGCGCTTTTCGCTCGTCACGAGCGGCCGTTCCATACCGGACGCCTGCATAGAAAAAATGTGCGGGTGTTTCCGCGCCCTGCGCAAAATCGGCGGAATCGGCTTGTGCGGGTCTTTCGGGCTGTTGACCGCCCCGCAGTTCGCCAGGCTGAGGGAGGCGGGAATGGAGAGGTTTCACTGCAATCTCGAAACGGCGCCTTCCAAATTTCCCGAGCTCTGCACGACGCACACGATAGCGGACAAAATCGCGGCCATCGAAGCAGCAAAAAGCGCCGGAATGTCGATTTGCTCCGGCGGAATAATCGGCATGGGCGAGACTATGGAGCAGCGCGTGGAGCTCGCCTGCAAGCTGCGCGAAATCGGCGTTGACTCCATACCAGTCAACATCCTCCAGCCCATAAAAAACACCCCTCTCGAGGGCGCTGCGCCGCTTTCGCCTGAGGAAATCTTAAAGACTTTCGCGATTTTCAGGCTGATAAACCCGCGCGCGCACATAAGGTTCGCCGGCGGGAGGCTGTCTATAAGGGATTTTCAGGAAAAGGCTCTGCGCTCGGGCGTGAGCGCGATACTCATGGGCGACATGCTCACGACGGTCGGGTCGGGCGTCGCCGACGACTTCGCGATGCTGCGGCGCATGGGATACGAATTTTAGCATGGATCCAGCCGAAACAGTCCGGTACGACATGCGCCACGTCTGGCACCCGTACTCGTCGATGAAAAACCCGCCAGTTCCGCGCCTCGTGGAGTCGGCGGAGGGCGTGCGGCTGAGGCTCGCCGGCGGCGCGGAGCTGATAGACGGAATGTCGTCGTGGTGGGCGGTTGTGCACGGCTACAACAATCCGCACATAAACGCCGCGGTGCGCGCGCAGCTCTCCAAAATGAGCCATGTGATGTTCGGGGGCCTTACGCACGAACCCGCCGTAACCCTCGCGCGCAGGCTTGTCGATATGACCCCCTCCGGGCTACAAAGGGTGTTTTTTTGCGACTCGGGCTCGGTCGCGGTCGAGGTCGCGATGAAGATGTCGCTCCAGTATTGGCACGCGCTCGGAAGGCCGGAAAAGAACAAGTTCGCCTCCGCCCTCGGCGGATACCACGGCGACACGTGGCACGCCATGAGCGTTTGCGACCCCGTTGGCGGAATGCACTCGATGTTTGCGGGGAGGCTGCCGGCAAGCTTTTTCGCCCCGCGCCCGGAGCCCGCTTTCGGCGCGGACTGGGAGCCGTCGTCCTTCGCGGCGTTGGAGGGGATTTTGAGGGCGCATGCGGATGAGATCGCCGCGTTTGCGATAGAACCGATAGTGCAGGGCGCGGGCGGAATGAGGTTTTACCACCCCGAATACCTGCGCCGCCTGCGCGCGCTTTGCGACGAGCTTTCCATACTGCTTGTTCTCGACGAAATCGCCACGGGCTTCGGCAGGAGCGGAAAGATGTTCGCGTGCGAATACGCGGGGATTGAGCCCGACATAATGTGCCTCGGCAAGGCGCTTACGGGCGGGTACGTGAGCTTTGCGGCAACTCTCGCTTCCGACGCCGTGGCGGACGCGGTTTCGGAAGGGGTTCCGGGGCTTTTCATGCACGGGCCGACCTTTATGGGCAACCCCCTCGCGTGCGCCGCCGCCAACGCGAGCCTCGACCTGATCGGGCGCGGGGGGCTTTTGGAGCGCATACGCGAAATCGAAAAAATCCTCTCGGACGGCCTCGCCCCGCTGCGCGGCTCCGTGAAAGTCGCGGACGTGCGCGCGCTCGGCGCGATAGGGGTAGTGGAGCTTAAAAAGGCCGCGGATATGGAGAGGTTTCAGGACGCCCTCGCGAGGCGCGGGGTATGGCTGCGGCCGTTCGGCAGGCTGCTTTACACAATGCCGCCCTATGTGATAAGCGACGCCGACCTTAAAACCGTCGCGCGCGCGATGGTCGAAACCGTGGAGGAGTGCGCCCAGCCATGACGGACGCCGCGGCGGAAGACATTTTGCGGGGCTTGCGCGAAAGCGGGCTTTACCGCCGGCTCGTCCCCTCGAGCGTGCGCGGCGCGCGCGTGCTGTGCGAGGGCGGAGAATATGTCAATCTTGCCTCCAACGACTATCTCGGCATTTCCGCCGACGCCGCTTTGCAGCGCGAGTTTTTATCGTCCCTTTCGGAATCGGACGGATTTCTGATGGGGGCGTTATCGTCGCGGCTTTTGGGCGGCGACAACCCCGCGTTCGGTGAGCTTGAAAAATATCTTTCGGCGGCGTATTCGGAGGCGGCGGGCGCGGAGAGGGCCGCCCTTTGCTTCAACTGCGGCTACCATGCGAACGCGGGAATACTGCCCGCTTTGGCGGGCCCGCGCGACCTCGTGCTGTACGACAGGTTCTCCCACGCGAGCCTGATAGACTCCATCGGTTCGCTGCCGTGCAAATGGGCGCGCTTTCCCCACAACGACCTGGAAGCCCTGCGCCGGATTTTGAAATCGCGCCGCGCGGATTTCGACAGCGTATACATTGCCACCGAAAGCGTGTTCAGCATGGACGGCGACCGCGCCGATCTCCGCGGGCTCATCGAAATCAAGCGCGAGTTCGATTGCTCGCTGTACGTGGACGAGGCGCACGCGGTCGGCGTCTTCGGGGGCACGGGGCTCGGGCTGTGCGAAGAGCTCTCGGCGGCGGGCGGCGCGGATTTCATAATGTGCACCCTCGGCAAGGCGGCGGCTTCCGCCGGAGCGTACGTCGTCTGCTCGCCCGCGCACAGGAGGCTTTTGATAAACCGCTGCCGCACTTTCATTTTCACGACGGCCCTTCCGCCGATAAGCGTTTTGTGGACGCTGTTCATATTCAAAAAAATCCGCGGAATGTCGGAGCGGCGTGCGCGGCTCGGCAAAATTTCCGCGGAGCTAAGGGGAAGGCTCCGCGGGCTGAAAACGCTTGGCGACACCCAGATCGTCCCGGTCGTCCTCGGCTCAAACGAATCCGCCTCCGCCGCGGCGGAGGCTATGAAAAGGGCGGGGATATGGTCGCCGCCCGTAAGGCATCCTACGGTTCCGAAAAATTCGGCGCGCCTGCGCCTTTCGCTGAACGCCGCCCTGTCCGACTCCGATTTGTCGCTTGTAGCGGACGCGCTGAACTCCTTTGCAGAGGGCGGAAAATGAAGACTGCGTGGATAAGAAAGTCCGGCGCAAGGCGCGTTGTGGTATTTTTCTGCGGATTTGCGTGCGACGCCGATTTCCTGCGGGAGTCCGACCTTCCGGACGGCTGCGACGCGGTTTCGGTGTACGACTACGCTTCTTTGGATTTTGACCTGGACGTTTCTGGGTATCCGGAAATCGGGGTGGCGGCGTGGTCGTTCGGCGTGTGGGCGGCGGACCTTGTGTCCGAAAAGCTTTCGCGCGCCGACGCGCGCGCGGCCGTGTGCGGTTCGCCGTATCCGGTGGACGCGGAGCGGGGAATCCCCCCGAAAATATTTGAGGCCACCCTAAACTCTTTCGACGAGCGCGCCAAAGAGAAATTTTACCGCAGGGTATGCGGCGGCGCGCTGGGCGCGGACGGCTTGCGCCGCCTTTCAAAGCGCGGCGCGCGCGAGCTGCGGGCGGAGCTCGAATCGCTCGGGCGCGGTTTTTCGGAAATGTGCGCGCCAAAGCCGCGGTGGACGCTTTCGATAGCCGCGAAGTCCGACAGGATCTTTCCGGCGGAAAATCTCGCGAGTGCGTGGAAGAGGACGCCGCCGATATTTTACGAGGGCGCGCATCTGGATATGCGCCTGATACGCCGCGCGCTCGTGCACGCCGCGCGCCCGTTCTCCAAAGTCGGGAGCGCTTTCGAGCGCAGCGCGGGTTCCTACGAGGAAAACGCGAAAGTGCAGGGCGAGGTCGCCAAGAAGCTCGCGTCTATGGTGATTTCGCGCGGGTTTCCGCGGGGGGAAAGGGTCTTGGAGATCGGCTGCGGAACGGGCTTTCTGACGCGCGAGCTCGCGCCGAAAATCTCGCCCTCCGTATGGTTTCTCAACGACCTTTCCGAAAAGATGTGCCTCATGGCCTCCCGCGGCGCCGGATGCAGGTGCGAGACCGTTTCGGGCGACATTTTGAAATGCGAAATCCCGGACGGGCTCGGGGGCGTAGTGTCGTCGTCGTCGATGCAGTGGATTCCCGATTTGCCGTCGCTTTTCGGGAGGCTCGCGGAGGCGTCCAAAAAGGGCGCTATGCTCGCGTTTTCGACATTCGGCCCGCGAAATTTCGAAGAGATAAAAATGCTCTGCGGAAATTCCCTCTACTATCCGGACGCCTTGGAGATACGCGACATGCTCGCGCGGGCGGGCTTCGAGTGCGAGAGGGTTGAGGAGTCCGTCAGCCGCGCGAATTTCGGCAGCCCGCGCGAGGTCATGAGGCACATCGCGCTCACGGGCGTGAACGGCCGCTTTTCCGCGTTTTGGACGCCCGCGAGGTTCAGGGAGTTTTCCGCGCGCTACCGCGCCGTCTTCGGGGATTCCGGCGGGGGCGTCGGGCTTACGTACAATCCGGTTTTCATAATAGCGCACAGGGTTTGACATGAAAGTTCTTTTTATAAGCGGAACGGATACGGGAATAGGCAAGACGGCCGCTACCGCGGCGCTCGCCAGAAAGCTCGCGGAGGCGGGGGAAAACCCCGTCACGCAGAAGCTCGTCCAGACGGGCTGCGAGGGCGTCAGCGAGGACATAATATCGCACCGCAAAATCATGGGTTCGGGACTGCTGCCCGAGGATCTCGACTTTACGACGTGCCCGTACGTCTTGAAATATCCGGCGTCTCCCCATCTGGCTTGCGCCATGGAGGGGGTTAAGATCGACTTCGCGAAAATCGACGCCTGCACAAAGAGGCTTTCGGAAAAATATTCGAGCGTCCTGATAGAGGGAGTAGGCGGGCTAATGGTTCCGCTGGCGGAGGACTATCTCGTGGCGGATTTTGTGGCTGACAGAAACCTTCCCCTCGTTCTCGTCGTCCCGTCGCGGCTGGGCAGCCTCAGCCACGCCCTCCTGAATTTCGCAGTCTGCGAGCGCCGCGGCATATCCGTAGCCGGCGTGGTATACAACACTTTTCCCGCCGCCCCGAAAGAAATTGAAAACTCCACCCGCGACTATTTGAAAAGGCGGCTTTTTGCGTCGCATCCCTCCGCGTTTTTCGAGGAAATCGGCGAGATCAAATTTTAGACGTATGAAGACCTATAAAGCCGCTCTTTTCGACTTGGACGGAACGCTCGCCGACAATTACGCGGCGATACATTCGGCCCTCTCGGAATCCTTTTTGAAATACGGCGTTCCCGCTCCGACCTACGACGAGGTATTTAAGACCGTCGGGGGCTCCATATTGATTACGGCGCGCAAAATTCTCGCGGCGCACGGAAACGACGAGGCGCTCGCCCAGCCGGTATGCGAACATTATCTGAAAATTTTTCCCGACCGGATGTTCGACGGGCTGCGCCCAATGCCGTTCGCGCGCGAAATCGTGGCGGCCATCAAATCGCGCGGAATGAAAGCGGCATGCTTTACCAACAAGCAGCAGGAAGGCGCGGACGCGATTGTCGAAAAGCTCGGCTTCGAGCTCGACGCAGTCATCGGCACGTCGCTGCACTCCCCGCGCAAGCCCGAGCCCGCCTTTACAGAAAGGGCGCTCGGGATTCTCGGCGTTTCGGCCGGTTCCGCAGTGGGGGTGGGAGATTCCGAATACGACTATCTCGCGGCGCGCGGGGCGGGCGTGGATTCCGCGCTCGTCGCTACCGGCGCGGATTCCGCGCCGTCGCTCTCCGGAAGGTGCCCGGAATGCCTCGGGGTTTATGAAAATCTCGCAGACCTTGCGGCTGGCGTTTTTGGTATTGCCCTTTGAGCCTCCCCGCCTATTCCTTTTTCTACATGCGCAATAGCGGCGAGCCGGTCAGCCTCGAGGGAGTGCTGGAAAGAATAGTTTTCTTCAACGAGGAAAACTGCTTTTGCATAGCCTCTCTCCGCCCGTCCGACCCGTCGTACAGGGAAAACGTCACGGTTTCCGGAATAATGCCGGCCGTCCAGTGCGGCGAAACCGTTCTCGTCAGGGGAGAGTGGGCGGCGCATCCGTCCTATGGCGCGCGCATAAACGTGAGGGAGTTCGAGTCGCGCCTGCCGTCCAACGTCTACGGCATCGAAAAGTATCTCGGCTCCGGACTCGTGGAGGGCATAGGCCCCGCGTACGCGAAAAAAATCGTAAAAAAATTCGGCGAGGACACCCTGCGCGTCATAGATTCCGACTCCGCGCGCCTGACGGAGGTTAAAGGCATCGGCGCGGAGCGCGCAAGGCGCATAAAAAAGTCGTGGGACGAGCAGCGCGGCCTGCGAGAAATAGTCGTCGCCCTGCGCGTCTACGGGATAGGCATTGCCATGTGCGTCAGGATAATGAAGCGGTTCGGCTCGGAGAGCGCGGCAATCGTGCGCTCCAACCCGTACAAGCTCTGCCGCGAAATAGACGGAATCGGCTTCAAGACCGCCGACAAGATAGCGCTGAATATCGGAATTTCAAACGAGAGCCCCGAGCGCATAGAGGCCGGCGTCCTCCACGCCCTCGCCGAACTCGAGGACGAGGGCGGAACATGCGCCCCCTTCGGCGAAATAGTGTCCCGCGCGGCGTCGCTCTTGCAGGCGGATTCGGCCAAATGCGCCGAGGGCGTCGAGAGGCTTTTGGCGTCGGGGGACGTAAAGCGCGTGGGCGACGGCGTATTGCAGTCCGCTCCGCTTGACTTTGCCGAGCGGAAGATAGCCGGCAGCCTGGCGAGAATTTCGCGCGCGGCGTCGCTTCTGCCGCCGATAAAGGCGGAGGCGGCTGTGGAATGGGCGAAGGCGCGCGCAAACGTCGATTTCGCCCCCGAACAGTCCGCGGCGATTCTCGCCGCCCTTAAAAACAAGTTCAGCGTGATAACGGGCGGCCCGGGAACGGGAAAGACTACGATCCTTCGGGCGCTTTGCGACATATTGAAAGCCAAAAAATGCGTCCCCGCGCTCGCCGCACCCACGGGGAGGGCGGCGCAGCGCATGGGCGAGAGCGCGGGAGTTGCGGCGCAGACTATACACAGGCTTTTGGGAATGGAGGGCGGAAAGTTCAAGCACAACGAATACAACGCGCTGCCCTGCAAATTCGTCGTTATAGACGAGGCCTCCATGCTCGACACTAAGCTGGCTGCGGCGGTGTTTTCGGCGGTTCCCGACGGGGCGCACCTGGTTCTCGTGGGCGACACCGACCAGCTGCCGAGCGTCGGCGCCGGAAATGTCCTCAAAGACATCATTTCTAGCGGCAGGTTTCCCGTCACGCGCCTTGAGCGGATTTTCAGGCAGGGCGAGCGCAGCGGGATAGTCCTCGCCGCGCGCGCGATACTCGAGGGCAGGGACTCGCTCGACGCATTTCCGCCGTGCGCCCTCGAAGACGCCGATTTGTCGCGCGACGTGAATTTCATCTTCGCCGACACGCCGGAAGCCTGCACCCGCGCGTGCGTCCGGCTGATGTCGGGCGGGTTCGCAGGGCGCCTCGGCGCGGATCCGATAGCCGACATGCAGCTCTTGGCGCCCATGCACAAGGGGGCGGCGGGCATCGAGAATTTCAACGCCTCCATAAAGGCCGCGCTGAACCCGCGGACCGACGGAATGCGGTGGGCGGGAACCGTATTTTGCGTCGGCGACAAGATAATGCAGACGCGCAACAACTACGACATCGACGTCTTCAACGGAGACATGGGAAGGGTCGTCCGCGTGGAGGGCGACAACTCCGGAATCGTCGCCGACTTCGACGGCAGGGAGGTTTTCCTGTCGAAGGGCGACCTCTCCGACTTCCGGCAGGCCTACGCGATAAGCATACACAAGTCGCAGGGCAGCGAATTTCCGGTGGTAGTTATGCCGCTTTTGCGCCAGCACTTCATAATGCTGCAGCGCAACCTTCTCTACACGGGGCTGACGCGGGCGCGGAGAAAGGCGTTCATCGTTGGCGACCCGTCGGCGTGGAGCGCGGCGGTCGGCAATTCGCGCGCCGCCGAGAGGAGGACGTTTTTGAGGAGGAGGCTCGAATCCATATGAGCTTGCGTATATACAACATCTCAAAGGGCGCCTGCGAGGAGGAAAAAGTCTGCGCCGAAAGGCTCATGCGCTTTCTCTACGGCGGGCGCGCGGGCGGGGCGGCGCTCTGGCTGCTGGTCGCGCGCGGGATATTTTCGAGGGCGTGCGGGCTCTGGGCGGACTCAAAAATAAGCCGTTGCGCCGTTAAAAAGTTTATCGTGGAAAACGGCATTGACACGGAAGAGATGCTCAAAAACCCCGGCGAGTTTAAGACGTTCAACGAGTTTTTCACGCGCGCGCTGAAATCGGGCGCAAGACCCGTAGGCGACGCGCAAAACCCGCGCGCGGTCTCCTTTCCGTCGGACGGGCGGCACCTTCTCATCCGAGGGGTATCGGGGGCGCGCTCGTTTTACGCAAAGGGCCAGGAGTTCAACCTTGCGGCGTTTCTCGGCGACGCGAAGCTCGCAAAAAGGTTTGAGGGCGGCGACATGCTGATTTCAAGGCTTAGCCCGATGGACTACCACAGATTCCACTACCCCGTTTCGGGGGAAATCGCCGCGCGCAAGAATGTCCGCGGAATGCTGTATTCGGTAAGCCCCATAGCCCTCGCGAAAAAACTCTCGATATTCTGGGAAAACAGGAGGGTGTTGAACCTCATAGAGACGGACGGCATGGGGCTTTGCGCGTTCGCGGAGATAGGGGCGACCAACGTCGGCACGATAGTTAATTTTGACGGCGTTTCCGCGCGCGTCAAAAGGGGGGCGGAGGCGGGGCTGTTCCGCTTCGGGGGCTCGTGCGTGGCGACTATTTTCGAGGGCGGCGTGCGGATAAATTGGAATCCGCGGCTTGCGGAGTACAGCGCGGAAAACATAGAGTGCTACGCGAGGGCGGGGGAAGTTGCCGGCTGCGCGGAATTTCCCAAAACCTGATTTTTTCTTCCGGCATTTGCGGACGAAGGCGGCGCAAAACCGGCGCCGTTTTTGCGCCGGCGGATTGTTTTTTAAGTTAGGTTTTTCAGCATTGGTGGACGCGAATTTTAGGAATGGCCTGTGCGCGAAATCGCGCCCGCATTTGCCGCGCGGCTTTTCACTCTGCGGCGCGTTTGCCGCTGGACTCAAAGCCGTTGCAGGGACGCAGGGGAATCCAACCCCGACGGAAGCGCGATTTCAAGAGGCAAAGGGAGGCATGAACATCCGTCCCGCATCATTGCAAAAACCGCGCCGCGGCGCCACAAACGGCGCGCAAAAAAATAAAAAAACGGGGAAATAGAACTTGACTTGAAAGAGCCGAAGGGTAAATTGACAATCTTTAAATTTGCCAGAGTAGCTCAGCGGTAGAGCAGAGGACTCATAAGCCTTTGGTCGGTGGTTCGAATCCACTCTCTGGCACGTGAATTTCAGTTTTAAGCGCAAATGGTTAAAAAAACCTGCGCTGAATTTCAGGAGAGGTGACGGAGTGGCCGAACGTGCGCGATTGGAAATCGCGTGTGGGTCAAAAGCCCACCGGGGGTTCGAATCCCCCCCTCTCCGTTGTTTGATTACAGCGCGCGGCGTTTACGTTTTTTGCGTTGGCGGTTTTTATCCCGAGCCGCGGGCGGTTTCGGCTATTGCGGATTTTCTCTTTGCTTTTGCCGGAATTTCCCGATGCGGCTGGCGGCCTTCAACGCATAATGCGCGACAAACGCCCATAGCGCCATTATGGCGGCGTTCGCGAGAAAAAACAGGATGGGGGGCGATTCGGGATCCCAGAAATCAAACGAATACCCGAGGAAGAGTTTTGAAAACATGCCGCGCTCAAATGAGGCCCAAACGCCGCAAGCCGCCGCCGCAATGCCGAAAATTCTTAACGCCGCGGCGCGCATATTCGAGGCGGCGTTTTTATTCAATCCCATCGCGCCCAAAACCATCTCCCAGTGCATTCCCAAATGTATCGCCGCCAAGACTGGCATCCAGTATGCCGCGGTCGCGTGTATTTGCCGCAATTCCATGCTTCCGGGCAGCTCCAGAAACGCGAGGATGTACTTTGACTGCATAAAGCCGGTGGCTGCCACCAGAAGCGCGTCGGCTGCCAACGCGAAATCGACCGAGGCGTTTGCAATGCGCCTTGCCCCGTATCTTCCGGAGAGGAGGCGGGCGTACCAGCCGCAGTTGGCCGCGTTGTGAAGCGCGAACAACAGCGCGGCGGCGAGCCCTATCCATTCGTGCGCAAAATCGCCGGTTATGCGAAAGGCGAGCGCAAAAAGCAGCGCCCCCGTCATGGAGAGGTCGAGGGCGAGGCGGACTTTCAGCGGCACTTTCATTTTAGCCCGTTTTTTGTCAGCCATTCGTCGAGGTCTTTCGCAAGCGAGCGCCCGCTCGAGTAGTGCACCGAAAGCGGTGTCTTTACAGGCGAGCCGGGGCATAGTTTCGCTATGGCGGAAACGCTCTGCCCGAGCCTTCCGCCCCCGTGGCTGCAAAACGGTATGATCGCCTTTCCCTTGAAGTCGTAGGATTCCAGAAAAGTCGCAATCGGCATCGGTATCGACGCCCACCAGTTGGGGTATCCGAGCAGAATGGAGCCGTAGTCGCCCAGATTTTCGAAACTGTTTTTGAGCTTGGGGCGCGCCCGCTTTTTCTGGTCGCTCAGCGCTTCGTCGAGGCAGGTGTTGTAGTTTCTCGAATACGGCTTTTCGAGCTCGAGCTCAGCGATGTCGGCGCCGGTTATGGATTTGATTTTTTTCGCGATGCCCCGCGTGTTGCCGCTCCACGAAAAGTAAACGATGAGCGCTTTTTTTGCCGGCGCGGACGGCGCGCTTTGGGCGCGCAGGCATCCGAGAGCCATTGCCGAGCAGAGCGATATCATGAATGTTTTTCTGTCCATTATTTCTTTCCCTCCTGTTTCTTATCCGCGTTCCGCGCGAGGCGCAACCCCCTGTTGTACATTGCGCTGTCCGGCTCCGCAGCCGACCTGAACGCCGAACGCAAATGCTTTCCGAAATCGTTCCATCCCCCGCCGCGGCATACGCGGAACTGCCCGTTTTCGGCGCCGCGCGGATTGGATTGCGCCGCCGCGCCATATTCACCGTATATGTCCCAGCACCATTCCGCCACATTGCCGTGCATGTTGAAAAATCCCCATGCGTTTGGTTTGAACGAGCCCGTCGGGAGAGTTTTGCCCCTGTACCTTCCGGATGGGCCGTCTTCGTACGGGTAGGTGGCGTAGTAATTGGCGAGCTTGTCTGTCGGAACCGGCCCGAAATTGAACGGCTCGGAGCTTCCCGCGCGGCACGCGTATTCCCATTCCGCCTCTGTGGGGAGGCGGTAGCCGTCGGCCTCCCTGTTCCAGACGACTTTTTCGCCGTCGATGGCGTAAGCGCATTGCAGCCCTTCCGCTTTGCTTTTGGCGTTGCAGAAGCGCACGGCGTCGAACCATGTCACGTTTTCGACCGGAAGATCTTTTCCCTTGAATTCGCTGGGGTTTTTGCCCGTGAACTTTTCGTATTCCTCCTGCGAAACCTCGCGTTTTGCGAGGAGGAAGCCCGATACGGCAACTTCGTGGGCGGTTTCGTCCTTTTCGCGCCACGCCTCGGTTTCGGGGCTCCCCATGGCAAATGTTCCGCCGCTTACGAGCGCAAAATCGCCGTCGTCGGCAATGCAGCGCGACGCGCACGCCGCCATCAAAGCGCATATTTCAATCGTTTTTTTCATTTCTTGTCTTCAAACATAATCGGTTTCCATTTTTTAACCGCCGCGATTATATCATAAAATCCCGCCAAAGTGCATACCTATTCCTGCCGTTTTATTGCTTGATATTCTCATTTTATTATTTCTCCATAGTTGGATTTTTTTTAGTCGGAAAATATTAAATAATAAATGAGTTTATTTATAATATTAAAAAATAGATTTTATTTGAATTCTGCTCCGCGAACGGCTCCGGACAAGGGATTTATCGGGCAATGGACAATTCATTTTAGAACGTTGGGATATTGGGGGGAGGGAATCGCCGTTTTTTGCGGGACGGCGACGGCGGGATAATATTTTCCGGCGGCATTTTCGTTAATTTTGTTGCCATATCGCGCTTGGAAGGGCATATTTGGCGCAAAAATCCGCCATTATGAAGGATACGAAAGAGAGAATAATGGAGGCCGCGTTTGCGCTCATGATAAAAAACGGCGTGGACGCCGTTTCGACGGGCGACATAACCAAGGCGCTTGGCCTTTCCAGAAGCCTTCCGTACAGGTATTTTTCAACGAAGCGCGAACTCGTCTACGAGACGTTCAAGTTGTATTTTTGCGACAGGTTTTTCCCTGACCCCGGGGCTCCCGCTCCGTCAACCCTCTACGGGGCCGTGTGGCTCGTGGCGGACAGGCTTTCCGAAATTATGAATTCCCTCGGGAAATCCGTCGGCGGCAGGATAGACGTGTTCGACTACAACGCGCTCTACCTCGAGGCTTTGAAGCGCGAGCCGCGGTTTAAAAGGTATGCGTCCCTGCAATCCGCCAAATTTTCAGGATGCGTGGACCGCGCAATCGCGTCCGGCGAAATAAAGCCGCTGTCTTCGGATTTTGTAAAGCGCATACTTTTGGACATTTTCGGAAGGGGGTCGGATATCCTTTCTAAAAAGAGCCCGAAGCGCAATCTCGAAAACATTATTTCGGACATGCGCGACTTTTACGAGCTTGTGAAATCCGCCCGCCGTTAGGCCGCAAAAAAGCGGGCGGTGAGGATTTTCCCGCGCCCGCAAATTTTTTCTCCCGCGCTCCGGCTTGGAAGCGGGCAAGCAATCGCCGCCTACGGCTTTTAACCGGCTATCCCCCGAATTTTGCGCGGAGCTCGCGCTCTTCCTCGGGGGTTATTATCAGGTACATTTTGGATTTTGAAATCTCAACCGAATAGTTTTGGTTTTTGTCGATTCCGTAGGTCTTGCGCAGTTTTTCCTCGTTTTCTTGCATGGCTTTTTCTGCGGCGGAAATGCTCGCGCTTATTTTGAGCTGCGCCTGCGGGTCTACGGTTTTGGCGAGCTCTCCGCGCAGCTTTTCGATTTCGTTTTTGCGCGATATTGTAAACCCGAGCATGCGCTGCAACTGTTCGTTGGCGCGCGCGCCGGATATATTTTTGAGCACGTAAAGGGACGTGTTTCCGCGCGTGACGATTTTCAGCGGGTCGAGCTTTTGCCCGTCTTTGGATTTTAGCTCCGAGAGTTCGTCGTTTGTGAGCGGCACGCAGATGTTGGATTCGTCGTAAGTCACGCGGTAGTCGCGGTTGGAGACGAACCCGTAGAGCTTTTTCATAGCCTCTTCGTTGGTCGAAAAATCTTTCACGAGCCTGTCGAGGGCGGCGGATATCTTCTTTTTGTCGGCCGCGAGCGATTCGAGCTTTTTGGGGTCTTTTTCAAAGGTTTTTTCGGCGTCGGCTATCTCTTTCAGGCGCAGTTTGCACTTGTCTATCGCCGTCGCGTGCCGGCGCATAATGTCTAGGTCGCGCTGGAATGCCGCGTTTTGCTCGGGGGTGGAGAACACCCTCACCAAGTAATATACGGAGTCCCCCTGGCGGACGATGTCGCCCGCCCGGGGCTCGCGCGAAGTTTGGGCGAATATCGGGGCGGCGGCACAGACGGCGGCTGCGATTAGAATTGCGGTTCTCATTTCTGCTTTTTGTTGAAAGTTTCGTAGGCGCCTTCCATTCCCTTAGGCGGAAGTATCTTGTAAAGTTTTCCCTTTATTCCGGGCTGGGAGGTTTTGACGGACTCCTTCGCGGATTCGGATACATCCTTTTCATCGGTCGCCTTTCCTATGAAATCGTTGGAGAATATCGTGTAGAATTCGTCGAGCTCTTCGGGAGATGGCACGATGAATTCTATCGTCCTCGAATTTGTCGTCGCCGGAAAAATTTTCTGTATCTGCGGAACCGCGGAAGTCCCCGCCGCGAGCTTTTGCGCCTCGGAGACGCGCTCCCTTATTGAATCGGGCGTTTTGGCGTAGGGCTTAAGGGGTTCGGGAAGTTTTTCCTGCGCGAGCCGTTCGGCGGTTTTCGCGGCGTCCGCCGCGCGCGCGCAGTATATCCTGACCTGGGATGGCGACCCGAGCACGTCGATTACCACCTCCGTTATCTCGAGCGGACCCGCGCAATAGTTTTGGCGCGAGACCGACACCACGGCGTCGGCGTTGGCGTAATACGACGTGTTGTCCGGAAAGACTATTCCGAATTTTGACTTGTTTTTTATCGCGGCATTGTCGATTTCCACCGCTCCCGCCGAAATTGCCGCAAACGCCGCGGCAGCGGCAATAAGAGCCTTGAAATTTCTCATGGCTTCATTTAGCTTGAAAAGAAACCGGACTTCAACACTAATCTTCGCCCCCTCCATGCTCAGTTGCAGAAATCTTACCGTATTGCCCCAGGGAAGTTCCCAGCCCATCCTCGATTCGGCGAGCGTCTCGTTCAAAAGGGGCGCGATGAACGCCGTAATCGGCCCGTCGGGATGCGGAAAGACGACCCTCGTCAAGGCGATGCTCGGGATAATCCCTTCGGAGGGGAAGTCGTTCTTCGAGGGGGAGGAGATAAAATCCCCCGACGAGCTGGTGGGCAGGGTGGGGTTCGCCCCGCAGTTTACCTGCGCGCACCCTATGCTGACGGTGGCGGAGGCAGTCGGAGGGGCGTTGGAGATAGCGGGGGTTCCGAAGGCGCGCCGCGCGGAAAGGCTTGCGGAAATTCTTGAAACCGTGGGGCTGGAGGAGCACGCCGGAAAGCTTGTGGGCTCGCTTTCGGGAGGCCAGCTGCGGCGCATAGGGCTGGGCGTGGAGCTCGCGGGAGACCCGTCCGCCATGTGTTGCGACGAGGTGACTTCGGGCCTCGACCCGCTATCCGAAAATTCGATACTCGACCTCCTGCGCGGCCTTTGCGACTCGCGGGGCAAGACTTTCGTCTGCATAATCCACAATCTCGCAAAGCTCGACTACTTCGACACCGTGACGGTCATACACAAGGGCTGCGTGGTATTCAGCGGGACGCCGAAAGAGATGATGGCGCACTTTGAAATAGACACCCCCCTTTCGCTCTACGACAGGCTGAACGAATTCGACCTTGCGCATTGGCTAAAATTGCGCGGCGCGGAGCCGGGGGCGGACGATTTGCCCTCCGAATCCGGCGGGGGGCGGAAATCCGAACCCGCGCGCCGCACGGGGTTTTCGGCGCAGCTTGCCATGCTGCTTCGCCGCAGGTATCTTCTGTTTTTCAGGGATTCCTCGTATCTTTTGCTGACTCTGGCGATAACGTTCGGGTTTCCGATAGTGGTGGTGATTTTCGCGATTGGCGGGCTTCCGCAGATAGAGAGCCTCGCGCTCGACCGCAGCCTCGGGGCGCTCGACGAGCTTCGCGAGAGCCTCAAAATGCAGATAAGCGCGGCGAACACTTCGGCTATAGTCACGGGGCTTATCCTCTTCCAAGTCGTGCTGCTTGCGCTCATGGGCGCAAACAACTCCGCGCGCGAAATCGCCGGAGAGCGCGCCCTGTACGAAAAGGAGCGGCTTTTGGGCCTCCGCCCGTCCGCATACGCGCTGTCCAAAATAATATTCACCTCGTCGCTCGCGCTCTTTCAGGGCGTCTGGATGTGCGCGTTCGTCAAGTTCGTATGCAAATTTCCGGGAGGATTTCCCGTCCAGGCGGCGGATCTCGCGATGTCGTGCGCGGCGATGACGGCGGTATGCCTGGCTTTCAGCTCGCTCTTCAATTCACCCGAAAAGGCGAATATCGTATCCATATACCTCGTGGGTTTCCAGCTTCCGCTCTCGGGGGTTGTGCTCGCGCTTCCGGAGGCGTTGAAATGGGTTTGCAGGCCGTTCATATCGACCTACTGGGGCTGGGCGGGCTACATGTCGAGCATGAGGGACACGCGCATATACGACGCCTATGTCCAGACCCGCGCGGCGTGGGAGTACCTTCCGTCGGCGTCGCTTTCGGTTGCGGTGATGGCTGTCCAGACGCTCGTCGCCGCGGCGTTTGTCTTTTACGGATGCTCCGCCAGAAAGTGGCGGTAGGCTTGCGCGCGCCGCGAAATCCGCGCGTTTGGAATCCGCAAAAAAGCTTGCAGGCGGCCCTTCGGCGGGTCAGAATGCGCCCGTAAAAAAATTACGCGCCTGAACGCGCGCAAGCGGCGCGCGGCGCAGAAAAATTTTTTATGAAATCCAAGACGACTCCGATAATCATAGCGCTCGCAATACCGATAGTCTCGGTGGCGCTCGCCATCGCGCTCATTTATTTCAAAAAGAGGAACGTGTCGGGGCTCGACGAATTTCCGTACGCGGCGTACTCGGCTTCTCCGGAAAGCCTGCGCGGAAACCGCTACGTCCTCGAGGCGCAGATGGACGTGCAGCTTGCGAATGTCGAGGGCGGGCGGGTCGTTGCGGCGCTCGGCGGGCGCGAGGGCTTTCCCGTTGCGGTTCTCGTGCCGGATTCCCTGGGCGCGAACATATCCGCCAAGCAGCGCTACGCGCTGGTGGTGCGCGTGGGGGAGGGCGGAAGGATAATTGCCGAATCCATGGAGAAATATTGAGCGATGAACTTTTTTAAAGCAGCACTCCCGTTTTTCGCGCTGTCCGCGGCGTCGGCGCAGATGATGGTATCGGGAATCCCCGGGGCGCCCTCGCCGGCCCCCGCCGCTCCCGCCCAGCCCGCCGCTCCCCAGCCGGCCGCGGGCGGGGCTCCGGCGCGGCCGCCGAGCGCGGGGATTTTTGAGAGCGCGACCGCCGAACGGTTTGCCGACAGGATCTTTGACGTCAATTCGGACTCCGTTGACACGGACGGCAATCTGAGGTGGAAGGGAAAAACTTTTTCCGTGGGGGACTCGAGAATCGTCCGGGCGAGATTCGAGCGGTATCTGAGCATGCCTGCGGGCGACGGAGATTTTGAGAAGTACGGCGCGATACTCGCGGAGATAGAGGCGCAGCTCGCCGCCAACAACGACGCCATTTCCCCCGAGAGCATAAGGTATGCGTGGAGCAGGCTGTTCGACGCGGCGGAATACCCGATAGACGGGGATTCGTCGCTCGTGATAGCCAACCTCGTCTATCTTTCGTGGAGGATGCGCGACGAGTACGAGACTTTCAAGACCGCCGAGGCCGACAAGGAGCGCGACGTCAAGACGGCGAAGTCTTACGCGAAGGAGAGGGCGGAATTTATGGAGTACGCGGCCGACAAGCTGAAGCGCAATTCTCCCTCGAGGTCGCGCAACAGCCAGTCAACCCCGACGTTCGGAACGGCGGATTTGGGCTACCGGTTGCAGGAGCTCCAACGCCAGGTTGCGGAGCTCGCGGCGGCGAAGGCGTTGAAGGAGTCCGCGGCGGCGAAGGCGGTGCTGCAGTTCCAGTCGCAGATACTCGCGTTCGTTCTCGAGCGAAAATTCCAGCAGGCGCAGATAGCGGCGATGTTTTACCGCCACATTTACAGGGGCAACGCGCAGGAATTGAAGGTGGGGCGGGAGCAGGTGAAGGATCTCGTGCAGGTGTCCAATTTCACCCCAACTTCCGACGCGCTCGAAATGATCGCAATCGACGCGCGCAAGGACGTATCCGACGGAATGGCGGCGGTGGAGACCCTCTACGACAAGGGCGACAGGTACGCCGCGCTCGAGCGTCTGCTCGAAACTTTTCTGCTGGGCGAGCACGATGTGAAACTCGCCGTCTTCCCGTCCGAAAAGCGCGAGGTTCTGCGCAAAATATACAAGAGAGCTACCACCGCAAAGGAGCTTGCCGACGCAAAGGACTGGGGAGGGGTTGAGGAGGTCGTCGGCGAGATTTCCGCCCTCGCCCCCGATTTCCCCGCGCGCGAGATTCTTTCAAAGGTGAAGACCGCCGAGCGCGCAAGCGACATGGCGCTCATCGCCGCCAAGCAGGCCGCCGCGATAGGGGCGGCGGACGACGTCAAGAAGAACATGGAGAGGGCGGCCCTGCTGTGGCCCCTCAATCCGGGCATACAGTCTTTCAACGACGAGCTTCTGGGGCTAACCAAGGGCATATCGACCTACGTTAAAAAATTTGACGAAAACCTCGAGCGCGGAAATTTGAGGGACATAATGGACGAGGCGCCCGAGTACGGCATAGCTTTTAAAAACGATCCAGAGAGGGCTAAGAAGCTGAGGGAAATCGTCGTGAAAATTTCGCAGATAGACTCTTTGATTGCGCAGGCGGCCGAGTTTGAGCGGCAAAAGAGCCCGTATTTCGCCTGGGACATTCTCGAAAACGCGTCGAGGATAGATTCGTCAGATCCCGTTTTGGCGCGCGCCGTGGCGCGCCTTGCCCCCGAGGTTTCGGACTACGTTAAGGCCCTCAACCGCGCAAAGGCGGCGGAGGAGAAAAAGGCTTTCGCCTCCGCGCTAAACTATTACCTTGCCGCGCAAAAGATCTTCCCCGCCTCGCAGGCGTGCAGGATGGGCATTGAAAGGGTGGCTCCCAAATACTGATGGAAAGTTTGGCGGCAGCGGCGTGGGCGGTCGCCCGCGCGGGATTTTCGTACGCGGTTTTCGCGGCGTTCGGCGGGCTTTGCGCGTTTTGCGCGCTCGCGCTCGACGGAGAGGGCGGGGGATATTCCCGCCCGTCGCCGTCGCCGGTTCTCGCCGACTTCTTCGCCGACGCTTCCGCGCGGGAAATCGAACTTTCTCCGGCGGAGCTTTCCGCCGGAGCCTATTATATGCTCATAGAGGCCGCGCGCGCAAAGTCGCCCGAAAGCTCCACGGTGGCGGTTCCCGATCCCCCCGCTTTTGCGCTTTCTTCGGGGCTGCTCGAAATCCGCTCGAAAGTCTCGCTCGGCGGGATCTCGGGGCGCTTTGACGCGCCGCTTGCGCTCGGGGTGTCTTTCGGAGATTCCGGAGCGGAAGTGAGGTCTGCGCGGATCGGCAGGGCGCGCGTGCCGCTTTTTATAGCCCGCAGGGTTGCGGACGGACTCAAAGAGGCGTACGGATTCCCCGAAGACGGCCTCGGCGGGATAAAAATTTATGCGGGCGAAAAATCCGTCAGGATTCTGAAATGAAAAAATTTTTGGCGTTAATTGCGGTTTTTTCCGCGGCTTTTTTATCGCAGGCCGAAATGAGCCTCGCCGAGAAGATCGCGCTCGCGAAGAAGGTGGCAGACGCCGCCGCCGCGGGCAAGGAGGAGAGTGGGCTCGTCGTAAACGGCGGTTTCGATTTCGCAAAAATTGTGGAAAAGTACAGGAGCGGCCCCGCCGAAAGCGACAAAATCGCGCTTCCCGCTCCGTCGGAGCCCGCGCGTTTGGAACCCTCCTCCGGAGACGGGCCCGGGCGCGCCGCTTCGGAAGATAAAAAGCTCGCGGAACTTCCGCCGACTGAAGCGTCAGCGGAATCAGCAGATAAGGGCGCAGAGCCGAGGCCGGCGGACATGCCCGCGGAATCCGCCGGAGAAAAGAAGAAGCCGCCGATTGCGGTTTTGCCCGACGAAATCCCGATAAAACCGGTAAAGCCCAAGTATGTCGTGGATACCTCCGACTTCAAAAACGGCTACTACGTGCCCGGAGGCGACTCCGCGCCCCTGCCGGAGCCAGAAAAGGCGCCCATATCGTCCTGGTCGAACGGCGCGTTCTACCTTATGACCGACGACGGGCGTTCCATATCGACCGCCCGCAAAATTCTCGAAGAGGCTTCCGCGATGTTTGCGGAATTTGAAAACGGCAATTTGCAGGAGATAAGGCTGGGCGACAAAATCGTCGTGCAGCTCGTATCCGACGGCGAGAAGTTCAAGGACGCCGCCGAATACGTCATGGACAAAAACGGCGGCGTCACGGTGACCGTGCTGTGGAACGAGAATCTCGACTTCGCCCGCTTCTGCCGCCTCGTTTCCGGCGCGCTTTTGCGCAAAATGATTTTCGAGAGAAACGGCAGAATCGTGCGCGAGTGCCCCATGTGGCTCGACGAGGCGCTGTCGGTGTCTTTGCAGTGCAGGGCGAAGTTCGGAATGCTCGGCGAGCTTGCGGACATATCGTCGAGGACGCCGCCGAGGGGGCTTGCGGAAGTTTTGAGGATTGCGTCGATATCTTCCGAAACCGATTCGGCGGACTGTCTTTGGACTCTGAAAACCCTCGAACGCCTCTGCGCCAGGAGCGGAAAATTCTGGCCGCTAATCGTATTTCTCTCCGAGGCCGACGCGCAAAAGTCTTTCGCGGAAATCGCTAAGCTTGCGCCGGAGCGGTTCGACGCGGTGTGGGGGTGCTATATAAGCGGCGAAGTTTGGTCGCGCGCGGGCGGCGTGCGCGGCACGGAGGAATCGCGCGAGGAGATTGTCAGGCTCGCGTTCCTCCAAGCCGAAGACGTGTCGGGCGAGCCGCTTGGGTTGAATCCTTCCGACGTATGGGAGCACCGCGAAAATTCCCTTGTGCGCTACAACGCCGAGCGCAGGCTGACGGAAATAAAGATCGCGCTTCCGCGCATAAATCCGCTGTACGCCGAAGCGCTCGTCGATCTCGGAAGGCTGTACGAAGCCGCGCTCGACGACGACGAGGACGAATTCGAGGCGGCGTCTAATGCGTTCGCCTCCAATCTCGAGAAAGCGGACAGGATCTCGAAGCGCGCGAGGGATATGCTCTATTCGCCGCAAGACCGCCGCCGCTGACGGGGATTTTCAGCGGTTTTGCGAAACGCCAATCCGGCGTTTTTGCGCGGGGGAATTTTGCCGATTATAAATGAGGGGGCCTTCGATAAAACGCTTGACTAGCGACCGCCCGCCTTTAACTTTTTTTGGAATAACTCAAACGGAATACATATATGGAAAATATTTTAGCATTCGGCATGCCCGGCGGTTCGGAGTGGATGGTAATCCTTCTGGTCGTCCTTCTGCTCTTCGGAGCAAAGCGCCTTCCGGAGCTCGCAAGGGGGCTCGGAAAGTCCATTCGCGAATTTAAAAAGGCCACGAGCGAAGTGGAGGACAATATTCGCGAAGCCATGCGCGAGGAGGAGGTCAAGAAGGTCGAGGCCAAGCCTCAGCCCGAAGCCAGGGCGGAGGAATCCGCGCAAAAGGCCGAGACCAAGTAGCGCTGAGCAAGACCGGTTCGCAATTTGCAAAAATCGCCCGAATCCAAAGATTCGGGCGATTTTTTTGTGGGAGGGGAACCCCTTGGGCGGATTCCGCGCGCTATTCCGCTTCGGATTTCGCCTCGATGTATATTTTTTTCAGCGCGGCGTAGTCTTCGTCCTTTGATTTGGAGTCGATTTTCTTGTCGAACATATCCGCCGCCGCGTATTCTGAAACTGCGGTTTTAAGGCGCCTTTCTATCTCCTCTTCCGTCTCGGTGCCCCTGCCGGCAAGCCGTCTTTTAAGCTCCTCGGGCGACGCCGGCGCGATGAACACAAACGTGATTTTTTTGCCGAGTTCGGCGTCGGATTCGGCGATTCTCCTCCAGGTTTTCGCGCCCTGCACGTCTATGATGAGAATCAGGTCGTCGCCTTTCCCGAAAGCGTCGTATACCGCTTTTTTTGAGGTGCCGTAATACCTGCCGTGCACTTTCGCGTATTCAAAAAATTCGCCTTTTTCTATGGCGCGCTCAAATGATTGCGGAGACAGGAAATGGTAGTCCTCGCCGTCTTTTTCCGCGCCCCTCGGCGGCCTCGACGTCGATGTGACCACCCTGCGGATTTGCGGAAATTCGCCCATGAGCCTTTCGGCGACGGTGTTTTTCCCGCTTCCGGCGGGGCCGCTTATGATTAGCATTACGGATTTCATGTCAGTAGAACAGGCCCGATATTGCGAGGGCAGCCGCAGCGGCCGCCAGCGCGCACCCGAAGGCGAAAGCGCGGCCCGGCTTTGCGTATAAAAATTCAAGGAAGTCGCGGAACCTGTAAGGCAACGCTCCCAGATAGAGGCTCGCCAACACCGCAAAATAGGAGAGCGTCACGAGGGTGAGCCTTGAAACGGGCTCCTTCATGAAGGCCGAGTCTATGAATTCGCGCGATAGCAGAAGCCCGAGGATGGCGAGCCCCCTGACCGACAAAAAGTCGTCGAGGTATTTAAAGGCGAGGATTCCGGCTATCCCGAATATGGCGATTAGGTATACCTTTATGTCGCCGAAATCCGCTTCGCCCAATTGAGAGAGTATGTATAGAAACCATAGGCCGCCGCCGCCGAATGTGGCGACCGCCGCCTTTTTGCTGCGCGGAAACGCCAATACGAGGGGCTTGAATTTCGGAATGGCGAACATTGCGCCCGCTGCGAACAGAATCGCCGCAAAGAGATATGTGGACAAATAAAGGCTCATAGGGCAAAGATAATGTCCGCCGCGCGCGCCGAATCAAGCCTATTGAGACGCCCATTCGACATTCGCGCGCGCGCACTCGCGGCCCGTGCCGGCGGAAAATATCGAATGCGCCGAAACGTTTCCGAAAATTTCGCATACCGAGCGGATTTCGGCGTGCGGCCTGACCTCTTCGAGGAAGCTTACCGAGAGCCTGCGCGGAAATTTTTGCGGCATGTCCGGCAGGGCGTCCAACGCCCACGCCATGTACACGGAATTGTTTACGTGCCCGTTGAGGTCGATGTCGCATATGCCCGCGTCGCGCGATATGGCGTGCGGGGCCTCCGGCGACGGCGCCTTGGGGCGTCCCGAAAAATCCTCCGAATTTGCGCGCCTGCCGGGGATTCTCGCGAAGTCCCCGATTCTGTCCATGCGCGCGAGCCTTCTGCTGCGGAAGTCGAAGAGCAGCCATTGCGAGCGCGCTGTGAACAGTGGGGCGCCGCCCGACGAAAATGCCTCGAATTCGCGGTATGTGGCTATCCTGTCCCTGTCCGACGCCCAGGTTTTTATTCCGACGCGCTCGCCCCATTTGGGGAGCTTTTCGATTTCAACGGAAATTTTTGAAAGCGCCCACCCCAATTCCAGGGTTTTGAGCGTCTTAAAGTCCACTCCGAGAATTTCCGCGTGTTCTGTCGCCGCCTCCTGCAACATTTGCAAAAGCGACGGGAGCTTCAAAAATCCGTCTGCCCCCGCGTCGGCGACCCTTACTTTGTAGCTTGCGGCGTGTTCGGTCATAAGGCGTTTGCGCCCGAAAAGAAAAAAATCCCCGCTATGCGGCGGGGATTTTCCTCCTGCGCGGGCGGTCTATTTTTTTACTTCGAGCTTCTTGCCGTTGTACTCTCCCGTCAGGGATTCGAGGAATTTCACAACGTAGTCTATTTCCGCGTCGGAAAGGGATACGCCGCGCTGGTACTTGGCCATTATCTCGACCGCCTGCCTTAGGCTCTGCGTAGAGCCGTCGTGGAAATATGGGGCGGTGAGGGCGACATTGCGCAGGGTGGGGGTCTTGAATTTGTGCATGTCGCGCTCGTCCTTAGTGTGCGAGTAGCGGCCTTTGTCGTTTATTTTGCCGACATTGCCGCGGTCTTTGAAGTAGTCGCGGCGCAGGCCCATGTACTCGAAAGTTTGCCCGCCGAGGTTTTCGCCCGAGTGGCAGACGGCGCAGTTGGCCTGTTTGAAGAGCTCATAGCCCTTTAATTCCTCCTGCGTGAGCGCGCCTTTGTCGCCTTTGAGGTAGCGGTCGAACGGGCTGTCGGGCGTTATGAGGGTGCGTTCGAATGCGGCGATGGCGTCGGTGATGTTCTTTTGGGTGAAGCCGTCGGGATAAACCTTTTTAAATTCCGCGCTGAAAGCGGAGTCGGCTTCGAGCCGCTTGGCGATTTTCTCCCAAGACACGCCGTCCATTTCGACGGGATTCATCGGGGGGCCGCCCGCCTGCTGTTCGAGGGTGTCTTCGCGCCCGTCCCAGAACTGTTTGGCGTTGAATGCGGCATTGAAGACCGTTGGGGCGTTGATGTCGCCCTTCTGCTTGCGTATGCCCGTCGAGGTTTGGAGGGCGTCCACGCCCGCCTTGTCGAGCGGGTGGCAAGTAGCGCAGGATACCGTCCCGTCGCCGGAAAGGGCCGTGTGGTGGTAGAGTATCGAGCCGAGCTTGACTTTGGCGGCGTCCGCGCCGAGGGACCGGGGAATCGGCCACACGGGCTCGTTGGAGAAATCCTTTGATATTCCGGAGGAGGCGTTTAGCTTTGCGCGCTCGGCGACTATCCAATTTGCGACCGCCTTGCGCTCCGCGGCGGAAATATTGCTCTTCCAGTGGACTATCTTGAAGCGCAGCGGCGGCATCGCCCCGTCGTCCACGGCGTATTCGATTTTCGCGAGGTCGGTGGAACTGACTTTGGCGCCCGTCTTTATTGCGCCGACAGTGTCGGTTATGTCGTAGCTGCGAAGCCCCATCTGCATGTCGGCTTTCACGAGCGAGCCGACGATCGGGAAATTGGCGTAGAACGGCGGCTTGGCGTTTTTGGAATGGCACATTACGCAGCCCGCCTCTTCGAGGACGTAAAGCGCCTTCTGGCTGGTGGAGCCCTCCGGAATGTCAGACGAGTTGCCCACTATTACATAGCCCGCCGCCCACGCGGCGACTGCGACGCAAAACGCGATAATTATCTTTTTTTTCATGCGGAAACGAGATTTTAGTCTGTGCCGCAATAAAGCCCGAAATCCGCCGAAAAATCAAGAAAATAACGCCGTAGCAGCGCGCGGTCGCGCGCGCCTCAACCGTCCGCGCGCCGCGCGAAGGCGCGGCGGCCGCGTGCGGCGGCGTTAAAATAGAATGCGCCGCTATTGCGATATAGGCGCGAAATCGGATTTTTTTATCCAGCCGGACTTTCCGTTGGGGGCCCTGGCGAGCTCGAAATCTCCGCGCTCGGCGGAACGCTCAACGACAAGCCCCTCTGAGGCGCGCAGTTCTATCGGCGCATTCGGGGAAGGGGAAAGGCGCATCGGCGCGTCCTGCTTTACGACGACGGCGAGCGATTCGAAATCCGACCACTTTTTTACCCCGCAAACGCCGGCGGCAAACCCGAGGGCGGCGACCGCCGCGATGAACCACGATATTTTCCCGCTTTTGCCATAGAGCGGCGGGACGGCGGCTGTCAGCGCGCAAATCCAAAATAGGGCGACCGCGACGGCAAACCATTCTCCCTTAGAGAGCTCGAAAAACGGAGACGACATGTCGGGAGCTTGCAGGGACGCCTCCTGCGAAAGGATTTTCAGGTTGGCGGAAGCCTCCCTCATTCTCGGGGAAATCGCGAGGGCTTTGAGGTAGTCGGCGAGCGCGCGGGCGGGTTCGCCCGTCTTGACTCGGGCATTGGCGCGGTTGAAATACAGCTCCGAAGTGTCCAGTCCTTCACCTGCCGCGAGGTCATAGTTTTCGACGGCTTTTTTATAGTCTTCGGCCTTGTATGCGCTGTTGCCGAGCATAAAGTATTCGTCGGCGGTCTGGGCGACTGACGCCTGCGCGACCGCGGCGGCCGCGAGCAGAATTTTTAGGGCTTTTTTCATGTCATTTGAGAATTTGCCGGACGGTTTCCGCGAGGTTTTTGGCGAGTTCTCCGCGGCCGGAAGCTCCGGCGTCGCCCCCGCCGAATTCCAGCGCGTCGGCGCCGTCGAACACGGCCTTTATCGCCGCGGTTTGGGCGCCGCCGAGCCCGATTTCCTCCGAGCGCGCAAGGGCGTCTTTCAGCGACAGCGAGCGCGCCTCTTCGGGGGAGCTTGCGGCGAGGGCGTATCTGAGCGCTTCGCGCGCGGCCGTGAAGAATTTTTTCGCGTCCGGGGAATCCGCGCTTGCGAGAGCTTCGCGCAGGGCCGCGCGCGCTTTCGCGGAGTATTCCGTTTTTTTTGCGTAGGCGGGGTCGGTTTCAAGCCTCCGCGCCCTGAGCCTGTGCGCGACGAACGCCGCCGCCGCCGCGAGTATCGCCGCCTGGGAAACCCAAAACCATTTGGACGAGAATAGGTTCGCGGAATTTTCGGTGCGGACTCCCTCGGAGATTTTCGAGAACGCAGGCGCGGGCTTTGCGGCCTCTTCCTGCGCCTCCCTTACGGTCTTGGATCGGATTGTGGGGGCGACGCTCACGGCGACCGGCTCCGAGAGTTCCTCGACATATTTTCCGGTCTCGGGATCGAAGTAATTGAATGCGACCCTCGGCGCCTGCGGCAAATCCGCCGCCTTCGGAACCGCCGTGTATTCGAAAGTCTTGATCCCTATGTAGCCCTGGTTTCCGCTCTCGTCAGCGAACGACGATTTCGGCTTGTAGGTTTTCCAGTCGCGCGCGCCGTCGAGGGCGGGGGCGTTCATTCTGTTGAAGTTGCCGGTGCCCGCGATTTTCGCGACTATCGTGCACGGCTCTCCGACCGAGAGGGCGTCGGGGCTTACGGAAACTTCCGCAAGTTCAAATTTTCCGATGGCTCCGGTAAAGTTTTTCGGCTTTCCCTCGGCTGGGAGCGGGAGGATTTTGAGCTTCATCGGCTTCATCGGCGCGTTGAAGCGTATGCGCCTGCCCGAACCCATTGAGAGCAGCCGGTCCATCATGGACATTCCCATTATGTCGTCTAAGGATATCTCCCGATTGAGGACTACGGCGGCGGAAAATTCGAGGTCGTATTCGCCCGCTTTTAATGGGGTTATCACCGTGCGGTATATCACGAGCGCCTTTTCGCGGTCTATTACGGGCTCTTCGGTGAACTTTGGGCATTCAAAGGCGTCCATGTTCTTTATCTGCGGGACGACTTGCTCCAATCTGTATCCGTTTTCAAAAAGCGATTTGTCGAAGGACAGCACGAGCTCGCACTTTATCGTCTCGCCCACGTATATTTTTTCGCGCGGGAGCTTGAGCTCAAGGGTTATCGAATTTTTGAACGAGTCGTCATACGCATGGCTCTGCCTGCGCGCGGGAGCCGCAAACGACGGGAATCCTACCATTCGCTGCGGCGCGGAGGCGGGGGCGGACGCGGAGACTTTCAGCGTAGCGGCGGCGGCGTCGAGCGACTTTGAGCCGAGCGGGATTTTCCATGCGGGCACGGTGTATTCGCCCTCATTGCCGGCGACCATCGCAAAATCGAGCGTCACGCTCGAGGACATTTTCCCGTTGATGAAGGAGTAGTTTTGCGAGCGGCTCGTGCCCGCTATTTCGAGGCCTGCGGGCACGGGTATGTCGGCCGGGTTGACGGACGCGCCGTCTGCGTTTTTCAGCGTAACCCTGTATGTGGCGTAGCCGCCAGGGCGGATTTCCGCCGGATAAAAGCCTGTTTCCACAGTCTGCGCGAATGCCGCCGCGCAGGAGATTGCCAAAACGGATATTGCCGTGAGTATTTTCATTTACCAGTCTTTGTAAGAGCTTTCGTAGCGTTGTTTCTGGGTTCCGAACCCGCGGAGGGGCAGGAATTTTTCGTCGTCTTTCATTGAATCGAGAAGCTGCCTTGCCTCCGCGCGCGTCATCGCGCCCTCGGATTTCCTGGCATTTTCCCTTTCTTCCGCGGCCCTTGCGGCCTGAGCCGCTTCGGTTTTCGGGGCGGGAAGCTCTTCTCGCCCTTCCGAGGGGGAGAGGAGTTTCTCCCCTTTTTTGTCTCCAGATTTTTTTGAATTGTCCACTGCCTGTTCGTCCTTTTTATTTTCGGGCTTTTGCCCCGGGTCGCCGCGCTTTTCGGATTCTCCGCTGCTGTCGCGGCCCCTGTCTTCGGGCTTTTTCTCTTCCTTTTGCGGGGTATTGTCTTGCCGCTTTTCCTCCCGCTTGTCCTGTCCGTCGCGGCTGTTTTGAGAATCGCGGTTTTGCCTTTCGCCTTTATTGCGGTCTTTTTGATTTTGCCCGCTTTGATTTTGTTTTTGGTTGTCCTGCTGATTTTGCTTATCCTGTTTGTCCTGCTGATTCTGCTGTTGCTGATTGTCGTTTTGTTGCTGCCGGTTTTGGTCGTTCTGTTGATTCTGCTGGTTTTGCTGGTTCTGTTCGTTCTGTTGGTTCTGCTGGTTCTGTTGATTTTGCTGGTTTTGCTGGTTTTGCTGGTTCTGTTCGTTCTGTTGGTTCTGCTGGTTGTCGTCTCGCAAAAGCTTTTTGAGCTCTTCGGCAAGCTTCGTCTGGCTCTCCTTTATTTTGGCGAGCGCGGGCGCGGATTCTTCGGATATCCTGCCGACGTTGGCGGCCTCCTTTTTCGCGGCGGCGGCGGCGGATTGCGCGGCGCGCAGATTGTTTTCGGCGTCGGAGTTCGACGGGTCGAGAAGCAGGGCGTCGGAGTATTCCGCGACGGGGGCTTCAATCATTTTTTCGAGATCCTCCCATTGGTTTTTTGCGGCCGCCGCGGCATGAGCGGTTTCTTCCGAAAGCTTTGCCGAAGCTTCGCACGCGGCGATCGCCTTTTTGAGCTTTTCCTGAAAATTCTTGTCTTTTAGCGGGCTTTTGCCGAGGGCGGCCTTTTTTGCGGCTTCATTCTTCGCGGCCTTTAACGCCGCCGATTCCACCTCCAGCAGCTTCAATCCCTCGCGCAGGGTTTGCGTACCTTCCGACGCCGCCTGTTCCGACTGCGCGAACGCACTTCCTATCTTTTGCGAAAGGTTTTGGGGCGACTGCATTTTCGCGCTCGCGGCCTTTGCCGCCGCGTAGTCGATATTGCCTATATTATAATACACCGCGGAATGCAGGGGGAAGTCGTCGGGAGAGAGCTTCGCCGCGGCGAGAAAAAACTCCCTCGCCCCCTCTGCGTCTCCCGCCTCCCGCGCGTCGACGCCGAGGTTGAACAAATCGCGGGAATCCGGATTTTCGGGCGCGGAATATTTCGGCTTCTCCGGCTTTGGTGGCGGGGCGTCGGAATGCGCGGGAACTTCTTCCGCGCTTTCGCCTTCGCCCCTCTCCTGCGCCCTTGCGCCGCCTGGCTGGAATGCGACGGCCGCCGCGAGCAGCACGGCGGCGGCTCCTCCGCCGGAGCGGGCGAAAAACTTGCGGGTGCCCACGAGCGACGAGAGCGACAGCAACAGTATCGCAAGCCCGAGCGGAATCTGGAAGCGCTCTATGGCAAGCTGCCTCATTCGCGAGGAAAGCTCCTGCGAGGGGATTTTTTTGAGGCCCTCGTTGTAGATTGTGTCCATGCCGTCCGCTGTGAGCGGCTCGTAGAATCCGCCGGTTGCTTTGGCGATTTCCGTAAGGGTTTTTTCGTTCAGCCGGCTGCGGACGGGGTTGCCAGCCTCGTCTTTCAGGAGGGTCGTGCCGCCGGATTCGTCGCGGACGGGTATGAATTCCCCCGCGGCGCCGCCGACTCCGAGCGCGTATATGACTACCCCGCTTTTTGCCGCCCTTTTTGCGGCTTCCAGCGCGGAGTCTTCAAGTTCCTCGCCGTCGCTTATGAGCACTATTATCTTGCGGTTGGACGTCGATGAAAAGGCGATTTCCGCCTCCTCTATCGCCGCGGAAATATTTGTTCCGCCGCGCTGTATGACGTTTGTGTCGAGCGCTTCAAGCGACATTCTGAAAGCGTCGTAGTCGAGGGTCAGCGGACACTGCAAAAAAGCCTGCCCGCTGAATGCGACTATCCCGATTCTGTCGCCCTGCAAAATGTTTACGAGGTCGAGCACCGACAGTTTTGCGCGCTCGAGCCTGTCGGGTTTGACGTCTTCGGCGAGCATGCTGTTGGAGGTGTCGACGGCGAATATTATGTCTATGCCGCGCGTCTTGGTTTCCTCCCAGCGGTATCCCCACTGGGGGCGGGCGAGGGCGGCGAATATTAGCATTACGGCGCAAAATGCAAGCGCGTTTTTGACGATTATCTTAGGCGCGCTGACGGTGCGGGTCAACTCCGGCATCAGCCTCTGTGACGCGAATTTAGCGAGCGCCTTGCGCCTGGCGGCGCGCGCGCGGAACGCGGCGAGCGCGAGAACCGCGGCGGCGGCTAACGCCGCATAGAGCCAGATTGGTGAATGGAATGTCATGGCAAAGTCCTGAATCTTGTGTTTGCGAGCAGCAACTTGAGCGCGAGCACGCCGAGCGCGGCGGCCGCGAACCACGGGAAGAGCTCGTCGTACGAAGTGAAGTTGCGCAGCTTGACGGTCGTCTTTTCAAGGGCGTCTATATCGGAATATATATTGCGAAGCTCCGCCATATTTTCGGCGCGGTAGAATTTGCCGCCGGTTATTTCGGAAATTTTGCGCAGGATGGACTCGTCCACGCTGCTGCGCATGTTACCGATGTAGGCGGGGCGGCCGTAGGCGTCGCGTATGACGCGCTGGTTTTCGTCGAGGCGCGCGACGGGGACTATGCCGCTCCTGCCGACGGCTATCGTGTAGACTTTCGCGTTGAAGGAGGCGGCGGCCTCGGCCGCGGCTATGGGCGTTATCTGGCCGGCGTTGTTTTCGCCGTCGGTGAGCAGTATGACCACCCGGCTCTTCGCGTTTTTAAGCTCTTTTAGCCTGTTCACGCTCATGGCCAGCGCCGTGCCTATCGCCGTGTTGTTTGCGTCTATAACTCCGATGTCCACCCTCTCGAAATTTTTTCTCAGCCAGTCGTGGTTGAGCGTCATGGGCGATATTATGAACGGGTTGGAGGCGAAGGCTATCATGCCTATTCTGTCGTTGGGGCGCCTCTCGACGAACTCGCGTATGACCGCCTTTACGGCGTCCATGCGGGTTATGGGGGCGGCGGCGTTGGGGGAGAAGTCGAGGGCGGCCATTGAGCCCGACACGTCTATGGTGAGGACTATGTCTATGCCGCTCTCCTCGCGCTCGCTGTACCCCCTGCCGAGCCGCGGGCGCGCGAGCGCCGTTATGAGCAGCGCGAGCGCCAGCAGCGTGAGCGCAAACCTCCACATCCCGGGTTTCGCCCTGTTTTTACCTGACGCCTCTTTCGCTATGGCGACGCTCGAAAATATTATCGAGCCGCTCTTGCCCGACGCCGAGCGCAACAGCGCGAGCGCCGGCAGCAGCAGAAGAAGCCACAGGAGGTTGGGATTTGCGAAGTCGAAATTCATTGCGTTATTTGGTTTCTTTCATTTTCGGGGCGTCCGCGGTTTCCGCGCTTGTTCCGCCCGATTCGGGCGCGCCGCCGGCAGTTTCGCGCGCTGCGTCGCAGCGGAGTTTGTCGGAGTCCAAAAAGCGGCGGGCGAGGGCGGCGAGCTCCGCCCTGCGTTCGCCCGAAAAGCTGTCCCGCGCGAATTTTGCCATGTCGGATGAGTTGAGTATACCCGCGAGGGTTTCCCGTTGGACGCGGTCGAAAACCTCAGACCCGGAGGCTATTTTCAAAAATTCCTGCGTCGTCTTTACGGGGGCGGGGATGGAGTGGCGGGCCTCGATGTAGGCGCGCACGGCGGAGCTCACGCGGGAAGCGAACTCTTTCGCGTCGAGGTTTTCGGAATCCGCCTCCGCCGCAGCGACCGCCTCGATTGCGAGCTCGTATGGCGCCTTGGGAGGGAGCTTTTTCGGCCTAAAAATAAAATACGCGGCGGTTCCCGCGGCGCACAGCGCGCCGAGCGCCCACGCCCAGTATTTCTCCCAAAAGCCCATGCCGATTTTCCCCCTGTCGGGCGAAATCTCCGGAAATATGCTCTCGTACGATACGGAATCGTCCTTGGCGGGCGCGTTCGGAATGGAAGCCGCGGGGACGCCCTGCGGGGAGGGTTGCGGCAGGGTAGCCTGCGCGCGTGCGGGGAGGGCGGCGGCGAGCGCGGCGGCGGCGAGCGCGCTTCGGATTGAAACTGTGCTGAAAAGCTTTATCATTGTCTTGCGGCGCGCCTTTCGAAAAACCTTCTCAAAGCCGAGATGTACGGCTTGTCGGTAAAGGTTTCGAGCAGGTCGATTTTGGAGCGCGCGAGCGCGCGCTTGAATTTTTTCATGCGCTCCGAATTTATCTCTTCGTACTTGGCGCACACGGCGGGATTGTTGGTGTCGAGCGCGACGATTTCTCCCGTTTCGCCGTCTTCGAGGGTGACGGTTCCCAGGCCGCGCGGCATGGAGAGCTCTCGCGGGTCGGAGAGCGAAAAGCACACGAGGTCGTGGCGGCGGTTTGCGAGGTCGAGCGACTTGAACACCGTGTCGGAAAGCTTTTCGTCGGGGTCGGGCAGCTTGCCGTCAGGGCCTTGCAAGAAGTCGCTTATGAGGACGACTATCGCCCTGCGCTTCAAAATGCGGTTGATTTCGTCGAGCGCGGCCGCGATGTCGGTGCCCGCCTTTTGCGGCTTCCAGACGAGTATGTCGCGTATGAGCCTGAGTATGTGCCTGCGCCCCTTGCGCGGCGGAATTATGTGCTCCACGCCCTCGGTGAACAGGGCTAGCCCGACTTTGTCGCCGTTGCGCGCCGCCGAAAAAGCGAGCGTGCTGGCGAGCTCCGCGGCGAGCTCGCGCTTGGAGAGCTCCCCGCTGCCGAACCGGCCGCTGGCCGAGAGGTCCACGGCTATCATCATGGTCAGCTCGCGCTCTTCGCGGTATTTTTTGACGTGCGCCTTGCCGGTGCGCGCGGTGACATTCCAGTCGATGCTCCGTATTTCGTCGCCCGGCTCGTATTCGCGCGCCTCCTCAAAGTCCATGCCGCGCCCCTTGAAGAGGCTGTGGTACGCGCCGGCGAGCGCGTCGCTGACGTGCCGGTTGGTGCGGATTTCTATTTGCCGCACCTTTTTGAGCATATCTGTAAGCTTGTCGCCCATCGGAAACTTTTCGGATTACGGTACGGCGACTTTCCCGAGCACGCTTTCGACGATGTTCTCGCTCGAAATGCTTTCCGCCTCCGCCTCGTAGGAGACTATGATCCTGTGGCGGAGAACGTCGGGGGAGATGTCTTTCACGTCCTGCGGGACGACGTATCCGCGCCCTTCGAGGAAGGCGCGCGCCTTTGCGGCGAGCGCGAGCGCGATGGTCGCCCTGGGGCTGGCGCCGAACTGTATCATGTTTTCGAGGTTTTTGAGTCCGTATTTTTCGGGCTCCCGCGTGGCGAACACTATGTCGACGATGTAGTCTTTTATCTTGTCGTCGAGATAGATTTCGTCGACAACCTCGCGCGCCGAGAGAATCTGGGCGGGATTTACCACGGTGTTGACACTCTCTCCGACCTTTGTTTTCGCCATGAGATCCAGGATTATGCGCTCCTCCTTCTTGTCGGGGTAGCCGATTTTGAGCTTGAGCATGAAGCGGTCAACCTGCGCCTCGGGGAGCTGGTAGGTGCCCTCCTGGTCTATCGGGTTTTGGGTGGCGAGCACGAGGAACGGCTCCGGCAGGGCGAAAGTTTCGCCGCCTATGGTGACTTGGCGCTCCTGCATGGCCTCTAAAAGCGCGCTCTGTACTTTCGCCGGCGCCCTGTTGATTTCGTCGGCGAGCACGATGTTCGCGAAAATCGGGCCCTTTTGCGTCAAAAATTCGCCCTTTTGCTGGTTGTAAATGAGGGTTCCGACGATGTCGGCGGGCAGGAGGTCGGGAGTGAACTGGATTCTGCTGAACTTTGAATCCATGGCCGAGGCCATCGTCTTGACCGCGAGGGTCTTCGCGAGGCCCGGGACGCCTTCGAGAAGGACGTGCCCGTTTGCGAGTATGCCTATCAGCAGGCGGTCGACCAGGTATTTCTGCCCGACTATGACCTTGCCGATTTCCTGTTTAAGCAAAGAGGTCCACTCGTAGGCGGACTTTACCTTGTCGTTGATTTGGGTTAGGTTTGTGCTCATTTTTAGGGTATATTTTAAAGTTGCAGAATCTCCCGCCGCGCTTCGGGCGGGCTCGCGGATTTTTTATAGCCGCCCGCAGGGATATAAGACAAAGCGGTTGCGGCAAAGTTCATTTTTTCGGAAGCGCCCCGGCGCGCTAAGGCTCTTTAGGCGCAACCGTGCGGACATGCTCGAAAGTGATTTTCGGGCGGCGGTCGCCGCCGCGCCGCGCGGAAGCGGAATCCGCCTTATTTTCGCCGTTATTTTCATTTTTCTCAATATCGGCGTCCGGCGGGGAAGATAAAGGGGAATCGTACCGAATTCCCGATTCCTCTATGTATTTGCGCATTCCGTCCGAAGTGTAGAGGAATTTTTCGAGTTCCGCGCGCATTTTTTCCGGCGGAAGCTTTTTTATATCGGCGAAGGCGTCGTCCGGCTCGGCGCTTTTTTCGCCCGCGCCATTATCTCCGCCCTCCGATTCCCGAGGGGGCTTTCGCCCTCCGCCGGAATCGAGGCTCTCCGCGGATTCGGGGGATTTTTCCGAATCGCCGCCCTCGGTTGAATCCTCCGCGTTGCCGTATGAATCCGCCGAGTGGAATATCGCGCCGCGTTCGCCGCTTTCCTGTTTCAGTATTATCGCGAAATTCTCGATTTTATCGAGGTGCGAATGTATGTCGGAATGCAGCTTTTGCGCGGAGTTTACGCCGTAGGCAAAATTCAGGAAATCCGTGAGCTCCCTCGACTCGAATTCTATCTTGTCGCCGTCTTCGTACTCGTTGCGCCCGATGTCGAGCTCTATCGTTCCGAGCTTGAATACCCCCGCCATGTCTATGCGCCCGTCTATGGGGTCGTGCTTGGGCGCGGGGGCGTCGTTTTTCCCGTCCCAGGACACCCTGAAAGCCTTGGAGTTGGGCTCGAAAGCGGGGTCGTCGACGATTCCGAGCACGGATATTCTTATCATATTTTTTTCGTCGGGCGCCTTTTCTTCGCCGGCTTCCGGCTCGATATTCGGGGAGCATTCGATTGCGGAACTTGCGGCGGAGTCCGCAAGGGGCGTTTCAGGCGGCTTTGCGGCTTCTTTCCGGCGGGGCAGGCTCTTTTCCTTTCCGTTTGGCGCCTCTTCCACATTTTCTGCGGAAAACAGCGGGAGGTCTTTTATATAGAGCCAGAGCGACGCCGATATGATTTTGTCCGTGCGCTCGTCGAGCCCAACATCTATTCCGCGGGCGGTGAAGGGGAGGTAGGCAATCGCCCTCTCCGACTTGAACCTTGAAACGGCGAGGACTTCGGAGGATGAAAATTCCTCGGATTTGGCCGCCTCGAATATGAACGTGTCGGAGCGGTTCGCCGGCAAGTCCACCGCGCGCGCCGCATCTCCCAAAAACGCCGTCGCGCAAACGGCAGCGGCGAATGCCAATCCCCCTTTCATCGAATGCCAATTTAACATAAAAACTGCGCCCGTGTCCACAATAATCGGGCTGCGCGCCGGCCGACCAAAAAATTTCGCGGAGGCGATAGCGGGGAAATACGGAGAAAGGGAAGGGGGAAAACCGCAAAAAAAATCCGCCGCGTTTCAGCGGGCGGATCCGGTGCTTTTCAAATTTTTTTACGGGCGCTCAGGCGCTCTTCGAGAGCTTGGCCGGAGCCTCGACAACCTTGCGCTTTATGCGCTCGAGCCTGTGGCGGCGTCGGATTTTTCTGGCGAGCTTTACCAGAAGCTCGTCGATGGACTTGTACATGTCGTCGCTTGCGACGCTGACTACCATATCGGGGCCCTGGATTTCGAGGCGGCCTTTCGCCGTGAACTCGTTGTGGTGGTGTTTGTTGGGCTGGTACGCAAGCTCTACCCTCAGCCTTATGATGCGGTCGTCGTGAACGAAGAGCTTCTGCATTTTATTCACGACGTTCTCTTTCAGCGCATCTGTGAGTTCGAGGTTTTGTCCCGATATGATGATTTCGTTGTCGCTCATGTTTTCCTTCTTTCGGTTTTTGTTTTCGGGAAGCCCGCCCGCGGAAATCCGGAGGCGGAACCGCCCGCTTTAAGTCGCAAATTTTATATCGTCGCCTTTCGCGTTTTTGTTAAGCGCCCTTTTTCGCCCGCGCGCCCGATTCCATAAAAAAGAACTCCGCTTCCGGAGCTGCGTTCCAAAAATTTTGAATTTTTTTGATTAGTTTCTTGGAAATGTCTCCCGAAGCGTTTACAGATTAGAAAAAAATTTTTTTAAAGGCAAGCCGAAATATGAACACTCCGGACAGGGCAGCGGCGGCGGAACTTGCAAAATACGACGCCGTTTTTGTGACGGGCGGATCCTCCGGCATAGGCGAGGCCTTTTTGCGGGGCGCGCTCGAGCATTCCCGCGCGCGGGTTTTCAACATTTCCAGGAGCGCGCCCTCCGCAGGGCTTTCGGAGATCAGGGAATTTATCCACATTCCCTGCGATCTCTCGGACGCTTCCGCCCTCGATTCGCTTTCCGCCCGCGTGCGCGGGGAAATTTCCGCACTCGGAACCTCCAGGCCCCCGCGGGTGCTGCTGGTAAACAACGCCGGATTCGGGCTGTACGGGGAATTTCCGTCTCCGGACGTTTCGAGAAACATGCAGATGATTCGCCTTAACGTCTCGGCTCTCACGCGGCTTTGCGCCGAATTTCTGCCGGCGGTAAAGGCGGGCGGGGGGTCCATAATAAACGTGTCGAGCCTGGCGGCTTTCGAGCCGTGCCCGGTGCTCGGGGTTTACGCGGCGACCAAGGCGTACGTGAAGAGCTTTTCGCTGTCGCTTTCCTACGAGCTCGGCAAGCATGGATGCAAATGCCTCTGCGTCTGCCCGGGCCCGACTTCGAGCAACTTTTTCAAGGCGGCGGGCTTTGACGAACCCCCTCTTGCGGGCGGATACGGGCACGAGCCCGCGGAGGTCGCCGCGGCCTCTTATTCCGCTTTGGCGAGGGGGCGCGCGATTGTCGTGGTCGGGTTTTGGAATTCGGCGGTCGCGCTTTTGGCGCGCATTGCGCCCACGCGGCTTTTGCTCGAAATTTCCGGCCGAGTGCTGGAGCGCGTCCGCAGACCCTGCCGCGCCGGAAAGGCAACTTGAATGTTGCATTCGCGCCGCTTTTGTGATTTTCCAATGTTGCTTTTTATGCTGAAATTTATCCGAAAAATAAAAAATCCGGATGCCGGTCCGCACAATGTCGCGCTCGGATTGGCGTATCTTGCAGTATTCGGCGCGATGCTCGCGTATTCGCTTTATTGGCATTTTGCCGCGCGCGCGGATTCCCTTTGATTCTCCAATTTTCGACATGAAAACTTTCAAAAAAACGGCGGTTATCGGCGCGGGGGCGTGGGGTACGGCCCTGTCGATAATCCTCTCAAAAAATTTCGGCGAAGTGTCCGTGTGGGCGCGCGAAGGCGAAATAGTGGACTCCGTGGCGGCCTCGCGGGAAAACTCCGTGTTTTTGCCCGGCGTGAAGATTCCTGAAAACGTCGAGTTTTCCGGAGACGCCAGGCGGGTTCTCCAAGGCGCGCAGATGGTCGTGTGGGTGGTGCCGATAAAATATCTTTCGTCCGCCGCCGAGGCTTTCGCGCCGCACGTCGAAGAGGGCGCGATAATGGTGAACGCCGGAAAGGGGATAGAAGTCGGGACGTGGCGCAGGCCGTCGGAAATCCTTGAAGCCGCAGTAAAACAGGCCTCGAGCGTGGGCTCCATAATGGGCCCGAACATCGCCTACGAAGTCGCCCAGGACAGGTACGCGGAGGACATAGTCGCCCTCACTTCCCACTCCGACTCCGTGCTTGCGGCAAGGGCGTTTTCAACCCCGTCTTTCATAGTGCGCCCGTCGGACGACGTCGTGGGCGTTGAGATCGGGGCGGCGCTAAAAAATATCGTGGCGTTAGCTGCGGGGTTCTGCGACGGCATGGATCTCGGGGCGAACACCAAGGCAATAGTGATGGCGCGCGGATTTCAGGAGATATACCGCGCCGCCGCCTCCCTCGGGGCGTGGAGCGATTCATTCGTAAAGGAGTCCGCCATTCTCGGCGACGTCCTCACCACCTGCATAAGCCCCGATTCGCGCAACCGCACCACGGGAGAGCACCTCGGGCGCGGCCTGAGCGTTCCGGAAGCGCTGAAACTTTTGAAGGGCAGGGTTTGCGCCGGCCTCGAAACGATACAAATTTGCAGAATGTTTGAGAAGCTCAATGTCAAGCTCCCGATAATGACGGCTCTCTGCGACCTTTCGGAGGGCAAAATAAACCGCCAGGAGTGCCTGGCGCGCATTCTCGGCGCGCGCGAAGCCGCCGCCGACGCCTGAGCGCGCGCAGGGGGCGGCCCCCTTTATGGGCGCGCAGCGCCGGCGCGCGTCAAAATATCAGCCGTCTCCAAAATTCCGCAGGTTAACGGGGGCAAATTTCCGGTATATTCGCCTAACCTACTTCCAGAGGTTCGCTTTTTTTGACGGAGCCCGCGGCAGGGGGAAAGGGGAGGCGTTTGGCGAAATCAGCCGCAACGGCGGAGCCCGCTTTCAGCGGAAGCGGCCGCGCATTCTGCCCGTTAAATCCGGATTAGGGCGAAATAACGAACGTTGCTCGGAGCCATTATGGATAGGCTCCGCCAAGCGCCCCGTTTCAGGGGCGGACTTTTGCGAGAATTTCGTTCAGCCGCTTTGCCATTGTGCGCGGATTCTCGAGAAGCCCCGCCGCAAGCAGCGCGTTGTCGTAGAGCTGGTCGAGCACGAGTTTTGCCGTGTCGGGGTTCGACTTTCTCAAAGAATCGAGGTTTTTTATGACTTCGCTCTTGGGGTTTATCTCGAACTTTATTATCGGCGCCGGCATTTTGGAGTCCGGATTCATCGCCTTTAACATAATGCGCATCTGCGGCGTGAGGCTGTCGGCGTTGAGGGCCGCCGCGGGGCTGTCCACGAGGCGTCCGGAGGTCAGCACCTCCGAGGCCTTTTCGGAGCCGAGGGTTTCCTGTATCCAATTTTTGAGCTCATCGGCTTCCTCTTTCGATAGGGCCCCCGATTCGTCGGCGCCCTTCGGCGTTTCAGAGAGCGATATGCCTGCGGAGTCTATGGACGCGAAAGGTTTGCCGGAAAATTCGCCGAGATTGCCCGCGAGGAACGTGTCGATGGGCTCGTACATGAACAGAACCTCCAGCCCGCGCGAGGCGAACGCTTCCAAGTACGGGCCGCTTTCTATCGCCGCCCTGTCCTGGGCCGCAGCGTAGAATATTTCTTTCTGCCCGTCCTTCATGCGAGAAACGTAGTCGTCGAGCGACGCGAACTCGCCTTCCTTCATCGCGCTCGACTCAAAGCGCAGGAGTTTGGAGAGCTCGTCGCGGTTGTCGAAGTCCGTCGCGGCGCCCTCTTTTATAAACATGCCGAAATTTTTGAAGAATTTGGCGTATTTTTCGGGATCGCCCTTTGCGATTTCCGCGAGGCGTTTCAGGAATCTCTTCGTCACGACCTTGCCGAGCTTGCGGACGAGGGCGGAGTCCTGCATGCTTTCGCGAGATATGTTCAGCGGAATGTCGGCGGAGTCTATTACGCCCTTTGCGAAGCGCATCCATTCGGGGAAAAGCCCCTCCGGCCGCGGGTCGATGAGAACCTTTTTGCAGTAGAGCGCGACTTCGCACTCGGTTTTGCCGAAGCCGAGGCGCTCGGGGTTTGCGGCGGGAATATATATGAGCGCGTTGAGCTCGACGGGCGCGTCGGCCTTGAAGTGCAGGCAGTCGATCGGCTCCTCCGAGGAATGCGTGTGGAATTTGAAAAATTCGTCGTAATCCTCTTTTTTGAGCTCCGACTTGGATTTCAGCCATATCGCGCGGCGGGTTCCGATTTTCTCGCCGTTGAGCTCTATCGGGAAGTCTACATACGCGCTGTATTTTTCGAGTATGGACTTTACGCGCCAGGCCTTGGAAAATTCGTCGCATTCCTTTTTGAGCCTGGCGACGATTTTCGTGCCGCGCTCCTTTTTGTCGAAATCCTCTATTGTGAAATTTTCCGAGCCGTCGCAGCTCCAATGGTGGCCCTTGCCGTCTTCGCCCGCGGTGTAGACGTCGACGCGGTCGGAGACCATGAACACGCTGTAAAATCCCACGCCGAACTGCCCTATCAGACCCTCCGAGAGATTTCCTTTTGCCGCCTTTACCGCCTCGACAAACGATTTCGAGCCCGAATGGGCTATGGTGCCGAGGTTCTCCACGAGCTCTTCGCCCGTCATGCCGATTCCGAAGTCCTCGATGGAAAAAACGTTCTCCTTTTCGTCGAGCGTTATGGATATTTTGAGCGAATCTTCCGGAACAGGCTCGTCTTTGGCGAGCTTCCGGTAGCGCAGCTTTCCGGACGCGTCCGAGGCGTTTGAAACGAGTTCCCTTACGAATATCTCCTTATCCGTGTAGAGAGAGTTTATCACTATGTCGAGCACCTGTTTGACTTCGGCTTTGAATTTGTATTCCATATGGCGCCTTCTTTGCAAAAATCTGTTGTGTTTGAAGCGTTTTGAATCTAATCGTCTATAAAGAAAAATTTTAAACGCCAATACACGAAAAATGGACGCACAGAAAGACTTTTTTAGCGTATATTTCGCCGGCGAGCTTTTTACGCACAAGGATCTCGCGGGCAACGCGATGCTCGCCGAGGCGATATACGCGCGCTCGGGCGGCGGATTCCGATGCGCGCTGCCGCAGAATTTCGAGCAGCGCAAATCCCAGCCGAAGGGAATCCGCGACGAGGATATCCTGAGCCTGCTCGAATGCGATTTGGCGCTCTTCAACTACGACGGGCAGGAACTCGACAGCGGGACGGTAGTGGAGTTTATGTTCGCCAAGTTTGCGGACATTCCGGCGCTGGTCGTGCGCTCCGACTTCCGCGGAGGAGGGGATTGCTCCTCGGACCCGCAGCCGTTGCCGTGGAACCTCATGGCCTCCTTTTATCCGCGCACCGAAACCCTGCTGATAGACTCCGCCAGGCTCTACAAGGACTCCGTTCGCGAATACTACGCGCGGGAGGACTCCACATACTCGTCGTCGTCGAGCGGCTTTGAATGGGCGAAAATCGCGGTTGAAAAAATGGCGGGCGAAATCGTCGCCGCCCTCGGGAGGCTCGCGGCGCTTCCGCCGCTGATGGGCAGGGCGGGGGCGGCGGAGATTTACGAATGGCTCGCCAAAATGCCTGATTTTTCCGACCCGTCGGCGCGCGGCAGGATAATGGCGGCTCTCGAAAAAAAATGCGCCAAAAATCTTCTCTAAACCCAAAATGATGTTGAATTGGAGGCGGCAAAGGCCATTATAGGCAAATTATGTCCCGATTTGACAGAAAACTTTTAAGCGGCAACGAGGCGATAGCCCTCGGGGCGCTCCATTCCGGATGCGCGCTCGGCGTCGGATACCCCGGAACCCCGTCCACGGAAATTCTCGAAAACTTTTCCCTCATCGGCGGAAGCGCCGAGTGGGCCCCGAACGAAAAAGTCGCGGCGGAAGTCGCGCTCGGAGCGGCGTTCGCCGCTTCCAACTCTCTCGTGACGATGAAGCATGTGGGCTTTAACGTCGCCCAGGACCTCTTTTTTACGGCGTCGTACAGCGGCATACAGGGCGGAATGGTGGCGGTCGTCGCCGACGACCCCGGCATGGCTTCCAGCCAGAACGAGCAGGACACCCGTTCGCTCGCCTTCATAGGAGGGTTGCCCGTACTCGAGCCCGCCGACTCGCAGGAGGCATACGACTTCACAAAGCTCGCGTTCGAATACTCCCGCAAATGGGGCATCCCGTTCGTGCTGCGGACGACAACGCGCATAGCCCACAGCAACACGATAGTGGAATTTCCCGAAACCGCGCCGGAATTGCCGAAGGCGGAGTTCGTCCGCGACATTCCCGCGCGCGTCATGGTTCCCGGCCACGCAAAGCCCGCGCACGCGCGCCTTCGCGCGAAACTCGCCGACATGCAAAAATTCAACGAGGAGAGCGGGCCGAACCTCGCGATAGAGGGCAAAACCAGAGACCTTTGCATAATTTCGTCCGGCGTAGCGTTCCAACACGCGCGCGAGGCCGCGCCCGAGGCCGGATTTTTCAAAGTCGGATTCTCCAACCCCCTGCCGCTTGCAAAAATCGCGGAATTCGCCAAGGGCTACAAGAGGTGCGTTGCCGTCGAGGAGGGCGACCCGTATCTCGCCGACAGGCTCCGCGCGGCGGGAATCGGCGTAGAGCCGCGGGACGAAAAATGGCGCTTCGGGGAGCTCAACGTCGACAGGGTCCGCGCGCAGCTCGCCGGAGACCTCTCATACGAGGTTCCCGCGGTGAAGTCCAAGCCCCCGCAGTTGTGCAACGGGTGCCCGCACGTGTTCAGCTTCAAGCCCCTTGTAAACCTCGGCTGCATAGTTGCGGGCGACATCGGCTGCTACACGCTCGCCGCTATGAAGCCCATAAGCGGAATGGACATGCAAATATGCATGGGCGCTTCGATTGGAATGGGGCTCGGGCTCAGGAAGGTTCTGCCGGAGGCGCAGGCGCGCAAGGTCGTGAGCGTCATCGGCGACAGCACTTTTATGCACAGCGGGCTCACCGGCCTGCTCGAAATGGTTTACAACCCGCCGCCGACGGGTCATGTGGTTGTTGTCGTGGACAATTCCACCACGGCGATGACGGGCCAGCAGGAACACCCCGGAACGGGCAGGAAGCTCGACCACTCGCCGACGCACGCGGTCTCGATAGAGGATGTGGCAAAGGCAATTGGCGTGCAAAACGTCGCGGTATTCAAGCCCGTCACGGAGGGTGAAAAATTTCAAAAATATCTTGAAGAAAAATTGGCGACCGACGAGCTCACTCTGATAATATTGCGCCAGCCGTGCCTTTTGGCGGCGGCGGAAATCGCCAAGAGAAAGGCGGCGGGAAAGTAGGCATATGGGCGACAAAATCACAAACGTAAGGATAGCGGGGCTCGGCGGAATGGGCGTGCTGAAAGCTTCCCTCATTTTGAGCGAGCTTCTCTTCGAATGCGGCTACGATGTCAAAAAAGCGGAGGTTCACGGAATGTCGCAGCGCGGCGGCTCGATTTCGAGCGACGTGCGCTTCGGCAAAAAAGTCGTGAGCCCAATGATACCCGAAAAGAAGATAGACTTCCTGCTTTCGCTCGCGCCGGAATGGTCCGACGCGCACATGGCCTCGCTCGCGCCGGGCGGGGTGGCGCTTTCGGCAAATTCGATAGACCTTTCCAAGCTCAAGAGCTCGAAAGCCGTCAACGTGGCGGTCCTCGGAATGCTCTCAAAAAAGCTGGACATTCCGCGCGAAAAGTGGCTCGAAGTCATCGGGAAATTCTTCCCCCAAAAGTTGCGCGAGGCAAACGAGGCCGCGTTTGTCCTCGGAGAAAACTCAATATAGCTTTTTGCCATGCACAATTGGAACGACATCAACGGCGACTTCCATCCCGAAAGCGCCATGGACTTCCTCCCGCGGGAGCAGCTTAGGCGCATACAGTCGCAGAGGCTCTCGGAAATAGTGAAGCTCGCCTACGAGCGCGTGCCGCTGCACCGCGGCAGAATGGACGAACTCGGGGTAAAGCCCTCCGACATAAAGTCGATAGACGACATCTCAAAGCTCCCCTTCACCCAGAAGAGCAACCTGCGCGACACCTATCCCTACGGAATGTTCGCGGCGGATCCCAGGGACATCGTGCGCCTGCACGCCTCGAGCGGCACAACGGGCAAGCCGATAGTCGTGGCATACACGAGGGAGGACATGGAGGCGTGGTCGAGCTCCGTGCTAAGATGCCTTGCAATGTTCGGCGTCAGGCGCGGAGATTTCATGCAGGTCTGCTTCGGCTACGGGCTCTTTACGGGCGGTTTGGGGCTGCACGGCGGCGCGGAGCGCATGGGATGCACGGTGATCCCCGCATCAGGCGGCAACACCGAACGCCAGTTGATGATTATGCGCGACTTCGGCGCCACCGCCATAGCCTGCACGCCGAGCTACTTTATACACCTCGTGGAGGAGGGCGAAAACAAATACGGCATGGATTTCAAAAAGCTCCCCCTCAAAATCGGCGTATTCGGGGCGGAGCCGTGGTCGGAACACATGCGGCAGTTCATGCAAAAGCACACGAACATACGCGCGTTCGACATCTACGGGCTGTCGGAAATCGCCGGTCCCGGGGTAGGGGGCGAATGCTGTGAACAAAACGGCCTGCACATCCTCGAAGACAATTTTTATCCGGAAATCGTCGACCCCGAGACGGGCGAGCCCCTGCCTGACGGGCAGGAGGGCGAACTCGTGCTCACAACCCTAAACAAAAGGGCGATGCCGATTCTGCGCTACCGCACCCACGACATCACCTCCATAATCAATATGCCGTGCCCGTGCGGGCGCACCATCCGCAGGATACGCAGAATCGGAAGGCGCAGCGACGACATGTTTATCATTCGCGGCGTAAACGTATTCCCGTCGCAGATCGAAGTCGGGCTGATGCGCGTGGAGGAATGCACCCCCAATTACAGGATAATCCTCGAGCGCCAAAAAGATCTGGACACTGTCACTGTCGAGGTGGAAGTCGCCGAAAGCTGCTACGGAGACAGCGTCTCGCAGCTCGACGCGCTCCGCAAGAAGATTCAGGCGTCGATAGTCAACATCGTCGGCATCCGCGTGGAAGTTAAAATTGTGCAGCCGAACAAAATTCCGCGATCCGAGGGCAAGGCGAAGCGCGTAGTGGACAACCGCAAAATTTGACGCGGAATAAACTTCAACAATCCCAACCCATGAGACTTAAACAAATATCCGTATTCCTCGAAAATACGCCCGGACACCTTGAGGGCGTCTGCAAGGCGGTCGCCGACGCCGGCGTAAACCTCGAGACGATAACCATAGCCGAAACTAAGGAGTACGGCATTGTGAGGGCCGTAGTGGACAATCCCGAAAAAGCGGCCGAGGCCTTGAAATCCGCGGGATATTTCGCAAAAATCGTCGAGGTTCTCGCGGTGGAGGTTGACGACAAGCCGGGGGCTCTGCTATCCATCCTGAAAAAAACGTCGTCCGCGGGGCTCAATATCGAGTACATGTACGCCCTTACGCGCCCGTTTAGGGACAAACCTGTGATGGCGATGTCTTTTAAGGATATCGGGGCGGCGGAAAAGCTGCTCTCCGAATAGCATGAAAAAGAAGGCGAGGGAGGAAGATTTCAAAGTCGAGGGAATGACGCACCGCATTTTCTGGACGTTTGTCTGCGTTTCCATCTTGGCTATAATTTATTTTAATATAACAGAATTGGATGATTTAAAAAGACTTACCGCGAAATTTCCGGAGGTTTCCAAAACTGTAAAAAACACATTCTTGCATACTTATAAGGTCGCCGCATCGCTTGCGCTGGTATTTGCGGACATAATACTCGTGGGGCCGTTCGCGTATTTGAGCTATTTTAGCGACCACATAAAGCCGAAGCCGGGAAAAGTGATAAACGCGCTGAGTTTTTTCGACCTGGGGCTGCTTTCGGCACTCATATTTACATTCTGGACTATATCGGCAAATTTTATGGTGATAAACGCCGTTTCCAAAAAACCGAGTTTTATGAGCCGCATGATAGACAACGAAATTCTCGTAATATTTCTGGCGGCGCTGACAGTTCTTTGGATATTCGCGGTAATATTAAAAGTATATTCATACTAATCATGACAACGGCTCGTA
>ENA-UEQL01000078-UEQL01000078.1-human-gut-metagenome-genome-assembly--contig:-NODE-78-length-51903-cov-5.668680_pt1 | contig 51903 bp, 35 predicted proteins | sample MGYA00242905_ERZ507926 | MGnify/ENA primary metagenome ERZ507926 (study PRJEB26167, sample SAMN06115531) | human gut metagenome | host: Homo sapiens | place: China:Henan | collected 2015-09-09 | study...
ATCGATGCGCTGCCTGACTATGACATCGAGCTGTTCACCAGCAAAAAGATGAAGACCACCCCCGAAACCGCCAAGGAGGCGCTGACCGCCGTCCTGCCCATTCTGGAAAACCTGCCGGAGTGGAACCAGGAGGCCATCCATGCCGCCCTCTTTGCGGAGATCGAAAAGCTGGGTGTGAAGAACGGCTGGCTTTTGTACCCGCTGCGTGTGGCCGTTTCCGGCAAGCAGTTTACCCCCGGCGGCGGCATAGAGCTGGCGGTGGTGCTGGGCCGTGAGGAGACCCTCGCCCGCATCCGTGCCTCCCTTGCCAAGCTGGGCTGAACCCGAAAATGTGAGCAAAGCGCCGTCCCGGTGGGGGCGGCGCTTTTTTGCGGGGGCGCGGAGGGATTTTGCCGGGCGAGGGCGGCGGGTTGGGGAGAATTTGATGGTAGCGGGGGGAGGTTTGTGCGGGGGAGGTGTGGAGGATGTGATGGCAGTTGGGGGCTGGATTGTGCGGAGAGATAGGGATACGGGAGAGGGAGGGCCGCAGGCCGCCCCGGCGCAGCCGGGGCACGCAGGCTCTGCCTGCGTCGGCGGCGCCGAAGGCGCCGCCGGGCCTGCGGCCCGATGCCCGGGCTCTCTGCCGGGTTCCCTCGGCGGGAAAGGCTGCCCCTTCCCTGCCCTGCCTTTTTTGCCGGTTTGCGGCTTAACGCCGGCCCTGCAAGCCGGCCCCCCGGGAGGGTGTGCAAAAGGGGCAGAGATCGGGGCGCAGCCCCCGGCGGCGGAGCCGCCGCTGCGGCCGAAGGCCGCAGAAACCGCCCGCAGGGCGGTTTGGGCTGCGCCCCTACCCCCTCCCCCATCCCGCCATTCCCCTTTTTGCAAAATCCGCTTGTGAGGGCGGGGGCTATCTGCTATAATTATCATGTTGATTTATGCGCTGCCGGCCGAACGCCGGGAAAAGCACCCCAAAGGAGAATGATCGATATGAAGCTCGGTATCGTAGGACTTCCAAACGTTGGAAAAAGTACTATTTTTAATGCGCTGACCGGCGGCGAAGCCGGTGCGGCAAACTATCCCTTCTGCACCATAGAACCGAACGTGGGCGTGGTGCCGGTGCCGGACCCCCGGCTGGATAAACTGTGCGAAATGTATTCCCCCGATAAGGTGACCCCTGCGGTCATTGAATTCGTGGATATTGCGGGGCTCGTCAAGGGCGCTTCGCAGGGCGAGGGGCTGGGCAACAAGTTCCTTTCCCACATCCGGGAGGTGGACGCCATCGTCCATGTGGTGCGCTGCTTCAATGACGGCGAGATCATCCATGTCAGCGGCGAGATCGGGCCTGCACGGGATATTGAGACCATCAATCTGGAGCTGGTGCTTTCCGATATCGACCTGGTGGAGCGCCGCATAGACCGCTGCAAAAAAGCCGCCAAGGGCGGTGATAAAAAGCCGCTGACCGAGGCCGCACTTTTTGAACGGCTGAATGAATGGCTGGGCGAGGGCAAATCTGCGCGGAACTTCCCCTGCACCGATGAGGAAAAGCTGCTGATTGCCGACTGCCCGCTGCTTTCCAATAAGCCGGTTATTTATGTTGCCAATTTGAGCGAAGCGGATTTTGCGGGCGACCTTGCCGAAAACCCGCTTTACCGGCAGGTTCTGGATATTGCCAAGGCCGAGGGCAGCCGTGTGGTGCCCATCTGCGGCAAGATCGAGGAGGAGCTTTCCCAAATGGAGCCGGAGGACCGGCAGATGTTCCTGGAGGAGCTGGGGCTGCATCAGTCCGGGCTGGACCGGCTGGTGACTGCCGGCTATGACCTGCTGGGGCTGATCAGCTTCCTGACTGCCGGCAAGCCGGAGGTGCGCGCCTGGACCATCACCAAGGGCACCAAGGCGCCGCAGGCTGCCGGGAAGATCCACAGTGACTTCGAGCGCGGGTTCATCCGGGCGGAGGTCGTCCCCTATGAAACGCTGATCGAGTGCGGTTCGCTGCAGGCGGCCAAGGAAAAGGGGCTGATCCGCAGCGAGGGCAAGGAATACGTGATGCAGGACGGCGATGTGGTTCTGTTCCGCTTTAATGTGTAAGTAAGCTGCCGGCGTCTGTCCCCCTGCGGAGGGAGGACGCCGGTTTTTGTGCAGGGCGGCGCCGCCGCGGCTGCGGCCCGGCCGGCTCACAAAGGGGGCAGGGGCCCGGCGGGCAAACCGTCCTTCGGACGGTTTCGGCGGCCTGCGGCCGCCGGCCCCGGCGCAGCCGGGGCGCCCGCCGGGCCCCCCCCCGCACCCTGCACCCACCCTACCGGAAAGGAGGCGGCGCCTGTGCCGCAGGAGAAACAAGCCCGCAGCGGCAGCGCCGCGGCGGGCGGCGGGATGCTGGTGCTGTGGCTTACGATGCAGGGCTGCAGCTGGCTGCGGCAGCAGTGGCTGCCCTTCCTGCCGCAAACCGGGGCGGCCGCCGTCGGTCTTTTGCTCCAGCTATTGATGCTGGGGGTTCCGCTTATCGTTATTTTGCGGTTGCTGCGCTGCCCCGCCGCCCTGCTTTGCCCCATGAAAAAAGGCAGAAACGGCTCCCCGTGGCTCATCCCCGCGGGGCTGGCGGTGCTGGTTGCCGCCAATTTTATAACCGCCCTGCTGCTGCGCCTTTTCGGTGAGGGGGCCCTGCCCGACCCGGCCCCCCTGCCGGAGGGCGGCGCTGCACTGCTTTGCACCTTTGCGGGGGCGGTGCTGCTGCCTGCCCTACTGGAGGAGTTGTTATTCCGCGGGGCGGTGCTGCACGCCCTGTGCCCCGCCGGGGGGAGGACTGCCATTCTGCTTTCGGCGCTGCTGTTTATGGGGGCACACGGCAGTCCCTCCCAATGGCTGCCGGCACTGGCCGCCGGCCTGCTGCTGGGGACCCTTGCCCTGTATACCGGCACGCTGCGCTGGGGTATTCTGCTTCATCTGTGCAATAATTTGATTGCGTGGGGGGCAGCCTACCACCCATCGGCCGTCACCTCTGTTATTCTCCCGGCGGTGCTGGTGCTGCTGGGGCTGCTCTCGATCCCCGCCCTGCGGCGGATGCCCGGCCGGGTTTTCCCGCAGGGCTCTCCCCGCGCAGCGGTAACGCTGCCCCTACTGCTCTCGCTCATTCTGCTGCTGGGCAGCGCTTTCCTGCCCGCCCTTTAGAATTTTCGCAGGGGGTCGGGGGGCCCCGCAGGGCGCCGGCCCTCCGGGCCGGCGTGGCGGGCCGCAGGCCCGCCCGCCCGCGCCGCAGGCGCGGGTCCCTGCGGGGCCCTCTCCCCTCCCCCTCATCGATCCCCGAAAGGAGCCGATCCATGGACCACGAAAGGTATATGCGCATGGCCATTGCCCAGGCCGAAAAAGCCTCTGCCGCGGGAGAGATCCCGGTGGGGGCGGTGGTGGTCTGCGGTGATACCGTTCTTTCTGCCGCCTGCAATGACCGCGAGGCCACCCATTCCCCGCTGGGGCACGCCGAGGTACGTGCTATTGACGCGGCGTGCCGGGTGCGGGGGGACTGGCGGCTGGAGGACTGCACCCTTTATGTCACGCTGGAGCCCTGCCCCATGTGCAGCGGTGTGATCCTCAATGCGCGGGTGGGGCAGGTGGTGTACGGCGCCGCCGACCCGCTGTACGGCTGTCTCGGCTCCCGGCTCAATCTTGCCCATCTTGATTTGGGCGCTGCCCCGAAGCTCACCGCCGGGGTACTGGCCGGGGAATGTGCCGCCCTGCTCGGTGACTTTTTCCGAAGCCGCCGCAAAGAATAAGGAGGCGCTGTTATGCTGTATCATGCATCCCCCGTGGCGGGGCTTACCGTTTTGCGGCCGCACATTTCCAACCACGGCGTCCCGATGCTGTATTTTTCCCAAAAGCGGGAAAACACCCTTGTCTATCTTTCCAATGCCGTGGAAAAATTCTGCCGGGAAACCGGCTTTGCCTATAACGGCCCCTGGCAAAAATGGGGGCCCTACGGCTTTACCGCCGACGGCCGCCAGCGGCTGGAGGAATACTACCCCGGCGCACTGGAGGAAACCTACGCCGGGGTCAGCGGCTACATCTACACCGCGGAAAAGGTGACCCGCCGGGGGCATCCCATCCCCATTCCCGGTACAGTGACCTCCCGCGGGGCGGTGCCGGTGGCGGGCTGCGAATTCATCCCCGATGCGTGGGCGGCTATCCGTCAGGCGGAGAGTGAGGGGCTGCTGGTGCTGCGCCGCTACGATGAGATGACCGAGGACGAGCTGGACTGGGTGCAGCGGACAGTGCGGGAGGAATACCTGCAGGCTGCCGACCACCCCGAATACCGCCATTTTTTGCAGGCCAAGTTCCGCCTGGACCCGCAGACCCTGTAACCGAAAAGCGGCGCACCTTCCCCTCCCGGGCGGGTGCGCTTTTGTTTTGGCGGGGGTGGTTTGGGGGTGCGGGAGGGCCGCAGGCCGCCCGCCTGCGGCGGGCCCACGGGCGAAGCCCGTGGCGGCGGCGCGGAGCGCCGCCGGGCCTGCGGCCCGAATCCGGCCCCCTTATGAACCCTGCAACAGACCGCAAAAAAGCCGCACCGCCGTGACCGGGTCTTGCCCCCGGACGCAGCAGTGCGGTTTTCCAAAGCGATTATGCGGTTCAGTGCTTTTTCAGCGCCTCAAAGACGCCCGCGGCCTCCAGCTTGGGGCGCAGCAGCCCCACCAGCAGGTTGGAGACCACCACGGCAAAAACAGCGTTGATGCCGCCGGTCAGCATCTTGGGGGCGGTGGCGATAAATGCCGCCGAAAAGGCGCTCCCGCCAAGGCACAGCACGGTGATGCTTTTGCCGATGTATAACAGCCAGTAGGCCCCTGCTCCGCAGATGGCCGCCAGCCAGTTGCGGCCCTTATTCTTCCCGGCAGCGCCGCCCGCATGGGCTATGCCGCCGCAGATGGCGCCCATGGCAAAGAAGAAGATAAAGGTGAGCCACGCACCCGCCGCCCATCCGGGGTAGGTCAGGTCAAACAGGGCGGAGCCGATCCCGGCCGCAAGACCGCCGGTCCAGCCGCCGAACAGCAGCCCGGTCAGCAGGCAGATGGCGTTGGCGGTTTTAAGCTGGGTGGTGCCGGTGGGGGTGGGGATGCGAATGCCCAAAAACATGGTGCAGACAAATACCATTGCGGCCATCAGGCCGATGGCAACGACACGGTACAGGGTAAAGCGGGATTTCTTCATGGGGATGTTCCTTTCGGGGCTTCGGGTGCCGCGCCGGAGCAAAGCCGCCGCCCCTCCCGGTTTTCCCGTTCACAGCGTGCGATAGCCGCGGGGCAGCTCCTTTTGGGTCAGCCAGCCCAGCGTGCGCTCCAGCATGGCCCCCTCCCGGGGGTCGGCGCCATAGCCAAATGTTGTTTTTACGGTGATCTCCACGTATCGGGTCGCCCGGTCCATCGCCATGGCGGGACTGTCACCCTGCATCAGCCCGGCGGTCAACACGGCGGCAAACAGGTCGCCGGTGCCGGGGTAGCGTACCGGCAGGTACTCGCTCACCGATTTCCAATAGCCGCCCCGTTCCCGGTCATAGCACAGGTTGGCGTATTCGCCGGTGGTCAGCGCCGCCCCGGTAATGACCACCACCCCCGGCCCCAGCGCCGAAAGCCGTGCCAGCATACTTCTGGCCTGCCCCAGCGAAAGGGGTGCGGTGCCCGGCGCCTCATCCAGCAGCAGGGCGGCTTCGGTCATGTTCGGGGTGATGACATCTGCGTGGGCGGTCAGCTCCCGGATGCCCTGCACCAGCTCCGGCGTAAAGCCGTGGTACAGCTTGCCGTGGTCGCCCATCACCGGGTCCACCACCTTCATGGCGTCGGGCCATTCGGCAAACAGCTCCCTGCACAACGCCACCTGCGTCGCCGAGCCGAGATAGCCGGTGTAAACACATTCCATCGGCAGGCCCAGCGTGCGGTAGTGCGCCAGTGCTTCGGTCAGGTAGTCGGTCAGGTCACGGCGGGCGGGCGCCCCGAAGCCGCCGGTATGGGTGGAAAGTACGGCGGTCGGCAGCGGGCAAACCTGCACCCCCATTACCGACATGGCCGGCAGGATAACGGAAAGGGAGCAGCGCCCCAGGCCGGAAAGGTCATGGACGGCAGCGCAGCGGGCGGGACGGTCGATCTGGTTCATGGCGGATCTCCTTTTTTGCAGTTCTTATCCTATGCCGCCGCCGGGCAAAACGCAAAAATAAAATCCCCGGCAGCCGCATTTCGGTTTTTGGTCATATTCCAGTATGATATTAGCCCATCCCCGCCCGGAATGCAACATTTTCACCATAGAATTTTCCTCCGTCATCCGCCCTGTTTTTGTGCCAGCTGTCATTCTATACAACTTTTATATCCGTATCAATCCTTCCATCGTGCAAAAGGTAGAACCGCATTTCCAAACATTACAACGGGTAACTGCCGCCCGCCTGCACAAACTACCCATGCAGACAAACGGGCAACCGAACCAAAGGGTCTGCCGGAAGGGGTTATGATAGATGCACTCCACAAGCAAAGTACCTGCCGCCATGACCGGTCTGGCCGTAGCGGCGGCCGCCGCAGGCGCCGTGGCCTATGTGATGAACCACACCACCCCCGCCGAGCGTCGGCGGGCCATCCGCCGCACCGCCAACCGCATGGGCACCGCGCTGGACCGCATGGCTGACAGCGTTTGCCGCACCATGCTGGGGTAAGCGCCCGGCACAACGAAAAAGCCGTCCCAAGGGGTTGACCCAGGGGCGGCTTTTTTGGTATGTGCAGGGGTTGGTTCGGGGGCGGGCCGGATGCGGCGCTGTTTTTTCGGGCTTGTGCAGGGGGCAGGGGCCGGGCCGCAGGCCCGGCGGCGCGCAGCGCCGCCGGCACGGGCGAAGCCCGTGCGCCCGCCGCAGGCGGGCGGCCTGCGGCCCGGTCTCTCCCCTTGCAGCTGCCTACTGTCTTACCAGCCGCAGCGCCGCCACGGTAATGTCATCGGGCCTGGTCTCCCGGCAGCGCAGCCGGGCGGCCTCGGCAATGCGCCGGCAAAGCTCGGCGGGGTCATCCCCCTCCCAGGCCGTCAGCTGCTCCTCCACCCATGGTTCCTCGGTCGGCACCCCGTCGCTCACCATCAGCAGCAGGTCCTCCTCCCGCAGGGCAAACCGCCGCTTTACCGGCTCTACCCCATCCAAAATGCCGGCGGGCAGGCTGACCGCCTCCAGCCGCATGGCACGCCCCTGCCGCCGCAAAAAGGTCGGGGCTGCCCCGGCCTTGTAAAAGGCTGCCGAGCCGGTATAGCAGTCCACCGCCGCTGCGTCCAGCGTGGCCAGCGTTTCCCGGCCGCCCTTTACCATCAGGGCGCTGTTCACAAGCCGCAGGGCGCTGCCGCAGGGGATGCCCGCCTCCAGCAGCCGCCCCACCAGATTACACAGCATGGCGCTATCCAAAGCCGCCGCAGCCCCCGTTCCCATCCCGTCCGAAAGGATGAGCGCCTGCAGCCCCTCCTCCCCCCGGACGTCCCGCAGGGTATCGCCGCAGGGGGTATTCTCCACCGCGGGCAGCTGGTACTGCCAGTGCTCCAGCCGGTAGCGGGGCTTTTCCCGGTAGGTCAGCAGCAAAACGCCCTCCTGCCGGGAACGGGTGGGGCCTTCCATTTCCAGTCCGGCCTCCGCCGCAATGAGCTTTCCCAGCTTTTCGGCATCCACCCGTTGGGGCAGCGCCGCCGGGAACGCCAGCCGCACCGTCAAATGCCCGCCGGAAGAGGTCCAGCACAGCACCTCCCGCAGCTCCCGTTCGACCGCCAGCAGCCCTTCGGTGATGCGCCGGGTCAGTCCCTCGGTGCAGGGGGTGATGCCGCAGGAGCGTTCCGAAAGGCCGGTAAGGGTGCCCGCCAGTCCGTCAAACTGGTCGGTGACGATGCTGCGAATTCTTGCCGTGTGCTGCCGCTGCTCCTCCCGGGAAAGGTACCCGGCATATTCCCGCTCCAGTGCAGCGGCCAGCCGTTCCCGGTTGGGGCAGCGGTCGTTCAGGCCGTCCAGCGCCTCCGGCGGGATATGCCCGGTTTTGCGGTAGGCGGTAAGCCCCCGCCCCAATGCCCCCACCGTACCGCCGTAGTTTTTCTGCCAGCAGGCCATTTGGTACAGGCAGCCCCGGCAGTGCCGTTCCGCCATCCGGTCAAATAGTGTCTCGGGGCTTTCGGCGGTGCTTTTTTGCAGCCGGGATGCCACCTCTCTGGTGGTTGCGGCCACCTCCCGCAGCGCTTCGGCAGCGGTTTCCAGCCGGTCCGCCAAAACGGTCGGGGCCGGCGTTTGCTCCTTCGCCGGGGAGATCAGCTGCCCCAACCGGCGGGGCACCGCCCCCGGTAAGATCCAAAAAATCCCGGCGGCCAGCAGCACCTCCAGAAATCCCGCCACGCTGCGGGAGGCCAGCATGGCGAAAAAGCCGTAGCTGATGGCCAAAGCCAGTACGCTTCCCCATCTGCCCAGCGGGGCAAACAGACTGCACAGCAGCCCGCCCACTGCAAAGCAGGTGACCGAAAGGGTGAATTCCCCGGTGGAAAAGCCCACCACCAGCCCGCTGATCACCCCAACCAGGGCGCCGGCCCGGCTGCCCGCCCCGGCTGCAGCCGTAAGCAGCAGCACCGAAGCCGCCACCCTGCCCATCGACACCCCGGAAAGGGTGATGCTGCACAGACCCATCAGGCACAGCGCCGCCGCCACCGCCAACGACGCCGAAAGGGTACGCTCCTTTGGGGTTTGGCGGCCGGGCTGCAGCAGTCCCAGTCCCCGCTGTAAAAATACCGCAGCAGCCCCGCCCATCAGCAGGGAGGTACCCCATAGCAGTACATCATACACCAGCGGGTGGCGGTAAGCCCCCGGCACGATCACCGCAGCCGTAAGGCCGAGCAAAACTCCCATCACGCCGTGCCACGGGCGCACCCTGCGGGCGATAACGGCCAGCAGCCTTTTTACTGCCACGGCCAGTAATGCGGCCAGCGGGTACTGCCATGCCACGGGACTTTCGGCGGTGAGGAGGTAACCCAGTGCCGTCCCAAGGAGCGCCGGGACGGTGACGGCGGCGGGGGCGGCTGCCGCAAAGGCCACCCCGAAGGGGGCGGTCTCGCCGGTGATGTGCCCCATGGCAGTGAGCGTCCCGCCCAGAAATGCGATAACGCCGGGCCGCAGACGGTCGTCATTTTGCAGGGTGTTCCACAGACGTCGGGGCAGCGAAAGCCCCCGGAGTTCGGTCGTGTGTTCGGTCATTGTTTCCACTTCCTTTGGCGTAATAGGGTCGTCCGCCATTATCTTACCGCTGCCGCCCTGCCGTATTCTGCCGCAGTCCGGTGTCGCTTGCGGGGAAAACGGGGGGATTTGCGGAGAAGGAAGGCTTTTGGAGGCGGGCTGCGCCCCGGAAGCTGCTGCAAGCCGAGGGGGAGGGCCGCAGGCCGCCCGCCGCAGGCGGGCGCACGGGCAAAGCCCGTTTCGGCGGCGCAAAGCGCCGCCGGGCCTGCGGCCCGCAACCGGCAAGCCCAAAAAGAAAACGCCGCATGGGCTTTCCCCGCCGGAGGGAAAGATAGCACGAAAGAAAACCGTCAGGGTTGTCTTTCGCGTTCAATCAGGGCAGGGGCTGCCCCTTTACGGAATAGTATGCGTTCCCCCGGCGCCAGCAAAAAAGACGCCCCCGCCCATATGCCAACCTTCCCCTACGCAAGGGGAGGGATGTGTGAAGGGAGGACCATCTGCGGGTCCTCCCTTCGCGTTATATCAGGGCAGCGGCTGCCTCTTTATGGAATAGTATGCGTTCCCCCCGGCGCCAGCAAAAAAGACGCCCCCGCCCATATGCCGACCTTCCCCTACGCAAGGAGAGGGATGTGTGAAGGGAGGACCATCTGCGGGTCCTCCCTTCGCGTTATATCAGGGCAGGGGCTGGCCCTTTACGGAATAGTATGCGTTCCCCCGGCGCCAGCAAAAAAGACGCCATTCGGCGTCTTTTTTGCTGGCGCGCCAAAAGGGATTCGAACCCCCGGCCTTCCCCTTAGGAGGGGGACGCTCTATCCGGCTGAGCTATTGGCGCATATCGGATGACGTGAGAGGGAAAAGCTCCCACACAACCCTCATTCTACCCGCTGCGGCCGCTTTTGTCAACGCCAAAAAGTTTCTTCGGGGGACTTCCCACCCCGCCCCAAAAGTGCTATAATCTATACATATTTGTGCCGCACGGCACCGGAGCGCCCCGGCGTTCCGTCCCATTATAGCGCCCCAAGCGCGGTAAGGAAGTAACCGAATATGATAAAACGAGAAAAATCCTGCGGCGTGCTGGTGCTGCGCCGTCAGGAGGATGAATTGTACGTGGTGCTGCTGCGCCACCGCTTCGGCGGGCACTGGTCCTTCCCCAAGGGCCATGTGGAGGCCGGCGAAAGCGAGCGCCAGACCGCCCTGCGGGAGGTCCGGGAGGAAACCGGGCTCACCGGCATCAAGCTGATGGACGGCTTCCGGGAGAGCGTGGAGTATTCCCCCAAACCCGGCGTGAAAAAACAGGTGGTCTACTTTTTGGGCACCACCGAGCAGGAAAAGCTGATGCGTCAGGAGGAGGAGATCAGTGAGATTATGTGGGCGCCGCTGCGCTGCGCCGCCGACCTTGTTTCCTTCGCCAATGATAAGCGCCTGCTGCGCCATGCCCAGCGCCGGCTGGGGCTGCTGCCCGCCGAGCCGGAGACCAGGCCCGACCGGGAGGAGGCGACGGAATAATGCTGCCGAAAAAGCAACCTCCGCTGGTACGTGCGGAAACGATCTGCTGCGTTATTGCGGCAGTTCTTGCCGCCTTCTGCCTGATGGATCACCCCGCAAGCCGCTGGCTGCTGGCCGCCATTCTGGCGCTACTCATCGCCGCCAATGTGATCCAGATCGTGCGGGACAACCGGGACCGCAAGGCCCGCAAGGAGCGCGAAAATCAAAAATGATCCCATCCAACCCCCTGCCGTTTCCCCGGCGGGGGCGTTTTTTATCCATACTACGTTGACGGGGCTTCCTGCGGCCTTCTGCAAATCGCAGGATGCGGGGTGCAAAAAGAAAAAGCAGCAGAGGACGTGATGTCCCATGCTGCCGGTGACGGTTTATTCCTGCAGGCGCCATACCTCAACGCGCTTTTCCTTGCCCTTAAGCATGACCCCGCCCTCCAAAATGGTTGCCCTGCCGCAATCCCCACGGCGAGAGGCCACCGTTTGACTGATATAGATCTCGCCGGGAGGGGCGTTATCCTCCAGCCGGGAGGCGGTATTGACCACATCGCCGATGACGGTATAGGCCATGTACTGCTCATCGCCCACATGGCACAGCAGAGCGGGGCCCGCATGGATGCCGATGCCCAGCCCAAGCTCCAGCCCGGTTTGGCGGCGGAGCCGTGCTGCAAATTCCTTTGCCTCCCGCTGGATGGCAAGCGCCGCCCGGCAGGCCTCGGTAATGGCCTCCGGGGAGTCATTGAGCCGCCAGTAGGCCATGGTGCAGTCCCCCATAAACTTATCCACAATGCCGCCGTAGCGATGAACACAACGGCTGGTCAACGCCAGAAAGTCGCTGAGGCAGGAGATCAGCTGCGCCGGGGTCAGGTTTTCGGCAAGATGAGTAAAGCCCCGAACATCCGCAAACAGGACAACGACCTGCTCCGGTTCGATGCTTTTTTTATGCTTGCCGTCCTTGCGGAGAATTTCGTGGACGATAACAGGGTCCATGTAGGTGGAGATTTTCTCGATAATGCTTCTGCCGGTGCCGTTTTCCCGTATCGGCTCGGTCTGCCGGCCGCCCCCGGAATGATATTCCGCCAAGAGCGGGTGTCCCTGCACGATGAGGGAGATTTGACGGGCAAGCTCCTCCACAAAGGCAAGATCCTGCCCATCAAACGGTTTGCCGCCGGCCTTGTTGATCAGCTGGAGCGCCCCGAATGCCATCCCCTCGGTTTTAAGGGGCACGCAAAGAACCGTGCGGGTGATATAGCCGGTTTCGGTATCCACCTTGCCGGTCCAACGGTCATCCTGCCGGCAATCGGAGATGACCAGCGGCTCGCCGCTATTCACCACCTGCCCGGCTATGCCCTCCCCCGGCAGGAGATAGATGCCCTCCAGCCGGCCGCCGCCGCAGACCGCCATGGGGCTGATGCGGCCGTCCTCAAACCGGCGGTAGAACCAAAAGGTTCCCGCCTCGGCTTGCAGGGCCCCTGCCACCGCCTCCAGTACGGTCTGTGCAGCCAGCGCCGGCTCCACGTGCTCCTGCAGATTTTGCGAAAGGCGGTCTATGATGGCCTTGATCTGCTCGAACTGTTCTGATTTCTGTTCTGCTTTTACAAAAAAGGCAGAGTTTATGTTCATACCGTTTCGTCCTCTCGGCTCATGGAGTAGGCATCGCCTGCACGGGCAAAGTGAATATTGGGGAACGCCTGACGGGCGTAGTTTTCCATCGCCAGCAGCTCCTCATCGGTGCGCTCCGGCAGGTGGTGGGTAATGACCAGCCGGGGGATCTGCATTTCCTCGGCGAGCTTTACGCCCTCCTGCCAGGTGGAGTGTCCCCAGCCCTTGCGGCTGGGATACTCGGTCTCGGTGAACATCCCGTCATACAGGATGAAGCTGCAGTCCCGCACCATCTCCTCCGGGATGGGCGCACCGTGCTCCCAATCGCAAACCAGGCACATGGAGCCGTTATCGGTATCCACCCGGACAATGGTGGCGCCGTCAGGATGATTGGCGGGGGCAAACCGCGCCGAAACCCGTTCATTGAGGTAAACCGTGCTGTTGCTGCCCACGCAGATGGTCTCTCCGATATCCGGCGAGATGGGCCAGAACGGAACCTTCAAAAAATCAGCCGGATTGTAATCGCGGGAATAATGCGCCACGCCGGCATACACTCTGACCCGGGCATCCCGGGGGAAGATCTCCCAGTTCAAAAGGCCGAGAATGTGATCGTAGTGCAGGTGGGTCAGCAGGATGTCGATGTGGGTGCAGCCCTCCAAAAAGGGGCCGGCATCATACAGCCCCGTCCCGCAGTCCAGCACAATGGCATGGCGGTCTGCCTTGATGATGTAGCAGCTGGTGGCACCGCCAAACTGTTGGCAGTGAATGCCCGATACCGGGCGGCTTCCCCGGCATCCCAGCACATAGAATTTGTACTCTCCCATAGTATTTGTCCTCTCTCGATCGAATGCGGTTCGAATTTACTTTACAAAGATCCTTCGGATCTCCTCGGCCAGCCGCAGCACCTCCTGCTGCTCGCCGATCCGCAGGGCGGAAAACTCCACCATGCTGCGCAGGCTGTGCTCCAGCTCCTTGGGCTTTTCTGTCAGGAATACCTCCCGGAAGGTCAGTCCGGCGGATGTTTCCGGCTCCTGTGCTGCGGCCCCCAGATACTCCTCCAGCATCCCGCGGCGGCGCAAAAGCCGTGCGATCTCGGCGGCCAGCTGCTCGGCAAAGCCAAGGTCCTTTTCATCAAAGGAAAGGCCGTCGGTTTTATTGATGATCTGGATGCTGCCGAAGGTGACGCCCTCCGACGCCAGGGGCACACAGATCATGGTGCGGGTGCGGAAGCCGGTTTTTTCATCAACACGTCCCGCCCAGCGGGGATCGGACTGGCAATCCGGGATGATGACGGAGCCTCCGCTTTGGATGACCTGCCCGGCGATCCCCTCGCCCGGCATCAGACTGATATCCATAAGATCGGCGCCCTCGCAGGCCACACGGGGGTGGATCCTGCCGTCGCCGAAGCGATCATAGAACCAGAAGGTACCGGTTTGAGCATGGATGGCATACAGAACCGTTTTAAGCATAACGGGGAGCGCTTCATCCAGGGAGCGCACCTCCTGAATGCTGTTGGTCAGTTGCTCTATCGTGCGTCTGTAATGCGAATCCTTCATTGCATTCCATATGAATTCCATTTCTTCTCGCATACCGTAAAAGAACCTCCTCTTATGAGCTCCGGCGCAGCCGCCGGGAGAAACCTATGCTTTGCCCCGCCCCGGGACGCCCATGGCGGGCGCCCCGGAATGGGGATTACTGCTTGCGCTTGCGGATAGCAACCCGGTAAAGGATGATGAGTACCGCAATACCTGCCGCTGCCGCTGCCGCGATGAGGATAAAGCCCTGCCGTTCTTCGGCATTCAGGCTGCGGCCCTGCCACCATGCCACCAGGAAGGAATCCTTCTTTTCGGCTTGGTCGTCGGGCTCGGCGGTATTATCCTTTTCATCGGGTGCTGCGGTGTCCTTGGCCTTTTCGAGAGCCTCCTTCCGGGTCAGCTCCTCGCCGGCTGCCGCACCGGCAGTATCCAGCAGCTCATACCGGCCGGTCTTTTCGGAATAGGCCAGCATGGACGGGCCGAACAGTTCCTCCATGGCAGCCCCGATTTCCGAGCCGCCTGCGGCGGTGCCGTCGGTGGGCTCGCCGGTGACAGGGTCCTCGATGGGCCGTGTGCCCTGACCGCTGCCGCTGCCCTCGCTGCCGCCCTCACCGGGCAGGCCGGAGGCCGTTGTGCCCTCGCCGGGGAGAGGCTCCGTGCTGCCGCCGATGGCGGAACCGGGTTCCTCCGGGAGGACCGTGCCGCCGAAGCCGCTGCCCTCGCTGCCGCCGCCGGAGGGGTCATCCAGCTTGGTTCTGGTCTCTTCGCCCTCCATAAAGCTGCCGTCGGTTTGAATGCCGGTGTAGCCGGAGCCGAACAGCCCCTTAAACATGCTGCGGACATACATCCCGAAGCTTTGGCGGGTAGTAAGGGTGGAGCAGATGATATCTCCGCCGGTATAGTCCACACCGATGATGCCGCCGTTATTATAGCAGATCATCAAAACGGTGCCGCTGTACCCGAGGTTATTGGAGATGTGCGAAATATTCGCATTTTCGGCGGAGCCCAGCTTCATGGCGGTAAGATAGGCCGTAAGGCGGCCGTCCTCGCCCAGCAGTGCAAAGTAGCGTTTTTCGGTGCCGAATTCAGCCCTGGCGCTCAACACAACGCCATCATAGACGGTATGCTGCGACGGTGCCACGGTGTAGGCGTTTTCCCCCAGCATAAAGACACGGTAGGGGATGTTCGCCCCCTTGTAGTGGGAATAGGAATGGTAGACCAGCGCCTTGCCGTTCCAGTAGGGCAGCGCATCGACCTGTGTGAGCTCTTCCGGTACGGTTTCTTCCTTTGTGGCATCGCTGCCGTTCAGGGTGTAAATGGTGCCGTCTGCGGTAAGGGCCTTGCCCTGCCAGAGGTGAACGACCTTGCCCGTGATCCCGGTGATGGTTTGAGACTCCTTCATCTCGGTAATGGTGCCGCTTGCCTTGCCGCAGGTGACGGTGCCGTCGGTGCCGATATAGTACCAGTTGTCGCCGTAGGTCATGACCCTGCGCAGCAGCTTATCTGCCTGATAGGTCACGTCATCCACGGTGATAGCCTGCCCGAAGCGATACCGAAGTGCCAGCACGCCGTTTTCATTGGTGGTGTATTTCGTGCCGTTTACATTGACGGTCACCCCGCCCGCGGTTCCCTCCGGGACAGCCTTTTCGATGTTGATGCGGTCAACTGCGGAGGCATATACCGCCGTTTCCTGACCGATCTCGCCGGGTGCGGGCAGCGGGATACCGACCGAAACAGTTTCTGCGGTATTGGGGTACTGATAGCTGCCGGCATATCGGGGGGATGGATCAAGGTATTTTTTGCTGGTGGAATCATAGGTGCGGGTGAAGGGCATATATTTAGCTTCCCCGCCCTCCGCCGGGGTCAGGGTGGAAAGATCCCACGGCTTTTCACCAAAGCCCAGCCCCGTATAAAAGCTCTTGGTGCGGAAGTCATTGGCGGGGCGCAGGAGCTGTATCGTTTCACCCAGGGGGCGCTGCGGGGTAACATCGGTCAGCTTGCCCTCCGCTGCGGCGGCGCCTGCAATGGCCTTGGCGCTTTGCCCGTTCAGCAGGGAATCTTCACAGATATAGACAAGGCCGGTGCCTGCGCTGGAATTAAGGGCGTTCCAGTTGCCCCACAGGGATACCGGTTCGACATCGGAGCGAACGTCCGCTGCGACCAGAACATTATTGAGGACGGTATCGCTGAAGCGCACGGTGCCGGAATTGAGCCGGCCGACCACGCCGCCGGCAAAGCCGGATTCGGCGATGACGGTGCCCCTGTAGTAGCTGGTGGCGATGGTGGAAAGAATGTCCTCATTGCGGAGGTTCATTTCACCCATGATGCCGCCTGCCCCGGAGCCTGCCTGTACCGCAGCGCCGACGGCGCAGTTGGTGATGGATACATTATCGCCAAGGCCGATGAGACCGCCCGCCGCACGGCTGTGCGCCCGGATGGTCACATCCTCGGCGACGTAGAGGTCATCAAAGGTGAGCTTTTTGATGCTGGTAGAGGAGCCTACCCAGCCGCCGACATACTTTTGGCCCTCGATGGTGCAGTTGCGCACGACGCCGCTGCGGAAGGTCGGGTTGACGTCGGTATTGGTATCGGCCCAAATGACGCCTACCACGCCGCCGAAGCCCATCGCGTTCGGAGCAACGTCCTGTGTTACGTCGCCGCGGATGGTACAGCCGATGACATTGACATTCTGGTAGGTGTTGCCGTAGCCGCCGTTATTGCTGCCCACGATGCCGCCTGCCACGGCCCCGCCGTTGATAACGCAGTCCTTCACGGTGGGGTTATCGCAGTAGACGGAGGCCGCCTGGCCGGTGATCCCGCCGGCGGTGGATGCGGTGGCGGTGATCGTTACATTTTCAATCCACCAGTCTGCGTGATCCGTGAGCACTCTGCCGGTCATGCTCTGGATCCCGTAGAAGCCGCCGACGCTGGAATAGCCGGTCACGCTGCCGTTTATCACCTTCGAACCGGTGGTTCTCCAGCCAAGGCAATAGCCCATCAGCCCTCCGACAGCAGTGCGGCCGGTCACATCTACATTTTTGAGGGTATTATTGCCGGTATCGCCGCCGTATGCGTTCTGCTGGCCGCAGATGCCGCCGACATAGGAGGTGAAGGGCATAGCTACCATTACATCGGTGGCGGTGACATTGCAGACGGTATGGCTGGACAAGCCCACCAGCCCGCCGCAGTAATAGCGGTAGGTTCTGCCCGTATTTTTGCCGTTATCGATGATGTTGATGTTCTTCATCGTTACGCCGTCGATAATACCGGGGGAGGTGGCGATAAAGCCGACATAGCCGTTATTGTAGTTCCCGACCGTCATATTCATCCCATCCAGCACAATATTGCTGACGCCGGAGGCGGTGGTGATGGCGCCGGTCATGGAGCGAACCACCGTAGTATCCTGGTAGTTATACTTCATGTTCCGGAAGGTGAGGTTGGAAAGCTCCAGCGAAACCTTGGTCATCCACGGGATGCCATTCTGGCTGCTCGTGTAGATGAGGTTTTCGAAGCCGCAGCTTTCCTTATTCTGCCCCACCAGGCGGTTGAATACCAGCTCGGTATAGTCGGTGCTCTTTCCGCCGAAATCCACCCAGCCGGTGATGCGGACGTTTTCTTCGGTCTTGCCGTGCTCACGGACTACGGTATTCCATTCGGTCAGGTTGCTGACCTCCCACCATGCACGGTGGAGGTCGCCGTTTGACTCCTTATACTGCACCAGCACGGTAAGCTCCCGTTCTCTTTGGGTCTCCGGCTCGGTATAACGGAGGTGCAGCGGGTAGAGATCGAACGCCTTTTGGAAGGTATCGGTTGTAATGCGAATGGTGGTCGCATCACTTTCGGCGGGGTCGGTGCCGACGGGGGCAAGGGTGATCTCTGTTCTGCCGGCCTTCCGGGCCGCCTCGGAAAGATCCATGCCGTCCAGCTCGATGGTGAACTCACCACTTTCGTAAAGCTCCATGATCTGCTCACCGGTAAGGCCGGTGTGGGTCAGCTTGGCCAGCAGCTGGTAGTGGTGCTCCGCGCCGTTCAAATGCTTTGCGTCCTGAATTTCCAGAACGGGATCGGTGCCCTGTCCGGGCAGCGGGATCTCCTTCTGCTGCCAGCCCTCACGGGTGCAGTCCAGCAGCACCTGCGGGGCGTTGCCGGTCTTTACCGGCTCGTAGTTCCACGCCGGGCCCAAGCGAACCATATCCTGCCATGTGGCGGGGGTGCCCAGCTGGGCGCCGGTAAGGGGCAGGAGCCAGGAGACATTGGCCTTATCGTCATCGATATTGATGGTTTGGCCTTCATAGTAGTACAGGCGGCGGCTGGGCGTATTGAAGATGCTGTACCGCTGTGCCGCAAATCGTCCGATGTCCTCACCGGTGCCGGCAACATTGCCCAGAACAACGGTGCTGTAGGTATCTCTCATGCGGCCGTGGCTGCCGCCCACCACATTACCGGAGGACTGCAGAATATCCACATAGGTCCAGTTCTGGCGGGAGTTTGCGTTATCGCCGCCGGTTACCTCGCCCACCAGCCCGCCGATGTAGTTACCGGAGGCCTTGATGGAGCCGTTGGAGTAGCAGTTCTGCACAATACCGCTGCCCTGGTAGGCCACCAGCCCGCCGATGGCACGCACCGTTACGGTATTGGTGATCTCGATGGTGAGATTGCGGGTGTAGCAGGACTGGATGCTGGTGGTAGCGGCATAACCGATCAGCCCGCCGGCATAAAGCTGCTGGCCGTTTTCGATATCGGTCAGGGTGCTGTCCGCCACGGAACAGCCCGTTACGGTGGACTGGGAGATATTACCGACCAGCATACCCACCTTGCCGCCGCCTGCGATCCGGCAGTTCTTCATGCGGATATTGGAGAGGTTGGCGCCCCTCATTGCGGTGCCCACCAGCCCCTGCGCTTCCCTGCTGCCCAGCTTGGCGCAGGAAATCTCGAGGTTTTCCACCAGCAGGTTTTTGATGATGCCTCCCTGCTCTCCGGAAACGACGTAGAACAGGTAGGGGCAGGTCAGGTTTTGCAGCTTGATGTTGCTGATGATGTGCTCATCGCCATCCAGCTTGCCGGTGAACCATGTAGCACTCTGGTAATTGGTGATGCTGCCGTTGATGATGATCTGTGCAAGGGTCAGCCCGGATTTGGCAAAATCGATATCTGCGGTAAGCCGGTAGTTCCAGCCCATTTTTGTATTGATATCCGCCCAATCCTGTGCGGTAGCCACCGCTTTCCAGAATTCGATGCCGGTGGTGGTGTAGCTTTCCCGGGTTTCCCGGCTGCCGCTGCCCGTGGTGTATATCATGCCGGTGATGTTATAGCTGCTGACATACTGCGCCTTATTGGGGTCGGGGTCAACGGCGACCTGCAAAATGACATCATACAGGCCATCCGCAGCGGTGCCCTGGTTTACCACGCTGGTCTTCAGCCCCTCGATGGTAACGGCGCCGATGGGATAGTTTTTATCATTGCGCAGGCGCAGCCGGATGTACCCGTTATCCATGCCGTGGGGATAGGTGGGGTCGTTCTCCTCGCCCGCCCACTCATCGCTTACCAGCTTGGGGGCGTTGGTGTCATCCAGTACCGGCAGGGGGATGTACTCCTGATACTTCTGCATGACGGAGGGCAGATTGACCCGGGGGTAGAACCCCATGGTAAGGCTGTCCTCCACCGCAAAGCCATCCCCGAGGATGGACTTCTGCCAGTCGATATCATAGAGCTTATCCAGCCCGCCATGCAGGCCGGGCCCCAAATTCTGATAATTGCGGCCGGTAAGCGCCCAGACATTCTTATAAATGCTCTTGGTGCCGGTGGGCAGGAGGTTCTGCACGGTGGTGGAGGGCAGCAGATAGGTGCGGCTTTCGCCCCGGCCCACCTTGTAGTAGTCGCCTACGGTATAGCAGTCCCGCACACGGGTCATGTTGCCGCTGTTAAAGGCGCAAAGGGTGGCGGTGGTGCTCTCCTGCTCGGGCTCTACCCAGGTATCCAGCAGAACATACACGTTCTTCAGGTGCTCCTGGTAGTAGCTGACGCCGAACAGCTGGCGGGCGCCGGTGCCGCGCGTCACAAAGCCCGCGCCGTTTTTGCCGTAGACATAGCCGTTTTCGCAGACGCCCATCACGCCGTAGGTCAGGGCGCCGTAGGAAATCGCATCGCCGTTGGCGACCAGGTCGCCGCCCAGCTGCACGATGAAGTTCCGCAGGGTGGCGCCGGAGTAATTAAGGTGACCGATGAGGCTGGTATAAACGCCGCTGACGCCGCCGGGGGTGGGGTAGCCCACCTCCACCTGCCCGTAGGTGCGCAGGATAAAGTTTTCGAGCAGGCAATCACTTCCGCAGATGAAGTTCCAGTGGGGATTGACATAGACGGGAACATGGGGGAGATCGTAGACCAGATTATAGGCCTTGGCGCCCGAATTCAAGTAGAGAAACACCGTGGTGATGTTTTCTCCCTTGGTGATGACATGCCCCTGGAAATCGATGGTGCCGTAGAAGATGGCATAGGTATTCTGGTCCTGCACAAAGTCATTGACGACCAGAATATGGCCGTAGGGGTTCTGCCTCATGGCCGCTATCATTTCCTTGTGGTTGGTAACGGTGATATAGTCGCCGTCGGTGCGGAAGGTGATGGTATCCAGCACGACCTGACTGCCCTGATAGGTGGCAGTAAGGGTGGCCTGCCAGCCCTTATCAAGGGGCAACCCCCGCAGGACTTCGGTGTAATCCACGGAAAGGGTGCCGTCCTCATTCCTGATGAGCTCGATATCCTCGGAAAGGTACTCATCGGTATATTCGGGCAGCTCCATGCTATCGGAGCGCCGCACGGTGAGATGCACCTTGCCGCTTTCTCCCGGCCGCCCCAGGTAACCCCGGCTGTCATTCACGGTGGCGCGCAGCTCGGCGGTGTATTCGGTGCCGACTGCATCGGCATCATATTTTTGCACCGCCAGCTGGGTCCGAATGGCATTTTCGGTGAGGGTTCCTCCCTCCAGCCTGCCCAACGATACGATCAGATAGGTATCCTCGGGGCCGGTCGTAAAGGTGACCGTCTTTTGGGTGTATTCAGGCGGGTCCGCTTTGTAATACTTGGTCAGATTGGGGATATTGCAAGACCCATCAGTGGGAAGCTTTGTCCAATCCACCGTGCCGGTATCGCTTGCTATCCGGAAGAAGTGCTTGGAGCCCATCGGGACCGTAATGATGTATTCGGTATTCGGCTCGCAGCTCATCCAATAGGTGCGGTAGGTTCTTTCATACGGACTCCTTGCATAGAACACCTTGTTATTATCCAGATATCCCGCATACACCCGGTCAAAGTCCACGAGGTTTTCGCCCGCTGCGCCATTGGGGATGCCCAGCTGCTGCAGGGTCAGGGTACCGCTTAATGCGCTGCCGCCCACCAAATTGTAGGTTTGCAGGACATAATTGCTGCGGTAGCTGCCGTAGCCGTCGGCGTCATTGTAGGCTGCCGCCACAAACTTCAGGGTGTATTCCGCACCCTTGATGAGCCCCTCGAAGCGCAGGTTCTGGGGGGTATCGTTGGCCTTCATCTTTTTGGCGGAAAGGATGGTATTGCCGTAGTACAGGTAAACGGTCACATCGCCGTCATTCAGGATGGTGCCGTCGGGATCATTGATGCGAAGGTCCAAAAACTCGGCGATATCCGCCGCCAGGAACAGGTCCTTATACTCCACCACCGGCAGGGTCTTTTTGGTGGTAAAGCGGGTGTTGGTCATGTTCACGGGGATGAGGTATTCCTCGCCGCTCTTTTTCACCACCGCCTCGATGATATAGTTGTAATCGGTGTAGCAGGTCAGACTCTTTTCCGGCAGCATGACCCGCAGCTGCATCGGGGTGGTCAGCTCGGTCTTGGTTTCCTCGGGGGTCTCGCCCTCCGCCAGCTGCTCGTGGATCAGCAGGCTTTCCCACGGGTTACCATAGCGGTATTTATCCTGCGTCCCGTACAGGATGGTGCGGGGGGTGGCGGCGCTGCCGGCCTGCAGCTCCACGGCGGCCTCCTCCGTCAGGTAGGGGTAGGCGTCCGCCCGGTCAAGCTCGGCCTTTTTCAGCGTTACGGTTTGAATGGCCTTGCCGCGGTCATCGGTCAGCTTCAGCCGGAATTCGTCCACCAGCTCCAGAATATCAATGGTGGTATCGCCGGTCATGGTGGCGTTCAGCGTCGCGGAGGTATCCTTCAGGTCGCTCACGCTGCTTTGGAAGGTGATAAGGCCGCTGGAAAGCGAGGCGGTATATACCGTCAGGCTGCCGAACAGTTCATTGTGCAGGACGGACAGGGTGCCCGCAGCCGCCGCATCGGGCCGGGGATGATAGTCGCCGGTCACGTCTATCTTATAAAGCCGCGCAAAGGCAAGGCTATCCAGCCGGATGGCATAGGTTTTGCCGTCCTTGGGGGTCAAAAGCTGCAGCTCGGTCACGTTCTCGCCGCCTGCGGAGATGTGGTCAAGATCCCACGTGCCGTACAGGCCGGCCGGTGTGGTAATGCCGTTGCGGGTATTGCTGACCTGCAAGCGCAGGGGGTCACCGGTCAGGGCGCCGTCGGGGTCGCTCACCTTCACCGTAAAGGCAAAGGAGCCCATGGTATTTTCAGTTTCGGTAATGGTGACGGTCGGGGTGGCCTTCCGGGTAAATACGGCATGGGTGATATCGTTCCCCTGCTGCAGCGGAAGGGTATTGCCGTAGCGGTCCTTTGCCGCCACCGTATAGGTGTATTCGGTATTGCTCTGCAGCTTGGGCGAGGAGGAGATAAAGGTCGTCCCGCCGGGCTGCTGGGCCTTATTCAGGGTGCCGCTGCCCACCACGACGGTGGTGCTCTGCCCGCCCGCTCTGGGGGTCATGGTCAGCTCCAGACGGTTCACGTAGGGCAGGGTGTTCAGCTTCATATTGTCAAAGTCGAAGTGCTCGGCATCGGCAATATAGCCGCTGGTATTGGCAAGAGTCAGGTTATCAAGGGTAATGGCGTCCGGCTTTGCCGCAAACTCCTCGGTCCAGTTGGCAAGCACGGCTTTTACACCGCCCGCCTCAACGGTGGGCAGCTCGATCTTGATCAAATCGGAATAGTAGTATTTCCGCACCTTTACCTTGACGCCGTCCCGTTCCTCTTCGGCATTGTAGCGGTACTGGTACTGCAGGTAAACGGTGCTGCCCGGCTCCAGAACCGAAAGCGCAAACTGCTGCGAGCCGGTTTTGCTGCGGCGCAGCAGGGTGGAAGCGCCCTTGAAGCTGTCGCTGGGGTAGGTGGTATGGCCAAAGCTGTCGGTGCCGATAGAGCCGCTGCCCTTCACGCCCCTGAAAACAGAGAAATTCACGCCGCGGACAATGGCGCCGCTGGGGTCATCGACCGACATATCCAGGCCCAGCGCATAGCACCACGGGTCAATTTTCCCTAATGTGAGCTTGGGGGTTTCGTAGGGGGCGGGCTCGGATTCTCCGCCTTCGCCGCCCTCACCGCCTTCGCCCTGTCCGGGGTTCTCGGTGCCGCCGCCGCTGGCGCTGCCGCCGCCTTCTCCGCCGCCGGGGGTCCCGCCGCTTTCGGTGGTTCCGCCGCCGCTGCCGCTGCCGCCGCCTTCGGCGCTGCTGCCGCTGCCGGAGGACCCGCCGGTGCCGCCGCTGCCGCCGCTGCCGGAGGAGGATCCTCCCCCTGCACCGCTGCTGCCGGTGCTGCCGGAGACGGTCTCGCCGCCGGTGGTGTTGCCGGCGTTTTCACCGCTGCCGCTGCCGGAGGGCTTATCGGTGGTGCCTTCTGCGGTATTATCACCTGCGGTGGGCTTTTTGCCGCCGCCGCTGCCCTTCTTATTCAGGATGGTTTCGGCCTGCTGCAGCTTATCGGGGTCCGGCTTATCATCGCTGTCGGTGTGGTCGATCACCTCTCGGATCAGCCCCAGCGCATCCAAAAGGTCGGTGTAATTATAGGTGTGCTCCCCGATGGTGATGGCAGCCTCAAACACCGACTGCACCTCGTGATAGGAAAGGGTGCCGTTATTCTGCTCGAACCATGCGATCGAGCCCTCCCGCAGGGAGAGGATGCTGTTGATGGGGATGACGGCCCGCTCCAGACGGTTTTCGAATACCGCCTGCTGAACATTCATATAAAGGCCGTTGCCCAGTGCCAGCAGGATAAACTCGGCGTCATCGGCCTGTGTCATGTCGGCATTGTAGGAAACGCCGTCGCTGACATAAAGACCGTTGTAGCTTTTGAAGAGGTCAACATCTGCGGTAAGCAGCCAGTTATCCTCCCCGAAAAACCGGAGCCCCGTCCCGCCGTTGGTGTAAAGCGGGTAGGCAAGGTCGATCTTTTTGCGGTCGGCGCCGACATAGCAGCCGGTGGCCGCCTTATAGATCTCGTCATCACGATGCAGCTGCGCCAAGGGAATGGGGGCGCTGCCTTCCCCGGCGAGCGCACGGACAATCCCCGCATCGGCAGGGATCGCATAACCTTCCGTATCAATGACGCCAAAGGCACGGGTGGTCCCCAGCACAATGGCCGATACGCAGATCATCAGTATTATGATGGCAATGAATAGTTTCTTCATTGTCCGGATGCCTCCTTATTTGCAAGCCTTCGGCTGCCGGTTCCCGCTGCCGTACGGCAGCGCACAGCGCAAAGGCGCCGGGCTTCTTTGCCCGTTCTGTTATACGATGGGGTCAAAGAGATCAGGGCGTGTCGCCAGCAGCATCTTGGAACCGTCACGCATCGTTACGGAATCGCCCAGCAGCGAGAGGACATAGTCCCCGGAGGGCGGCTGTGCCGTTCCGCTTCCGTCGGAAAGCTCGGTAAAGCATTCCTTGGTTTCGTAATTGAAGGCCATCATATAGCCGCCGTACACCGCCTCCACATAGGAAAGCGCGGGCAGCTCCATCTTGTAGCCGTTAAAATAGACAATCATCGGTTCCAGGAAGATATACTGGTCGCTGCCGTCGTACAAAAAGCCGGGCTCCGCCACCCTGCTGTTACGCTCTCTTTGCACGGTAACAGTGCCGTTGGCCTTGCACTCCACCTCGGTAAAGTGAACCGCACGGCTGTATGCAGCGGTACGGGGCGCCACATGGAGCATATCCACGGGCAGGACCGCTTTTCGGCTGCCGTTCAGGTAGAAGGGCAGAGAGGTCTCCTGCGTGGTGCCGCCCTGCTTTACGGTGCATTTGCCGTCGCCGGTATATTTAAGCCGCGCACCGCTTTGCACGGTCGCAATGCTGCCCGCATAATACTGGGCGGCGTTGTCCTTAAAGACATAGCTCGTTCCGCGGTTGACGGTCGCTATGGCGATAACGACCGCCACTACCGCTGCGACTGCCGGGATGAGCAGGATCAGCCGTTCTTTCCCGGTCAGCCTTCTGCGCGGCCTGCGGGGCGCCTTTTGTGCCGCCGCTGCTGCGCCCTCGGATACCGCCGCTTGTTCCGGCTGTCTGTTAGAATTCAAATTCAGTTCCATGACGGTACCTCGCTTGTTTTTAATGTTTTTTCTCATTTTTTCAGATGTTACCGTTCATCCTGCCCGTCTGCCAGCTGCCCGGCGGTCATCTCCCGTCCGGCCGAAAGCGTCCCCAGCTCCGTAAGGAACAGATATACGCTGAAAAAGCCGAGGAACAGCCCCATAATGACATAGATGATCACAAAGACGGCGTCCCCTGCCATATCCCGTATAAATCCGCAGATGAGATTGACGGAAAGCAGGCCTGCCATCTGCAGCACCAGCCACAGCAGCGTTTTCAGCTTGCTGCCGCCGCTGCGGGCGCAGATGATCCCAAAAATGCCCGGCAGCAGGACCATCAGGTACTGCACCGGTGCCAGCTTTTGAAAGCCGATGATAAATACCAGCATCAGGATCAGCTTGATCCAGCTGCACGCCAGAAAGCAGGTATCCCGGCCGGAAAGGCCGTAGAACAGCCCGGCGACCCGGAAGCGGGGATCATTGACCCACGCCTTTTTGCAGGCGACCAGCAAAAACGGCAGCACCAGCAGGGTAACCGCTGCCACGGCGATGAGCCCGGGCAGCATAGGCCGCAGGGCCATCAGCACCCGCAGCGTCAGTTCTTTTGCACTCATGTTTCCTCTCCCAGATATTCCTCGATCAGCAGGGTGAATTCATTGTGCTGGTGCTTATAAAAGCCGCGGATATTCCCGTAGCGGCGTTCGCCCTCCCGGTTAAGGAATGTAACGCTGCCGTCTACCCGCCCGATGGTGGGCAGGTAATCATTCATAATAAGCGCACGGAACCCCTTGCTGTGGATCCGGACGGCGAAAATGCCCTCCAGCGTCTGCAGGCCCGATCTCGCATCGATGATACGGGCATTGATGCGGCCGGCATTCCGCAGGTCCGCATAGGTATCGATAGCTTGCTTTGCCATCCGCAATGCTCCTCTCTATCAGCTCCGGGTCTTCAGGTAAGCCCCGATATAGGTGAATTCCTGCTCATCCACATCGTCGCAGCGGCCATCCAGAATGGCCTCCACATCGTCCAACACGTCGGCGATCTCCACAAACTGGCCGGGGATGCCGGTATACTGCTCGGCAACGTACATGGGCTGGGAAAAATAGTTGCGCAGCTTTCTGGCCCGGAAGAAGGTGCTTCTGTCCTGCTCGGAAAGGTCATCGATGCCCAGTACGGCAACGATCTGCTCCAGCTCCTCATAGCGGGAAAGGGTCTTCAGCGAACGCTCCACCAGCTCGGCATGGCGCGGCCCGATGACATCGGGATCGATGATGCGGGAATTGGTGGCAAATACATTGATGGCCGGATAAAGGCCCTTTTCCGCCACCTTACGGTCCAGCACCACCTGGCCGTCCAGGTGCTGGGAAATGGCATGTACTGCGCCGTCGTTCATATCATCCGCCGGGATGAAGATGGCCTGGAACGATGTGATGGAGCCGTCCGGCGTGGAATTGATCCGCTCCTCCACCTCACTGATCTCGGTAAGCAGCGCCGGGGAATAGCCGTTATCGATGGGCATACGGGCCAGCTCGGTGGAGATCTCGGCGCCGGCCTGCACCATGCGGTAAATGTTATCGATAAACAGCAGAACGTCCTGCTTCTTTTCATCCCGCAGGTATTCCGCCAGCGTCAGGCCGGTGTACATGGCACGGCTGCGGCTCATGGCGTTATCGCCCATCTGGCCGAAGGCCATCGAGATCTTATCCAGCAGGTTGGCCTCCACCATCTCGTCGTACAGGTCCCGGCCCTCGCGGGAGCGCTCGCCGACGCCGACAAAAACGGAGTTGGAGCGCAGCCCCTGATAGACGTTGTGGATCAGCTCCTTGATGAGAACCGTTTTGCCGACGCCCGCGCCGCCCAAAAGGCCCATCTTAAAGCCCTTGCGCATGGGGGCGAAGAAATCCAGCACCTTGATGCCGGTCCAGAGGATATCGCCGTCGATGACGATCTCGCTCATGGAAAGGGATTTATCATAGATATTGCGGGTATGCGGATGCTCCAGCCGGGTGCCGTCCAGCGTATTGCCGTAGGAGCTGAACACACGGCCGAGGATCTGCTCATCATAGGCGATCTGCAGACCGCCCTTTTGCAGGTAAACAGGCATCCCGCGCTTGAGACCGTTGGTCTGGCCGCAGCAGATGGCTGCCGCCACCGACCCGTCGATCTCCTGAACCTCGAACATATAACGCACCCCGTCCGCCTCGGTATAGAGGAGATCACGGATGCAGATATCGGTCTTTTTCAGAAAGACCTCCACCTTCAGGCTGGAGACCGATACGATGCGGCCCACCATGTCGTCGTCATCCTTGGGGGAGACGGCCGGTTTTTCCGTCTGTGTCTGCTCCTCCCGGTTCTTTATAAACGCCGTGACCAGCGGGGAGCCGGGCTCTGCCGCAGCAGGCGTTGCTTTGAATATTTCCTGTGCCGCGGTGGCAACCGGTGCTTCACTGAAGAAGCTTTCCGCCGGGTTATTCATAAATGACTTTTTTGCCATATCTTTCTCTCTTTCCTACTCAATCAGTTATTCAGGTAGCCGGCGCCCTGCAGATATTCCCGCGCAAACCGGTCGTAGTCCTCGGTTTGGCGGCTGCGCGCCGAATACTTAAAGATACTCTGCCGCATGGCCTGCGATTCCCGCACGATCACCGATTCCCGGATCACGCTTTCGAACACCTTGGTGTGCATCTGCTCGGCGGTGTTCCGCAGCATCTCCTTCATCTCCCGGTTAAGGAGAAGACGGTCGGTGTGGCGGGAAAGCACAATGCCTGCGATGCGAAGATTGGGGTTGCTGTTGGCCTGCACGGTTTGGATGGTCATATAAAGCTGTCCGACCCCCTGCAGGCTGAATACATCTGCCAGTGCGGGAATGATCACGCTGTCTGCGGCGGTAAGGATATTGATGGTGAGGATGCCGAGGGTGGGCGGGCTGTCGATCACGATGAAATTGTATTCGCCCACGATCGGCTGCAGGGCATTTCGCAGCAGGTATTCCCGCCCCGGCCCGTTCAGTGAAAGGTTCAGCGTGCTCAATGCGGGGGAGGCTGCGATCAGGTCTGCTTCCCCGGTGTGCAGTATGGCCTCCCGAACGTCGCTTTGCCCGGTCAGCAGGTCATATACCGTCACAGGCGCTTCATCGATTCCCATGATATAGGTCAGGTTGCACTGGGGGTCCATGTCCACAAAAAGCACCTTGGCGCCGGCCAGCTTCAGCCGGATGCCGAAGTTCAGGGCCAGACTGGTTTTGTCCACCCCGCCTTTTTGGTTGGTAAAGGTAATGATCTCGGCCATCTGCTCACCTCCGTAGGGATTTTTGCTTGATAAAGCTGTCGATCGTTTTGCGGAAGGATGCCTGATTTCTCTCCTTGCGTTCGGCCCGCACCGCCTCCGTTTCCAGCTCATCCAGCTTTTTCAGCGATTCGGAGGTCGCATTCTGCCGCATGATGTTTTCGGCGGCGTAGGCGCTGGCGGCGGCGATCCGCACCTCGTAGACAAGGCAGGAGATCATCATATCCTCCAAAAGCTCCTGGGCGTCGCCCTCGATCTCGAAGTCATCCCATTCGTGGGAAAGATCGATGGGCTTCTGCCGGACCTCCAGGGGGTAGATGCGCTTGACCTCCTGCTTGACGGAGGAAACATTGTAGTAGTGGTTGTAGACGATCTCCACCGCCGACCACGGGCGCTTGCGCACGGCCTGCTCCAGATACCCCCGAAGCAGCTCGAAGTTATTTCGGAACTCCTCCTGCGTAAAGTACACATGAACGTTCGGCGGGCGGCGCAGCTTGCGGCCGATGACGATCTTTTCGGTATCGGCGGGGTCATGCTGCAAAACGGCGGAAACCGACGTATTGACACTGCCTCAGAAGCCCAGATCGGAGCCGAGATAGATCCGCAGCACCGGCAGACTCATATCGGGCAGGTGGATGCGTTTATCCAGGCGCAGGTTCTGGTTGTTCTGCAGGATGCTCATCATGGCGGAAAGCTCCTCCTCCATGGTATTGTACTTCACAGCCTGCCGGCCGGAGGCCTCTACCCGCAGCAGCGCATGGAAATTCATGACCTTAACGACTGCTTTAACATTCATTTCTGCCCTCCGTCGGAAAGACGGCCGGCAAGTTCCAGCATCGCCTCCGGCTTGCGCACGGCGAATTTCTGCTGTTTCAGGGTTTCCAGTATCATGGCGCCGCGGCGCATTCTTTCCCGCATGGCCTCGCCCATCTCATCGATGTTCGCAAGCTCGAACACCTCACGCTGCTCCAGGTAGGCCAGCAGCTCCCGGCGGATGGGAGGGCCGGCCTTTTTCATCTCTGGGGTCTGCACGGCGCCGCCCAGGCGGGATACCGACAGGCCGTAATTGATGGCGGGCTTTTGTCCCTTTTCAAAGTTCTTTGCGGATAGAACGATCTGGCCGTCGGTGATGGAAATGATATTGGTGGAGATGTAGTCGGTGATATCGCCGCCCTTGGTTTCACAGATGGGCAGGATGGTGATGGAACCGCCGTCCTTGTGCTGGCAGCCCAGCTCCAGCATCCGGGAATGGGCATAAAAGATATCGGGGGGATAGGCGTCGCGGCCCGGCGTCTTGCCCATCAAAAGGGCAATCTCGCGGCAGACGTCGGCGTGGCGCTTCAGGTCATCCAGCACCACCAGCACGTCCCGGCCCTCCCGCATGTAGTTTTCCGCAATGGAAAGCGCCGCATAGGGGGTACTTTGCAAAACGGGGGCGCAGTCATCATTGAAGGCCGCCAGAATGATGGTATATTCCATGGCGCCGCGGCACAAAAGCTGGCTGTAAATATCCTTGACATCCTTTTTGGTTTTGCCGATGGCGACATAGATGCACAGCATATCCTCATCCCGCTGGTTCAGGATGGTATCCAGCACGATCTGGGTCTTGCCGGTCTTTTTATCGCCCACGATAAGCTGGCGCTGGCCCCGGCCGATGGGATAAAGCATATCGATGCCCATGATGCCAGTGTGCAGCGGGCGGGTGACGGCGATGCGGTCCATAATGGGGATGGTCTCACCCTCCAGCGGGATATCCCGCAGGTTCTCCAGCCGCTTACCGGCCAGCTTATCCTCCCCGAAGATATCGATGATATGACCGGGGGAAAGGGCGGAATACTGCACCGAAAACTCCTTGCCGGTGGCGGTCACACGGTCGCCTACCTTCACCTTGCGGTCCATACGGGTCAGCGCAATCAGCACACTGTCCTGCCGCACGGCGTCTATGTATCCCTCGGCGTAGTCCCCGATAAGGACACGCTCAAAATAGGCTGCATGATCCAGCCCCGTTGCTTCCACAATGTATTCCCGCACCAGGCATACCCGGCCGGTATCATAGGCATTGCTGCCGGCCTTTATATCTGCGATCTTCCGGTCGATCGCACTGCTGATGGTTTGCTCCATTATCTCAACTCCTTCGCCTTTATGCAGTAATCATAGAGGACCCGGTCGGCCTCCATTTGAAATCCTTCGCAGATCTCCTCATCCGGGATGATCTCCACCCCTGCCCGCATCATCTGCACGGGCGCCATCCCCGCGGGGACCCGCAAACGGATGGGCTTGGGCTCGGCATCTGCCAGCGCCTGCAGGTGGTCGTAAAACCGCAGGGCACAAAATGTTCTGTTTCTCTCTATGTATGCTTCCAGCAGGGTGATCCCCTCCGTGGGGAGCGTCTCTCTCAAAATATTGATCTGTTCCTCCGGGAACATGGTGGACAGCCGGTAAACGGTATCGTAGTCCAGGCACTTCAGCAGGCAGGCGGCGGTACCGCCCATCTCCCGGGCCGCCCCGGAAACCGCTGCCAGCAGCTCCTCCAGCCGGAAGGAAAAGTTCTCCCGGATCTTGAGGTACATGCTGCCGATGGTATCATCCCGGTACACGGCTCCGCCGGCTCGCTCCGCTATGTTCAGCAGCTCCGAAGCACGCATGGCGGCCGCAGGCTGTGCCTCCTGTGCGGGCTGTGCCGGAAGGGGCTCCTCCGTCCGCCCGGGCAGGGTCTCCTCCTGCCGGGTCAGGGCGGCCAATTCACTGCTCTTTTCCTCCAGAAGCTCATCATAAACGGAGATCAGCTCGGTTGTTTTGCTGCGAATATTGTTTGAAACCGACTTGCGAAGCCATGCGATCGATAGGATCACAAGGCCGATCAGCACGCCCACAACGGCTGCCGCCGCGATATAAATTGCATAGATCATGCTGTTCTCTTCCTTTCGCCAGTCTTAAAAAATCATGCTACGAAGGGATTAAAATACAGCAGAACAAATACAAAGGCCAGCAGCAGTACAAACAGCACAACGATCGCCAGTACAACGGTCATGGCGCTGCGGACCACTTCATCCTTGGTTTCGGGGTTGCGTCCTACTGCCTCTGCTACCTTTGCCCCCAGCAGGCCCAGCCCGATGCCGATGCCGAGAATTGCCAATCCGACCATCCAGCCGATGGCGCTGAGGACCGATGAATATAAACCTTCCATGATGTGTCTCCTCTCTTACTTCTGTCGTGGATTTTATCAATGCACCGCAGCCGGCCGGCGGGTATGGTCCTTCGCCGGTCGGCCGGCGGCTTCAGCTCTGTGCTTCGCCCTGCACAGAATCCCCTGCGGGGGCTTCGGGCTCCGCCGTATCTGTCGGAGCCGCTGCGGCGGCATTGGTGCTTTCGCTGCCGGCCGCTGCGCTGTCCCCGGTCGGGGGTGTCGGGGCCGGGGGTTCCGGCGTCGGGGCCGGGGTCTCTCCGCCGGTGGTTGCGGCTTCCTCATAGAAGCTGTTGTTGCAGCGTGCGGTCATCAGCACATTGCCCTCGCCGTCCACCACCTTCAGCTCAATCTGCGGCAGCTTTTTCAGCAGGTCGGGGGTTGCCGTGATCGTCCCGGTAAAGCCCTTGGTCACGGCGGTATTGATGTCCTGCGCCGAAAGGGTGACCGGCGTTGCGGCGGCCACGCCCTTCAGCTCGATTTTGGCTGCCGTCGTCCGGATCGATTCCAGATCGAGCCGGAAGCTGACCGATCCGTTGGTCACCGCGGAAATGGTGATGCTGTTAGCCGGGTTGCGGGTGGTCACCTTCATGTAGTCGTCCAGGTTGCGTTCCGACTGCTGGGTATCGATGTTATCGCCCACGTGTCCCATTACCACGTAATAGGTGGTTCCGGGCTTCAGCCCCGTAAAGAGATGGCTGTTATCATAGGCGCTTACCGAAATGCGCCGCCCGGCCGGGAACGTATTCCAGTAGCTTGTGATAGTGTCGTCTTCCTTTTCGTACAGGTCACGGACCGTCACACCTGCAGGCAGGCTGTCGGCCTCGTGCAGCTCCAGGTATACCATACCCAGGCTGCCGAAGGGATCGACAAAGTAGTAGCTGACCGCCAGGCTGGTGCTGGTTTCGCTCTTTACCGATTTCAGCATCACGATCTGTACGGGATCCTGATCCTCGCCCAGACCGCCTGCGCCGCCGGTACCGCCCTGGCCGCCTGCGCCGCCCTGGCCGCCTGCACCGCCCGCACCGCCCGCACCGCCGGAGCCGCCGGAGCCGCCCGCACCACCGCGGATGGTCAGGTCAATGGAATCCGGGGTCTGCGGGTCGTCTATCGCCTTGTAGATACCGGAATCGTAGGTATTGGTGCTGCCGATCAGCTTGCTCAAATCCATCGTCTGCTTCCCCAGGGTCAGCGTTTCATTGGCGATATCAAAGATGATGCTGCCGGCCTCGATGATGGTGGGCTGCGTGGTCTTCAGGCTCATGTTATTGGAATAGAGCCGTGCATTGCCCACCACATCCATCGAGATATACAGGTAGTCCTTTGCCTGGAACACCTTATTGGAATCGGTGATGGTGCTGTATGCGATGAGGTATCGGCGATCCGCCAGCTTAAAAATGGCGCCCGATGCAAAATCGCTGTAAACAGCATCATCCTTCACGCTGTGAACCGACCCGTCGGTATCAATGCGGTAGCCGCCGCCGAAGACCCGCACGCCGTTGCCGTCATAGGCCATGGTGTGCTGTCCCAGCGGGATCTTCGCATCGCTTTGCCGCAGGGTGTAGCTGCCGCGGTCGGCGGTCACCACCGCACCCTCTCCCAGCTGGACGGGCATACAGGTGGTATCAAAGATGACCGTGCCCGCCGTCAGCTCGGTATCGGGGGATTTGGCTGCCGCCGTTTTGATGGCCGTAGCGCCGATGGCACCGAAGGCCACTACAACCACCGCTGCCAGCACGGAGAAGACCACCCATGTTGATTTTTTGAACTTACGCTCCTGACGCATGTTGCTCTCCTCCTTTCATTAACCGGCGCTGAGAACCGTTACCGTCTTGGTTGCGGCGGCATCGCTCTCATTCAGCCGGAACTGCAGGACAATGGTATAGCGGCCGTTGCCCAGCTCATAGGGGATATCATAGTAGTACTGCTCGTAGCCGGCGCTTTCACCCAGCTTCAGCAGGGCGTCGCTCTTGGAATAAAGCGAGGTGCCGGAGGCCATGACCGGGGTACCGTCGTTGCTCATGCCGTTCACCGACCAGTCGATCCGCTTGAATACCGGCTCGGCTCCCTTGATCAGTCCTACGCTTTCCTGGAACAGGATGCGCACCGTCGTCGGGTTGGCACGGTCGGCAAAGATGCTGTTTTCATTCAGGATCCAACCCTCTGCCGTGGTGGTGTGCTGGGCCTTGGCTGCTATCAGCAGCTGCCGCTCGGCATCAGTTGTCTTGTGGGAGCTGTCAGCATTCCAGAAGCCGTCGATGATCTCATGGAATGCCTTGCCGCAGCCCGCCAGATCGCCGGTATTACTGAAGAACATACCCCATGTCCAGGGGGCAGTCTCTCCCGCCAGCAGAACGGAGCCCTTGTGCTCGATATCCGGCACGGCATAGATGAGCATCTTATAGAGCTCGCCTTCTTTTATGGACTGTGTTCCGCGGTTTTGGAGCGCTGCGCTATTCAGCACAAATTCTTTCTTCAGCTCATTGGCGCTGTACATCTTGTCATCGTAGTTGGTATAAAGCCGTTTCCCGCCCTCATCGGTAAAGCGTACCGCATACAGGGCGGCCTCCGCCGTGGAGCCCGCACCCTTGTTGCGGCTCATCAGCGAAAACTGCGGGTCATTGATGGTGACCAGGAACTTGATATCCTCGCTGCTGGCGTGGCTGACATAAATCAGTGCGCCGTAATTGCCGATGGGCGTGATGGTGAAGGGCAGCACCGTGTGGCCCGCCACATTTCCGCCTTTCTCGGTCGCGGTGATCTTCAGATAGTAGGTATTGCCCGGCTTCAGCTTGGCACGGCTTTCGCCGGGGGTCAGCACCAGCTTCAGGTTATTCTCATAGGCCGGGTCCGTCGGCGCCGTCAGGATGTTATCCTCCCGCATCTTCGCATCGGTGACCAGCGGGTCTTTCCCGTCGACGATATCCTTTTCACTTGCGTAGATATCGTAGGTCAGCCCGATCTCGAACACACGGTTGATGGTAAATTCCATCGTCAGCGATTTTTCAAAATAGCTGTCGTTGTGGTATTCCCACTTCCGCACATTGATGACGGCGTTATCGCTGGTCGTCACCTCGTAAATGGCCTTCTGCGCCGTTTCGGAGGTCAGCAGCAGCACCGATTTCCCGGATGCGTTCTGATAGTGGAACGCCACATAGTATTTCGTGTTGGGGGTCAGCGACTTCAGCTCGAAGTTGCCGTCTGTGTTCGGCCTTCCGTCCGCACCGATTCTAATCTCTACCTGTGCCTTTTGGTTCTGCAGCTTTTCGGCGTCCTCATAGCTGGGGTAGGCCACCGCATATATCTTGCCGCCGCTCTCGCCGAGGCCGGAAACGGTAAAGTTGGTGCCGCCCCCGCCGCCGGACTGCTGATTTTCGATCGAGATCTTATCGGAGGTCGCCCGGAAGACCGGCTTGGAGATGGTGGGGGTCATCTGGTTCAGCGTGCCGAAATTCTTACCGCCCGCAAAGTCCAACGTGTATTCCCCTACCCTCTTGGGTACCATGTATCTGCCGCTTAACTGCTGGACCGATGCGCTGTTATTGGTATCAACACCGCCGCGGTCGGGATAGAGGTAGCGGATGGCAGCAAACCCGTTCTTATTGATCAGGCTCTTGGTGGTGATCCCGGCCTTTGTATCCAGCTCGGGCGAAGCGGCATTGATAGCGTTCCGCAGGGTCTTTATATCAAAGACGGAAACCAGCTGCATCAGGGCGCCGTTGGCACGCACATTATCCAGCGCCGTGGCGCCGAGATACTCCGAAAGCTCATATTTTTCTTCGATGGCATCGCCGGTGTACTGCAGCACGAAGTAGGAGGACTCATCATTCACCTTTGCCCCGTTTGCGATCTCCCAGCCCTGAACACCGGTATCGTACAGCAGCTTGGCCTCGGTCACCTCAAAGGTCTTATTGAAGAACTCATTGCCCAAAAGGCCGGTCGCCAGCTTGGCATAGGTGCCGTTGACATCATGCACCAGCGGCAGGGTGAATTCCTTCGCGGTGCTGGGTTTCCCCTGGAGCTGAATTTTCAGCTTCATGGCGACTGCACGGGAAACCAGTGCATTGGCGCTTGCATCGCTTTCATTAAAGCGGAAAGCAATGTAGTTATCGCTCATGTTACCCGTATCAAGGGTAACATTTACGGCGTTGGTGCCCGTGTAATGCGCAAACTGCTGCTCCCACGACCAATCCAGCGGGATCATGCCGATCTTCAGCGTCTTTTCGTCCATAACCAGCTTGAACCGGGACAGAACTTCATCGTAGTTCAGCCGGTAGGCACACACGTTCACCTCGGGGGTCAGCACGGTATCTGCGCCCTTTTGCATCACATAGGGAATTTCCAGCGCATACCAGTTCCCATCTACCGGCTTCTCCTGGATTTTCTGGCTTGCCACATTGTTGCCGTTGGGGTAGCTGATCGTGGTGTTTTTGTCAGTCCCATCCTTGATGACCAGCTCATCCGGGTCACGCCATGTGTAGTGCAGCGTTACCGCGCCTTGGGCGGTCGTGGCAAGGGGACCTGTAACTTCATTCTGCGTGGTATTAAATACATAGGTGTGGAAATCCGGCAGGATCTGCGGGGCCTCGCACATCCCGGAATTGAGAATGTAGGCCACGCCGTTTCCGACCATTACGCCGTTTTCCTTCATGCCGCCGCGCACCTTGTTATAGTCGTTGTATTCCTTGTGGTCGTAGGGGTACAGTCGGTTGGAGACCTCCTCGGTGCTGCCGCCGGCATATTCCGCCGTATAGGCAAAGATATACCGGAAGCCGCGCCCCATACCCTCTACCAGTGCGGTGTTGTCCGGCGCCTGCGCCTCCCCCGCCCAGTAGGTATAGTAGCCGTTATACAGGGTGGGGGTGTCGGTTTTGGTTCCGCCGAACAGCACTGCCACCTTGGGAACCGAGTTGCTGCCGCTGTCGATATCCAGCTTCATCGTCTTCAGCGGGGTGCCCTTCTTGATCGGGTCCTTGCCGTCCTTCAACGCATTAAAGAAGGTATTGTATTCAAACGCATAGTAGGTGATCTTTTTACCGATGCGCTGAACGTTATCGTAGGTCGCCTGCAGCGTGTAGCCCACAATGGCCTCATCGGGCAGGCTTTCATTTTCCTTCCCGCCGTACTTGGCAATATCCTTATTATAAATGGGTTCTGCCTTTACGCCCTGGGAGGGCTCCTGCAGCAGGTCGGGCGGGGTCGGCTCGGCCGAAACCACCTCGGAGGGGTTGATAATATCATCAAAGGTATTCACATATCCCAGCGACATCCCGTAGGTCTTATCCGCCACCTGACTGACGGTCAGGGTGTAGTTGCCCTGCGAATTGAGCTGCGGGTTGCCGAAAACGCTTTCGGTGATCTCCAGGCCGCCCTCGCTGAAGATGGCATTCAGGTCCTCGGCCTCGTTAAAGTTCTTCTGGGCGATGCGCAGCTTGCCGGCGCCGGTGCCGCTGAAGAGCTCCACCACGACCTGTCCCTGCTTCAGCTGCCCCTCGATGTACTCGGTTCGGCCGGTGTAGGTATCAGTGCTGCTCTTGTCATCGATCTTGATGGAGAGCATCCGGGAAATGGAGGCCCCGGTCGTGCCGGAGGTCTGGGTCCAGGTGGTCGCCAGAACGGGCGTGGCGTAGGTGTGGAAGGTCACGGTGCCGATGGCACGCTGAACAAACCTGTTATCATCGCCCACATTCAGCCAGCCGGCTGCGGAAATGGCATAGTTGGTATTCTTGCACAGGTTCTCCAGCTCTATTTCCACGTCCACATAGTTGGTGTTCTTACCGACTGTAATATCTTTCAGTGTGTAGGAATAATGGTTTTCCTTCTTAACGGGGGTTCCGTTTTTCAGCTCCACCGTTTCATTCTGCGAAAGCTGATCGGCGTAAAGCTCCAGGACCAGGGGGTGCTGCTCATCAATTTGAATGGCGCTCTTGCTGCCCAGGGAAATACGCAGCGTTCCCTGCAGCTTATTGTAGTCCGCGCCGGCTGTCAGCTTCTGCAGCGTCAGCTTGGGCATGGTGTCGCCCTCGGATTTCACCACATCGCTGCGGCCCAGATCGTAGTAGACCAGCTTTTCGTTATCGTTAAAGGCCATCTCCACACCAAAGCAGTACTGGGTGCCTGCATCCAGGTGGAATTCCACCGGCTCGCCGGTAGACGGGGAAATGGTGCGCTTGCCGGCCTCCTCCCATGCGGAGCCGTTCAGCTTATAGGCCGTATAGGTATAGCTTACCGCACCGCCGTCGGGGTCGGTCACCACGGGGCGGAAAATCTCAAAGGTACCGGTGGCGCGGTTATAGTTCGCGCTCGGCTTTTTATCCTTATCAAAGGTCGGGACCCACTTCAGGGTGATGACCTCCAGCTCCTGCTCGGTCAGCAGCTTCATGCCGCCGGTGGTTTCCACATACACCCGGGCAATGTAGCTCGTATTGGGGGTCAGCCCGATAAAGGTCACTTCACGCGTGCCGTTGACGCCCAATTCCTGCGAGCCGGTATAGCTTGCAGCGTTGGTGATGGATGCCGCGGTAAAGCTCTTGTTCTGCTCCGGGGTAAGCAGGTAGGCGGTCGCTTTTGCAATATTCCCCACACCGCTTGTTACCTTGCCGGAAATGGTGATGCTGTCCTGGGTCGCTTTTTCGTACGCCAAAACAACACCGGCGGAATCGGTGTAGAACACCCGGCTGATAAATTCACGGGAATAGATCATGTTGGTCTGGTCGGGCGCCTTGTAGTAGGCCACGACCGAAAGCTGATAGGCCGTATCGGGCTTCAGCGGGCTGCCGTGGGTGAAGAAGCTTACGGCCTCGCTGCCGTTGTAGAAGCTGAAGTCCGTAGAGGTCTCATGCTCATCGGCGATCTGGTAGCAGGGGATCACCTCGCCGGTCTTAACATCGGTGATGGTTACCGAACCGGGATACTTGGTTTCATCGCCGTTCTGCATTTCACCGATCGCCTGCAGGGAGCCGCCGTTATCCTTGACATTGATAACACCGGAAAGCCCCGTTGCGGTTATATTCCACTCCCCGATGGACATGGTGGGCAGGGCGCTGTTGGTGGTGCTTTCCACCAGCGCATCCTTACCGGCCGTACCGGTACCGCCGTTTTTCCCGTTCGTGCCGCGGGTGCCGTCGCTGCCCTTCTGCCCGGCTTCTCCCTCTTTCCCGTCCTGGCCGTCCCGGCCGTCCTCACCGTCTACTGCGGTTATGTTCAGCTCGGGCACGATCTGGCGGCGGGTCTCCAGCTCGGAAAGCACAATGGCATCATCGGGCGCCACCGAAAGCTTTGCGGTGGAAAGCTTGTATGTACCGTTATCGATGAGCTGCGCCACCGGGTAAATACGAACGCCGCCCGCCGTTTCGATATAGCAGTCCTCGGAAATGGTCATCCACAGGTTTTCGGGGGTCAGCAGATGGACGATGCCGTCCTCGGTGATGACCACCTGGACATAATCGCTGACCTCCCGCACGTCCTCCTCCGAAAGGCTGACCTTGAGTGTGGGGGATTGGATCATGTATTTCCTGTCGGAAAGCTTCCACATATTCTCGCCGAACTTCATCGTACCGGCAGTCGCCTCGGCCGTGTAGGTGCCGTTGGCATCGGTAAGGCGCAGGCCGGAGCTGATGTAGTAGTTATTGATGAAGTTCTCGGAAAGGTCGTTAAAATCCAGCAGTATGCCGTCGCTCAATGCCATAATGCTGTTATCCTCAAAATGGACAAAGCTCTCCTTCGATACCGCAGCCTTTTTGCCCTCGGTATCGGAAAAGCTGATCTGCCCGGCCAGCGTGGAGGCATAGCTCTCCCCCGCCCGGAACGACACCCCCTTTACCTCCTCGGCATCCCCCTGAAGGATATACCCGGCGGTATCAAAGGTCGGTGTGTTGCGGGATGAGCGCAAAATGCCGAATCCCGCAAAAACGAGAATGGCACCCAGCCCGATCCCCATAATTACCCAAGAAATCTTTTTTAGCATTGTCTTCTCTCCTATCACGGCCCATGGCTTTCCATGCGGCGCATATTTATCTCTATGGCCAAACGGATTGGCTCTTTCAGACTACCTTGGCAAAGCGGCCGCCGCAGCGTTTTTCCACACCGAACGCAGCTGCGCAACCATGAATTATTATGCAGGATGCCTCCTCCCGCATGCTGTAGGGCGGCCTCCTTTTCCGGCAAAAACCGGCGGATGTTTTTTATTCCGGGAACGCCGATAAGACGTGCCATCGGTTCTTTTCCCCGTACTGCCCGTCCCCGATTCCCGTTATTCCGATCCCCTTTCGGGTTCCGTCGCCCGCTTGCCGCAGCAGGCCGGTGCCCCGCAAATACACCCTCCGTTTACAGGCTGCATTTTACCACAATCCCATCCCCCGTGAGGGTGAATGGCGTGAAATGCAGTTATTTGGCGTGAAATGTAATCTTTATAGTGCAAATTCCACTAAAACCCGGCTTTTTTCTTTACTTTCCCGTCACATCCCCGCCGCAGGATAAAAAACGCCCCCATCGCTTGGGGGCTTCGTTTCTGTGCATTTATTTGCGGCGTGGTGTAAAACGGCGTACCGCCCGGGTGCATGTCACATCTTCCAAACTTCCAACCTTACCTATATTGTATATATTATACACAAAATCTCCGGTGAATACAATGCATAATAATAGTACATCCTCAAGCAGCCGCATCCTTCCGTTCCAATCATATCCATTTTGGGCGGTTTTCTGCTCATTCTTTCTCCCCCGCAGCTGCATCTTCCGGGATATGTTCAATTTTTCTGCCGTATGTGTCAAAAAACCGGCTGATTTTTTGGCTGCCTTTCCCTGTAAAGGGGTGGTCGGAACGGGATGGCTATTCCGCCCGCCGCCCGCCGCCTGCGGCGGCTTACGGGGGCTTCGCCCCCGTGTTTCGGCTTCGCCGAAACGAGCGGCGGGCGGGCTGCCCCCTGCGCAAAGCAAAGGGCCGGACGGCGCAGTGATGCGCCGTCCGGCCCGGTAACCGGCGGTTATTTCAGTCGGCCCTCGCCGCCCATCAGGGCGGTCATCTCCTCTATGCGCTCCAGCGGGAACGGCGGCTCGCACAACGGCTTGAGCGCGATGCTCATCAGCTTCATGGGGTTGTCGTCGGCGGCCACCCGGTTGGAGCTCAACGCCCCGCACCGGCGGCAGCGGTGGATGATGGCCCATTCGCCCTTGCCCCGCACCCACACCGCAATCGGCTCCATGATGCCGCCGCAATCCGCCTCCCGGTCGCCCGGTTCAATATCCACATGCAGGCTGGAAAGGCAGTTGGGGCAGTGGTTGCGGTGCTCGGTGCCGGCCGCATCTGGGGTCACCAGCCGCCCGCACACCTTGCAGGTAAAGCTGTCGTTGCAGGGGTGATTTTTGTAGTAGCCCTTTTCAAAGGTCTTGCGTTTATTCTCTCGGTTCATTTGGCCTCCTGTGGATGTTATTCTCTGCCGCCCTCCGGCGGCTTATTCTTCGGCGGGTCATCCCGTTCTCTCTGCTCGATCGCCTGCGGCGCTTGAAACACAACCTTCACGGTACCCGTCCCCTTTCAGACGGCCGCCCGGCGAAATACCCATCCTCACGGGCGTCACCGGATCTGCAGCTGGATCAAGCCGAGAATGAACAGGTGCAGCGGGTAGTAAATGTAGAACAGCCACTTCATCACCCGGTTGACGGCCGGGTTTTTCCCGCGGCGGCCGTTATACAGCGCCAGCAGCGGGATGGCCAGCACCACGCCCAGCTGCAGCAGCCCGTACAGCTTATCCAGCGCGAAGAAATACACCACCGCGTACAGTGCCACATAAAACAGGCACCAGGCGATCTGCTTTTGGGGGTTGCCGCGGTTGGAGCCGATGGACAGGACGCACAGCGCCGCAATGCAGCTCCAGTCGGCGGGCAGGGTAAGGATGCAGATGAGGATAACACCCGCCACCTTGACACCCATGGGACGCTTTTCGTCCTCACACAGCCACAGCATCAGCAGGCCGCCCAGCAGCGACCACACCACGCCGGTCTGATTCAGCAGCTCCCCGTAGTAGAACGGGATAAAGGAATGCGGGTCCAGGTAGTTATTGGAGGCCAGCAGGTAGGCAAAATGCGATACCACCGCCAACGCCAGCAGCCGCAGGGCGTATTTTTTGCGGTCGTGGGTATGGTAGAACCCCTCCGCAATGAAAAAGCACATAATAGGGCAGGTGATCCGCCCGATGATATGCATGATGACCGGCACCGCTGCCGCAGGGTACCCGGGGAACAGCAGCCACGCCACATGGTCCACCGTCATGGCCGCTATGGCAATGAGCTTTAACGCATTGGCATCCAGCCCCCGGCAGATTTTTTGTTCTGTCATTTCGGCTCCTCTCTCCTTCTGCTCCGCCCGTTTTGTGCATACTCCCATTATACGACCGATGCCCTACCCCGTCAAGCGGGGCAGCCGGGTCAGCGGAAGCGGCGGGACGCATCGGCAGGCGGCAGGGGGGTACTGCAAACCGCAGCCGCCCCGCCGGGCCCCCGCCGGAGGCGGGGACGGCGGCGCAGCCGCCAGCTTCGGCGCAGCCGAAGCGCCCGGCGGGGCGGGCTCGCAGGGGCCCACCCCATCAGCCCCACTCCCCCGCCGGTACAGCCCAAAAGCCGCATCCCCTCCCTGCAAGCCCGCAAAAACCGCGGAATTCGGGCGCAGCCCGTTTCGGCTTCGCCGAAACACACGAGCGAAGCTCGTGTCGCCCGCCTGCGGCGGGCGGGGCTGCGCCCGCCCTCCCCCGGGCTATCCATCCCCCCAAAGAAAAGCAGCACCCTGTTGCAGGTGCTGCCCGTTTGCGTCTATTCGGCGCCGTCACCGGGGACGGCGGCGGTACAGTTCGGTCAGGTGGCCCAGCCGGTCGGCCAGCTCCGGGGTGATGCTGTCCGGGGCGGCACGCCATTTCCAGTTGCAGCCCAGCGTGGAGGGGGTATTCATCCGCGCCTCGCTGCCCAGCCCCAGCAGGTCCTGCATCGTCAGGATCACGGTGTCACCGGGGCTTTGCAGCGCCCCGCACATCATGCCCCAGTTGGGGCCCTCGGCCTCGTTCAGCCGCAGGTATTCCCACGCAAACCGTACATCCTGCGGGGCGGCGGTGTCCATCCACCCCATGATGGTATCGTTATCGTGGGTGCCGGTATATACCACGCAGTTGCGGCAGTAATTGTGGGGCAGATAGTCGCTGTCCTCCCGGCTGTCAAAGGCGAATTGCAGCACCTTCATACCGGGGAACCCGCATTCCTCCCGCAGGCGGTGTACGCCCTCGGTCAAAAACCCCAGATCCTCCGCAATGATGGGCAGATCCCCCAGCGCCGCCCGCACCGCATGGAACAATTCCATACCGGGGCCCTGGCGCCACACGCCGCTTCGGGCGTTCTCCGCCCGGCCGGGGATGGCATAATAGCTTTCAAATCCGCGGAAGTGGTCAATACGGATCACATCATACAGCGCAGCGCTGGCCCGGAACCGGTCGATCCACCAGCGGTAGCCGTCGGCCCGCATGGCCTCCCAGCGGAACAGCGGGTTGCCCCAAAGCTGACCATCGGCGGAAAACCCGTCGGGCGGGCAGCCTGCCACCTCGATCGGCTCATAGTCCTCATCCAGCAGGAACTGCTCCGGGGCGCTCCACACATCCGCCGAATCCCTCGGCACGTAGATGGGGATATCCCCGATAATGCGGATGCCCCGCTCATTGGCGTAGCCCTTCAGCGCCCGCCACTGCCGGGTAAACAGGTATTGCAGCATCATCTGGAAGCCGATCTCCTGCTTATACTGCTCCCTTGCGGCAGCGATGGCAGCTGGCTCCCGTACCTTCAGCGGCGGCTCCCATTCATTCCACGGGCGCCCGCCGTGGGCGTCCTTCAGCGCCATAAACAGCGCATAATCCGGCAGCCAGCGCACATTCTCCTCACAGAACCTCCGGTAGTCCTCCGGCGGGTTTTGGGTAAAACGGCGGTAGGCATGGTGCAGCACCCGGTAGCGCAGCTCGTACAGCCGGCCGTAGTCCACCGTGATCTCACTTTCGCACCACGGCAGCGCCTCATACTCGCTGCGCTCCAGCAGCCCGTCCCGTTCCAGCTGCGGCAGGTCAATAAAATAAGGATTGCCCGCCACAGAGCTGAAGGACTGGTAGGGGGAATCTCCGTAGCTGGTGGGGCCTATGGGCAGGATCTGCCACCATGTCTGCCCCGCCCGCTGCAAAAAGTCCACAAACCGGTAGGCGTTATCTCCCATGGTGCCGATGCCGTAAGGCCCCGGCAGGGAGGATATATGCATCAGTACTCCGCTGGTTCTCATAGTCTTCGCTCTCTTTTCTATCTCGTCTCGGTCCCTGCCCCTGGGCGCGGTCAGGCCGCAGGCCGAACCGTCCTTCGGACGGTTCCGGCGGTCTTCGACCGCCGCGGCGATGCTGCGCATCGCCGGGCCTGCGGCCCTCCCTGCCCGGCAAAAACCTGCAAATTCAATTCTTCGGCGCCGGGCCTACGCTCTCGCCGTGTATTACGGTAAAGGGCACCGTCACCCGTCGGGCGGGCGCCCCGTTTTCGATGACATCCAGCAGCGTGTCGGTCGCCTCCTGCGCCAGCCGCTCCACCGATTGCCCGATGGTCGCCAGCCGCGGGGTCAGGTATTCCCCCAGCGCCAGCCCGTCAAAGCCGATCACCGAAAGATCCTTCCCGACGGTACGGCCGGCATCCTGCGCCGCCCGCATGGCGCCTATCGCCACCACATCGGCTATGGCATACGCCGCCGTGATCTCGGGATGCTCCGCCAGCACGTGCTGCATGGCCTGGTACCCCTCCTCATAGCAGAAGCGCGCCTCGCCGTATTCCACCAGGTGATCCGCCGGCAGCCCGCTTTCGGCAAAGGCCGCCCGACCCCCGGCAAACCGGCTGCCGGAAACATCGCTGAAGCTGGGCCGTCCGCCGATGATGGCGATATGCCGGTGCCCCTGCTCCAGCAGCACCTGCACCGCCTGCACCGAGGCCTCAAAGTCATCGGTGGTCACGCTGGAAAGGTTCGGGTAGTCCAGTCCCTCCGCCGGGGAGGTCACCAGCACCGCCGGCAGCGTGATGCGCTCAAAGCTCCGCTGAAAGTTATCGGCATTCCCGCCCAAAAACAGGATGCCCAGCGGCTTTTTCTCGGCACACAGCGCCACCGCCCGCAGCACCTCGTCGGTGTCCTCGTCAAAATAGTCCACCAGCAGCGTGTAGCGCGTCTTGTTCAAAAGGCCCTGCAGCTGCTCCACCAGTGCGGCAAACAGCTCATTCCTTGCGCCCTTTACCAGCACCAGGATGCTGCTGTTCACCGATTGCTTGAGGTTTTTGGCGTTGGCATTCTGGGTATAGCCGTTTCGCTCCACTATCTCCATAATGCGCCGCCGGGCCTTTTCGCTCACGTCGGGGTGGTTATTCAGCACGCGGGAGACGGTTCCCACCGCATAGCCGCTTTCCTTTGCAATATCCTTGATCGTCATGGGATTCTTACCCCTTTACGGCGCCGGCCGCCACACCCTTGATGATGTGCTTCTGGCAGGTAAGATAGAATATGATGACCGGGATGATGGAAAGCATGATCAGCGCCATTACCGCACCCAGATCCACCGAGCCGTAGCTGCCCTGCAGGAACTGAATGTGAATGGGGATGGTCATGTATTTTTTGCGGTCCAGTACCAGGTAGGGCAGCAGGTAGTCGTTCCACACCCACATGATCTCCAGCACGCCGACCGAGATCATGGTGGGTTTCAGCATCGGCAGCACCACGTTAAAGTAGGTCCGGATCGGGCCGCAGCCGTCGATGGCCGCCGCCTCCTCGATCTCCAGCGGGATGCTCTTTATAAACCCGCTGAACATAAATACCGCCAGTCCCGCGCCAAAGCCCAGGTAGATAATGGGGATGGTAAAGGGGGTGTTCAGCTTCAGCTTATCGGCGGTGCGTGCCAGCGTAAACATTACCATCTGGAACGGCACGACCATCGAGAACACGCACAGGTAGTAAACTGCCTTGGAAAGGGCGCTGCCCACACGGGCGATATACCATGCCGCCATGCTGGTGCACAGCAGGATGAGCGCGGCGGAAACAATGGTGATGAGCAGCGAATAGCCCGCGCTCTTCAGGAAGGGATAGTCGCCGAAGGTCAGCCCCTTGATGTAGTTGTCCAGCGAAACGAAGGTGCCTTCATGGGGGAAGGCGAAGGTCTCCAGGTTGATGGAGGCGTTGCTCTTAAAGGAGTTCATCGCCACCAGGAAAACCGGGATGAGATAAATAACGGAAAGCACGATAAACAGGATACTCAAGGCATCCTTGCGGCGGCGCTCGCTCTTAAAGCCGCCGGAAGCTGTTTTATTGGCCATTACTGCTGCACCTCCTTATTACGGGTGGACCGCAGCTGCAGGATGCTCAAGAAGGCAACCAGCACGAAGAAAATCACGGCCTTGGCCTGACCCACGCCGCGGCTGCGGGCGCTGGCATAGAAGGAATTGACGATATTCAGTGCCAGCATTTCGGTGGTCTTTATCACCTCGCCGCCCTGCTGCAGGAAGGGTCGTCCGGCAGTCAGCGCAAGGTTCTGGTCGTACAGCTTAAAGGAATTGGTAAGGGTGAGGAAGGTGCAGATGGTGATGGAGGGCATCACATTGGGGATGGTGATCTTCCACAGCGTCTGCCAGCCGTTGGCGCCGTCGATGCGCGCAGCCTCCAGCATATCCTCCGGCACGCTTTGCAGCCCGGCGATGTAAATGATCATCATATAACCGATCTGCTGCCAGCACATCAGTATGATGAGCCCCCAGAAGCCGTATTTGCTGTCCAGCACCACACTGGTGCTGTATTTGATCAGAATACCGTTAAAGATCATGCTCCAAATATAGCCCAGCACGATACCGCCGATGAGGTTCGGCATAAAGAACACGGTGCGGAACAGGTTGGAGCCCTTGATCCCTCTGGTCAGGGCGTAGGCAATGGCAAAGGCGATGACATTGATGAGCACCAGCGAAATCACGGCAAACAGCGCCGTGTACCAGAAGGCATGGCCGAAGCTCTTATCCTGGAAAGCGGCGATGTAGTTTTTGATGCCCACCCACGTCCAGTTCTTGGTGGTCTTAAAATCGCAGAAGGACAGGAAAAAGCCCTTGCAGAATGGGTACAAAAAGCCGATGCAGAATGCCGCAAAGGTAGGCAGCAGGAACAGCCAGAAGCATCTCTGGATCGGCCGGCGGATCAGCGGCGAATTGAGCGCGGTCATGTCGCGCTTCTTTTGGAACAGTTTCATAGCCGGGTTTCACACTCCTTTTTCGGTTAGTCTGTCACAGCAAAGCCTGCAAGCTCACACCCTCACGCCCGGTGGGGGCGTCAGCTCGGGGCTTTCCTTTTTCTTGGAAACAGGGGCGAGCGCAGTGCTCGCCCCCGTTTTGTTGCAGTTATTCGGTTTTTTCGCAAATGCCCCTATTGGGACATTCCGTCCGAAGGTGCCTGTTCGGGCAGTCTGTTATCAGGCGTTCTCCTTGGCATACTGGGCAGCCCAGCCGTCAACGAAAGCGGTCTCAACAGCGCTCCACTCACCGGTGCCGGAGGTGTACTGGGTCAAAGCGTCAACAACAGCAGCACGCCAGTCATCCACAGCGGGGGTGTAGTTGAAGGCCCAGGTTACAACGTAGTTGCCCGCGGCGGTGTAGTCGTTCGCCTGAGCGAAGAATACGTTCTCGGGGGTCTTGGCAGACTTGAAGGGGATCGGGCCAAGCTCCTTCGCCATCATGGTGGTGCCTTCCTCGGAGGTAACAACCCACTTCATGAAGTCGAGGGTAGCCTTGATGTCTTCCTCGGAAGCGTTCTTGTTAACAGCCCAGCAGTTCTCGGTGCCGCAGCACAGGCCGGCCTTTTCCTCGCCCTCAACGCCGCAGTAGATCGGGATCATCGCCAGATCATCGGGGTTCATGTTGAACTTGGAGGTCAGGTTGGAGTACTCCCAGCTGCCGTTCTGATAGAATACAGCCTTGCCCTTGCCGAACTCGGCCTCGGACTGGTCGCCGGTAGCAGAAACCAGAGCAGCGCCGGTGGTGGCGGAGTCAGTGGTGTACAGATCCCAAACGTTCTTGTAGTTCTCAAGATATTTGCCGGTGATGGTAGCGGGCTGGGAAGTCACGCCGTTATCACGGAACTCATAGAACAGGGGCATATTTGCCAGGTGGCCGGAGAAGCGCCAAGCAGAGGAACCGTCCAGACCGGCGGAGGAGAAGGCATCGAAGCCCAGCTCGGCAGCGCGGCTGTGGATATCGTCGGCAACCTTCTTCAGGGACTCAAAGTTGGTGATGTCGGTCAGCTCGTAGCCTGCCTGCTTCAGCAGAGCCTTGTTTACGATGATGCCGAATGCCTCGTAGCAGTAACCGATGGAAACGGTCTCGCCGGCTTCGTTCTTCAGGTTGAAGGCGTCGGTGGTCATTTCCTTCATGATGTCGGTGTTGGTCAGGTCATAGCAGTACTCGCCCCAGGTTCTTACTGCGCCGGCGTTGCCTACCTGGAACATGGTGGGAGCAGCGTCCTTATCCATCTCGGCGGTCAGGACCTGATCGTAGGTGCCGGAAGCGGCGGTCACTACGGTTACGGGAACACCGGTCTTCTCGGTGTAGGTCTTGGCCAGGGCCTGCCAGGCGTCATTGGCCTCGGGCTTGAAGTTGAGATAATAAACGGACCCGGTCTTGGGGGTGGGTGCGGGCTTTTCGCCGCAGGCAGCAAACAGGGTAAGCGCCATAACGACAGCCAACAGGATTGCTAAAGTCTTTTTCATGGTTTCTCCTCCTAATATAATGTTGCGTTTCTTTTGTTCTGGAACCGTTTCCAGTTCTCGCACTCTTATTGTAGCGCCTTGTCTTTCATTTTTCAATCAAAATCTGTCGCTCCTACACAAATTCAGCAATTATGCTATAAAAACCTTTGTGATTATTGAGCAATATTTCCCCCTTTCCGGGCAAACTTCCGCTATTTTGCGCCGCCATCGCCCTGTTTATTCCCCTATTCTCCGCAAAAAACTCATTGACAGCCGGCGGCAGGGCTATTTATAATAGTGGCGTAAATTATACCCCGGAGGTGGACTTTCCTATGAAACAGCGCTTTTCGGTCACCGGCATGAGCTGCACTGCCTGCAGCTCCCACGTGGAACGGGCGGTCTCGGCCCTGGCCGGGGTCCGGTCGGTCTCGGTGGATTTGATGCAGAACCGCATGACGGTAGACTACGATGAAAACGCCCTCTCCCCGGAGGCCATCTGCGCGGCCGTGTCCGCGGCCGGCTACGGCGCCCGCCCTGCGGGCGCCGCGGGCGGCTCCGCCGCCCCGCCCCCTGCGGGGGCTGCCGGCCGCGAGCGTACCCGCCTGTGGGTCTGCGTGGGGCTTCTGGCGGTGCTGCTCTACATCTCCATGGGGCATATGGCGGGGCTGCCGCTGCCCGCCTTCCTCACCGGCCTCGAAAACGCCCTGTGGTTCGGCCTTGCGCAGCTCGCCCTCACCCTTGCCATCGTCATTTTGCAGTTCCGGTATTTTCGCCGGGGCTTTGCGGCGCTGTTCCGGGGCGCCCCCACCATGGATACCCTCGTTGCGGTGGGCTCCTCCGCTGCGGTGCTGTACGGCGTCTATGCCGTTTTCCGCATGGCGCAGGGGCTGGCCGCCGGGGATATGGCCGTTGTGGCGCAGTACCACATGGACCTCTACTTCGAGTCCGCCGGCACCATTCTTACCCTCGTCAGCGTGGGGAAATACTGGGAGGCCCGCAGTAAGGGTCACACCGCCGACGCCCTGCAAAAGCTGATGGCGCTGGCGCCCGCCACCGCCCGCCTGCTGCGGGACGGCCGGGAGGACGAGGTCCCGCTGGAGGAGGTACGGCAGGGGGACCTACTCATCGTCCGTGCGGGGGAGGCCGTCCCGGTGGACGGCACCGTGACCGACGGGCAGGCCGCTATCGATGAGGCCGCCATCACCGGGGAAAGCCTGCCGGTGGATAAAAAGCCGGGAGACACCGTCACCGGGGCCACCCTGTGCCGCAGCGGGTACTTCACCATGCGGGCCACCCACGTGGGGGAGGAAACCACCCTTTCGCAAATCATCCGTCTGGTGGAGGACGCCGCCGCCACCAAAGCGCCCATTCAGCGCATCGCCGACCGGGTCGCCGCCGTCTTTGTGCCGGTGGTCATCGGCATTGCGGTGCTGGCCATGGCCGTATGGCTGCTGGTGGGACAGCCCCCCGCCTTTGCCCTCTCCATCGGCATTGCGGTGCTGGTCATCAGCTGCCCCTGTGCGCTGGGACTGGCCACCCCCACCGCCATTATGGTGGGAACCGGCCGGGGCGCCGAATACGGTATTCTGGTAAAAAGCGCCGAGGCGCTGGAGCGTGCCCGCAGCATCACCACCGTGGTACTGGATAAAACCGGGACCGTCACCACCGGGCAGCCCGCCGTCACCGATCTCAAGGAGCTGGATGCCCGCCTGCTGCCGGTCGCCCATGCGCTGGAGGCCGCCAGCGCCCACCCCCTTGCCGCCGCCGTCACCGCCTACTGCAGGGAAAAGAGCATCCCCCTTTCCCCCGTCACCGATTTTTCCGCTCCGGAGGGGCAGGGGCTCACCGCCCGGTTGAACGGTGAGGTCATTTGGGGCGGCAACGCCCGTCTGGCCGCCGCCATGCATTGTGATATTTCGGTTCTTTCCGCCGCCGCGGAAGATCTGGCCGCCAAGGGGCGCACCCCGCTGTATTTCGGCATCGGCAGCACCCCTCTGGGGCTTATCGCCGTCGCCGACCCGCCCCGGGAAACCAGCGCCGCCGCCATCGCCGCCCTGCGGCAGATGGGATTATCGGTTCTGCTGCTGACCGGCGACCACCGCCGTACAGCCGAGGCCATTGCTGCGGAGGTCGGTATCCCCCGGGTCATCCCGGAGGTGCTGCCGCAGCAAAAGGAAGCGGTCATCCGTTCCCTGCAGCAAAAGGGCGAGGTCGTCGCCATGGTGGGGGACGGCATCAATGATGCCCCCGCCCTGGTGCGTGCCGATATCGGCATCGCCATCGGCGCCGGCACCGATATCGCCATCGACTCCGCCGATATCGTGCTGATGCACAGCGACCCCGCCGATATCCCCGCCGCCCTGCAGCTTTCCCGCAGCGTCCTGCGCAACATCAAGCAAAATCTTTTCTGGGCATTCCTTTATAATACCATCGGCATCCCCGTTGCCGCCGGGGTGTTTTACGCCGCCCTCGGCTGGAAATTAAGCCCCATGCTGGCCTCCGCCGCCATGAGCCTTTCCTCGGTGTGCGTGGTCAGCAACGCCCTGCGGCTGCGCGGCTGGAAACCGAAGCTCCCCGCCGTGGATACCGTTCCTCCCGTCACTGCGGTGGAATGTACCCTGCTGCCGCAGGAGAGTGCCCCCGCACCCGTTCCCCCCGCCACCCCGCAGACCGTCACCCTCCACATTGACGGCATGATGTGTAATCATTGCGTCGGGCGGGTCAAGGCTGCGCTGGAGGCGCTACCGGGCGTCACCGCCGAGGTGAGCCTTGCCAAAAACACCGCCGCCCTCACCATGACCCAGCCCCACGATTTGCCGGAATTGACCGCCGCCGTGGAAGCGGCCGGGTACCGCGTGACAAGCGCCGGATAATATGCTATACTGCTGGGAGAAGGCGGGGGCCCCCGCCCCGCCGCAGCCCCGCAAAAACCCCCGGCATACGGCCGCAGGCCAAGCCGCCCCTGCGTGGCGGCTTTCAGCGGGCTGCGCCCGCTGCGGCGGCTGCGCCGCCGGGCCTGCGGCCCGAACCTCTCCCCTGCCGCCGACTCCGCCGGGGCGCAGAAAAGCCCCACCGGGGAAACCCGATGGAGCTTTGCCGAAAGCCAATATTTATCCCAGCCGGTCACCATTGGCGGCGGGCTGCTGCGGGGTGATGAGAATAACTCCGCCCGCGGAGTAGGTACCCAGCACCAGTACCTCGCTCATAAAATCCGCGATCTGCCGGGGCGGGAAGTTGACCACCCCCAGCACCTGTATGCCCGGCAGGTCCTCCGGGCGGTAGTGGTCGGTGATTTGCGCCGAGGACTTTTTTACCCCGATCTCCGGGCCGAAATCCACCGTGAGCTGGTAGGCCGGGCGGCGGGCCTTGGGGAAAGGCCGCGCCGTCAGGATGGTGCCCACCCGGATATCCAGCCGGGAAAAATCTTCGAAT
>ENA-UEQL01000079-UEQL01000079.1-human-gut-metagenome-genome-assembly--contig:-NODE-79-length-51654-cov-11.907905_pt1 | contig 51654 bp, 45 predicted proteins | sample MGYA00242905_ERZ507926 | MGnify/ENA primary metagenome ERZ507926 (study PRJEB26167, sample SAMN06115531) | human gut metagenome | host: Homo sapiens | place: China:Henan | collected 2015-09-09 | study...
ACGGCGCGGACTGCCTGATGCTCACCGGCGAGACGGCGCAGGGCCGCTATCCGCTGGAATCGGCGGACTGTCTCATCCGCGTGGCACAGGAGGCGGAAAAAGTACGCTGACGCAAAAAAAGAACGCACCGGTACACCGGTGCGTTCCTTTTTTTGTTTACTTGATAAGCTCTCCGCGCCTTTCGGCGCACGACTTATTCGCCGATCTGGTTCTCGATCAGATCAGCCAGTGCGCCTCTTTCTCATCCACGCCGTCAGCGATCAGCGTGATGGTGGTGCCCTGTACGATCCCCAGGCTCAGCACGCCCAGCAGACTCTTGGCATTGACGCGGCGCTCCTCTTTCTCGACCCAGATGCCGCTCTTGAACTCGTTGGCCTTCTGGATAAAGTAGGTGGCGGGTCTGGCGTGCAGACCGACTTCATTCTTGACCGTGATTTCCCGTGTATACATGGAACAGCACTCCTTATGCAGCAATTTTACAGATTTGGCCAAAAAGGCAAGCTTACAGTATCCTCATTATACCGAAACGCCCGCTGTAATGCAATGGGCATTGATACGAAATTTGCATAACGCCCTATGATTTTCCCTGAACAATTCGTCGAATCCGACAAAATGCGGCGGTCATTTCAGCTCCACCACCGTCACGCCTGCCTCGCCTTCGCCGTAGCGGCCCAACCGGAAGCTCTTGACGGTCCTGTTTTTCTTCAGCAGCTGGTGGACGGCGGCCCGCAGCGCGCCGGTACCCTTGCCGTGGATGATGGTCACCGATCCCAGCTTGGCGCGCTGTGCCGCGTCCAGATAGTTCTCCACCACGCTCTCCGCCTCCAGTGTCTCCAAGCCCCGGATATCCAGCTCGGCAGAGGCGCGGGCGCCGGTGTTGATCTGCACCGTGCCGCCGCTGTTGGCGGCGCGGGACTTGGCGGCCTGCTTTTTCTTCTCCTCGATCTCCTCCGCCGTCTCCAAAAGGCGCACCTGCGCGGCCTTGACGGTCATCTTCATCTTCCCCGCCTGCAAAAGCAGGGTGCCGTCGCCGTTGACCGCCAGCACCGCCGCCGCCGTCCGAACGCCGGCCAGCTCCACCGTGTCGCCCACGGCGATGGGGCGGCTGGGCGCCGGGATGGGCTCCTGCTCCTCGTCGTGCTGGTGCAGCGCCGCCTCCGCCTCCTTCAGGCGGCGGCGGACGTCGGCCTTGCCGTCGTTTACCGTCTGATAGTCGCTGCGCTGCTGCTGCTTCCGCAGCTCGTCCAGCTCGGCAAATACCTGCTCCGCCTGCTGCTGGGCCTGCCGCACGATGCGCCGCGCTTCGGCCTCACCTTTGGTACGGGCGTTGTCCTTGGCCTTCTCCATCTGCTCCCGGAACGTCCGGGCCTTGCGGGCATCCTCCTCCCGCTGCTGCCACAGGCGATCCGCCTCGGTCTGGGCCTTTTCCAGCCGCTGGCGCTTCTCCTCCAGTTGGGTCAGCACGTCCTCAAAGCGGACGGATTCGCTGTCCATCTGGGCCTTGGCCGCCTCGATGACGCTCTCGTCCAGTCCCAGCCGCCGGGAGATGGCAAAGGCGTTGGACTTGCCGGGGATGCCGATGAGCAGCCGGTAGGTGGGCCGCAATGTCTGTACGTCGAACTCACAGCTGGCGTTCTCCACCCCCGCCGTGGTCATGGCGAAGGTCTTCAGCTCCGCATAGTGGGTGGTGGCCGCCGTCAGCGCCCCCTTGCTCCGCACATCCTGAATGATGGCGATGGCCAGCGCCGCGCCCTCCACCGGGTCTGTACCCGCGCCCAACTCGTCGAACAGGATCAGGCTTCTGTCGTCGGCCTGCTTTAAGATCTCCACCGTGTTGGCCATGTGTGCGGAGAAGGTGGACAGGCTCTGCTCAATGCTCTGCTCGTCGCCCACATCCGCCAGAATACGGGAGAACACCTGTACGGCGCTCTGGTCTCCGGCGGGGATGTGCAGGCCGCACTGGGCCATCAGGCTCAGAAGCCCGATGGTCTTCAGCGTCACCGTCTTACCGCCGGTGTTGGGACCGGTGATGACCAGCGTATCGAACCGCCCGCCCAGCTCCACCGTCACCGGCACGGCCTTGGCCTGATCCAGCAGGGGATGCCGCGCTCGCTTCAGGTCGATGCCGCCCCGCTTGCGCACCATGGGACGCCCCGCGTCCATGGCGTAGCTCAGCTGCGCCCGGGCAAAGATGGCGTCCAGCTGCACCAGCACATCGTAGTTATAGAGGATCGTCTCCCGCTGGGCGGCGCACTCGCCGGACAGGATCCGCAGGATGCGGTCGATCTCCTTGTCCTCCTTGGCCTCCAGCTCCTTCATTTCGTTGTTGGCCTGTACCACGCCCATGGGCTCCACAAACAGTGTGGCGCCGGAGGAGGATACGTCGTGGACAAGTCCCGGCAGGCTGCCCTTGCACTCCGCCTTTACCGGCACCACGAACCGCCCGTCACGTTGGGTGATGAGGGCTTCCTGCAATACCTTGGCGTAGGAGGGCGAGGAGATAATGCGCTGTAGGATCTGGCGGCCCTTGGTGGCCGCCACACGCATCTGCCGCCGGATATCCGCCAACTCAGGGCTGGCGGTGTCGGCGATGGTCTCCTCATCCAGAATAGCGCCGCGTATCTTGTCCTCCAGATACTTGTTGGGCCGCAGGGCGGAAAACAGCCGGTCGATGGCCGTGGGCTCGCCCTGCCGGTCCGCGTCGTAGTCGCTGACCCGCCGGGTGGCTGTCAGCACCCCGGCGATATCCAGCAGCTCGCGGGTGTTCAACATACCGCCGTGGTCGGCGCGGTTCAGCGGCTGTGCCACATCCTTCACGCCGGTGAAGGACGGACTGCCGTGAAGTCCCAACCGGGTCTTGGCCGCGTCTGTCTCGTCCAGCAGATGGCTGACCGTCTCCGCCTCGGTGGAGGGCCGCAGCCTGCGGCACCGTTCCTTGGCCTCGTCGCTGACAGCCCGCTGTGCCAGCATTTCCAGCACGGCGGGCAGCTCCAGCGTCCGCATGGATTTTTCAAATAAGTCGCTCATATGTATGTCCTCACGTTACCCCAAAAGGGATTTGTAGTAGTCCAATGTCCGAAAGCTCCGCTCCAGCTGGCTGGCGGCAAAGGCCTCTCCCGCGTGATCCAGCTCCCGCAGCGCCGCGGGCTCCAGCGTGAAGGCGTACAGCCGCCGGCTGTCGCAGTACAGGATATGCCGCAGCGCCGCCAGCCCCGCTGCTGTCAGCGGCATACGCAGGCCGCCGGACTGCTTGCAGCCGCCGCAGTGTACCACGCCGCGGAGCACGTCCAGCATGGGTGCCTCCGGCTCCTCCCGGCCGCACACGGCGCACGCCGAGGCCAGCGGCTCGAAGCCCGCCAGTGCCAGCAGCCGGAACTGGTACGCCGCCTTCACCAGTTGAGGCTCCTTGCCCAGATAGCACAGGGCGTACAGCGCGTTCAGCAGCAGTGACAATATCTCCGGCGACGCCGTCTCCTCAGCGCACACCGCCTCTGCCAGCTCCGTGAAGTAGGATGCCAGCGACAAAAGCACGATGTCCTGCCGCACGCCGTCGAACAGCTCCAGCGTGGACGCCTCGTCCAGCATATACCAGTTTCCCCGCTTGTACAGTGTCAGCTCTGAGTAGGCCAGCAGCTGGCTGGCGGCGGCGATACGGCTGTTTTTCCGCCGCGCCCCCCGTGCGATGAGGGGAATCTTCCCCATGTCCGGCGTCAGCACCGTCAGGATCTTATCCGATTCCTTTGTCTCCGTGACCCGCAGCACAAGGCCGGTGGTCACTGTTTTTCCGTTTTGCATACCGCCTCCTGTTGGCCGCGCCACAGCAGATACGCCTCCGGTGCGCCGGTGTCGCAGAACAGATCCCAGTAATCCATGGCCGTCACCTCCCTGCTGTTAGCATGGAGGTCTGCGGCGGAATTATCACTGGGAATGCTTGGTGTTGGTTTTTGCCTCCGGCGGCAAGGGGCCGTTCCGTGCCTGCGGGCACGGGTCACTTTTGCTCTCGGCGGCAAAAGTGACCAAAAACGCCGTTCACACCTGCGGTTTGGAAATCCGCCCGCGCCCCGCACATGGGGACTTGCCGTTCTGCATCCCGCGCGAACGCGGCAAAGTGTAGACCACCCGAAATGCGGAATTGATCTGCTTCTGTCCCCGCTGCCGCTGAACGTCCAAAATGTAGAACTGCGCAGCGGCGCATTTCAGAGTAAAAGCGGCAGCGCTCAGAGAAATACGTCAGTTCAACATTTCGGACGAACCAGAACGCGGCGTCAAGCGGCGGAAGGAAATCCAAAAACCATGGGTTTTTGGCGGCGTTCTTTCCCCCATTTCTTTCGCTGCTGAAAGAAATGGGGCCGCCGCCGTCAAAAAGGAATTAATTTTGCCGCTGTTGGCAAAAGTGGGTCGCGCCGGAGCGCGAAATCTCCCTGCCGCGCCCGGGGGCGCGGAATACCCTTACTCCTCCGTATACCCCTGACTGCGGATAAAGTTCGGGTTGTCCTGCCAGTTTGCCCCACCCGATGTTCCATCGGGCGGGGACCCCATCATTTCACCGCTTTACGGCGGAAATGAATCCCGCCTACGGAATTCTCCGAATTCACGCCGCACTCGCAGCGGCTCGCTGCCGCTCGCAGGAAAACTGGCTTCTGGTGCCGCTTAAGACTCTTACTCCTCCGTGTAACCCTGACTGCGGATAAAGTTCGGGTTGTCCCGCCAGTTTTCCTTGACCTTTACCCACGTCTCCATGTACACCTTGGTGCCCATGAACTTTTCGATGTCCCGCCGGGCCTGCGAGCTGATGCGCTTGAGCATCTCGCCGCCCTTGCCGATGATGATGCCCTTGTGGCTGGTCTTTTCGCAGTAGATGGTCACGTCCAGATCGATGATGCCGCTGTCCACCCGCTCGGAGAACCGCGTCACCTCCACCGCCGTGCCGTGGGGGATCTCCTTGTCCAGACACCGCAGCATCTTCTCCCGCACGATCTCGGCGCAGACCTGGCTGTCCGCCTGATCGGTGGTCATGCCGTCGGGGAACAGCTGCGGCCCCTTCTGCGCGTATTTTTCCAGCTGGTGCATCAGATCCTCCAGCCCGTCGCCCGTCCGGGCGGAGATGGGGATGATGGCGTCAAAGCCGTCATACGCCTCACTGTACGCGGCGATGACCTCCAGCAGCGCGTCCTTCTTCTCCACGGTGTCGATCTTATTGATGCACAGCACACAGGGCAGGTTTTCCTCCCGGATGCGCTGGAGCAGAATGCGCTCCGGCTCGCCCACATGGGCGATGGGCTCCACCAGCAGCAGCGCACACTCCACGCTGCTCAGGCTCTCCCGCACCACCTTGACCATGTAGTCCCCCAGACGGCTGCGGGGCTTGTGCAGGCCCGGCGTATCCAGCAGGACATACTGGGTATCGCCCCGGTTCACCACGCCGTAAATACGGTTGCGGGTGGTCTGGGGCTTGTCCGACACGATGGCGATCTTCTCGCCCACCAGTGCGTTGGTCAGGCTGGACTTGCCCACGTTGGGCCGTCCGCATACCGTGATCATCGCGGTTTTCGTAATGTGTTCCATCAGGTGATCCTCAACTTTCTTTCATTTGAGCTTTTTGTATATTTATTTCCGTTCAAGGCCCAGTGCGGCCATGATGGTCTCCTCACGCGCCCGCATCTGCGCCTTCTGCTGGCCCTCGTCCATGTGGTCGTAGCCCAGCAGGTGCAGCACGGAGTGGACAGCCAGATACGCCAGCTCCCGCCGGTTGCTGTGGCCGTACTCCTTGGCCTGCGCCTTCACCCGCTCCAGCGAGATGGCCATATCGCCCAGCGGCACATAGCCCGTCCCCGGATCGGCGTCCTCCTGCCCGGGCAGCTCACCGGGCGTCAGCTCGAACTCCGGAAAGCTCAGCACATCCGTGGGTCTGTCCACCTGCCGCATCACACGGTTCAATTCCTGTATGCCCGCGTCGCCGGTGACATATACATCCACCTCGCAGGGTACGTCCACGCCCTGCTGGTCGAGGGCCGTGCGGATGACCTTCCGCAGGAAGCTCCTGGTGCCGTCGCTGACGCCGGGGACATCCGCCGTCACCGGGATATAGTGTCGTTTCATTTCTTTTTCTCCTCAAATTTCGCGTAGGCTTCGATGATGCGCTGCACCATCACGTGGCGCACCACATCCTCCTTGGTGAGCTTGCAGACCGCTACACCCTCCACATCCCGCAGCACCTTCATGGCCTCCTTCAGGCCGCTGACCTTGTCGGTGGGCAGGTCGATCTGGGTCACGTCGCCGGTGATGACCACCTTGGAACCGAAGCCCATGCGGGTGAGAAACATCTTCATCTGCTCGCGGCTGGTGTTCTGGGCCTCGTCCAGAATGATAAAGCTGTCGTCCAGCGTCCGCCCGCGCATATAGGCCAGGGGCGCTACCTCGATGTTGCCGCGCTCCAGATACTTCTGGTACGTCTCCGCCCCCAGCATATCGAACAGGGCGTCGTACAGCGGGCGCAGATAGGGGTCCACCTTCGATTGCAGGTCGCCGGGCAGGAAGCCCAGCCGTTCGCCGGCCTCCACCGCCGGACGGGTGAGGATGATGCGGTTCACCTGCTTGTCCCGGAAGGCGGCCACCGCCGCCGCCACCGCCAGGTACGTCTTGCCGGTGCCGGCAGGGCCCACGCCGATGGTGACGGTCTGCTTCAGGATGGCGTTGACGTACTCCTTCTGGCCGATGGTCTTGGGCTTGACGGGCCTGCCCTTGCTGGTGATGCAGATCACATCCTGGGTCAGCTCGCTGATGCGCTCGGCCTGACCGGAGCGCACCAGCCCGATGACGTAGCGCACATGCTGGTCGGTGATCGTCTCGCCCTTATTGGACAGGGTCAGCAGCGCCTGCACCGCCTTCACCGCCAGCATCACGTTTTCCGGCTCACCGGACACCACGATCTCGCCGCCCCGGTTCACCGCCTGCACCTGAAATTCCGCCTCCAGGAGCCGGATATTCTCGTCGAAGGAGCCGAAAAGATTGACGGCCTCCTCCATGCGTTCAATACCGATACGTTGTTCCATGTTTTGGGTTTACCTCCCTGTATCGCTTGTTATAGTCAGCGGCGTGTCCACGCCGATCTGTTCCTCGCACTCCGCCCGCAGCGTCACCATAAGGTACGCGCCCTGCCGCCGGGCGGATACGTCCGCTTTCAGAACACGGCCATCGTCTCCGATGGTCTGCGCCAACTGGGCCTCCAGCTGCTTCTGTCCCTCGGCGCGGGCCTCATCCTCCGGACGTTCACCGTCGTACACCGCGCGCTCGGCCACCGTCTCTGTTACCAGCGTTACCGGCAGGCGCAGCCCGAAGGGAAGCTGTATCCCACGGTATCGTATTATTTTATCACAGTTTTCCCGGCCCTGCAATATGCTGTCCCCCGCAGGCAGCGCAATTCGGTGCCGTCCGAGGTCCAGCGCGGTATGGGCGCGGGTCTTCACGGGCTCCGTGCCGTTCTTCAGCACCGTCTCCAGAGGTACGGGCACCGTCCACTCATACCATGTCCGGGCCCAGATCCGCCCGGTGGCCCGCATATACCGGCAGCCCCGGGGCGAGTCAGCCACCCCGGACAGCAGCACCTGCCCCGCCTGCACCGTTTCGCCCACCGCCGCGCAGGTCACCCCGTCCAGCGCCTCGATCTTCGTGATGAGCCCGTCTCTGGCCGCCACGATGTTCTGCACGTCGCTGTCCCGGTAGAGATGCGGCGGGCGGACGCGCTCCACCACCTGCACGTGGGCGGTGCAGCCCCTGACGTTCACCGCCAGATACACCACGTCCGGCAGCAGCGGCAGCACCCGGTTCCGCAGCTCGTCCTGGTCCAGGCCCACACCACGCGTGCCCACGCGCACGCCGCATCGTTCCAGTGCCTGCAATACGCTTTCCGTGGGGACGGTGTCGTTGCCCGTGACCTCGAAGTCCCAGATGAAAGCGCTGCCCACCGCCAGCAGCAGCGGCAGCACCAGCACCGCCGCCAGCAGCACATACCGGTGCCTGCACCGCCGCCACAGCTCCGGCGCGCCGGACTTTCGGCACACGGTCACCTGTGCGCCGATGTCCGCCGTCACCTCGGCCAGGCGCCGCGCGCCGGACAGGGTGGTGGTCACGCGGAAGGATGTCTCCGTCAGCCAAGTCAGGTCCCAGAAAGGAATGCCGTGGGCGGCGCACAGGTTCACCACGCGCTCCGGCGCGGTACAGACCACCTCAGCCACCGCCTGACCGCGGAGATAATTCACTGCTTTACGGTACACGGCGATCCCCCTTACTCCACCAGATCGATACCGGATATTTTTCCGGTGATCCGCAGCTCCTGCTCCGTCATCACCAGCAGCTGCAGGCCCTGACCCCGGACGCGGACCACCACGCCGCCCCCGTTGACGTCCACCGCCTCGGTGGTGTAGGCCAGCACGCCCCGGTGCCGGTCCATATACAGCTCCCGGTTGCCCAGCAGCTCGATCCGGGCCACGCCGGCGGCGATGTTCACCGGCAGCTCCAGGCGCTCCAGCGCCTCCTGGCCCACCTGGGCCAGCTTCTTTTTCAGTCCCGCCACACCGTCACCTCCCTGCGGATGATACAGAACGCTATGCGCGGACGCGCCGGAACTTGCCTGTCCGGGGCGGGGTATTTCCCGGCGGCGGCGCGCATAGGCTGGGGACCGGTGATGGTGATGATAAAGCGCGTGTTGGCACTGCTGGGCAGCGGGGCGCTGGCGATACTGCTGCTGCGTCAGGCGGAGACGGCGGCCCAGGCGGTGCGGGACGGCGTACAGCTGTGTCTGACGTCGGTGATACCGGCGCTGTTCCCGTTTTTTGCCGTCTCGTCCCTGCTGGTGGCGCTGGGGGCGGCGTCGGCGGCAGGCCGGGCGCTGGCACGCCCCTTCAGGCAGCTGTTCCGCTGCGGCGGTGCGGGGTGCGCCGCCCTGCTGCTGGGGCTGGTGGGCGGCTATCCTGTGGGGGCGCGGACGGCGGCGGAGCTGGTGCGCCGGGGGGAGCTGTCCCCCGCCGAGGGGGCGCGGCTGCTGACGTTCTGTAACAACGCCGGCCCGGCCTTTGCCATCGGCGTGGCGGGGGTGTCGGTATTCGGCAGCGCCCGGACGGGGGTTTGGCTGTATCTGCTGCACTGTGCCGCCGCGCTGCTGACGGGTCTGCTCTTCTGCCGCCGCCCGCTGCCCGTCACCGCCATGCCGAAACGGCCTGTGCCGCCGCGGGCCGGACTGACGGGGCAGTTTCTCCGGGCGGTGGAGGGGGCGGTGTCCGCCATGGCCCGGGTGTGCGGGTTCGTGGTGTTCTTTCTGGTGCTGCTGCGTCTGGCGGAGAGGCTCATCGGTCCCCTGCCGCCGCTGGCGGCGGGGGTGCTGGAGCTGACCAACGGCATCCTGCGCCTGACGCCGGACCGCCGGGGCTTCGTCACCGCGGCGGCGCTGCTGGGCTGGGGCGGGCTCAGCGTCCACTGCCAGACAGCGGCGGTGACGGCGGGCAGCGGTATCTCCCTGCGGCTGTATGTGCCGGCCAAGGCGGTGCAGGCGGCGCTGTCAGCGGGACTGGCGGCGCTGCTGGCACCGTATCTGCTGCCGTAGGGCACCCCGAGGGTCCCTCCTGCGTAGAATGACCACGGAGAGAAGTCTCCCATCATTCCCGACAGGAGGTCACATAGGATATGAGCATTACGCTCCGTCATGCCGCCGCCTGCTATCAAGCCCCGGACGGCGAGGTGGAGGCGGTACGGGACGTGTCCTTCACGGTGGAGGAGGGCGCGTTCGTCAGTTTAGTGGGGCCCTCCGGCTGCGGCAAATCCACCCTGCTCAGCGCCATTGCCGGGCTGGAGCCCCTCAGCGGCGGCGTCATCGAGATCGACGGACGGACGGTACAGGGCACGTCGCCAAAAATCGGCTTTATGCCCCAGCGGGACCAGCTTTTCGAGTGGCGGAATATATGGGACAACGTGACGCTGGGGCTGACGGTCCGTGGTGAGAAGGACCCGGCGGCCTATGCACACGTGTCCCGGCTGCTGGAGCGCTATGGGCTGGCGTCCTTTGCCAAAAAGCGGCCCTGCCAGCTCTCCGGCGGTATGCGCCAGCGCTGCGCCCTGATCCGGACCCTGGCCACTGAGCCGGAGATATTGCTGCTGGATGAGCCCTTTTCCGCCCTGGACTACCAGACACGGTTGGCGGTGTCGGCGGATATCTGGCGCATATTGCAGCAGGAGGGCAAAACGGCCCTGCTGGTCACCCATGACATCGCTGAGGCGGTGAGTATGTCCGACCGGGTGGTGGTGCTGTCCCGCCGCCCCGCCGTGGTGAAGGCGGAGATGGACATGGGTGCGCTGTGTGGTCTGCCGCCGCTGGAGCGCCGGGACACGCCGGAATTTCACCGGTACTTCAACGCCATATGGAAGGAGCTGGACGTTCATGCCTGAGAAAGCGCCTTCGCCCCGCCGTGCGGCGTACCTGAGGACCGTGCGCCGCGAAAAGCGCCGGGTGCGTATCTGGCAGATCGCGCTGGTGGCGGGGCTGTTTGCCGTGTGGGAGCTCAGCTGCCGGCTGGGGCTGTCCGACGGCTTTCTGGTCAGCAGTCCCAGCCGCATGGTGCAGACCCTGTGGCGGCTGTGCGCCTCCGGCGAGCTGTGGCACCACGCGGCGGTGTCCATCGGTGAGACGGTGCTGGGCTTTACCGCCGGGACAGTGCTGGGCACGGCCATCGCCGTGGCCATGTGGTGGTCGGACACCGCCGCCTGCATTCTGGACCCGTACCTGGTGGTGCTGAACGCACTGCCGAAAACAGCCCTGGGGCCCATCTTCATCGTGTGGATGGGCGCGGGCATGGGGGCCATCGTCACCATGACGCTGGCCATTTCACTCATCGTCACCATCCTGAGTATGTACACCGGCTTCCGCACCACCGACCCGGAGAAGCTGCGGCTGATGCGGACGCTGGGCGCTGACAAGCGCCAGATCCTGTGGCTGCTGGTGTTCCCGGCCAACTGCCCCACGCTGTTCTCCACGCTGAAGGTGAACGTGGGACTCAGCTGGGTGGGTGTCATCATGGGCGAGTTCCTGGTATCCCGGGCCGGGCTGGGGTATCTCATCGTCTACGGCTCCCAGGTATTCAACATGGACCTGGTCATGGCCAGCGTGCTGGTGCTGGGGCTGGCGGCGGTGGGAATGTACCTGCTGGTGCTGCGGGCGGAAGCATTCTTAAATCATCTATGGGGGGTACGTGCATGAAAAAACAACTTATCTGCATTTGTATGGCCGCGCTGCTGTCGCTCAGCCTGCTGACCGGCTGCGGCGCGGGGACCGATACCGGCGATACCGCCGGCACGGAGGCGAAAAATGTCACGGTCCGGCTCAGCGAGGTGACGCACTCGGTGTTCTACGCACCGCAGTACGTGGCTATGAGCCAGGGTTTCTTCGCCGACGAGGGGCTGGACATTGAACTGAGCAACGGCGGCGGCGCCGACAAGGTGATGACCGCCGTGGTATCCGGCGGCGCGGACATCGGCCTGGCCGGGCCGGAGAGTTGCATCTATATCCACGCGCAGGGCAAGGACGATCTGCCGGTGATCTTCGCCCAGCTGACCAAGCGGGACGGCTCGTTCCTGGTGGGCCGCAGTGATGAGGCCTTCGACTGGAACGACCTGAGAGGCAAGACCATCATCGGCGGGCGCAAGGGCGGCGTGCCGGAGATGACGCTGGAATACGTCCTCAAGCAGCACGGCATCGTACCCCAGGAGGACGCGGTGGTGGACACCTCGGTGCAGTTCAACATGATGGCCGGGGCCTTCACCGGCGGACAGGGGGACTATGTGACGCTGTTTGAGCCCACCGCCACGGAGGTAGAGCGCGCCGGACACGGGTATATCCTCTGCTCCATCGGCGAGGAGTCCGGGGAGATCCCCTACACCGCCTATTTCGCCAGCCAGAGTTATATGACGGCGCATCCGGAGGTCATTCAGGGCTTTGCCAACGCCATCGCGCGGGCGCAACAGTGGATCGTGGACCACACGGACCGGGAGGTGGCGGAGGCCATCATCGACCAGTTCCCGGATACGGACCTGGATACCCTGGAGGCCGTTACCGCCCGGCACCGGCAGATCGATGCCTGGAACGCGGGGCCGATGATGGCGCGGTCGGCGCTGGAACGGCTGGAGACGGTGATGACCGAGGCCGGCGAGCTGGAGAAGGACCAGTGGGTGGACTTCGACAAGCTGGTGGACAACAGCTTTGCCCAGAAGGCCATGGAAGCGCAATAAGCAAAAAAGAAAGCCCGTGCGGGCTTTCTTTTTTGCGTTCATATCAGCTCAGGGCGGAGATGACCTCGGCGTATTTGTCGATGTCGGACGCGCCGTTCCAGGTCATAAAGCCGCCGGTGCACCCGGCGTCGCGGAGGGCCCGGGCCTCGTCGGCCAGCTCCGCTGCGCCGTAGTGGTTATACGGCTCGCGGATGGCGTTGTAGCACTGTATCCATGTGCGTACCGCGCCGGGAGAGGCCGTCTCGCTCTGGCGGGCCATGGCGCTCTCGCCGAAGTTGTGGACGGTGGTGTAGGGGTGCTCCCAGGGCTTATAGTCTCCCTGTGCGCTGTAATGGTCGGGGTAGGGCATACCGGAGATGGCGTCCACCACGGAGCTGATGGCCGGCCAGTACTGACCGCAGGCCGTCACATAGGCGTTGGCACACTCGCCGAACACATCGCCGGAGATGTAGTACCCGGCGTCATGCAGCCGCTGCGCGGCGTAGATCAGAAACCGCTGGACCGCCTGTGCCTTGCTCTCACCATAGGTGTTCTTGTAGTCGATGGTACCGGCCTGCTCGTACTTATACGCGCCGTCGGGGAAGCGGATGTAGTCAAACTGGATCTCGTTGAAGCCCAGCGCGGCGGCCTCCAACGCCAGCTCCACCTTGTACTGCCACACGGTGCGGTTGTAGGCGCTGGGCCAGTACATGGAGCTGATCTTCAGGGGCGTGCCGTTCAGGTCGGAGATGACGTACTCCGGGTGGTCGGCGGCCAGGTGGGCGTCATTGAACACCGTGATACGGCCGATGACGTAGTAGCCGGCGTCGCGGAGCTTCTGTACGTTGGCCTTGAAGCCCTCCATAGTGTCCTGAGCCGCGGCGTAGGCGGACGGGCTGTACTGCTGCATGACCGGGGAGGCGTAGGATACCGCCGTGCCGTCCACGATGTCCACCACAAAGGCATTGATGCCCGTCCCCTGGGCCAGTCGGATATAGCTGTCCGCGTACTGAATGGCGCTGCCATTCAGGTACAGGGCCCGCACTTCGTCGGGCATGACGTTGTCGGTAAAGACCGGCTTCTCCGTGGGGTAGTAGTCCAGGTCGGCCGCGTCGCCGCCGCCCCAGGCGTCGCCCCGCGCGGCGTGGCGCTGGTAGAGCGCGTCGTCATACTGCGCCAGCGCTTCCTCCTCCGTCATGCGGACGTTCTCTCCGTCGATGTACCCCTCGCCCCGGTCACAGCTGACGGCCCAGCGCAGGACCTCGCCGTTCTCGTCCAGGCCGTCAAAGCCGGTGACGGTCAGCGCCATGCCCTTTTCCACCGCGCAGCCGGGGACCGCGCCCGTTTCGTCCGTCAGGCTCATGCCCCGCAGGGCGTAGACGGTATCGGTCAGCACCGCGCCGTTGTAGTCCGCGGTCAGGTTGGCCGCGTCCAGATAGGCGTAGCCCTCGCCGTTGACCACGCGGACGCGGTCCGCGCCGCCCTCGGCGTCCTCAGCAACGTACTGTACCTCCGCACCGCGGACCAGGGAACCCAGCTGAGTCCCGTTTTCGTCATACACAGGGGCGGTGGTCCCGGCGGCGGCCACATAGCCCGCCGCCGTCTCCGGCACCACGGGATTAAACTGCCGCCAGATAATATATCCCAGCGTGCCCAGCGCCAGCAGGCACAGCACGATGAGTACCACCGCCGCGCCGGTACCGTGTTTCTTTTTCGTATTCGTTGACATAAATTGATTTCTCCTTGCGTATTTTTGTCAGCCTGCGGCCATTATACGCCATTCCGCGCCATAAATCCACCCAAATCTTGTGGCGCTGGTGACAAAATTTTCATATTTTTTGTGTTTTTCTCGTTTTTTTGGTAGACAACGACGCAGACCGATGGTATACTACACATGACTATTGTTATGTAAATCGGCGGAGGGGCCTTCCCGCCGCCGGCGCTTCCCATACAACTTAGAGATAAGGCAGGGTGTATCGACATGAAGAGGACGAAACGGGGAATGGCATTGATCCTGGCGGCGGTGATGGCGGTGAGCTGTGCGACCACCATACTGCTGGCTGCCAGCAAACCGTGGACGGAAATCGATCTCGGTTCGCTGAGCCAGTATTACGAGACGGGCACCAACGCGGATCCGGGCCGCATTTCCAACGTGGACGGCGACAGCGGCGGCACGTCCTACGGCCTGTATATGTTCGTGGAGAAGACGGTGACCAGCTTTATGGACTGGCTGAAGAAGTCCGACAGCGCCGTCTACCGCGGGTTCGGCGACAGGCTGTACAACGCCTACGCCTACAACACCAGCGGCCAGTACTACCCCGGCTTCGGCTCCAACTTCAAGAACACATGGCAGGAGATCGGTCGGAACAACCGCACCGAGTTTGCTCAGGCGCAGACGGATTTCTGGAGAGATACCCAGTACACCCAGCTTGTGGCCAATGTGGAAGGGCAGTACAAGGGCTTCGACATTGACAACTACTCCAACGCGCTGAAAAACGTGTTCTGGAGCCGCAGCGTCCATCACGGCGTGGGCGCCACCTATGGTTCCACCAAAAGCACCGACGGCATGAGCGGCGCCACCGGCGTCATCTGCCGCGCCTTCAAGGCGCTGGGCGGTTTCAAGAACCAGAGCGAGGCGGAGCTGATCGCCGCCATCTACGCCGAGTGCAGCAAGCTGGACACCAACGGCAAGTGGAAAGAGGACAACATGGAGACGCTGACCGCCAAGAAGTACGGCATTTATGGGCGCTCCATGGCATATTTTAACATCAACAGCGGCGGCGTGCAGACCTCGGTGTACAGCCGCCTGCACGTGAACGAACCGGCGGACGCGCTGGTGATGCGCTATACCCATTCCGACCCGGACATCCCCGAGGGAAAGTACACCCTGCTCTACAATAACAACGGCGAACAGAACCACGGCCTCGGAAAGAGCGTCTCCACGCTGACGGCGGCGGCTGACGCCATGATGCTGCGGCTGACCTATTACAACAATGGGTACTACATACTGACCAACGACGATGGCCAGCGGCTGTCCGTCTCCGGCGGCAAGCTGGTGCTGGAGGCGGCCTCCACCAGCAATAATCAGTTCTGGATCCTTGGCGGCGGCAGCGGCTACACCCTGCAGAATGTGGGCACCAAGCAGTATGTGACCGTGACGGTGACCAGTGCGGATGTCACAGCGGACGGCCAGAACAGGAATGACCTGATTGCCGCGAAGGTAAAAGAGATTGCGCAGACGCCTGCCGAGGGACAGACAAATGCAGCGGCGGCGGACTTTTCTGCACGGCTGGAAAAGAAGCTGAACGACCTGTTCGAGGAGCAGTTTAAGGGCAAAGGCGACGCGGCCATTATGGCCGAGATCAAGGCGAATATTTCCGCTATGCAGGACGTAACGGAGGAAAACAAGACCGCACTGATCCAGAAACTGGAAAGCCTTGCCCAAAGCGAGGAAACAGAAGAAACAGAGGTCGATCTGGAGGCGCGCATCATGGAGTCCTTTACCGAGGACGAATTGCTGCTGCTGACAGAGGCGATGACCGGCAAATCTATCGAGACTGTTATAGTGGAAGTCGTGGGGGAGATGGTCGACGAGGACCTGAAGAACAACCCCACCACCACCGTCACCACCTACACGGTGGGGATGACGGACGCCAGCGACAAGGCGGCGCGGTGGGCGCTGAACAAGGCCACCGGTAAAGATGCGTGGACGCTGACCGGCCTGTTCTACCCCGGCTGCAAGGATAGCGACGGCATCGGTGGGACGATCTCCCATGTTCTGACCAAGGACAACTCCTCCTTCCCCCTCCGCGGCGTGATCTCCTGCACGCAGGGGATCCGCACCGTAGTGGTGGAAGTGAGCAAAGTGGGTGGCTCCGGCGGCTTTACGGCCACAGGCAACGGCAGCGGGAAGACTTGGTTCGATCTGTGGGAGCTGGACAGTCAGGCGACATTCAGCAGTCTGACACAGGGCAGCTACACGATGACCATCAGCGGCACCGGCAGCGACGGCAAGGAAGAGGAGCTGCTGTCCACCGGATTTACGGTGGGCGCCAAGGACAGCAACACGCCCAGCGGCCTTGACAAGGAAGAGTACACGGTCACCTTCATGAACGGCAATACGCAGGTGGCTACGAAGACCTATTCGCTGGGCGACGTCTACGGCAAGCTGCCCGAGGTCTCCGGTGCGGGCTTTGTCGGCTGGTTCACCAAGGACGGCAGACAGGTCTATGAGAACTCCATGGTGGCAGCGGAGAACCACACGCTTTCCGCCCAGTTCGGAACGCTGTATACCGTCAGCTTTAAGGTGGACGGCGAGGTAATCAGAAGCCGCCAGCTCTCCGCCAACGACCTGATCGTCGCACCCTCCAACCCCGTCAAGGCGGCGGACAAGAACTATGTGTACAGCTTCAGTCACTGGGTGGACGGCAGCGGCAACCGGTTCGTGGAGAACATGACGTATATGCCTGCGGGCAACGTGACCTACACCGCCGTGTTTACCAAGACGGCCAACAGCGGCGGCACCGGCGGCAGCACCGGCGGGAGTACCGGTGGGAGCACCGGCGGCGAGACGCCCAAGCCCTCCGGCAACTATCTGACCGGCGTATCGCCCAGCACGTCTGTCTCCGCAATGAACAGCGCGGGCTACACCATCTATAACGGCAGCACCAAGGTGACATCCGGCCTTGTGGGTACCGGCATGACCGCTGTCAGCAGCTCCGCCACCGTGACCATCGTGGTCACCGGCGACGTCAGCGGCGACGGCAAGATCACCATCACCGACGTGGTCAAGCTGCAGAAGTCCGTGGTGGGCTCCGGCAACCTGTCCGGCGCCTATGCCAAGGCAGCGGACATCAACGGCGACGGCAAGATCACCATCACCGACGTGGTGCAGGCCGCCCAGGTCACCGTGGGCCAGCGCACCATCGGCTGAGGAGGAAACATCCTATGAAAAACAAACTGTTCCACGCCGCGGCCTCCGCGCTGCTGACGCTGCTGCTGGTGGTCACGCTGCTGCCCGTGCAGGCCCACGCCGCCGGGGCGACGCTGACCGGCACCGCCGCCCCGCAGGCAGGCGACACCGTCACACTGACGCTGTCCGTGCCCAACAAGGTCTACGGTCTGACCGCCGACCTGAGCTACAGCGGCAATTTGTCCTTTACCAACTACAACTGCTCTGTCAGCGGATGGAGCATCGTGGTCAACAACAACAAGTTCAGCGTTTACGGCACGTCCAGCTCCAGCGGCGGACTGGTCACCATCAAGATGAAGGTATCCGGCAGCGCCAAGGAGGGCGACGCCCTGACCGCCACGTTCTCCAACATCGTGGTGTCCGACGGCAACATCGACACCAGTCTGGACAGCGCCAGCTGGTCCGGCAAGGTGGGCGCGGCACCCAGCGGCAACTGCAGTCTCAGCTCGCTGAGCTGCTCCAATGCCACGCTGAGCCCGTCCTTCTCCAGCAGCACCACGTACTACACCTGCACGGTGCCTTTCGCGGTGGAAAAACTGGACCTGAACTACAAAAAGGCCGACAACAGCGCCACGGTGTCTGTCAGCGGCAATGAGCTGGCGGTGGGCGTCAACACCGTGACCATCAAGGTCACGGCGGCCAACGGCGCCACCAAGAGCTATACCATCGATGCCACGCGCCAGCAGGACCCCAACTACAAGCCCTCCACCGACGCGTCCATCGCCGCCCTGACGCTGGAGGGGGCCACGCTGTCCCCGGCGTTCACGCCCACGGTGACGGATTACATTGCCTACGTCCCCTATGAGACGAAGCAGGTGACCATCGCCGCCACGGCAAAGGACGAAAAGGCCCAGGGCATCACCGGCACCGGCGAGGTGCGGCTGTCCGCCACGGAGGCGGAGACGGTGCTCACGGTTACCGGAACCGCCGAGGACGGCAAGACCAAGCAGAACTATACCATCCATGTGCTGCGGATGCCGGCCTATACCGGTATTGTCCCCACGGTGGAGGTCATCGACCCGGCCACCATCCCCGAGGTGCCGCCGCTGGAGATCCCCGGGACCATTGCGATGCCGCTGATCGGCGAGGTCAAGACCGTGTATGTGGCCATCGCGGCGGCGGTGCTGCTGGTGGTGGTGCTGTTCCTGCTGGGCTTCCTGATCGGCCGCGGCCACACGGGCGGCGGCGATGACGAGGAATACGACGACGAACCGCCGCGGACCCCGGCGAAGCCCCTGCTCCCCGAGGAACGGCACACGGCACGGGTGCCCCGTCTGGTGCCCCGCGAGGAGAGCAGCGACAGCGAGCCTGCCGCCATCCCCGACAAGACCCCGGCGGCGCCTATGACGCCCGCCGCGCCGGCGGAGACGCCGGCGCCCGCAGAGCGCTCTGCCCAGGACGAGCCCACCCAGGCCGACGAGGACGAGGTGCGGACCATGTCGCTGGACGATCTGCTGGACGATATCCACAATATGTAATAAAAATGACCTAAGCCAAGGCTTAGGTCATTTTTACGTAGCAAAAGCATCCGGGATAGCGCCCGGATGCTTTTTGCTCAATAATCCACCTTCATCAGGCACAGGCCCTCCGGCGGCGCGGTGGGGCCCGCCTGCTTGCGGTCCCTGGCGGCCAGGATGTCACGCACCTGCTCCGGCGTCCAGTAGCCGCGGCCCACCTCCAACAGGGTTCCCACCATGATGCGGACCATGTTCTGCAAAAAGCCGGTACCGTGGAAGGTGAAGACCACCCGGTCCTTCCGGCGCTCAATGGCGATGTGGTCCACCAGGCGGACGGTGGACTTCTTCATGCGCGGATTGCCGCAGAAGCTGGCGAAGTCGTTTTCACCCAGCAGATACGCTGCCGCCTGACGCATTTTCTCCACATCCGGGTCGTAGTCCAGCAGGGTGACGTACTTCCGGTCAAACACCGGCTTCACCGGACCGGTGTGGCAGGTGTAGCGGTAGGTCTTGCCCAGGGCGTTATAGCGGGCGTGGAAACGGGGCGCGGCCTCCTTGACCTCCCGGACAGCGATGGCGTCGGGGAGGTAGCGGTTCAGATAGTCGCGGAGGGCGTCGGGCGTCTCCGTCACGTCCAGCACCACGCTGGCGGTCATGGCCCGGGCGTGGACACCGGCGTCGGTGCGGCCCGCGCCGATGACGTTCACCGGATGGCCCTGCAATGCGCCCAGCACGGCCTCCAGCTTCCCCTGGATGGTATCCTTGTCCGGCTGGCGCTCCCAGCCGAAGAAGCGGGAGCCGTCGTAGGCGATGGTGAGCCGGTAGTTCTGTTCCATAAAAAGATCACGCCCTTTCTGCCTTATTGTAACAGAAAGGACGTGATTTGTGAAGTATTTTACAGCCAGCCCATCATCTGGGCGAAGCTGTACAGCAGCTTCAGGCCGTAGAAGATGATGACGGCGCCGCAGACCTTGTTGATGATGTTCAGCACCTTCTCGTTGAACTTACTGCCCAGCAGAGAGACAACGGTGGACAGCGTCAGGAACCAGATCACCGAGGCGGAGCCGAAGCCGCAGATGAAGAACAGATCGCCGCCGTTGGTCAGGGTGGCCCGGAAGGCGCCCAGCATCATGGTGCCGTCAATGATGGCCTGGGGGTTCAGCCAGGTGACCACGAAAGCGGAACCTGCCAGCTTCCAGATGGGGACGTTCACGTCCCGGCCGCCCTCCAGACTGGCCTTGGACCGCAGCAGGCCGATGCCGATATAGATGACGATCAGACTGCCCAGCCCCAGGATGACCTTTTGCAGCCAGGGCAGCGCCTGCATCAGTGCGCCGGCGCCCAGGAAGCAGGCCACACCCAAAGAGATGTCCCAGAAAATGACGATGAGCGCGGTGATGTAGACGCGGCTGCGCTTCTGCGTCAGGGCACTGTTGATGACGAACAGGTTTTGCAGGCCGATGGGTGCCACGTAGGCCAGACCCATGGTCAGCCCCTGAAGATAGATATTCATGGCTGTGATTTTCTCCTCATGCTATTTACTCCGGTTTTCTTACCTGCTATAATGATACCATAGCTTTGGAGAAATGCAAGAGCGCAGATTTTTATGGGCAAGTAAGGAGGGGCTTACCATGTCACAGGCCATGCCGCAAAGCCACTACGACTGTCCCTGTATGGAGAAATGTCCGCTGCACCACGCCATGCAGCTGATCGGCGGCAAGTGGAAGGTGCAGATCCTGTGCGCCGTGGCCAACGCCGGGGCCATCCGCTACAACGCCCTGCGGAGCAAGCTGGACGGCATCTCCAACACGGTGCTGGCCTCGGCCCTGCGGGAGCTGGAGCACGACGGGCTGGTGACACGGCGGGAGTATCTGGAGGTGCCGGTGCGGGTGGAATACGGCCCCACGGACAGCTGCCGGGCACTGCTGCCCATTTTGGAGCAGCTCAGCGACTGGGCAGAGGCCAGGATGTGAGCTTTCGATTGGACAAATACCGGAATTTGTCTGCAAGATACATCATTTTTCACAAATTGCAGTGGGAATTATAGAGCAAATCGCGGGATTTTCGTATCAATGCCCATTGCAATCCTGCCGTAATCCAGTATAATAGGAAATGGTGAGGGTTAGTTTCTGCGCGCTGCACCCTCTGGCGCGAGAGTAAAAATGTGCGTAAGGAGTGCTGGTTCATGTATACACGGGAGATCACGGTGAAAAATGAGGTCGGTTTGCACGCCAGACCCGCGACCTATTTCATTCAGAAAGCCAACGAGTTCAAAAGCGGCATCTGGGTAGAAAAAGAAGAACGCCGCGTCAACGCAAAGAGCCTGCTGGGCGTGCTGAGCCTGGGCATTATGAAGGACACCACAGTGACACTGATCGCAGACGGCAGCGATGAGAAGGAAGCTGTGGATGCGCTGGCTGAGCTGATCGAGAACCTGGACGAGTAAACACAATGAAAGAGAGACGGCTTCGCCGTCTCTCTTTTCTTTTGCGTACGACGTCCCCCCCGGCTCTGCCGGGGGCACTTTTTTATCCGTGGAACTTCTCATATACCGCCCGGGCGGCCGCCTCCGGCACCACGGCGGAGAGCTGCTCGAGCGTGGCGTTTTTTACCGCGGTGACGGTACCGAAGTGCTGCAGGAGCCGCTTCTTCCGCGCCTCGCCCACACCGGGGATACCGTCCAGCTGCGAGCGCTTGGCGGAACGGGTGTGCTTCTGGTGGTGGTAGGCGATGGCGAAGCGGTGGACCTCCTCCTGCACCGTGCCGATAAGGGCGAACAGGGCGGGTGTCTGCTGTATGCCCAGCTCATGGCCCCGGGCGGTGATAAGCGCACGGGTGCGGTGTCGGTCGTCCTTGACCATGCCCAGCACGGGCACATCCAGCCCGGTCTCTGCCAGCACCTGCTCGGCCACACGGGCGTGCTCCTGACCGCCGTCGATCAGCAGCAGGTCCGGCAGAGGGGCAAACTTTTCATCGCCGTCCAGATAGCGCCGGAACCGGCGGGTGAGCACCTCACGCATGGCGCCGTAGTCGTCGGCGCTGGGGCAGGACTCGATGCGGAAGCGGCGGTAGGCGGACTTCAGCGGCTTGCCGTCCTGAAAGACCACCATGCCGCCCACCTGGTCCGCGCCGCCGGTGTGGGAGATATCATAGCTCTCCATGCGCCGGGGCAGGACCGGCAGCTGAGCCGTTTCCTGCAAAAGGCGCAGGGTGCCGTTAATGCGCTGTACGGCGTCGGTAACGCGCTCCACCTCCTCCCGGGCGTTGCGGTGGGCGATGTCCAGCAGCGCGCGGCGCTGACCTCGCTGGGGTACCCGGAGGGCCACGGCGTGGCCGCTGCGCTCCGTCAGTAGGGCGGAGAGCGCGTCAGCGTCCTCGATGGCGGCGGGAAGCAATATCTCACGGGGCAGGGATTGGCGGGCCAGATAGTACTGGGGCACCACAGCGGAAAGCAGGGCGCTCTCGCTGTCGGCAGCGTCGGAGAAAACCTCGGTCTGCCGGGCCAGGAGATCGCCGTCTTCAATGTGGAGAATGGCGCAGCCGGACCGGGCGGGGCTGGTATACGCGCCCCAGACATCGGTGTCGGCGCAGATACCGGCAATGACCTGCTGGTCCTTGGTCAGCACGGACAGGGCCCGTACACGGTCGCGGAGGGCGGCAGCCGTCTCGAAGTCCAGGGCCTCCGCTGCGGCGTTCATCTGTTCCGTCAGCTGGGTCGTGACGGCGCGCAGCTTGCCCTCCAGCAGGGCGGTGGCCTGGGCCATGCGGCGGCGGTATTCCGCCGCGTCCGGGCCGTCCGGGCGGCAGAAGCCGTCACACCGGCCCATGTGGAAGTTCAGGCAGGGGCGCTCTTTGCCGATGTCGCGGGGGAACCTTCGGGAACAGGTGGGCAGGCGCAGGGCGGCGCACACCGCGTCCAGCGCCAGGCGCGTTTCGTGCCGGCCGCCGAAGGGACCGTAGCATTTCGCGCCGTCGTCGGCGGTGCGGTTCACCAGGGTAAAGCGGGGATAGTCGCCGCTGTCCAGCCGCACGAAGGGATAGCCCTTGTCGTCCTTCAGCAGAATGTTGTAGCGGGGCTGATGGCGCTTGATGAGGGAATTCTCCAGCACCAGGGCCTCGAACTCCGACCGGACGATAATGGTGTCGAACCGGTCCACATGGGCCACCATCATCTTTGTTTTCTCGTTGTGGCTGGCGGTGTCCTGAAAATACTGGCTGACGCGGTTTTTCAGTTTTTTGGCCTTGCCCACATAGATGACCTGGCCGGTCTTGTCCATCATCAGATAGACGCCGGGCAGCAGGGGCAGGTCGTTGGCCTTGGCACGGAGCTCATCACGGGTCATGGCGTCATCTCCTTTCATGGAAAACTACAAATACGGGGATAGTATACCACCGCCGCGTCCCCTAGGCAAGGGGTGGAAGTACCGGAAAGTACAGAGAAAAGCCTGCGGCGGCGAAAAAGCAGTAGCGCGGCGCGGCAGGATGTGATACAATGGGTGCGAAAAATATGACGCGGGAGGCGCGGGATATGGAATTGCAGTGGTTTGACATCCGGGAGCTGACGGAGGACGCGGCCCAGACCGTGATAGGCATGATGGATGAGACGCGGCGGCGGCGTGTGGCCGACATCGCCGGCGAGGACGACCGGAAGCGCACCATCGCCGGAGAGCTGCTGGCGCGGCGGATGCTCGCGCAGACGATGGGCTGCGCGGAGAAGGACGTGCCGCTTCAGTGGGACGAGCTGGGCAAGCCCAGCGTGGAAAAGGATGGCGTGTATGTGTCCGTGAGCCACTCCGGCCCGTGGGCGGTATGCGTAACGGCGGACGCGCCGGTAGGCGTGGACGTGGAGGTGGTACGCTCGGCCCAGGAGAAGTTCATGCGCCGGGTATGCAGCGAGCAGGAGATGGCGTACATACGGTCCGGGGACGACGGCGACTGCCAGCGGTTCTGGGAGATATGGACGGCCAAGGAGGCGCTGTTCAAGCTGACGGGCAAGGGTCCGCTGCTGGCGCTGAGCCGCTTCAGCCTGCCGACAGGCGTAACGCTGGACTATACGGCACAAAAGGGCTGCGCCCTCACCATCGCGGCGCAGATTTTGTGAAAAATTTTGCAAAGTTGGCAAAAAAGGCTTTTCTTTCCCGTTTTCTTTTGGTACAATAGGGGCAGAAACATACGTCGGAGCGCAGGGCGCCCGGCGGTTTGAGGACGGACAGAGGAGGTTCGCTTTTTATGATCCGAGTCGGCATTATCGGCTGCGGCAAGATCGCACAGGTGCGCCATCTGCCTGAGTATGCAGCCAACCCCAATGCGGAGATCGTCGCATTCTACGACAAGAACATGGAGCGCGCGCAGGAGATGGCGGCGCAGTACGGCGGCAAGGTATACAACAGCTTCTATGAGCTGGTGGATGATCCCAACGTGGACGCCGTGTCCATATGCGTGGAAAACCGCAGCCATGCGGAGATCTGCACGGCTGCGCTGTACGCCGGCAAGCACGTGCTGGTGGAGAAGCCCATGGCGGTAACGCTGGCGGAGTGCGAGTCCATGGTGGCCGCCGCTGAGCGCAATGGCAGACACCTGATGGTGGGCCACAACATGCGTTTTGACCCGGTGCACCGCAAGGCCAAGCAAATGCTGGACAGCGGCATCATCGGCGATGTGATCACCTTCCGCACCATTCTGGGCAACTCCGGCCCCGAGGGCTGGTCCTTGGAGGGCACGTGGTTCTTTGACAAGAACAAGGCGGCCATGGGCGCCCTGTCCGACATGGGCATCCACAAGGTGGACCTGATCCAGTACCTGCTGGGGCAGAAGGTCATCGAGACCACCGCCAAGGTAGTCACCCTGAATAAGCGTGACGACAACGGCAAGCTCATCAGCGTGGATGACAACGCCCTGTGCATCCTGAAAATGTCCGGCGGCGCACTGGGCACCATGGCGGCCAGCTGGACGGTGTACGGCCACGAGTGCCAGTCCACGGTGCTGTACGGCACCAAGGGCCTGATGATGATCTACAGCGAGCCGTCGGCCCCCATCATCATCAATGACCTGGAGGGCAACCGCACCAGCTTCGCCTTCGAGACAACGTCCCACAACTCCGGCGTCATCGACGAGTTTGTGGACGCGCTGGTCCACGACCGGGAGCCGGAGGTGTCCGGCAAGGAGGCTCTGACCACCATGCGGACCATCTTCGGCAGCATCCGGTCCTCCGACATCGCGCGGCCGGTGGCGGTGAACACCGATTTTGTGACCCATATCTGAGACAGAGACGCACTTGGGGCGGGCGATACGCCCGCCCCGTTTATTTCCCCGGAACGCGGGGACAGGAAGCGCAAGGAGGCAGCATATGTATCGTATTGGCATTGATCTGGGCGGCACCAACATCGCCGCCGGCGTGGTGGACGAGGGCCAGCACATCGTGGCGGAGGTCAGCCTGCCCACCGGTGCGGAACGCCCGGCGGAGGCCGTTGTCGCGGACATCTGCCGCGCGGCGGAGAAGGCCATGGAGAAGGCCGGCATCACGGCGGCGCACTGCGCGTCCGTCGGTATCGGCTCGCCGGGGACCTGCGACAGCGCCAACGGCGTGGTGGTGCGGGCCTATAACCTGGGCTGGTTCAATGTGCCGGTATGCAGCATGGTGACGGCGCGGCTGGGGCTCCCCTGTCATCTGAGCAACGACGCCAACTGCGCCGCGCTGGCGGAGACGGTGGCCGGCGGGGCCGTGGGCTGCCGGAACATGATACTCATCACCCTGGGCACCGGCGTAGGCGGCGGCATCGTGGCCGACGGCCGGCTGCTGGAGGGCGTTGGCGGCACCGGCGCGGAGGTGGGCCACACCGTGCTGGTGCTGGACGGCGAGGACTGCACCTGCGGACGGAAGGGCTGCTGGGAGGCGTATGCCTCCGCCACAGCGCTGATACGTCAGGGAAAGCGGGCGGCCGCGGCGCAGCCGGAGTCCCTGCTGGCCGGATACGGTGAGGGGCTGACCGGGAAGGACGTATTTGACGCGGCGGCCGCCGGAGACGCGGCGGCGCAGGCTGTGGTGGACCGCTACTGCGTGTACGTGGCGGCGGGCATCACGGACCTGGTGAACATTCTGGGGCCGGAAAAGGTGCTCATCGGCGGCGGCATCAGCCGCCAGGGCGAGAGACTGCTGGCCCCCATACGGGCGTATGTGGCGGCCAACTGCTTCGGCGGGCACGACCGGACACCGCCGGTCATTGAATGTGCCCGGCTGGGCAATGAGGCGGGCATCATCGGCGCAGCGGCACTGTGAGTAAAAACGCACCTTGGGTCAGACCCGGGGTGCGTTTTTTATGCCGTTTATGGGGAATAATATTGCATATTCCGGCGATATATGGTACAATATGTCGTACCACAACAAATTTGGAGGGGCAACATATGGAAATGCGCCGATACGTAAGACACTCCCCTGCCTGGTGGATCGTGGGCGGCATACTGGCCCTGCTGACGGCAGGGTGTATCGTGCTGGGGCTGCTGGCGCAGCGGGACAGCGCAGCAGCGGAGGCCGTGCCCATCGGGGACGAGATCTATCTGGGCGACTACAACTACATCGACGTGCAGTACATGACCACCTGGGCCTATCGGGTGACGCTGGGCGACGGGCGCAAGCTGGTCTTCTATCTGGCGGAGGACACGGAGGGATACGGCTATCTGGTGCAGCTGAACGACGCCGAATACGCACGGTATGCGGACATTGTGGACTATACCTATGCTGACGACAGCGGTGACGGCGCAGTGCCGGACGATACGGCCGCGCCCTCGGAGCTGGCCGTCTATATCCCGCTGACGGAGACCACCGCGCCGGCACCGGTACGTCTGGCGGGCGTGATCTGTGAGACGCCGGAGGCATATATCGACGATATTGCCGCCGCCGTCGGCATGACCGCCGAGGACTTTGTGTACACCTACGGCGACTATTACATCGACAGCGAGCTGACACCGGACACGGGGAGCAGCTTTTGGTCCCTCATAGCCAGCTTCCTCGGGCTGGCCGCCTTTGTGCTGCTGGCGAGCGCCGCCTTGTACACCGCGCAGCTGAATATCACGCTGAAGCAGCTGAAAAAGGGAAAGCTGCTGGAACGGGCGGAGAGCGAATTCCACTATCTGGAGGGTGACCGGCGCTCTGACGCGCTGGTGAGCACGGCGTTTCTGTACGGGCGGCGGCAGAACATCGTTCTGCCCCTGGCGGATGTGCTGTGGGTCTATCGTCACGACCTAAAACTGCTGTGGGCAAAGCGCACCGTGGTGGAGCTGCTGACCTATGACGGGCGCAGCATCACGCTGCGGCTCGAAAGGGGCGGCAGCCGCCGGATGGCGGACGCTATCGTACAGGCGGTGTCCGCCCGGAACCCGGAGGCGCTGGTAGGCCTGAACCGGGAAAATCAGCGGCTGTACAGCCAGCAGGTGCCCCACGCCAAGCGGAAACGGGTGTGGGCCACAGCCGCCGGCATCGGCGGCGGCGTGCTGGGCTATGCCATCGCCCGGATACTGATACGCCTGCTGCTGTCGTAAACAGCACAGCCCCGCCCTTTGGGCGCGGCTTTATGCGGAAAAAGCACCCCCTGTCGGGGGTGCTTTTCTATTCAGTCGATGGTGCGGACGAAGTTCATGCCGCTTTTCTGCATATGTACATCCAGGCGGACCCGGTCGCCGCGTATGTAGCTGCGGGTATACTCGTAGATACGGCCATCCTCCGTGCGGGTGAGCCGCTGGTGGAAAAAGGCACAGCTGCCGGAGGGCACACCCAGCAGGGCGGCACAGCTGTCCTCCAGAATGACGGCCTCATAGCTCTCGTCCGCAGCGAAGGGGACGATGCCCACATGGTAGAGCAGGCTGTAAAAGCTGTGGGTCTGGAGCATATCGCGGGTCAGGTTGGGGTAGATGTACTGGGGGTAGTAACTGGTCTCCAGGATCAGTGGCTCGCCGTCAACGTTGCGGACACGGGTGAAGCAGTAGACCGGCGTTCCCTCCCGCAGCTCCATCTTCTCGCAGACGGTGGGCTTGGGGACCTCCACAGCGAAGTCCACCAGCGTAGATGAGGGGACCTTGCCCATAGAGGAGACCTCGGTGGTGAAGGAATAGCGGACACCCCGGCGGTTGGTGGCGGGGTCGGCCACGAAGGTGCCGCGGCCGCGCTTGCGGACCACCAGACCCTCGTCCTCCAGCTCTCCGATGGCCTGACGGACGGTGTTGCGGCTGATGCTCAGGCAGCGGCAGAGCTCTGCCTCGCTGGGGAGCAGCGCGCCCACCGGCAGGGCGCCGGTGGAGATACTGCGCTTGATGATGCCCACCAGTTGGGCGTAGAGGGGGATATCGCTGTCCAGCGACAGCGTAGTATGCAGAATGGAGTTCTGTTCCATGACGGGGTTCCTTTCCCTTGCGTTACCCTTAGGTAAGTTGTACCTATTGTACCATACAATCCAGTGGAATGGTAGGGGGTAAATGAAAAAATTTTGTCACGCTGTCGATTTTCTTTCAAAAACCGCCGGAAGCGCTTTCCCCCTCTGTACAGGCGGCGCGCAGCGTCTCTGTATGCAGACAGCGCCGCGTGACGCGGCGCTGTCTGCGGAACAAAAAGAAGGAAAACCTTTCGGTAGTAAGCGATTTACTTGTGGTCCACGCTGTACATATGCTCGATGAGGCAGAGGACCTTGTCGGAGTAGCCCATCTCGTTGTCGTACCAGCTGACGACCTTGACAAAGGTATCGGTCAGTGCGATGCCGGCCTTGGCGTCGAAGATGGAGGTGTGGGTGTCGCCCAGGAAGTCGGAGGAAACAACGTCCTCATCGGTGTAGGCCAGAATGCCCTTCAGCTCGTTCTCGCTGGCCTTCTTCATGGCGGCGCAGATATCCTCATACTTGGCGGGCTTGGCCAGGTTGACGGTCAGGTCCACCACGGAGACATCCAGGGTGGGGACGCGCATGGACATACCGGTCAGCTTGCCGTTCAGGCTGGGGATGACCTTGCCTACGGCCTTGGCAGCGCCGGTGGAGCTGGGGATAATGTTGCCGGAGGCAGCACGGCCGCCGCGCCAATCCTTTAGGGAGACGCCGTCAACGGTCTTCTGGGTAGCGGTGGTGGAGTGCACGGTGGTCATCAGGCCGTCGGTGATACCGAAATTATCGTGCAGGACCTTGGCGATGGGGGCCAGGCAGTTGGTGGTGCAGCTGGCGTTGGAGACAAACTGCATATCGCTGGTGTATTTGTCCAGGTTGACGCCGCAGACGAACATAGGGGTGTCGTCCTTGGAGGGGGCGGACATGACCACGTGCTTGGCACCCGCGGCGATGTGGCCGGCGGCCTTCTCCTTGGTCAGGAACAGGCCGGTGGACTCGATAACGTACTCGGCGCCGACCTTGGCCCAGGGCAGGTTGGCGGGGTCACGCTCAGCAAACACGGGGATGGCCTTGCCGTTGACAACGATGTTGTTGCCCTCGGAGGAAACTTCACCCTTGAACTTGCCATGCATGGTGTCAAACTTCAGCATATAGGCCAGGTAATCGGCGGGGCACAGGTCGTTAACGCCCACGATCTCGATGTTGGGGTGATCCATGCAGCAGCGCATGACCATACGGCCGATACGGCCAAAACCATTGATACCGACTTTAATGCTCATAAAACATCTTCCTCTCTGATGGAATATCCTAAATGTATGGTATGTTTAGAATTATATGCAGTTGTTCCGCAAAATGCAAGCCTTTTTTGAAACTTTTTTTCGTTTCGCGGAAATTTGATAAAAATCTTGTATTCTTGCACCGCATTTGATATGATGTGAACAAGCTGACAGAAGTTGGCACGGTTGATGGCGCCGGGAAACTGGTATGCTGACAACAGAAGGAGGCTGGTCTCATGGAACAGGCACAGCAGGAAAAGGTATACATGGAGCGGCTGCCGCTGGTGGCGATGCAGATACGGTCCGCACTGGGCAATATCTACTACGGGATGCAGAAGCTGGCCCCCGCCGATGAACGGGACGAGGATCCGATACTGGACGCGAACGCCGCCATGCTCTACCATGGCTATTTCCGGCTGCTGCGGCTGGCAAAGAACCTGGAGTCCGCCTCTATGCTGAACCGCAAGGAGCTGCTGCCCACCGAAAACACGGACCTGAAGGTGTGGCTGGACGAGATCATCCGGGAGGCGGAGGTCCCCTTTGAGTTGAAGGGTGTACAGCTGGAGATGGTGTGCGAGGAACGCTACGCCATCACCGCTGTCAATGAGCCGTGGCTGAGCCAGGCCCTGTGGCAGCTGCTGTCCAATGCGCTGAAGGCCTGCTCCGCCGGTGGAAAGGTGACGGTGACGCTGGCCGTGCAGAAGCCCCATGTGCTCATCAAGGTGAAGGATACCGGCTGCGGCATTCCTGCCGACCGGCAGGAAATGCTGTTTCGCTGGCATATGCGGCCCATGACCCTGGACTATGTCGCCGGCGGTGTGGGGCTGGGACTGCCCCTGGCGCATCAGATCGCGCGGCTGCACGGCGGCCAGCTGCTGCTGAACAGCCGGGAGGGACAGGGCACCACTGCCACCATCGCGCTGCCGATGGTACGGGCTTTGGGGACGCTGGGCGAGAACATCGAGGACTACACCGGCGGCTTCCAGCGGGTACTGCTGGAACTGGCGGACGCGCTGCCCGACGAGGCATTCCTGGCAAAGCATCTGGACGAATAAGAACACGCTGTCGGGCGGAGGGCCGCCGCGGCACGGCAGGGACGCGCCCCTGCCTGCTATGGCGCTCTTCGCCCGATAGCTTTCCACATTTTCCCGAAAGTATGCGCCGCCGCTGAATGGCGACGCATACGCCCCCATGCGGGCGCGGGAGACATATAGACTATGGAGAGCGATCGTATGCGCAAGAAAAAGGTGCTGGTGGCCATGTCCGGCGGCGTGGACAGCTCCGCTGCGGCGGCACTGCTGGTGCAGCAGGGCTACGACTGTGACGGCGCCATGCTGAAGCTGGCCCCTAACGAGGACAGCCGCTGCTGCTCCGCCGACGACGCTGAGGACGCGCGGCAGGCGGCCACACGGCTGGGGATGCGGTTCTATGTATTCAACGAGACAGACCGCTTCCGCCGGTGCGTAATGGACAGGTTTACCGCGGAATACGCCGCCGGGCGGACGCCCAATCCGTGCATCGACTGCAACCGGGAGCTGAAATTCGGCGCCCTGCTGGACCGGGCACTGACGCTTGGCTACGACTATATCGCCACGGGACACTACGCCCGGGTGGCCTATGACGCGGAAAGCGGCAAATACCGCCTGCTGCGGGGTGCGGAACGGCGGAAGGACCAGAGCTATGTGCTGTATCAGCTGACGCAGCACCAACTGGCCCATCTGCTGCTGCCGGTGGGAGGCTATGACAAGCCGGCTATCCGTGACAAGGCGCGGGAGGCAGGGCTGGACAACGCCGACAAGGGCGACAGCCAGGACATCTGCTTCGTGCCGGACGGAGACTATGTGACCTTTCTGCAGCGGCAGGGGCTGACACTGACGCCAGGAGACTTCCTGGACGAAGCGGGCCGCGTGCTGGGACGGCACCGGGGCCTGCCCTGCTATACCATCGGCCAGGGAAAGGGCCTTGGCGTGGCGGTGGGGCGGCACGTATATGTGCTGGAGAAGGACCGGGACCGCAACGCTATCGTGCTGGGAGACGACGCGGCGCTGTATGCCTCCTCCCTGCTGGCGTCCCATGTAAACTGGATCAGCGGCCAGATACCGGCGGCGCCGGTGCGGTGCGCCGCCAAGACGCGATACAGCCAGGTGGAGACCCCCTGCACCGCTTATCCCCTGCCGGACGGCGGACTGCGGGTGGTGTTCGATCAGCCCCAGCGGGCCATCACTGCCGGGCAGGCGGTGGTGCTGTATGACGGCGATGAGGTGCTGGGTGGCGGCACCATTGAAAAAAGCGAATAAAAACCTCCCCGGCGCATAGTGCCGGGGAGGTTTTTATTCGCTTAGATTTATCAGAAATGCGTCTCCACGAACTTGTTGAACTTGGCCACATCCATCTCGTCCTTATAGGTGTTCTTGAAGCGCTTGACCGTTTCACTGTTGTACTGAACGATGGCGCGGTACTTCAGCAGGCCCACCACCAGGCCCACACCGCCGCAGATATAGCCCCAAGGGGAGGCCTTGGCACAGGTAAACGCCAGCACCGCCAGCATGATCAGTGAGATCACCACACCGGCGATCTGCTTCTTGGGATGGATGCGGTCCACGTCCTCCTGCTTGACGATGCCCTCCTGGACCATGGCCTGGGCAAACTGCTTCTGCACGCCGAACAGGCTGGCCGCCTGCAGCATCATGGGCGCCACCACAAAAAAGGCAAAAAACGTGTCCACGACGCCGATGATCAAAATCCCTAAATCTCCCATTGTCTTACACTTCCTCCTGTTGATGTTTGAATAGGAGCCGCATATCGCTCCGTGATGTGGCGTACAGCATATGACTGTAGCACAGCGAGAATTCCACGATATCGCCCACTTGCAGACGGCGGGGGCAGTCCTCCACGTCCACGATGCAGTGGTCGGAGGATCCGCCGATCACCGTCAGCCCCGGCTCACGGGGGAGCAGGCTCTCCATGTCGCCCACGTCGGCCCGGCCCAGGGCCAGGAGGGCGCGGCGGCGGACACCACGGTCCACATAGGTAGGCTTGCGGCCGAAGGCATCGATGGCCAGCTCGCCGATGGGATAGGTGGGCTTGTCCTTGACCTCCACCACCTCGGCCCGGAGGGTAAAGGTGTCCATGCGGAGGTAATCCATGTCGCGGATGCCCCAGTCCACCTGCAGGTCCTTGCCCAGCAGGATGCCCTCGCCGATTCGGAGGTGGTTGATACCGGCGGGCATGGTGCCCCAATGGACCAGCGTAAAGGAGCTGGTAGCGCCGCCGGAGACGACCTCCAGCGATCGGCCGATACGCGCCTCCACCCGGTGAGCCAAAGCGACCAGCTCGTTCATCTTGTCCGGGGTGGGCTTAGTGGAGCCATAGCAGGACAGGTTAACACCGATACCGGCCAAGTGTACATGGGGCAGGTCCTGCTCCACCCGCTGGCAGACGTCCACCAGCTCGTCCTTGTCCCAGAAGCCCTCACGCAGGTCGCCCAGGTCGGCCATCACGATGACGCGGTGGGTCCTGTTCTGGCGGAGACACTCCTCCTCCAGCGCCAGCAGGGTGGCCCACTCGCTTTGCAGGGACGTGTCGCACAAAGCGACCACGTCCGGCAGCTCCGTCAGGCCGGGGATTCGGATCAGGAGCCAGGGGCCGGGCACACCGGCGGCACGGCATTTGGCCACCTGCTCCAGGCGGCTGGTGCCCAACTCTGCGGCACCGGCAGCATGCAGCGTCCGGGCGATCTCCGGCAGGCCATCCGCACCCTTGATAACGCCGCAGACACAGATACCTGCGGCATTGCAGCGGGAGATCACCGCCCGGGCATTGCTTTGCAGCAGAGAAAGATCGATCTCTAATTGGGGATATTGCCGCACAGCGACACCTCCTATGTACTCAATAGGGACATTGTATCACATTCGTTGCGGTTTGTCACATCTTTTCGCAAAATTCCCGCGGCGGACAGCTTTTGCTGTCCCGCCGCCGATGCGAGGTGCCCTCCCCTGCCCTGCACGCAAAAAAAGAGACCGCCGAAGCGGTCTCTTTTTTTGCTGGAGTATGTACTTACTTGGCAAGAGCCTTGTTGGCTTCGGCCATTTCGGCGAAGATGCCGGCGTGCTTCTTGGCAACGATGGCGCGGATGACCAACAGCGTACCGACCATCAGGGCCACAGCGATCAGCAGGTTGACAAACACGTTCTGGATCAGGCCGGCCAGGATGAAGCTGACGAAGGACACACCAGCCACGGTCAGCGCATAAGGGATCTGGGTGAACACGTGGTTCAGGTGGTAGCAGTGGGCACCGGCGGAAGCCATGATGGTGGTGTCGGAGATGGGGGAGCAGTGGTCGCCCATAACGCCGCCGGAGCAGGCAGCCGCCAGACCGATGGTGCACAGTATGGGCTCCGCATCGTAGTTGAACACGGAGACAACGATGGGGGCCATGATGCCGATGGTACCCCAGGAGGTACCGGTGGCGAAGCCGATAGCCGCGCCGATGATGAAGATGATGGCGGGCAGGAACATACGCAGATCGCCAACGTTGGCCATAGCATTACTGACGAAGTCAGCGGAGTACATGGCAAAGCGGGTGAAGGAGCACAGGGTCCAGGCGAAGGTCAGGATCAGGATGGGGGCGATCATCTGGATGAAGCCCTGGGGCACGGACTCAAAGGACTTCTCGAAGCCGATGGCGCCGCGCAGCCAGAAGTAGATGAACGTGAACACGCAGCCGATCAGACCGCCGATGGCCAGCGCCGGACCGGCCTCGGCACCGGAGAAGGCCGCCATAAAGGTCATGCCGCCATCGAAGTAACCGCCGGAGTAGATCAGAGAGACGATGCAGATGATGATCAGGACGATCACGGGCACCAGCAGATCCAGCACGGAGGACTTGCCCTTGGAGCCGGTCTCGTACTCATCGTCGCCGGCGAAGGGACGCTCGGGGGTGGTGAACAGATCGTCCTTGACCTGGGCGTTGTACTCATGGGTCAGCATGGAGCCATAGTCGATGTTCAGCACGGAGATGATGACGATCATCAGCAGGGTCAGCAGGCAGTAGTAGTTCCAGGGGATCTGCTTCAGGAACAGCTCAATGCCGTTGATGCTGGGGGACTGCACATAGCCGGAAACGGCGGCGGCCCAGGAGGACACCGGGGCGATCATGCAGACGGGTGCCGCGGTGGCATCGATCAGGTACGCCAGCTTGGCACGGGAGATCTTGTGGGACTCGGTGACGGGACGCATAACGGCGCCCACGGTCAGGCAGTTGAAGTAGTCATCCACGAAGATCAGCACGCCCAGCAGCATGGTCAGCAGCTGCGCGCCGCAGCGGGTGTGAACGGTCTTCTTGGCCCAGCGGCCGAAGGCCTCGGAGCCGCCGCCCTTGTTCATCAGGTCCACCATGATGCCCAGGGTGACCAGGAACACGATAATACCCATGTTGCCGCCGTCAGCCAGCACGGAGATGATACCGTAATCGGCACCCACCAGGGTCACGATGGTATCCCAGGGAGCGAACTGGGTGTACAGCAGCGCGCCGACCAGGCAGCCCAGGAACAGAGAGGAATACACTTCCTTGCTGATCAGGGCCAGCACGATGGCCACGATGGGGGGCAGCAGGGACCAGAAGGTGCCGGCAAACGGAGTCTCGGAGTAGACCTGCTCCTCATAGGTGGTGTACTCCACGCCGTTGACGTCCTTGGACTTCTCTTCGGACTTGACGTACTCGGTACCGTCGGCGCCGACGATGGTGTTGCCATCCTCAGACAGCTCGAAGTAGGTGCCGGCCTCGGGGCTCACATAGTAGGAGCCGTCCAGCGCATACTTAGAGCCCTCGCTGTCGTCCACGGTCCGCTGGATGCCATCCAGGAACACGCCGTCGCCGGTGGTGTAGAACGCGCCGTCGCCGACGAAGACGGGGTTTTCCTTGCCCTTAAACTGGATCCCCAGGATGACCAGCAGGACAATGAAAACACCCAGCGCTACGAAATACGCTATTTTGGTGCTTTTCTTTTCCATGTGTGTGATTTACCTCCTCACAAATTGGTGGTGAATACCATCAGCCGGCGAAACAGCGTATCTGCCCCGCCAACCTCCTGTATCATACCGTCACGCCAAGATATTGTCAAGTTCTTAACGTCATATTCCATTATTTTAACAAATTGTGAACTCCGTTTTCGTCGTTTTTACAAGAGAAACCGGGCGGCAAACACAGCATCGTGCGCTTTTTACGGCAGACGGCACAAATCTTTCCGGGTCCGCGGACGCAAAAAGAGACGCCGGTGCGGCGGCACCGGCGTCCCCTCTGTTAAGTAAGAGTTTGTTTATTAACAATTCGTCAAGAGACTTTACAGGAAGAATTCCTTTATCTGACCGTACAGGATGAGGACCATGATCAGCGGCGTGATGAACTTGACGCAGACCTTGAAGAAGCCGTAGCTGCCCATGGCATGACCGGACTGCTCCGTCTCTTCCTTGACGAACTCGGGGCCGATCTCCCAGCCGATCATCAGAGACATCAGCAGCGCGCCCAGCGGCATCATAACGCCCTCGGACAGCGCATCCCAGAAGTCCAGCCAGTCGGCAGCCCAGGTCTTGGGATTTGCAATGTTCAGCAATTCCGCAGGCGAGAAGCTGCTGGCACCCAGACGGTCGGCGCAGACCAGGATGCAGCCCAGGCCCACACAGGCGGCGGCGATGAGGGTATAGCTCTTGCGCTTGTCGCCCTTGCCCTCGTCGCGGGCCTTATCCACAAAGTGAGCCACGATGACCTCCAGCAGGGAGATAGAGGAGGAGATGGCGGCAAAGACCACCAGCAGATAGAACAGGATGCCGAAGATGGGGCCGAGGCCGCCCATGCGGCTAAACACGTTCTGCATGGTGACGAACAGCAGGGACGGGCCACCCACTGCGCCGGAGGGATCCAGAGCGAAGCGACCGGGCAGCACGCACAGGCCGGCCATCAGAGCCACCATCGTATCCATGACCACGATCAGCAGCGCGTTTTTCTGGATGTTCTCCTTCTTCTGCAGATAGGAGCCGTAGGTGATCATGGCGCCCATACCCAGGGACAGGGAGAAGAACATCTGGCCGCCGGCGGTAGCCAGCACGGTCAGGACGTCGGGTGTCTCCTGCTTGAAGGTCACGATGCGCTGCATGACGCCGTTGATCTCCACCGCGGACATTTTCACGCCATCGATGACGGCGGAGGCGGGAACATAGTATCCATTTTCAGTAGCCCAGCCGGGGGCAAACATGTACTTCAGGCCATCCAGGGCGCTGCCGTGGATCACGTGCTCCACCAGGGAGCCGTCCGCCTGGAGCACCTGCACGGTGGTGTCCACACCGTCCAGCGTGCAGGCGCGGATGATGCAGATCAGCAGAGCCACGAACAGGGCAGGCATACCCACGGAGCAGACCTTCTCGATGCCGCCGCCGACGCCGCCGAGAACGATAAGCATAGTCAGCACCACGAAAATCAAGCCATAGATAATGGCCTCGGTGGTGCTGGACATGAAAGCGCCGAACACCGCGTCGCCCAGAGAGGCGCTGGCCGCGTCCGCCGACGCGGCGGCGATGGCACTGGCGCCAAAGCCCGCGCCGAACAGGTCGCCTACATTGAGCACCACATACTTAATGCAGTAGCCGCCCAGAGCGCAGTAGAAGAACAGGATGAAGAACGCGGACAGGATGCCCATCCAGCCCATCCAGCTGAACTTCTTGCTAAGGGCCTTATATGCTGCCACAGCGCCCTTGCCTGTCTTACGACCAATGGCCAGCTCGCCCACCATGACGATGAAGCCGCAGCAAACAGCCAAAATGAGGTAAATGATGAGGAACGTGAAGCCGCCGCAGGCGCCCATCTTATTGGGGAAGCCCCAGATGTTGCCCAGGCCGACCGCCGAGCCGACCGCGGCCATCAGGAATCCGAAATTGGATCCAAAGCCTTTTCTTTCTTCCATTGTTTTCTCTCCTTACAAGTTTCCCCCGCCGCGCCGCGGCGGGCGTGTTTGTATCTTACTGCGAAAAAACCGCCCTGTAAATACAGGCAGGCGTTTCTTAACACGGTGACAGCGGAAATGCGGGTTTTCTTTATCCGTACATTATAAAATTTCCGTAAAGCGTCGGTTCGTGTCGGCAGATATTTTCTCCAAAAGAAACGCCCCGCATGTGAAAAAGACCGCCCGCAGGCGGTCTTTTCTTCTCGGTATGTATCAGTCTCCCTCGCGCATACGGTAGCCGACGCCCACCTCGGTGAAAATATACTGGGGGTTGCCGGGGGTAGGCTCGATCTTGCGGCGGATGTTGGCCATATTCACCCGGAGGATCTGGTTGTCGGTCTTGGCCTTGGGGCCCCACAGCTCCCGGATAATGAAGTCGTAGGTCAGGACCTTGCCGGCGTACTTGCCCAGCAGGGCCACGATCTTGTACTCATTGACGGTCAATCCGGCGTTCTCGCCGTTCATCAGCACCTGGTGCTTATCATAGTCGATGGTCAGATCGCCGGTGACGAACTTGCCGGACTGGGCGATCTGGGTGTTGGAAAGGGTGGTGCGGGTGTGGCGGATGGCGGTGCGGATGCGGGCCAGCAGTTCGGAGGTGCCGAAGGGCTTGACCAGATAGTCGTCGGCGCCGTAATCCAGGGCCTCCACCTTGTCGTGCTCGTGGTTGCGGGCAGAAACCACCACCACCGGCAGATTGGACCACTTGCGGACAGATTTCAGCACCTCCATGCCGTCCATGTCGGGCAGGCCCAGGTCCAGGACGATCATGTCCGGGCAATGGGAGGCGATCATGGTCAGGGCCTCCTCGCCGGTGCGGACAATGATGGTGTCGAAGCCGTTGGCGGTGAGGATCATGGAGATAAAGTTGCTGATGGACTGCTCATCCTCCACGATCAGGACTTTGTCTTTAATCTTCATCGTTTTCTCCTTTCATGGGCAGGGTCACGGTAAATACCGCGCCGCCCTCCTGTCTGTTGTCTCCCCGTATCACACCGCCGTGGGCCAGCACAATGGTGCGGCACACGGACAGACCAATTCCCATGCTGCGCTTGCCGTCACTGCTGCGGTCGCTGCGGGCGGAGCCGTCGAACAGCCGGGGCAGCAGGTGCTGGGGAATGCCGCGGCCGTCGTCCGCCACAGTGAACACCGCGCAGTTGCCCTCGCTGGACAGGGTCACGTCGATATGGTGAGTCTCGCCGTGGATGACGGCGTTCTCCATCAGGTTCACCAGTACCTGCTCCATCAGCAGGGGATCCATGGGCACCATCATCAGTTCATCCGGCAGATGGACACGGATATCCACCTCCGGGTAGTGCTTGTGGGTCTTGGCCACGGCGGACTCGATGACCTCCTCCGCCGGCTCCGGCTCTTTCTTGACCTTAGCCTCCTCAGAGCTTATGCGTGTGATGGACAGCAAATTCTCTACAATGCGGATGAGCCACTGGGCGTCCTCGTTGGTGGATCGCAGCAGCTGCTGGCGCTGCTCCTGCGTCAGTCCGCCGTCCTGCTCCAGCAGAACGTTGGTGGCGCCCACGATACCGGTCAGCGGCGTGCGGATGTCGTGAGACACGGCGCGCAGCAGGTCGGCATACATCTTTTCGCGGTCGGCCTCCCGGCGCACCTGCTCGGTCTGCTTGGCTCGGCTGGTAACGGTAGCGGTCAGGATGGAGATGGTCATCATCACCAGGAACGTCAGCGGAAAGCCCGTCAGCGTAAAGCTGATATGCCAGAAGGGGTAGGTAAAGATGATGTCCACGCTGAACACCCCCACCACTGCCATGATGATGCCCAGCAGATAGCCGTCCGTCCAGTAGGCGGTAAGGAACACATCCAGCAGAAAGATCATGGCAACGTAGCTGGTGTCATTGTGCATATCGAAGCTGCGAAGCAGCAGACAGCACATAACGGCTACCAGGTAGAGTCCCAGTGCTTTCAGCACATCCATGCCGGAAAAGTGCAGACCAATGGTCCGCAGCAACTGTCTCCGGCGGGCTTGTTTACCGGTCATAGCCGCCCTCCCCTCCTTTTGATGACGCTATTATAACATACATTATCGCTAAGGTAACGCTAAAATATCGTTAAGGTATCACGAATATCTCATTAAGAGCAACCGAAAATAACAAATAAGAGACGGCGTTGGCCGTCTCTTTTCATCTTTGCTGCGCGGGGATCAGGCTTTGCGATCTATGTGCAGGAGGCGTTTTCTGTCGAAAAACACCCATAAAAAAGCAAATCACCACGCTTTCGCGTGGTTTCCTCATCGGTATGCCTTACCGCTGGCTCACTTCCCAGTCGCTGTCGGCAAAGATCATGTCATCCAGGTCACCCCAGATCCAAGTTGTCGTCATGGTGATATCACGCTCCTTTCTTCCATTTTACAGTGTTATTATATGCCGCGGCAGCCCGGATAACAAGCGCAAAATTGGATATTATGTATAAAGCTTTTGTAAACTTTTATTGCACATTGCACAATACCTATGGGTTATTTCTGTGTAACACTCTTGCGCTGTTGTGTGCTGTATAGTATAATAAAGTGTTCAAGCAGTCTTGTGTGGTGAGGTGAGCACCTGATGAGAGAGTTTCACGGCGGCGACTATGATGTGGCCGTCATCGGCGCGGGGCACGCGGGCATCGAGGCTGCCCTGGCGGCGGCCCGGATGGGCATGAAGACCGTCTGCCTGACGGTGAGCCTTGACGCGGTGGGGAATATGCCCTGCAACCCGGCCATCGGCGGCACCGGCAAGGGCCATCTGGTCCGGGAGCTGGACGCACTGGGGGGCGAGATGGCCCGGGCGGCGGACAGGGCCTGCATCCAGTACCGGATGCTGAACCGGGGCAAGGGTCCCGCCGTGTGGTCCCTGCGGGCCCAGGCGGACCGGCGGAAATACCAGCAGGTGATGAAGCACACGCTGGAATTGCAGCCGGGGCTGACGCTGCGGCAGGCGGAGGTGACGGAGATACGCTGCGACGGGAACGGCCATGCCGCCGCTGTGGTGCTCCGCACCGGCGCGGTGCTGGGCGCCCGGGCGGTCATTCTGTGCACGGGCACCTACCTGACCGGGCAGACCATCGTGGGCGAGTGCATCGAGTCCTCCGGGCCGGACGGCCTGCACCCGGCCAACGCCCTGACGGACAGCCTGCGGGCACTGGGACTGCCCCTGCGGCGGTTCAAGACCGGCACGCCGCCGCGGATACACCGGGGCAGCGTGGACTTCAGCAAAATGGAGCTGCAGGAGGGCGACCCGGATCCGCTGCCCTTCAGCTTTGAGACAAAGAACGTACCGGAAAACCGGGCGGTGTGCTATCAGACCTACACCAACGAGGAGACACACCGGATCATACGGGAAAATCTGGACCGCAGTCCCATTTACTCCGGCGTTATCGAGGGCATCGGCCCCCGGTACTGCCCGTCCATCGAGACGAAGGTGGTGCGCTTTGCGGACAAGCTCCGGCACCAGCTGTTTATCGAGCCTATGGGGCTGGACACCGAGGAGCTGTATGTGCAGGGCTTCTCGTCCTCTATGCCGGAGGAGGTGCAGCTGGAGATGCTGCACACGGTGCCGGGGCTGGAGCACGCAGTGATGATGCGGCCGGCCTACGCCATTGAGTACGACTGCATCGACCCGCTGGCGCTGCTGCCCACGCTGGAGGTAAAGGCGGTGCCCGGCCTGTACGGCGCGGGGCAGTTCAACGGCTCCTCCGGCTACGAGGAGGCGGCGGTGCAGGGCTTTGTGGCCGGCGTGAACGCGGCGCTGAAATTGCAGGGTCGGGAGCCGCTGGTGCTCAAGCGGAGCGAGAGCTATATCGGCACGCTGATCGACGACCTGGTGACCAAGGGCACCGAGGAACCGTACCGCATGATGACCAGTCGGTCGGAATACCGGCTGCTGCTGCGGCAGGACAACGCCGACGCGCGGCTGTGCCCTATCGGGCACGAGCTGGGGCTGGTCAGCGATGAACGGCTGGCGGCGGTGGAGGCCAAGTACGAAGCCGTGGCAAAGGAGATACGACGGCTGGAGCGCACGGGCATACCCGGTACGCCGGAGCTGAACGCCCTGCTGGCAGAACGGGGCACCGCCGCCGTGGACAGCGGCTGCCGCCTGATCGATCTGCTGCGGCGGCCCCAGCTGACCTACGCGGACCTGACAGAATTCGACGCAAATCGACCCGACCTGCCCGCGGAGGTGCGGGAGCAGGTGGAGATCACCGTGAAATATGATGGCTATATCCAGCGCCAGCAGCGGCAGGTGGCGGAGTTTGAGAGGCTGGAGCGCCGGAAGCTGCCGCCGGATATGGACTACGACCACATTCAGGGTCTGCGGCTGGAGGCGCGGGAGAAGCTCAGCGCGCTGCGGCCCCTGAACGTGGGACAGGCCGGGCGGGTGTCCGGCGTGTCACCGGCGGATGTGGCGGCGCTGCTGATCTGGCTGCAGACACACGACAAGGAGGCGGACGCATGACGGCACATGAGCTGACCCACACCATACGGAACGATATGCCGGTGTATCCCGGCACGGAACAGCCCCGGCTGACCACCGCCTGCACGATCGACCAGTGCGGCTACCGGGAGACGCTGCTGCATATGTTCTCCCACACCGGCACCCACATGGACGCCCCGGCTCATATGCTCCGTGACGGTACGGCGCTGGACTGCTATGACGCGGCGAAGTTCGCCGGTCCCGCCGTGGTGGTGGACTGCCGGGGGCAGCGCGCCATTACTCTGTCCCTGCTGCAGAGCTATGACCTGAACGGCGCGGACTTCGTGCTGTTCTGCACCGGCTGGGACAAGAAGTGGGGCACGCCGGGCTACTATGAGGGCTTTCCCTGCCTGACGGCGGAGGCGGCGGCATATCTGGCCGGTCTGCCGCTGAAGGGCGTGGGCGAGGACACCATCTCGCTGGACCCCTGCGACAGCGTGGATTTCCCCAACCACATGACACTGCTGGGCGCGGACTTTGTGAACACCGAGAACCTCAAGGGGCTGGACAAGCTGCTGGGCAGGCGCTTCACATTCGTTACGCTGCCCCTGAAATTTGAGAATGCCGATGGCTGCTCCTGCCGCGCCATCGCTCTGGAGGAATGACAATGGGTAAACTGCGGTTCCTGTTTGCGCTGTGGATGGCAAAGCTGTCCATCCCGGCGCTGAAGATCACCCGCCACAACGGCACGGACTTTCCCGGCAGTCTGGCGGTGAAGCTGTGTCCGGACTTTTTGAAGTATATCGGCAAGCCGGAGCACATCATAGCCGTCACCGGCACCAACGGCAAGACCACCGTGGCCAATATGCTGAACGACGTGCTCACCGCCGAGGGTAAGACCGTACTCAGCAACCGGGCGGGCAGCAACATCATCTCCGGCGTCAGCACGGCGCTGCTGAAGGGCTGCGGCCTGCTGGGCCGGATCAGGCCGGAGTACGACCTGGCGATCCTGGAGATCGACGAGCGCTCCGCGCCCAGGATCTATCCCTATGTGAAGCCGGAGCACATCGTCATCACCAACCTGTTCCGGGACTCCATCATGCGGAACGCCCATCCGGGCTACATCGCGGACATCCTGACCCGGTCCCTGCCTAAGGAGAGCAGGCTGATCCTCAACGCCGACGACCTGATCTCCTGCACGGTGGCACCGGAGAACCAGCGGGTATATTTCGGCATCGACCGGCTGCCCACCGACGTGACGGAATGCGAGAACCTGCTGAACGATATGCGTATCTGCCCCCGATGCGCCGGGAAGCTGCGGTATGAATACCGCCGCTACCACCACATCGGCCGGGCCGTGTGCGAGAGCTGCGGCTTCCACTCCCCCGATTGCGACTATCTGGCCACAAAGGTGGACACCGCTGCCCACACCATGTGCATACGGGAGGCGGGGCAGGAATACCCGTACACCCTCATCACCGACAGCCTGCACAACATCTACAACACGGTGACGGTGATCGCCGCCCTGCGGCAGCTGGGCTATGACCACGGCACCATCGCCCGCCGCATGGCGGAGGTGAAGATCCCCGCCAGCCGGCTGTCCGAGGAGGATATCGGCGGCGTGAAGGTCATTATGCAGATGTCCAAGGACAAGAACGCTCTGGCCTGCTCCCGCAACTTCGACTATATCCGGTCCAAGCCGGGGAAGAAGGAGCTGCTGCTGATGATGAACTGCCTGGGCGTGGCCAAAAACTGGTCGGAAAACCCCAGCTGGATGTACGACACGGATTTTGAATTCCTGAACAGTGACGATGTGACGTGCCTGGTCTGCGCCGGGCCGCGGGCCTATGACTACCAGCTGCGGCTGCTGCTGGCGGGCATCCCCCGGCAGAAGATACGACTGGCCGAGGACGAGTTCGCCGCCCTGGAGCTGCTGCCGCTGACCCCCGGCGACGACGTGTATCTGCTCTACGGCGTGGACGGCACGCCCCTGGCCTTCCGGGTCAGGGAAAAGCTGAAGGAAAAGCTGCTGGCAAAGGAGGGCGCGCAATGAAGGCGGAAATTCTGTTTCCAGAGGTCTGCAACCTGTACGGCGATCTGCAGAACATCTACTATCTGAAGCGCTGCTGCCCGGCGCTGGAGATCATAGAGACGGACCTGCACAGTAAACCCCGGTTCCTCACGGAGGATGTGGCGCTGGTCTATATGGGCAGCACCACGGAGCAGGGGCTGCGTCTGGCGGCGGACGCCCTGCGGCCCTATGCCGCGGACATCGCCGCAAGGGCGGACGCGGGACAGCTGATCCTGCTGACCGGCAACGCGCCGGACGTGTTTTCCGCCGCCATAGAAAGCGACAGCGCCGACACCATACAGGGACTGGGCATTCTGCCCGGGCGGGTGAAGTACACCATGATGAAGCGGCACAACAGCTTCTTCCTGGGCACCTTTGACGGTATGGAGGTCGTCGGCTTCAAGAGCCTGTTCGGCTTCCACTACGACGCAGCGGAGGCGGAGGGCTGGTTTGACACCGTGCGGGGCGTGGGCCGCACGCCGGAGTCGAAGCCGGAGGGCTTCCGCCGGGGCGGGCTGTACGCCACGGCGCTGATCGGTCCGCTGCTGATCCTAAATCCTCCGCTGTGCAAGTGGCTGCTGCGGCAGCTGGGCGCCGAGGACACGCTGGCCTTCGAGGACGCGGCCTTCGCCAGCTTTAACAAACGTGTGGCGGAGTTCAAGGAGCCGGGCAGAGGTTTCCAATACTCGTAAGCAAAAAACATCCCCCGGTCGGGGGATGTTTTTTGTATCAGAGCTTTTCGGACAGTGTTTCGTCCAGGCCCACGCCGTAGAGGTTCTTGGCCGAGCAGCCGGCGCGGCCGCCGCCGGCACAGGCGCAGGCGCACGCACAGGCGCAGCTGCTGGCGCAGGCACAGTGGCTGCCGCCGCCGAAACCGCCGCCGCCAAAGCCGCCGCCACGGCTTCCGCCGCCGAAGCCGCCGCCTCTTCTGGGCGGTCTGGGCTTTGTTTTGGTGCCCACGCTGCCGGGACGGGGCCTGCCGTCCGGTCCCGCGGGGTACCACAGGTGGTTCACGAACACATACCGGGTGCCGAAGCCGCCGGCGTAGCCGTCGCCCCGGCGGGCGGCGGAGATCAGCACGAGGATGAATATCACCACGAAGATCGTCACCATCATGCCGATGATGGCATCCCCGGTGTCGTCCTCAAAATGCTCGCACGGCACATACACATAGGGGTCGTAGTCGGAGGGAATGTTGTCCAGGCTGTTCTCCTCGGACAGCTGCACCGGCCAGTTCTCGTACCGGGCAGAAACGCCCATGGTCTCGCCGTAACCCAGATCCTCGGCGGTGCAGATCAGCTTGTCCTCGCTCCGGACGAACTCCGCCGACGCGGTGCCGGTGCTCTCCAGCTGGCCGGTAAGCCCGGCCGGGTCGTTCCACACCAGCACCATCTGCCCGATCCTCGCCTCGTCGAACCACCCGGCGGTGTAGTCATAGTTCACATAGTCGTAGTGAACATTGTCATAGTCCTCGATAACGCCGTTGGTGCTGAGCTGATACATATACTCCTGCACCCACGAGTAGGCGAAGGAAAACGTCTCGTTCGCCTCGTAGGCGCGGTCAAGATAGACATACATATAGCTGTTGTCGAAGTCCAGCCGCTCGATGTTGTCCGTCTGCGCCGCCACATCCCGGATGGAGCCGTTGGGTACGCCGATCTTCAGCTCCTGACCGTAGGGCAGCTCCTCCAGCGGCGTCCACTCCAGCTTCACGGTGATAAGCAGGCTGCCATCCTCCGTGTTGGGCGTCACCATAACGCCGTACTGCTCGATGTAGTCGTAATCTGCCCATGCGGTGGCGGTAAAGCAAACCGCCGCCAGTAAGACAAGCAGCAGAACGTGCAGTTTCTTTAGCATAGGGTGCCCTCCTCCCGGTTGCTTTCACGCAGTTGGCACAGCTGCTCCATTCGCGCACTCTTGGCGCGGATGGCCGCGCAGCGCTCACTCTGCCAGATCTTGTCCCAGTCGTCGGCGAGGATGTTCCCCAGGGGCTGGCTGCTGAGCCAGCTCTGGCAGGGGATCACGCCGCCGTCCGGGGCGATGGCCATATTGCTGAGGCAGGCGCCGCAGCTGGGCACCAGGGTCAGGCCCAGGGCGCGCAGCGTCTCCTCCTTCAGCCAGCCGGGGCTGGTGAAGTCCAGCTCTATCTCCAGTTCCTCCGTCACCGCCACAGCCTTTGTCAGCACGTCGGTGAGCTGCTGCTCGGTCAGCGCCGTGGCCCGGCTCTCGTCGCCCACCGCGCCGCCGGAGGGGATCAGCCCGGAGCAGGTCACATAGCGGACGCCCAGACCGTGGACGAAGCGCAGCGTCTCGTCATAGGCGGTATTCAGGCTGCACAGGGGCGTGTTCACGGACACGGACAGCCCCGCCGCCACAGCGGCACGGATGCCCGCCACGGTGTCATCAAAGCCGTCGGCACCCACCAGGGCGTTGTGAATGTCCTTATCATGGCTGTAGAGCGTCACCTGCACACTGTCCAGGCTGGCGTCATACAGCTTTTGGCACAGCGCCGGCGTCAGCAGGCGGCCGTTGGTGTTCAGCCGGGTGACGAACCACTGGGCGGCATCCACCAGCTCCACCAGATCGGCGCGCAGGGTGGGCTCGCCGCCGGTGAACGTCACCTGGGGGATATTTGCCGCGCGCAGCCGGTCCAGGACCTCCTTCCACTGGGCGGTGGTCAACTCCGGTGTGTCGGACAGGGGCTGTCCCGCCGCATAGCAGTGCAGACACTTCTGGTTGCAGTGCCACGCGCCGTCACGGGTCATGGCGCTGACCATCAGGTCCATACGGTGGGGCGCGGTCATCTCGGGGGCGTATTCCCCCAGCGTCAGCGGCGCGACCTCCGCCTCCGGCTCCTGCCCCCGGGCGATGGCCACCAGGGACTCTATCATGATTTGCAGGTCCTCCGCCAGACGCTCCTTGGGCGTGAAGGGGTAGACCTTATGGGTCCGGGCCACCGCACCGGCGGCCATGGCGTTCCAGTCGCTCTCGGTGATCTCCAGCCCGGCGAAGGGCTCCAGCCGGTCCATGAAGCAGGAGAGCAGGATGGCCCAGCTCAGGTTCAGGGGCACCAGCTTGCTGCCGTTGAGCAGCAGCAGAAAGGGCGCGTTTTCCGCGTCCTCACGGGGTGGGATCATGTGGATACGCACCACGCCCCGGCCCTTGGGGTCCAGGGTGATGTGCCGCACACAGTTCAGGTGCTGCCGCCGGTAGCGGCGCTCCAACATTGTAGACACAGGCAGTCCTCCTTTATGAAGGCGATGTGGGGATAGCTATGTGCAGTATACCACAGCGCGGGGCAAAGCGCAACAGGACGCACAGTGAGGCAGCGCGTTGGCAGGGCGCAGCAAAAATAAAGCCACCTCTGCGGGGGGCTTATTTTTGGTGGACCTGAAGGGATTTCCCCCGCAAGGTGGGATAAACTTCGACTCCCGCAGGCCCACGGCAAAAATAAATCCACCCTTGCGGGTGGTTTATTTTTGGTGGACCTGAAGGGATTCGAACCCTCGACCTCTCGGATGCGAACGAATTAAAAGCTCTGATTTGTATTGATTTTCAAACATTTCCAGCGCTTTCGGCTGGAATGTAAATGGTCTTGTGGCCTCTTTTTCCCGTTGTAACCATGTGTCCCGGAAGCGTATGTGGTACGTGTTGTGGTCACAGGAGATGTGCGTCGATATCATCTAAACGAGGTGGTAATCTACATACGCCTATGATAGACCAAGTGAGGAAAATCGTCAACCGCTTTCTTTGGCAGGGGCAGTGCAGGGAATGGGATGCAATAGACAAAGAGAAACGTCTGAAGACGACGAGTATGGTTAGCCGCCATCTTGTTTAAAACAATTAATCTAAAAGAGAAAGCTATAATTGGATAACTTCTTCCCTTTTAATACTGCAGATATTTGAACACGAGGTCGGTTCTTTCGAAGTATTTCATCAGAATCACAGCAAAGATAAGCACCACACACTCGGCAATGATGCAGGTGTACCAGTTGACGCTCTCGCCAGCCAAGATGGGCAGTCATCGGAGGGTGAGCGTATTAAAGGCCAACACACGGAAGATGCAAGTGTGCTGCCATTTATATTTATTACAAAAACATAAAACTCGGTCGCTGATTATACCGTGTGTATAGAGCTGTGTTTTTTAAAATTAAGACCGGGGCAACTACCTATGCTAACGAAAAGACTGCTGTAGAGCATCGAGAAATGTAACGACGAGTTACCTCGAACTCAAAAAAATCCAAGTGCCCAAAATCTCCATCAGCCAGCGTGGGAAAACACAACCACAGATGCCACACGGCACGGTAAAGCAAAAGAGAAAAAGAACAGAAAATGCCGGACCCTATCTCTTGTGAAAACGAAGTGAGATCTGTGGGCACTATTGGTGCGGAACAAACACAATAGCCTATCTATCATTTCGATGGCTTTCGGGAACTGCTGGAGGTGCCGTGCACTTGACTACACATGGTTTCTATGCTATGCTCATCGAGGCTGGCTTATGTGTACCGGTCTGCCGCCTGCGTCCGGCGGCTGAAACACAGAAAGATAAGGAGAGTTTTCAACATGAGTAAATCCCAGCAGAATTATCTGGATCAGGTGGCCCAGCGGCTTCACCTGACAGCAGACGCGCAGAGCGGCATTCTCTTTGGGATGCAGGGCGGCCTGCATATGATGCTGATGCGCAGCACCAGCAACCAGAATTTTGTTTCTCTTGTTTTTTCCCTGACTCACAGCGGACAGGAGCCGGATGCGGCGGAAATCAAGGCTTTTGTCAAGAGCAACAAGCTGATTGTAAACTACTCCATTCGCCGCAGCCGGGTGGAATTTATCCTGAAGCCCCGATTCGGCAGCTTTAAGCAAATTGACCAGCTGGAGCAGGTCACGGGCGAGGTGGTATCCCTCCTGCGCACCGGCGGCTACCAGAGCTGCTGCCAAAATTGCGGGCAGACGGCGGACACGGATGCATGCATCATGGCAGGGGTTCCGTCCCTGCTGTGTGACAGCTGCTATCAGCAGCTGGGCCATAATCAGGAACAGATTCAGCAGGAATCTGCCGGCAAGCCGGAGAATGTGCTGGCCGGTGTGGTGGGCGCTCTACTGGGATGCCTGCTGGGCGTGGGCTGCATTGTGCTGCTGGGACAGCTGGGCTATGTAGCGGCTTTGTCTGGCATTGTGCTGGCTGTCTGCACGCTGAAGGGATATGAGCTTCTGGGCGGGCGTCTGTCCACCAAGGGAATTGTGATTGCCTGTGTGCTGATGCTGGCAATGACCTATGTGGGCTATCGGCTGGATTGGGCCATTACTGTTGCCAAGTATTTTGAGGCCAGTCTGACAGATTCCTATCGGGCTATCCCCTACCTCATTGACGAAGAAATTCTGGACGGCGGCGTTTATACCGGTGAGCTTATCAAGCTGTATGCCTTCACACTGATCGGCGCAATCCCCACCATCATCAGCTCCGTAAAGAACCGGAAGATGGCCAAGGTGACTTATCGCATGCAGAGCCAGAGAGCTGTGAACAGCACTCCGGAGTTCTGATTCTGGGCAGACAAGCGAAAGATTTTAAAAAGATCAGGTGCAGCTTCAAAAGAAGCTGCACCTATAAACTGAAAGTAGACACTCACAAAATACCGGGTTGTCGTAAAACAGTAAAATCAAAAAATGGTGAAAACCTTGTGTTTTCAAGGGGCGGCGTGACGAAAGTCACGCCGTTTTCTTTTTCATCAGCTCATTCAGAGGAATGCAAAAGCCCCGCTTCAACTCGTTGTATCTGACATGACCGTTCTGAAAAGCATGGGAAAGCAATGGGAATGGACATTGCTGCCGGATACCTTCAATAACGAAATTATTGCGCACAGCGTTTCCCCGATTGCAGGGGATAACAAGCCCCATTATCAGAAAATGAAAGCCGATGCGGAAGCCGGAGATCCTGAAGCCATCCGGCGATATGAAGCCACCCTTGCCAAGCGCAGAGATGAGTACCACAAAAAGAAATCAAGACAGGAGGAAGTACCAGCATGAAGGAATTGAAGCCAAGAATCCACGAAAACGGCATCGACTACATTCTCGTAGGCGATTACTATGTGCCGGACTGGAAGCTGCCGGAGGAACACCGTCCCATTGGCAGGTGGGGCAATCTTCACAGGGCGTATTTGAGACAGTTTTGCCCTGCCCTCTATTCGCCCCTTGTCCTCTCAGGTGAACTGCACACCTACCTTGCCGATCTGAACGAGCAGGCAACGGAAAGATGCAGTCTTATCATTGAGCAGATGGCAGAAGCCGAGGGCGTAGACGAAGCTATGAAAGCGGAAAATCAGATGTTATGGGTGCAGTCCATGAACTCCATCCGCAGCCGAGCAGAGGAAATCATCATGCATGAGCTGATTTATGATTGACGGTTAAGAGCCGGAAAAAACGCATATTTGATGCTGGGAACGCTTCGGACGAGGAATGTATCGCCGGAGCGTTTTCCATTGAAAAATCTCCGTTTTCTCCAAGTCAAGAGCCGGAGAAAACGCCCGAAAAACACCCCTATAGGGCTTTTTAAGGCCCTAAATGCGTAGGTTGGTGCTTTGTTGCGATATGCTCCACGGTTACGGTGTATTGTTCATATTCTGTTTTCGGGAATCTTTATGAAATCTTCAAAATTGCCCGGTATGCTATCCGTAAAATCAAAGAAAGGACTTGATTATATGGATATGATTTTGAAAACGACTGACCTCTGCAAAAATTTCAAGGGGCAAATGGCGGTAAACAATGTGTCACTGAACATCCGGCGCAACTCGGTTTATGGTCTGCTGGGGCCGAATGGGGCTGGCAAATCCACGATCTTAAAAATGCTCACCGGCATTTTGCGCCCCACATCGGGAAGCATCGAGTTTGACGGCCACCCGTGGAAGCGGAATGATCTGGAGCATATCGGTGCTTTGATTGAGATGCCCCCGCTTTACGAAAATCTGACTGCATACGAAAATCTCAAAGTCAGAACTACATTGCTCGGCCTGGACGATGCACGAATTAACGAGGTATTGCAAATTGTCCAGCTCACGAATACCGGCAAGAAACGGGCCGGGCAGTTTTCTCTTGGTATGAAGCAGCGGCTTGGTATTGCTATTGCATTGCTGAACAGTCCCCAGCTTTTGATTCTGGATGAACCGACTAACGGCCTTGACCCTTTAGGGATTGAGGAACTTCGAGAGTTAATTCGCTCTTTTCCCTGCAAAGGGATTACAGTTATTTTGTCCAGCCATATTCTGTCAGAAGTCCAGCAGATTGCAGATCATGTGGGTATCATTGCTGGCGGCGTCCTTGGATATGAGGGAGAGCTTCGCGCCGGTGAAGATTTGGAACAACTCTTTATGGATGTTATTCGCAGAAATGGTAAGGAGGGATATTAAATGGAGATGGCATATATTCAGGCAGAGAACCTAAAGCATAAGAGAACTTTCACAAAAACGCTGATCGTTCTGGCCCCGTTTGTAACTGCGCTTATGAACTTTTTTGCCCCTCTTTGGTTCCAGCTCAATTCTTATAATTGGTGGTATATCCTGCTTTATCCTGGATTCCTTACGCTCACCTGTGCCTTGATTGAACAGCGGGATAATGGCAAACTAAAATATCGTGCCGTTGCTTCATTGCCTGTTTCGCAGAACAAAGTCTGGAAAGCAAAAATTGGAGTGGCCGGTATTTACTCCTGTGTGGGGAATTTCATTTTCCTGGCGCTAAATCTGTTGGGCGGTTTTGCAATATTAGTTATCAACGAAATTCCCCTGACAATCGGAATTTGGCAGGCTGCGGCCGGAACAGCTTGTATTGTCATTGCAAGCCTATGGGAAGTTCCGCTGTGCTTAT
>ENA-UEQL01000084-UEQL01000084.1-human-gut-metagenome-genome-assembly--contig:-NODE-84-length-50828-cov-10.726705_pt1 | contig 50828 bp, 40 predicted proteins | sample MGYA00242905_ERZ507926 | MGnify/ENA primary metagenome ERZ507926 (study PRJEB26167, sample SAMN06115531) | human gut metagenome | host: Homo sapiens | place: China:Henan | collected 2015-09-09 | study...
CTTCCTCCCATAGCTATTCAAGGAAGCCTGATCGGCCTCATCATCGATAATGATAATCGTCTCGTCTTGCATTATCCCTTTAAGTTCGTCATCATTAAGGACGTCACGCACCTTCAAGATATGATCATAGTGTTTGAGTATAGGGATTAATACAATCGGTTTATTGATTGACTCCAAGTTGCCGATTATGTCATCGACATCGGCAGTCGTTGGGTTGGGGTGGATTTTATAGTAGTTATTAAACTTCCCATCTGGCCCGATCAAGTCCTTCCTTAATCGTTTTGAGGTCTGATCAAGAAGGTTGTTCTTGGTCCCGGCAAGATAGATGATAATACGATAACCGTTATCCTTAGCCAGAGCTGTTAAGCCAGTAAACGACATCGTTTTGCCGCTTTGAACATATCCAACCACGAGATGGGTTGTCTCGGCGCTTTGAACGGCGTTATGGGGGTTACAATGCGAAAGGACATCAAATGTCTCTTCGCGGAAGCGAACAATGGCTTCCGCAGACAGGCCTTTGGGTTTGCTATCACTTTGGCGCTGCGAGTCCAAAAACGCTTCAAAGAACTTCCCCGCAGATACTACCTGTAGGGCATTAGGGCCTTTTGTCTTGGTTTGACCTCCAGTATTAACGATGATCTGTTCCATCTTAAACCTGAGTTTTCTTTATGAATTCGTTGAAGTATTCCATAAGTTCTGCCGCGGAGCCATTTCCGTTCTTCCCGGCTGTAAACTTGGCAATAACAAGTGACTTAAGAATCGCGACTATAGAATCCGATGGATCTCCGAAATGCTTGAAGAATATGTGCTTTACGTTAATGTTGCACACAATCGTATCACTCAATTCTTTGGGTGTACCAACGTAGATCAAGTCAGACCCTCCCTCGACAAATTTGACCTGCAAATGATATTGCTTGCCACCAATGTCGTAAACATCGAGTTTTTTATACTCGTTTATAACTGCCGGCTCTTCAACGTAAGGTTGGTGAACAAATACAGGATCGCTCTCAACGCGAATCTTCTCTTCTACGGCCTTTGTATCAATGACGACTGGCGTATGCTTTGCTTTGGGAGCATCATCGTGTTTCGTGACAAGTTTTCTAACTTGTTTGGCCGTATTATCCGCACGGTATCCATCAGCTTGAGGGAAGAACTGCGGATCATCTTCACGAATCTTATCCCGGAGCGCTTCCATAAGCATCTCGAGGTTGTCCTTATCCTGTATGTCATTCTTGTTGAACGATACAGCAAACCCCTCTAATTCTAATTCGCCAAACAGCCTCTTGTATTTGAAGTTACCAGGAGCCCCGAATAAGATTTTTGGGAAATATCTGCCATCTGATTCCGCACCAATAATTACGCGGCCCCGACGCGACAACACTAGGCCATTTTGAAGGCTGTTAATGTCTCGTAGAATTGCAATAAAGCCGGTAGCCTTGTATTTCCCAAACTTGAAATCTACCTTGTAGCGCCATGTCTTAGCAGGATCATCGGTCTTGTTATAGAAAGGAGCATGCAGGACTTGGTAATCAACAAACTCAAGCGGATTATCGTTGACAAGGATGTCCAATTCATCCTCCCTCAAACTGTTCCTGTAAATGCTGGCTATCTCTGTCCGAATTTTCTCCAGACTCTTTAAAGTAGGGATGTTCTTAGTTGTGGCGTCTATCTCGATGATTGTGCCATGCTCTCCCAGAGCCTTGGGTCGAGTCTCATATGGGAGTTCCTTGAGTTCGTTATCAGTAACCTCGTTTATGTCAAAGCGGAAGATTCTCTCGACATTTTCTCCAAGAGCTTTTGTTTTAACGGACCAAGTTTCTCCAAGCCAGCATGCGGCCGTCTTTAAGCCCATGCCGAACTCATTTAAACCAGAATCATCATCAGGTGTTTCTGCGGATTTGAATGCGTGAGCATAATGATTCAAATCAATACCGGCAGCATTGTCCGTAATAATAAACTTCTTGGCTAACCTCTGGCTAACTTTACTTTCATTTTCGTCCCAAAAAATCTCGATATTGACGTTGAGTTTGTAGTTTGGATCTATTGCCCGCAATTCCTCGCGATGGTCACGGGAGGATTGCAAGGCGTTATCCACGAACTCGGCAAGAACGTGTGAAACCGTATTTGGCAGGTCTTCGAACCTGCGAAACATTTTTGGGCCAATGTCGATACTGACTTTCTGGTTTGCGAGTTCTGCCATATTACTTGATTAAATTTTTAGCGATTCTATACACGACATCCACGTTAACAGCATTTCCGAGGGCCTCGTAGACTCTGGACTGTGTAAGATGGAATTCTCCTTCTCCGAATTTGAGGTCTTGCATACACTGCAGTGCAGCAGCCTCGCGCATTGTCATATATCGACCTTTGCCGGGCTCGCCCTCTGCCAAAGTATCCGGAGGCAGGTTGATCCATGGGCAGATGGGTACTTGCGTTCCTACGAGGTTAAGAGCCGGGGCGAAATTTGGGAGTTTGACGCGGATACCTGAGGCTCGGAATTGGATGATTTTATCCTCCATCGTGGTCGTAGCCTTGGGGCCGCAGTTCCATTCAAACTTCAAATGGCTGTTTTCAAAATGCTGCACCTTCCGGAGCCAAATGTCCAGCCATTCTTTATTGCGCTCGTAGAATTTGCGATTCTCCTCGATGTAGCGAATCTTCCATTTGGGGAACTCTTTGGATGTGGCCGTACGTGCATAAACCGGAAGTTGGGCGAGGCAGTCTTCGAGATTCCAGCCCTCAATCATACGACCGAGTTTGCCACGTTTGCCCAGTAGATTGTCTGCAGTATTATAGGCCGGAGCAGGAGAGATGGGATAATCAGCTCCGAATTCCATAGCCCAAATGGGGAAGCGAGGAATCTTTCCTTCGTGTTCCTTGGTGAGATCCAGGAATTCCTGCCAGACTTCCATCTGGAAGCGAGTATCTGGTTTGAGGTGCATGTACTGCGTGCTGGATTCATCCAGCACCGTCTTGATGTGGGTCTTTTTCTTAAGAGGCTTCGGATATTTGAAGTCACCGAGGCCTCCCTGTCTGCGGTCAGCTGCAACGATATACACCCTGCGACGGTGTTGCGGAATGCCAAACTGATGCGGAGAAAGAATTTCCGGAGTCGGCACATCGTATTCCAATTTGTCCAGTTCACGCAGAATGACACGCATCGTATCACCACCATCGTGTCCATTGAGATTGGAGACATTTTCGAGAATCACGTATCTTGGGCGGTGGTACTCGATAATCTTGCAGATGGTAAAGAAGAAGTTACCACGTTCTTTCTTGTCCTTGAATCCCTCGCGTTTTCCGGCCTGGCTGAATGGCTGGCAAGGGAAGCCAGCGCACAAAATATCATGAGCTGGAATATCTTTCGGCTCAATTGAGAGAATATCGCCGTGAATGACGCCACCTCCAAAGTTGATTTCATACAACTGCTGGAGATCCTCCTTCAATTCGCTGGCAAATACACACTCGTGCCCCAATTTCTGGAGCGCGATATGAAATCCTCCAAGCCCAGCAAATAGGTCGATAAATGTCAACTGCCTCTATGAGAGCGTAAGGCACTTATCGTCTGGCGCTAGGTCCTTTGTGTGAAATCTATTTGAGAATAACAGTTTTAGGGCGAAATGTTCTAAAAAATTGCTATCTTCGTGTAATTTTAAAAGCAAGTATTAATGGCAGAAAAGCAGTTGACATTTATCGACCCGAAAATGTCAACTATGTGTGGGGAATAGGTTAGTCTGTGAGAAGACCAGATTGAAGGAATCTGTATAGGGTTTTCCGGTCGACTTTACAGATGCGTGCGATTTCGTATTTTGATGCTCCGGATTTTAGAAGTTCATTGATAAGCGTTCGTTTGGGGTAGAGTTTGTGTTTTTCGGGAGCGTTTGGCTTTCCTTTAGGTCGGCCAAGTGTAATTCCTTCCGCCTTTTTTCGGGCGAGCGCTTCTTTAGTTCTTTGAGATATAAGTTTTCTTTCGATTTCGGCGGATAGCCCGAAAGCAAATGCGAGGACTTTGCTGGGGATGTCATCGCCCAGTTTGTAACCTTCTTTGATGGTCCATACCCGACATCCTTTGCTCATACAAAAGTTGAGAATCTCCATAATCATAAATAGATTGCGTCCTAGGCGAGAAAGTTCAGCGCAGATGATTAGGTCGTCTTTTCTTACTTTTTTGAGAAGTCTTCCAAGTCTTCGCTTGTCTATGGATTTGGTGCCGCTAATGGTTTCTTCTATCCACCCATCGATGAAAATGTGGTGAGCAGTGCAGTAATTGCTGATTTCGAACCGTTGATTTTCTACGGTTTGTTTATTACTGCTGACTCTTATGTATCCGTAATTCATAGCATCAAAGTTTAATTGATACTAATATAGCTAAAACAAGAGATAAACAAAAATATCAACAACACGACTATGTCTAAAGACGTACAGATATATCAAACCTCTCATCTTGTAGATGGATATAAAAAGGCGTTTGTGGATGCTTCTTTAGAGGCAGATGCAGGTTTTACTCCTCGATTCGTTTCGAACTCTGGGAATAAGACTGTGCGCGATGTCATAATCGATGAATTGAAAGACTGTCGAGAATTGTTTATGTCTGTAGCCTTTATAACTTCTGGCGGGCTTAAGCCTTTCTTAGGCTATCTAAAAGAGTTGGAAAAGAAAAACATTAAGGGACGAATTCTGACGACAGATTACCTTATGTTTAGTGACCCTAAGGCTCTTAATACTTTGAACTCCCTTAAGAACTTAGAGGTGAGAATGTATCGCACCGAAGAAACTGGAGTAGGTTTTCATACGAAGGGCTATTTGTTCCATCACGATAATGGCGATTTAAGAATATTGGTTGGGAGTTCGAATCTTACACAAAACGCTATCTCTAGAAACCACGAGTGGAATACGATGCTCGTCTCGAAATCTGAAGGAAAGTACGCCCAAGACATAGAGAGCGAGTTTAATGACATTTGGAATAGTTCTGTGTCGTATTCTGAATGTAAAGACGAATACGAGAAGGAATATAAAGAAAAGACGCACGATAGAGAACTTCTAAAAAAACTCACCACGACGCTGGACTTGTCTACTAGTAAAGTTGTGGAGCCTAACCAGATGCAGGCAGAGTTTAGCTATAATATAGAGCATTTAGTTTCAAGTGGCCAGAAGCGCGCTCTTCTTATATCTGCCACTGGTACAGGAAAGACATTTGCTTCAGCTCTTGCCATAAGAAACTTATTCGCAAAGGAATTGCTTCGTTCGAAGAAGATTCTTTTCCTTTCTCATAGAGAGCAGATTAACAAGCAGGCACTCGAGAGCTATAAACGAGTTTTCGGTAAAGGCTTTTCTATGGAATTGCTCTCCGGAACTAACCAGGATATAAATAGACTTCGTGCAGCAGATTTCGTATTCTCAACTATGCAGATGCTCATAAAAGACGATGTCCGAGAGAAATTGTTTACGCCGGATTACTTTAGTATCATCGTTTTAGATGAGTGTCATAGGACGGGGTCCGAAGGGTATCAAAAGATAATCAGCTACTTTAAGCCGGAGTTCTTACTTGGTATGTCCGCATCTCCAGAACGTGGAGACGGATTTGATATTTATAAACAATTTGACCATAATATCGCTTGTGAGATTCGTCTTCAAACTGCCCTCGAAAACGATTTGCTGTGCCCATTCCATTATTTCGGAATACAAGACCTCGTTATAGATGAGAATCCTCAGGAGATTAAAGATTTTAAAAGGCTGACGTCTGACGAGCGTGTTCGTCAGATTATAAAAGCTGCTGAGTATTATGGATATAGCGGCGAATGTGTAAGGGGATTAATCTTTTGTAGTAAAAAAGACGAGGCTAAAGAGCTTTCAGATAAATTTAACGAAACAGGTCTATATAAAACAGTTTTTTTATGTGGTGAAACACCTCAGGTAGAGAGGGAACGAGCTATAGGGCGTTTAACCGCTCCGAAGAGTGACCCGAATCGTTTAGATTATATCTTTACCGTAGACATTTTTAACGAGGGTGTGGATATTCCCGAGATTAATCAGGTAATAATGTTACGACCTACAGAATCTGCCATTATTTTCGTGCAGCAACTCGGTCGTGGTCTTAGAAAATCTGCAGGAAAAGAATATGTGGTGATAATAGATTTTATCGCCAATTATGATAATAACTATTTGATTCCAATAGCACTTTACGGCGATAGAACAGGTAATAAGGACAATATCCGAAGACAATTGATGGAAGGGAATGCCGTCTTGAAAGGCGCATCTTCTGTTTATTTCGATGAAGTGTCGAAGAGTAAAATATTTGCTTCTATCGACAAGGCTCAGATGAATAAAGGTGCCTTATTGAAAGAAGAGTACTTAGATCTAAAGCACAAGCTGGGAAGGCGTCCTAAACTCAGCGAGTTCGATAAATATCAGGCACTTGACCCTATGAGGATTATAAACTATATCGGTTCCTATCACGATTTCCTTGTGAAATATGATAAGCTCGAAAATACTTATGATTCTACTCAACAGGAGTTTATGAATTTCATTTGTGAGAAATTTGCTTGCGGAAAGCGAATCCACGAAATCGAAATGCTTCAAGTGATACTTGACGGTTCGAGCGATATAGTGTCTGACTGGAAGAATGTAATGCTGACGAAGCACTCTATTATAGTACGTAACATTACTTTAGATAATGTACTAAATGTTATGTCCGGAGTGTTTTATGCGATAGGTTCGAACAAAGAGAAGTATGCCAGATTGGCCATTATCGAGAAGGGGACAAGCGGTCAGTTCGAGGTCTCAAGTGCTTTCGCGCAGGCTCTTTCTAATAGCCAATTCCGTAGTGAACTTGCTGATGTGCTGGAATTTGCCTCGGAACGATATATGGAACGCTATTCGAGTCGGCAGTATGGTAGTGAATTCGTGGTAGGACAGAAATATACCTATGAGGATGTATGCCGGCTTCTGTGTTGGGAAAAGAATGAGGTGTCGCTGAATATAGGTGATTACAAATACGATGAACGCACGAAGACTTATCCAGTGTTCATAAACTACAGTAAATCTGAAGACATTAGCGATACTATCCGATACGAAGACAGATTCACGGATAATTCTCATCTTATAGCGATTTCTAAAAGTAAACGAACACCATCTTCGCCGGATGTAGTCAGCGCGGTGAATAGTGTAAAACTGGGAATCCAAATGGAACTATTCGTGCGTAAAAACAAGGATGATAAAGAATCGAAAGAGTTCTATTATCTAGGACCTATACAGCATTCAGGGTTTCTTAAACAGTTCGTGATGCCCGGCACTAATGCGACGGCCGTGGAAATAGGTTATCAGCTTTCTACTCCAGTAGAGCCAAATCTATTCTCATACCTTACCTCTGAGATTATGTAGCACAAAAAAAAGCAGTCAAGTGACTGCTTTTTTCTATATATCCAAAAAGTTAATCTTCCAGGTGAGGCCGATGTTGATGATGGTTTGGCGCAGCTGGGTGATGTATTGGGTGCCACCGCTATAGATGCCGATGTCGCCTCGTCTGTGATAGAGGGCGGTGTGGATGCGGACGTTACGGTTACGCGGAATAGGGTAGTATTCCACGCCGCAGCCGGCGAACCATAGGTCGGTGTCCATACCGATCACGGAGTCGGCCGTGCTTCCGCTGGAGTTGTAGTCGTATCCGGACTTGGCGAAAACCGATACGGTGTCGTTAAAGTCGTGTACGAATTTGCCCACGAGCGAGTAGTCGTTAAGCAAGTCCGAATGGGCGGTGGCGTAGCGGAAGGTGGCGTCGGCCTGAAGGGTGTTAGTCCCGAAGCGGAATTCGTTACCTATGGCCACGAGGCCTATGAACTTCTGTGGCTCGTATTCCATAAGGCTCACTGAGTGCTTGCCGTTATACCAGCTGTGGTTGTTCTCCATCAAGAGGTTATAGGCGTAGGTGTTATCTTGCTGGCCATAAGGGCTGTTACATACCTGAAAGGTGAACAGGTCCTTATGTTCCGGAAGGGCATAGGTGGTGCTGACTCCGAATTTGTAGCAAGGCATCTCGCTCCAGAAAAGGGAGCTGAAATAGGTGTCGACAGGAGCGCTGTTGTACTCGAATCCGCCTAATGCCACCACGAGCTTGCCAGCCGAGAACGACCACGACTCGTCTGCCTGAAGCGTAAGGTAGATCCAGTCCGTCGCATCGAAGTTACGCCTTACTACATTACCCTTATTAAAGCGATGCTTGAAGTGGAACGAGAGGTCCGGACTTAGGTGTCCGCTGATGGCGAGGTTAAGGCTGTTGCCAGAAAAACCCTGATCGCTGACGTGGTCTACCCTGATTTCAGAGTCGACCTTAAGGAAGTTTACATCCTGAGCGAAGGCCCCTAAAGGGAGCGCCGCTAAAAATATGCTTAAGAATATTCGTTTCATATTCTACGAAGATAACTCTTTTTTGTATTTTTGCAGTATGATTAAGTTAGTAATTTTCGATTTAGACGGCACTTTGATTAATTCCATAGCCGATTTGGCTACTGCCGCTAATTTTGCATTGGCAAATAATGACATAAAAGGCCATTCCGTAGAGGATTATACGAAGATGGTGGGACACGGAGTCCGCAAGATGATAGAAAACGCTCTGGAAAAGAGCCTTTCGACGCTTCCGCAGCCGGAATTCGTAGATAAGGTACTTGCAGACTTCACTGCCTATTATGTCGAGCACATCGACGTCCACACGAAGCCATATCCCGGTATGGTAGAGCTTCTTAAAGAGCTCAATGCGAAGGGCGTGAAGCTCGCGGTCGCTTCAAACAAATTCCAGGAAGGCGCCGAGAAGCTCGTCTACTCGCTTTTCCCGGACGTGGAGTTCGTAGCCGTGCTCGGTAATAAGGAAGGCCTTCCGCTTAAGCCAAGCGCCGAGGTCGTGGAACTCATTCTCGCGAAATCGGGCGTGCAGAAAGGGGAGTGTATGTTCGTGGGCGATTCTGCGACGGATGTCAAGACTGCCCATAACGCAGGAGTGCCTTGCGTAGGTGTGACTTGGGGTTTCCGCCCACAGAGCGACTTGGAGGCCGCAGGCGCCGAGCATATAGCGAAAAACGCCGCCGAATTGGCAGCGCTTTTAAGTTAAAATCCTAATCCGAAGGTTACCCAGAGATTTGATTCCATCTCGGACCACCGCGCGGCGGCTTCGAGGTGGATTTTTTCCGTCACCTCGTTCAGCGTGTCGCTATCTGCATTTGCGTCCAGCGAGCGCACCGTCGAGAGCATATCCTTCTGCTGGTTCATCACCTCTTCCATAAAAGGCCCCTTGGTTTTCTGCCAAGCGAGGGTCGCGAGCTTATTGGCCTTTCTGAACTGCCACAACGCGATGCTCGGGTCGTAGGTGTTCTGACCGCAGCGGCCGTAAGCTTCCGGCACTCGTGTGTTTCCGCAGAAAATCGGGATGCGAGGGCTCTGTCCAGGGTTGTCGAGCGCGAGGTAGCACACTCCTCCCACTGCGTCAGGAAGGTCGCTACGAAGCTGTATGACAGTCGAATACGAGCACCAAGCCACCGAAACGGTTCTCTGGAATGGCACTATTCCCGGCTTTATGTGATTCAGGGTATTCCGCATCGTGGTGGTCATCCACGGGTTCGCGAGCGGGCTCACTTGGCCGTCTTTTATGGTGATGTTCGCACACATATCCAGCGGCGTGCCCTCGTAGGTCGAGCGCAGCAGTTCGAACACGTCTTCCACGCTCACGTTCTTATCCGGACGCACCGAGAACGGAATCTCGTCCATATCTTGCGTGAGTCCGAGCGACGGGGCCAATGCATTCAAAATGAACCAGTCACGCTCCCTGTAATTCCTGCCGCGCGCATATTCTGCCTTATAGACCTGCCAGAACTTGAACTCGCTCTTGCCGTCCCACAGTCCATATTCGAGCGCCACCTTCTCCACATTGTCGGAGCACAGGAAGTTGCGCTTGTCCTTCTTTTCGAGAATGCCAATCCTCGGGACATTGGCCGACACTCCCACGTGGTCGTCGGGCAGGCGCTTGGCCACCCACACGGCACCCGTCCTGTCCTTTCCGCAGCCGATTATCTCGAAGAACCACACCTCCTTAGGGTCTGCCACCGTAAGACACTCGCCGCTGTCGGCATAGCCGTATTTTTCGGCCAATGACCCCATCAGCAGCACGGCCTCGCGGGCGCTTGTGCACCTTTCGAGGGCCAATCTTTCCAATTCCTCGATGAGGAACATCGAATTCGGGTTCTGAAGCGTATCCGGTCCTCCCCAAGTGGTCTCGCCTATGCCAATCTGCCTTTCGTTCAGGCAAGGGTAGGCGGTGTTAAGGTAGGCGTAGGTGTGCGCTACCTGCGGGATTCTGCCTGCGAGGGTGATGGAAGAGGAGTCGCTGCGCGACGCGCTTTTCATAGTGTTCTTATAAACAGGACGCATCGATTTGCGCGCGTGGTCTGCCGATGGCTCTATGCTTAGCCAAGTGCGGTATTTGCCATCGCAAGTGTGTGAAGTGATGACACTTCCGTCCGTACTCGCCGAGCGGCCTACGATGATGCTGGTACAGCTTTGCTGCCAGCCTTCGATTTCTTCCGAAGTCTCTTGGGTGGATGACATCCCTGAAACTGCCGATGGCTCTTTGGCGAACGCGGACAGAGTGTATAGAAGGGTAGTTGTAAGGATAAGGGTTAAGATGCGCTTCATATTAGTAGGTAGCTGTTATGTGAAAACAATGTTCTTTCTTTTCGTATTTGATAAGGCACTTGCCGGCTTTCTTGCGGTCCAGAAGCACTTCGCCCAGGACCTTGGTCAGCTCGAAAGGCTGCATGAACTCGGGACAAGTGTCGTCGTTATCGCGGTCGTAACGGGTATAGGTTATGTCGAAGGTCGTTCCATAGCAGTGTGCGGAGTTGTCCGAGGCATTAGGATTACCGCTGCGACGCAGGTTCTTCACGTCGTCTTCGCTGCGAAGCACCGATGTTACCACGAGCCTGTAGTCGAGCAGGTTCTTGCTCTTGAGCGAGTCCGAGAAGGCTTGCGCTATGGCATGGAGCTCCTTAGCCGCACCTCTGGTGAGGTAGGGAGAGGAGTATCTCAGGTTATAAATGGTGTAGAGGTCGTTGTTGTGCAGCTCGACGAGCCTTTTGTTATTTGCGATTTCGGCTCTGCTCTTAGGCGGCTGCGAAAGGCCTACCTTTCTCGCCATCGCCAGATGCTCTTCGTTAAGGTCTCTGAAAATGGAGGCGTATTTGAGCCTGTTACGATAGTAGATGATCTCCTTTTGCTCTACTTTAGGCTTTTCCTCTTCGTCTTTTTTCGGCTCCACTGCCTCGTCGGCTATGTCGTCGTCGATAATGTCTTCCTTATTATTATATGTGATGCTTTCCGGCTCTTTGCTCCTTTCTCTGTCCGACGTGCAGCCGGCCGTGGCCAATCCTAACAGATAGCCGAAGAAAAATGGAACGAAAACGATCAGAAAGCCCTTCGTGCTTCTTTTGAGTTTCATTTAATCAAGTTTAAAAATTCGTTTCTCGTTTTGTCTGAATTCAGGAATGCTCCGCTGAAGGCGGAGGTGGTGGTGATGGAATTGGCCTTCTCCACGCCCCTGATTTGCATACAGGTGTGGCTGGCTTCTATCACTACGGCTACTCCCAGAGGGTGCAGGGCCTCTTCTATGCAGTCGCGAATCTGCACGGTAAGCCTCTCCTGGACCTGCAGGCGGCGGGCGAAGGTCTCGACCACGCGAGCTATCTTGCTAAGTCCGGTGATTTTCCCGTTAGGGATGTAGGCGATGTGGCATTTCCCGATGAAAGGCATCATATGATGCTCGCAAGTGCTATACAAGTCTATGTCTTTCACGAGAACCATCTGCTGGTATTCCTCGTCGAAAATGGCGCCGCGGATAATCTCCACGCCGTCTTCCTGGTAGCCTTTCGTCATGAATTGCAGTGCCTTGGCCACTCTCTCGGGGGTCTTTACCAATCCCTCTCTTTCGGGGTCCTCTCCCAGAAGCGCGAGAATGGCTTCCACGTGCCGGGCTATCTGCTCAGTAGTGGAAATGTCGTAAGTCTCGGTTTTCTTATATGACATGATGTGGAATGATAACGTGATGATTGCCAATCGGTTCTCTTAGGAAATAGTCTGCCAGCCCGGGAGCGTCTACGTAAATCTGCGTCCTGCAGAGATTATCCCCGTAAGGGTTATCGGTGATGTGTATGTCTTCGAAAAACATCTTGCTGCAGTCCGGGGAGATCTTAAGAATCTTCGCAGGACCTGTCGGCAGCGTTCCGTGTATGGCTATGCCTATGCCTGATTCGAAGTGCGTGTCGAAGCAGTAGCTCTCGGTAAGGTTGAGAGGGACGGTGCAGTGCGCGAACAGCATGCGGGAGCCGTCGATCTCGGAAAGATTGGCCTGAAAGCCGGGCGTTCCGAATTTTTCGCGGGCCACGCACATGGTCAGCAGGGTAGGGACGTCCCCTTCGCAGGTGGCTACGATCCCTTCGCTGTTCAGCAGGGCCAGTGCCAAGCAGCCCGTGTTATGCAGCGAGGTGAGCAGGTCGAAGCAGCGCAGCGACAGTCCGTCGAGGGAGTATTTGGCTACAAGCTCCTTTAGTGCGCAGTAGATGTCAAGTGCTTGGTTCAGAGTGGATTGGGTGAGCTCGCGCCCGTACTTCGGAGCATTGAGCGGTGCGAGATTCAGCCCATCGAGGTACTTCCTGTCCGGAGTTCTCGCGCAGTTTTCCAACTCTTCGATGCTTACATCGACTAATTCGACGCCCAGTTTCTCTTTCGCCACCGAATAGTCTACATCGCTGGAAATCAGCCAGTCAGATGGACGGCCAATTACGCCGACTCTCTTGCCCTCGAGCACTTTCCCGAAATCGTAGTTGCGGGTGTGGGAGGATGTGACCGGAGTGAATCCGGCGATGAGCCTTCGGGCGATTTCTTCTGCGTTTCCGTGAAGAATTTCGGCAGGGTAGCCGCGCTGGTTCAGGTAGGAAAGAATCTCCATAGAGGCGGCAAGTGAATTGCTCTTTCCGCTGGTGAGGAGCCTGATAGGCCTGCCGTCGGGGCGGAATATGCTCTTGAAGATGCCTTCCGTGCCTCCCGTGCGCACGTATATGATATTGTTCTCAGTCTTGTCGTAAGAACTGAAATCGCTGTCTTTATGTGTGAATGGAGCGCCGACTGCTTTTTCGACGCTTTTTATGAATGCCTCCTGCGAGGCTGTAAGGGGAGTCTCGCTGTGAAGGTCGGATGTTAGAGAGTATAATGTAAACATAGCGCTAAGTTACTAATTTTTCCCCAAATGGCTTTGCTATTTATTAGAATTATTACTATATTTGCGCCGTGTATGAGATAGGAGACCGAGACAGGCCGCCTATTTTTGTTATAGAGCGAAGATTATGGATAGAAAAGAATTTGAAGCGGTACTTGAAGAAGCTGCCAAGCAGAGGGACTGCGAGGTCGTCGATTTGAAGTTCGACGACGATGATAACGTGTTCGAGGTTACTCTCGACAAACACGAGGGTTTTGTAGATCTGGCTGACTGTGAGTTCGTTCACAGGGCCATACTCGCCGCTTTCGACAGAAATGTCGAAGATTATTCCCTGACTGTGAGCTCAGCTGGCATAGATTCGAAGACCGCCGACGGTATATTGAAAACAATAAAAGAATAAGGATAAGATGGAAAAAGAACCGGTAATCACTCTTATTGATGCCTTTAAGGACTTTAAAGAGGAAAAAAGTATCGACCGCCCGGTGATGATGGGCGTTTTGAAGGATGTATTCCTGACCCAGTTGGCGAAGACCTACGGCTCGTCGGATAACTTCGACGTAATCGTGAATGTCGACAAGGGAACATGTGAGATATATCAGAACTTCGAAATCGTAGAGGAAGTTACTAATCCGGCTGCAGAGATGACTCTCGAGCAGGTTAAGGAAGACAGTGGCGACGACGATTACGAGATTGGAGACCAGTACACGAAGAAGCTCAGCTTGGCTTCTTTCGGACGTAGAGGTATTCTCAACATCCGCCAGAACCTTCAGGGACGTATCAGGGACATCGAGAAGGCTAACGTCTTCAAGAAGTACTCCGAGAAGATAGGTGAGATCTTCACGGGCGAGGTTTACCAGACTTGGGGAAAGGAAGTCCTCTTACTCGATGAAGATGGTAACGAATTGCACATCCCTCGTAACGAGCAGATTCCTGGCGAGCACTTTAAGAAGAACGATACCGTTCGCGCCATCATAAGCAGCGTGGAGATGAAGAACAACACCACTCCATACATCACCCTGAGCCGTACTTCACCTGAGTTCTTGAAGAAACTCTTCGAGCAGGAAGTACCGGAGATCGCAGACGGACTCATCACCGTGAAGAAGGTGGTTCGCATTCCTGGCGAGCGTGCCAAGGTGGCAGTGGAGTCATACGACGAGCGCATCGACCCTATCGGAGCTTGTATCGGTGTGAAGGGTAGCCGTATTATGGGAATCGTTCGCGAGTTGCATAACGAGAACATCGACGTAATCCAGTGGTCCGCCAATCCTCAGCTTCTCATTCAGCGCGCGCTTAACCCGGCCAAGATCTCCTACATCGTGATGGGTGAGGGCGAAAACGGTAAGGTTAAGGTGTTTATGCATCCTGACGAGGTTAGAAAGGGTATCGGACGTAACGGATGTAACGTTACTTTGGCAGGCGAGCTCGTAGACCGCGAGATAGAGGTTTGGCGCGATATCCCTAAGGAAGAGGCAGAAGAGGAGGATGTGGCTCTCGACGACTTCGCTAACGAGATCGATCAGTGGGTCATCGACAAGCTCAAGGGTATTGGATGCGATACTGCTAAGGACGTATTGGCCATCGATCCGGCCGACATCGCCAAGCGTGCAGACCTCGAAGACGAGACCGTGGCAGATGTCATAGCTATCCTGAAGGCAGAATTTGAAGATTAATTTTTAAATAGGGGGTTAAAGAATGTCAGAAATAAGACTGAATAAGTTAATGAAGAAATTCAACATCGGCCTTACCGATTTGGTTAGTTTCCTATCGAATCAAGGTGTGACTGTTGATGAAAATCCTAATGCTAAAATAGAGGAGACGGAGCAGATAATGTCTTCCCTTACTAAGGCGTTTGGTAAGGATATGGAAGCCAAACAAGCTGCAGACGAGGTGGATATCAAAATCTCGAAGATCCTTGAAAACACAGTGAAAAAACCTAAGGTAGAGCAGGAAGAGGAGGAGCCTGAGCAGATGATTACCATCAAGACTAACACTTTGTCCAGCTCGGCACCTAAGCCGGCAGAAGCTGAAGCCGTTCAGACTCCTGAGCCGGAGAAACCGGAGGAGCCCGTAAAGGTAGAGACTCCTAAGGAGCCGGAGCCGGAGCACGAGGCTGAGCCTGTGAAGGTAGAGGAGCCTGTGAAGGTGGAAGAGCCTGTAAAGGCAGAAGAGCCTAAGCACGAACTTGAGCCTGAGAAGAAGGCAGAGCCGGAGCGTAAGGCAGAGCCTGCTAGACCGCACGAGCATCACAAGTCCGAAAAGCCTCAAAGGCAGGAAGTTAAGAATATAGTTCCATCTGCTTCGACCCCGGCGGAGAAGACTGTATCTTCGGACAATGATGCAGATTCCGGTAATACCTTGAAGGTAGTAGGCAAGATCGACCTCAGCCAGTTCGACCGCAAGCCTTCGAAGAAGAGAGAGAGAATTTCAAAGCAGAAGGTCGACCTCGCAAAGGCCGGACAGAACGCTACGAACAATCACGGCAAGCCTAACAATCAGGCGCAGAAGAACGCCGGAGCACAGCAAGGTGCCGGTAAGAAGAATAAGAACAAGCAGCGTAATAACAATAATCCTAATTTCCGCCCTGTGCTTACCGAAGCGCAGCAGGAGGAGATGCAGAAGCAGATTCAAAAGCAGGTTAAGGAGACTTACGCTAAGATGAACGAGGGCAAGAAGAATAACTTCGGTGCCAAGTATCGTAAGGAAAAACGCGACGCCGCAGCTGCGAAGACCCAGGAGGAGATGCAGCAATTGGCAGCAGAGAACAAGGTCCTTAAGGTAACCGAGTTCGTGACTGTAAATGACCTCGCGACCCTTATGAACAATACTCCTGTGGTAAAGGTCATCGGTGCTTGCATGAGCTTGGGACTTATGGTTTCCATAAACCAGAGACTTGATGCCGAGGCGCTCGTGTTGGTGGCAGAGGAGTTCGGCTATAAGGTCGAGTTCGTAACGGCCGGGATTACCGAGGAGATTAATTCGGCAGTAGAGGAGGATAAGGAAGAGGATCTCGTGGAGCGTCCGCCTATCGTAACCGTGATGGGTCACGTTGACCACGGTAAGACTTCGCTTCTCGACTACATCCGTAAGTCCAATGTAATCGCCGGTGAGGCCGGTGGTATCACCCAGCACATCGGTGCCTATAACGTCACGCTCGACAACGGTCGTCGAATCACATTCCTCGATACCCCTGGACACGAGGCGTTTACGGCGATGCGTGCCCGCGGTGCGCAGATGACCGACTTGGCCATTATCATAATCGCAGCCGACGATGCCGTGATGCCGCAGACCGTGGAGGCCATTAACCACGCACAGGCAGCAGGTGTGCCGATGGTATTTGCCATCAATAAGATAGATAAGCCGGGCGCTAATCCCGACACCATTCGTCGTCAGCTTTCCGAGATGAATATTCTCGTGGAGGATTGGGGCGGTAAGTACCAGTGCCAGGAGATAGCTGCGAAGAGCGGTATCAATGTAGACAAGTTGCTCGAAAAGGTGCTTCTCGAAACAGACCTTCTCGAACTCAAGGCCAATCCTAAGAAGCTCGCTTCCGGAGCCGTCATAGAGTCGTCTCTGGATAAGGGTAGGGGATATCTGGCTACTATATTGGTCCAGAACGGAACGCTTCACGTGGGTGACTGCGTGCTCTGCGGTAGTTTCTACGGCAGGGTGAAGAGTATGTTCAACGAACGTGGTCAGAAAGTCAACGAGGCAGGCCCTTCGACCCCTGTTTCAGTGCTCGGTCTTAACGGAGCTCCTGCAGCAGGTGAGAAGTTCAATGTTCTCGCCGACGAGAAGGAGGCCAAGAGTATAGCTAACAAGCGTGAGCAGCTCATACGTATCCAGGGCATCAAGACTCAGAAGCATATGACTCTCGAGGAAATCGGACGTCGTATCGCCATCGGTAACTTCAAGGAGCTTAACATTATCGTTAAGGGTGACGTGGACGGTTCAGTGGAGGCACTTTCCGATTCACTCATCAAACTCTCTACCGATGAGGTTAAGGTAAATGTCATCCATAAGGCTGTGGGTGCCATCTCCGAGTCGGATATCTTGCTCGCACAGGCTTCGGATGCGGTGATCGTAGGTTTCCAGGTACGTCCTTCTGTGGATGCACGCCGCTCTGCGGAGAAGGAGGGAATCGAAATAAGACTTTACTCTGTCATCTACGACTGTATCAACGAGGTGAAGGACGGTATCGAGGGTATGCTCGAGCCTGAGAAGAAGGAAGAGGTAATCGCTACCGCAGAGGTTAAGCAGACCTTCCGCATCAGCAAGGTGGGTACCATCGCCGGATGCATCATCCGTGATGGTAAGATGGTGGCTAAGTCTCAGGTAAGACTTATCCGTGACGGTATCGTAATCTACACCGGAGAGCTCTCGTCTCTGCAGGTAGGAAAGGATGCCGTTAAGGAAGTCGGTACGGGAAAGGAATGCGGTATGGCTATCGCCGGATATAACGACATTAAGGATGGCGATATGATAGAGGCATTCCACATCGTAGAGATTAAGAGAACATTATAAAAGATTATTTGCACGAAAGTGGAATAATTATTAAATTTGCATAGGGAAAGTCGTACACGACCAGCTCCCTCTGAACTCCCCCAGGACCGGAAGGTAGCAAGGGCAGGAGGTTGTAGCGGTGCGATGTGCTAAGCTTTCCCTTTTTTCTTTTTTATGAAATCAGATATAATAGTCATAGGTGCCGGAGCCGCAGGTTTGATGGCTGCGTATTCCGCTGCTAAAACCCTGGTCGAAGCCGGTAGCGACGCCTCAGTGGTGGTGCTCGAAAAGATGCCTCGTCCGGCCAGAAAGATAATGATAACCGGAAAGGGACGTTGCAACTTTACGAATATGAAGGAGTGGAACGAGTTTTCCGCTCACATACGTTCGAAGTCGAACTTCGTGAAGTCGGCCTTCTATGCCTTTACTCCGGAAAACGTAAGGGACTTTTTCGAGGCGCACGGAATGCATACCGTGGTCGAAAGGGCCGACAGGGCTTATCCGGCATCGTCGAGGGCATCGGAAGTGGTGGACACTCTGGTGAATGCTTGTAATGGCTATGGGGTGAAGATAGTCTGCGATGCTCCCGTGAAGGATGTGGCACGAAAGGACGGGGAATTCCTGCTTACGCTGGAAGACGGTACCCTTTATTCCGCTTCGAGGCTCATTATCTGCACGGGCGGTATGAGTTATCCGGGAACCGGCTCTACGGGCGATGGCTATCGCTGGGCGGCAGACTTGGGCTATAAGATAGTGCCTACCTTCCCTTCGCTTACGGCGCTCGTACCCGACGGCTATAAGATACGTGAAGACAAGTCCTTGCACATTGACAGGGCCACCCCGGTAGATAGTCTGGGCGACAAACTCTGCGGCATACAGCTTAAGAACATAGGAGTTCAGCTCTATGTTCAGGATACTCTGGTCGACGATGAATTCGGCGACGTGGACTTTACGGACGGGGGATTGGAAGGCCCTATCGGTTATCAGATTAGCCGTAAGGCAGTCAAGTCTATGATTAACGGCTCCAAGGTGCGCGTAAGTCTGGACCTCAAGCCGGGAGTGAGCCTTACCGAGCTTACTTGCCGCGTGAAGGAGCTTTGGACCGAGATAGACAAGGATCCTCGCAGCGCTCGTCTTCGCGAGAAGGAAAGGTGCAGGATACTGCTTGGAAAGCTTATGCCGTGGGAATTGATACCGGCATTCACTTTCTGTCATCCCGAAATCATCACTCTCGAGAGACGCTCGAAGACCCAGACCAAGGTGTGGGTAAATCTGGTGAGCATAGCGAAGGCGCTTAAGAATTGGCAGTTTACCATAGTAGGCTATGTGGGCTACGAGAGGGCAGTGGTGACCGCTGGAGGAGTGGACACCGAGCAGTTCGTGTCGAAGACTATGGAATCGCGTCTGGACAAGGGCCTGTATATGTGCGGCGAGGTTTTGGATATGGATGCAGACACCGGAGGGTATAATCTTCAGATGGCTTTTTGCACCGGACGGATGGCCGGAGAGAACGCCGCGAAATCTTTATTGTCGAAATAATAGAAAAACTGCCTTAAACATTACGTTTAAGGCAGTTTTTTCAGAAATATTTACTATATTTGCAGTCCATTTGCCACTTTAGCTCAGTCGGTAGAGCAGCGCATTCGTAACGCGCAGGTCGCGAGTTCGAGCCTCGTGAGTGGCTCAGGAATTATGGCGCTTTTGTATTGCATTCACGATGCATACGAAAGCGCTTCCTATTATGGCCGCACACACGGAACCGGCGAGCACGGCTATCTTACCTGTGGCGCGAAGACTTTCCATAAGTGCAGGCGCCTGGTCGCTGAATGACAGGGTGTCCACGAAAATACTCATAGTAAATCCTATACCACCCAGGCAGGCCACTGCGAAGAACATTGGCCATGTGGTTCCCTGTGGCTTTTCTCCTATCTTAAGTTTCACGCAGATAAGGCTGAAGAGCGTGATTCCCAGAGGCTTGCCCAGTACGAGTCCCAGCATGATGCCGAGTCCCACTCCGCCTGCAGTCAGTGCGCTGGGGTTCAATTCGACCCCTGCATTGGCCAGGGCAAAGAGAGGCATGATCAGGAAGTTGACCCAGGGTGAGAGGGCCCTTTCGAGGGTGTAGCTCATATTCATCGAACCGTCCGCAGTGTGCTTGATTTCACGCAGGAAGTGCCTTTGCGGACCGCTCGGAAAGCCCATTCCGGATTCGATGTTGTCGTATTGGCGGAAGCTCGAGTATGCGCTGTCGAGCTTCGAGTAGACGGTCGCCTTGTCGTATTTGGCCTTGTTCGGGATGATGAATGCCATCACCACGCCGGACATCGTAGCATGGATGCCGCCGTAGTAGAAGAGTATCCAGATGAGCAGTGCGATAAACAGGTACGGGAACATTCTTTTCTCGCCGAATTTCCTCATTATCAAGGCTATGGCTATCAGGCCAATCGCTATCAGTATCAGCGTGAAATTAATCCTGCCTCCGTAGAACAGCGCCACTACCAGTATGGCTATCAGGTCGTCCGCTATGGCCAATGCCGTCAGGAACACCTTCATCGCTACCGGGACTCTGTCGCCCAGTGCCGACAGGATGCACACTGCGAATGCGATGTCCGTGGCGGTAGGAATACCCCATCCGGATGCGCCGGGAGCGCCGTGGTTTACGATGGTGTAGATGAGCGCCGGGCATATCACGCCTCCGAAGGCCGCGATTACCGGAAGTATCGCCTTTTTAGGAGAGGAGAGCTCTCCGTAGGCTACCTCGCGCTTGATTTCCAATCCTACCGTGAAGAAGAAAATCACCATCAAGATGTCGTTTATGAACTTCTCGACGTTCATTCCGCGCGGAAAGCTTACATCTATGGCGTTGTTAGGACTGGCGCATTTGATGGTGAGCTCGGTGTTCAATATATTATGGTACAGGTCGCGGGTGAGCGGGAGATTGGCCAAAAGCAAGGCCACGGCTACGCAAATCAAAAGAAGCGCGCCCTGAAACCACGGCTGGTTGGACAACTGAAGTCCTTTGTCGTGAAATATTTTTCTGGTTTTGTTCCAGTTATATATGGGAATGAGTCTCATTTTAGAAAATTATTTGAAAGTCGATTGTTTGATTGTCACAAAAAGTCGCGTCTATATGCACTTTCTCCTCGTCTCTCGTGCAGAGAGGCTTGAGGTCCTGAAGTTCTATCGCCACCATATCGCCGGTGCGCAGATAGCATATTTGGGAGACCTTCGCGATGCTCTCCTCTATGCGTCTTACAGAATCGACAGGATGAGAGAAGATGCTCTCCGTGTTCTTCCTCAAGACGAACTCGTTAGACTCTTGGCCTAAGGTGATGGGGTTATAGAGGGGGTAAGGCAGAAAGGTCGTGTGGTCCAGACAACTGGCCGCGGCCCATCCTTGCTCCTTGATGGCAAGCAATTCGGAAGGGTAGAGAAGTACTCCGTATCCTACTGCATCGAAATATCTCGATGCGAATTTTTCTCCAATGCTGCGTCCCGGCTTGCATACGCGGGCGAAAAGTACTGGGCTGTACTTGAGCGAATCTATGAAACTTGGAACATAAAAATCTTCGTTGTCACGTTCCCAAGTGGTGTCTGGCCTGACCACAACATTACCTACTGAGGTAAGCACTACTACATTCATAAATCGATAATTTTTTCGGGGGCAAATGTAGCCAAAATTTATTACATTTGTAATCGTTATGAAAGTAAAAGACATCAAATATCCTGATTATCCTTTCACGAGGATGGTTAATGTGAAGGTAAAGGATTCGTCTACCGGAAGATTTCAGTTCGACGACACCTACCCTTATCTCGACGACAGTTTTTCCTATAAGTTCAACAGATGCGTCAACGCCTTCGTGCTCAGGTGGTTGGATAATATCTATCATCGCGTGTGCCTGGGTCTTCGCATAGAAGGACGGGATATTTTGAAAAAGTACAAGAAGGAGCTTGCCGACGGCGGCGTGTCCATATGTAACCACGTGTTCAGGGAAGATGCCGTAATGGTGTGCCGTGCTCTGGGCAAGTATCGCACCATGCACATCCCGGTGTTCGCCAAGCATCTTAACAACAGCCGTCTCTATTACTGGATGATACGCTATCTGGGCGGTATCCCGATAGCCGAAACTATGTCGGGTATGAAGGCCTTCAATACGGCGCTGGATACCTACCACGCCCGCAAGGAGTGGATACACGTGTTCCCGGAAGAGGTGAGATGGGATTTCTATCCTTATATACGTCCTTTCAGAAAGGGACCTTTCACTATGGCGTACAAGTACGATTGCCCATTGGTGCCTCTGGTCATCACATTCAGAAAGCGTACTGGACTTTACAGGCTTACGGGGCCTAAGGATATGCCTCTGTTTACCATAAAAATTCTCGAGCCCGTTTTCCCTGATAGGAGCAAGACTCGAGAATCCGAAGTGTTACGTATGATGAAAGTCGCCCACGACAGGATGGTGGAAGGCGTCGGAATAAAGAATAATCCGTGGCCTGCTAATCCTTGCGACTTAGACGCTTAAAGATACTTTCCTTCTCTTGGTTTTGCATAAGATGGACGATTTTGAATTGTCCGTCTCTCATTCCCTTACTAAGACTTTCCTTCTTGAATGCGCGGAAACTATCGCCTATAAGACGGAAGGTCTTAGGCTCTTTAAGCCTGAGTGACTGTCTTTTGGCTGCGTATTCCGTGTTTACGTTCTGCAGGGTGTCGTCTACCATCTCCGAGAACTCGTCGGCAGTCTTCTGGTCTACAGGCTTGTCGAACTCGTAGAAGAAGTCGTAGCGCGACTTGTCCACGTCGGCAAATCCTGCGAAGAACTTGGTCTTGAGCGACTTCTTGCGCTCGGCCTTATGGACGGCGTCGATGAACTGCTGCTCGTAGAGCTTTTCTCCCGTGATGCTCACGATTCCGTTAATCTTCTGAATCATATGTATCGTAGGAGTGTTCCGGTATTTAGGACCTGCTACCAAAAGGTCGTTCATATTATACCTGTACAGGCCGTTGATGGTCGTGATGTAAGGACAGTAGTTCTTACCCTCTTCCAGTTCGTGCAGGAGCTTGAAGTGTGGGTTAGGGCTATCCAATTCGCTCTCTTCCACGAACTCGAAGAAGTGGAACTGTGCGAAAGGAACAGTCCAGTTAGTTCCGTCGAAAGGCATACCGAAGCGGCATTCCGATGCGAAATAACCGATTTCTATGTGCTGTATGTCCTTAGGGAAGGCATCGATGAATTTGTCGATGTAGATCTGGGTGTTACCGCATTTCCAAGTGTTCAAGGCTGCGAAATTAGGCCAATAGTGCTTCGGAAGCGGATGCCCGTACTTTTCCTTGAGTGAGCGAAGCTCTGCGGCGCGTTTCGGGTTAGGCTTGATGCGAGTCGCGAGCCTTTCCCTTATCGAATCGTCGATTTTTACTTTCGTGCTTAACGTTCCGTGCTCAATGTCGTCTACGTAGTCGTCGTAGAATTCCTCGGCATTCTTAAGGAGCTCGGTAATCGTCGACGGATTAGCCGTGAGGATGAACGAAACGTCCTTTTGCTCTATCGCCATACGCATCATAGCGTAGTAGCGCGCGGTGTAGTCGGTAATCTCTGCCAGGTAGTAAGGGTCGGCGATTTTCTTCTTAAGCATCTCCGAAGCCGATGCCTGCGTGTATCCTGAGATGGAACCTACCGGAACTCCTTCCTTAGTGTAGCCCTCGATGGCGGGGCTTACCACTACCAGGAACTTTCCTCCCACCAGGTTAGGATTTCTGGAAAGAATCCAGAACCACATATTTGAGATTCTGTGCGATATCTTCTTATACTCCCAAGACATAGGGAGGAACTTAGGTTTCGCTGTGGTACCTGACGTGGTGGCATACATAAACGGCCTACCCGGTACCAGGACATTATGCTCACCGCTGAGCTGTCTGTCCACATAAGGTCTAAAGTTCTCGTATTCGCCAGGCTTGAGCTTTTTCCTGTATCGCTCGATAAGCTCGTCGTTAGTCTGAGCATCGAGAATGTACTCGAAGTTGTGCTCTTTTCCGTAGACAGTGTTTTTATTATAGGAAAGAATGTTTCTTAATGTCTCGCACGACGTTTCGTAAGGGTGAGAAAGCGCTTTGTCCATCTTTCTCTTTTCCTTTCCTCCGACGATTGAAAAATAAGCCTTAATGGCCTCTCCTATTATTTTCCCCATTTTGTTTTCAATTTTTCCATTGCAAATTCCTGTTCAAGTTTGGCAAACTGCTTCTTGGTGTCCAGCATAAATGCCCCGTTCTGAATCCAAGAGAAGTAGGATCTTTCGGTATTGTAAACGTCGCGAGCCTTCTTGCCCTTGAATTTTCCGAAGTTGATTACGGCATCGCCGTCATCGCCTTGAATGAGATATCCTGCAAAGTCTATGCTCTTTTTGTTTCCGAAGCTCGAAAGTGTGTTCACATCGTTCTTCAATGCGTCGCCATATTTGTCCAATTGGCCCTTCAAAACGGCGTAGGTGGCGAGAGTGTCGGCCTCGGCCGTGTGCGCATTGTCGAAGTCTTCGCCGCCGCAGTAGAAGCGGTAGGCAGCCTTCAGGTTTCGCGGCTCCATCGTGTGATAGATGTTCTGCACATCCACCATCTTAGGGGAGTGCAGGTCTACGTTCAGCTTCTTTCCGGCCAATTCCACCCGCTCGAACTCCTCTGCGAGCATCGGGAGGTCGAATTTGGTGGAGTTGAATCCTGCCAAGTCGCTGTCCTTAAGCCAATCGGCTACCTCGTCGGCCACTTCGTAGAAGGTAGGGCAGTCCACGAGCATATCGTCTGTGATGCCGTTAACCTTAGAGGCTGACGGGTCAATGGGCCTCTGACACTGCTTCTCGTAGTCCCAAGGCTTTATCTTCCAAGTCTTTACTTCTTCTTTTCCGTCAGGGAACACTTTCACGAAACTGAGTTCGATGATGGAATCGTTAGGAATGTTGAGCCCCGTACTCTCTATGTCGAAAAAGAGCAAGGGGCGTGTAAGGTTTAGATTCATAGTACTATAATTAAGATACCATAATAGGCATTATGATACCGCATATTTTTTCTTTTTCGGCTTCCTCGTCAGAAGGTACGAGAAGTGCAGCGCGGCGTGCATCGGCAAATTTCATCACGATGGTCTCGCAAGACATATTGCTGAGGATTTCGATGAGGAAACTGCTCTTGAATCCTATGCTCAGGTTATCGCCGTGGTATTCGCAAGGGACCTTCTCGTAGGCTGCAATGGCGAAGCTCAAGTCCTGGGCCGTGATTTCCAATTGGCCTTCGGAAAGCTCGAACTTGATGTGGTTCGAAGCCTTGTTAGCGCAGACAGCTACGCGTCTGATGGTGTTCAGAAGCTGGATTCTGTCGATCTTCAGTATGTTCGTATTATTCTGAGGAATTACGTCGCGATATTTAGGGTAGCGGCCTACGATAAGGCGGCAAATCATGGTGGTGCCGTCGAACTTGAAGACTGCGCTGCTCTCGTCGAAAGCGACGTCTACGCTCTCCACGTCCTTACCGAGGATGGACTTGAGGATGATAGCCGGTTTCTTGTGCAGGATGAATGAGGTCTGTACGGGACTCTTGAGTTCGGGGTCGGTGTAGCAGATGAGCTTGTGCGAGTCGGAAGCTACGAGAGTGCTGCTCTCGAGGTCCAAGTCGAAGAAAATACCATTCATCGTAGGACGCATCTCGTCGTCTGCCGTAGCATAGACGGTAGCGGAGATGCCGTTAACCAGGGCCTGAGCCGGGAAGGTGATGTTTCGTGCGCCTTCGCATTCGCTCGAAATCTCAGGGTAATCCTCTGCAGGATAGTAAGGAAGCGATGAATTACCATTATTCCAGGTGCATTCGAACGAGCTGTCCGAAGTGGTCTTGATGGTGATAGGCTGGTCAGGCAGTGCCTTAATGAGGTCTATCATCTGGTGAGAAGGAACCGCCATAGAGCCGTCCTCCATACTTTCCACTTTTATCTCCGTGCGTAAGGTCAATTCCTTATCTGAAGCCGTGACCTGAAGGATTTCGTCCTTTACTTGAAACAGGAAGTTGTCAAGAATGGGAAGGACAGTCTTAGATGGAATGGCTTTAGAAACATCCATCAAACCTTTGAGCAAATCTGCACTTGAAACACTAAATTCCATATATAAAAATTTTTAAATTATCGGTGTTAATTTCACGCCCACAAAAATACAAAAAATCTTCGAATAAAACTACCTGTAAGCAAAGCTCAATAATCCTGCGTCCCGTCCGGTCTCGCGGGTGGTTGTCGCTCGCCTGCAAAAGACACCCCTCGGACGGACCTTTCCATTTCTGGCGAAATGGTTCCCTCCACTAAGCCGTGGATGGCATTGCCCTCGGGGTGTATTGCCGGCTCGCGGAGGGCCAGGCGTCATTTTTCGACTTCGTGGCAGGCTTTTGTCGCTCGCAGCAAAGACACCCCTCGGACGGACCCTTCCATTTCTGGCGAAATGGTTCCCTCCACTAAGCCGTGGATGGCATTGCCCTCAGGGTGTATTGCCGGCTCGCGGAGGGCCAGCGTCATTGTTTCGCAACCCGAAAAACACCTTTGAACAGCAGCCGCGTTCTACAGTGTTCTGGTAAGGGTGCGACCTGAAGGTGTACGAAAGTACAGTACACCTTCGGCCAACACACCCTCTGGAAGTGTCTCTATTGCACCCTAAATCAAAAGGTGTTTTTCGACTTCGTGGCAGGCTTTTGTCGCTCGCGGAGCTCCGCCAATTCACTTTGGCAGGGAGGAGGGCGTAGAGCGCACTCTGTTAAGGGTGGCTTGCCAAAGTGAGACTTTTTTAGCTTCACCTTGGCAGGGAGATGCCAATATACGCTTTCTGTGGCACATTGGCTGCCAAAGTGATTTTGATGAGCTAGTCTCAATGGCTTCCGTCCGGTAGATCGTGGTTTTTGTCGGATGGGAGAGACTAAAGTGCCGTTTTATCCGGTGAAAAGCCGTTTTGGCCGGAGGAAAAGCATCTCAATGACGTTTCATCCGGTGAAAGGCGGGTTTGGCCGGACGAAAGTGCTAATCGCTGAGGTCCAAGCGCAAGCGAGCCGCCACATCGAGCTCGGCGCAGCGCTTGAGCTTTAATGACTGCAGACCGTTTATTCCAGTGGCGTTACCTGTTAGCAATGTGTACTCCCATGTTAAGGAGTTATTCGACTTCCCGTCGGACTCGGTGACGCGGGAAGGCCGGAATTAGTTTCGTCTCGCGGTGGCACATATTTTGACTTTAATAAAAACGGAAAGGCCATCCGGGCGCAGCGTGCAGCCAGCCTGGTGAAGTGTCTTGTAAAGAATAGTGTAAATATAATTATAGGTAAATATGAATAAGTTTTTGAAATCTATCGTAGTGGCAGGAGCGGTTTGCGCTGCTACTGCCAATTTGTCAGCCGCGGCACAGGACTATCCTGACTTCACCTATGCTGCGGAATCTTCTATGAAGGCGGTGGTTTATGTCGAGGTCACCATCAGGGCCAATACCTCCGGTTCGCAGATTTCCGACCCGTTCTTCCAGTTTTTCTTCGGAGACGACTTCGTGCCTCAGAGTAGGGAGCGCAAGGGAAGCGGTTCGGGCGTGATCATACGTCCTGACGGCTACATCGTTACGAACAACCACGTGGTGGCAGACGCCACATCGGTAAGGGTCACCCTTAATAACAATAAGAGTTACGATGCTACCATCATTGGCACGGACCCGGCTACGGACATCGCACTCATCAAGATAGAGGCTAAGAATCTCCCTTATCTTACCTTCTCCGATTCGGACAAACTCAGGATAGGCGAGTGGGTATTGGCCATAGGTTCTCCGTACGACCTCCGTTCTACAGTCACTGCAGGTATAGTCAGCGCAAAGGGTCGCTCGATGCCTAATTACAAAGGTGAATTCAAGGTAGAGTCTTTCATACAAACCGATGCCGCCGTAAACCCTGGCAATTCAGGTGGCGCGCTTGTGAACAAGAAGGGTGAATTGGTAGGAATCAACACCGCCATCATCTCTCAGACAGGTTCATACGCAGGTTATTCATTCGCAGTTCCTTCCAATATCGCCAGCAAGGTGGTGGCCGATCTCATAGACTTCGGTTCAGTCAAGAGAGCTCTTCTAGGAGTGTCTATGAGGGCACTTGACGAAAAAGTTGCAGACGAGATGAAACTTTCTTCACTTGAAGGCGTATATATTGTTGAGGTTGTTAAAGGAAGCGCGGCCGAAAAGGCTGGTATAAAGAAGGACGACGTCATCTTGCAGGTTAATGGTAAAGACGTGGAGAATCCTTCTCATTTCCAAGAACTTGTTAACGGTTTCCACCCAGGCGACGTAGCTACTATGAAAGTGGCCCGCGGTCATAACGTCCATAATATAAAGGTAACGTTCCAGGGTGAAACTCAGCAGACGGGATGGGCCCAGGAAGATGGCACAGTTTCATTCTATGGCGCGTCCCTACGGGCAGCGGATAAGTCGACATTGGCCGATCTCAGAATCAAGAACGGCGTCGAGATAGTGTCTGCCGGTAAAGGTAAACTGGCTGCGAGCGGTGCTGTGGATGGTCTGATTATCAGATATGTAAATGACCAGAGCGTTTCTAAACCTCAAGATGTGATAGATGCAGCGGCTAAGGCTAAGAGAGCCATCGTAATAGAGTGTATTACCCCTGCCGGCCGTTCTGTATTCTTCGCATTGGCTAAGGAATAGAAAGGTTATTATATAATGAGACAACTTAAGATTACAAAAAGTATCACCAACCGTGAGAGTGCGTCTCTGGACAAGTATCTCCAGGAGATAGGCCGAGAGGAGTTGGTGTCACCCGAAGAGGAAGTGGAACTCGCACAGCGTATTCGTCAGGGCGACCAGGTGGCGCTCGAAAAACTGACGCGTGCTAACCTTCGATTCGTAGTGTCTGTTGCGAAACAGTATCAGAATCAGGGATTGAGTCTTCCCGATTTGATTAATGAAGGAAATTTGGGACTTATCAAGGCTGCCGAGAAATTCGACGAGACCCGTGGTTTCAAATTCATATCTTATGCAGTATGGTGGATTAGGCAGAGTATTCTCCAAGCACTTGCAGAACAGAGCCGTATCGTGAGATTGCCGCTGAACCAGGTAGGTTCCCTGAACAAGATCAACAAGGCTCTCGGACGCTTCGAACAGGAGAATGAGAGACAGCCTTCGACACAGGAATTGGCAGATATGATAGACATTCCTAAGGATAAGATCGATGACACTCTTAGGGTATCCGGCCGTCACGTGAGTATGGACGCTCCGTTCGTGGACGGTGAGGACAACTCCCTTCTGGATGTGCTCCCTAACGACGATTCTCCTATGGCAGACCGCGGTCTGAACAAGGAGTCGCTCAGTACCGAGGTGGAAAGGGCCCTTCAGGTTCTTACTCCGCGCGAGAGGGAGATCATCAAGTGCTTCTTCGGCATAGGATGCCAGGAGATGACTCTCGAGGAGATAGGCGAGAATTTGGATCTTACACGCGAGCGCGTTCGTCAAATTAAGGAGAAGGCGATTCGCAAACTTAAAAAACCGTCGGCTAGTAAGCTGCTTGTAACATATTTGGGCTAATGATGAGTGCAGAGATGATGTTAGCTTCGAAGGCTTCAGAAGCCATAGAGGCCCTGTATTCGGTAAAGGTAGAGCCAAGCACGCTACAGGTGGCTGCTACACGTAAGGATTTCGAGGGGGACTACACTTTGGTAGTCTTCCCTCTTCTTCGTATTTCGCATTTGAGTCCGGAGGCTACCGGTAATGCGATAGGAGAGTGGGTGATAGCTAATTGCCCGGAGGTAGGTTCGTTTAACGTAGTGAAGGGTTTCCTTAATTTCTGCCTTTCGGCCAAGTATTGGAACGAGGCGTTGAAGGAAATCGAGGGCGACGAGAATTTCGGAACTCTCCCTTCTACGGGAAAGACCATTATGGTGGAGTTCTCTTCTCCTAACACTAACAAGCCTTTGCACCTCGGACACGTGCGTAACAACCTTCTCGGTTCTTCCGTTTCGGATATCCTTAAGGCAGCAGGTAACGATGTCATAAAGGCTACGCTGGTAAACGACCGCGGAGTGCACATCTGCAAGAGTATGTACGCTTGGGAGAAGCGCTTCAACGGAGCTACTCCCGAGAGCCGCCATCAGAAGGGTGACCACTTGGTGGGCGACTGCTACGTGGAGTACGCCAAGATGGAGAAGGAAGATCCTTCGGTTCTCGACGACGTGCATAAGATGCTGGTGGATTGGGAGAATGGCGACGAACACGTGCGCGCTCTCTGGAAGATGATGAACCAGTGGGTGTTCGACGGCTTCGAGCAGACCTACAAATCGCTTGGCATAACATTCGATAAGACATATTACGAGTCACAGACTTATCTTCTGGGTAAGGAGCTTGTGAAGAAGGGTCTGGAGATGGGCGTGTTCGTGAAGGACCCTGACGGCAGCGTGTGGTGCGACCTGACGGCGGACGGACTAGACCGTAAGATTCTGCTTAGAAGCGACGGCACGTCAGTTTATATGACGCAGGACCTCGGCACTGCCGAAAGGCGTTTCGAGGAGTCTCATCTGGATTCGCATGTGTATGTCGTAGGTAACGAGCAGGATTACCATTTCCAGGTGCTCAAGCTCATTCTTTCGAAGCTCGGTTTCGATTGGGCTCAGAGAATCTATCACTTGAGCTACGGTATGGTGGAGCTCCCTGAAGGCAAGATGAAGAGCCGCGAGGGAACTGTCGTAGATGCCGACGACCTCATCGAGAAAATGTATCAGGAGGCCAAGGCTACTTCCGAGGCTTCGGGAAAATTGGCCGATATGTCCGAAGAGGAGAAGGACAAGCTCTATCGTATGATAGGTCTGGGTGCGCTCAAGTATTTCATACTCAAAGTGGACCCTAAGAAGACCATGCTCTTCGACCCTAAGGAAAGCATCGACTTTAACGGAAACACAGGTCCGTTCATCCAGTACACCCACGCTCGTATCAAGAGTATCTTGAGAAAGGCCGAGGGAGAGGGCAAGACGGCCCGCATAGATGACGGCGTGGAGCTTTCTGCGAAGGAGGTGCGTCTGGTGAAACTCTTGGCGTCTTACCCTGCTAAGGTAAAGGAGGCTGCCGATTCGCTTTCACCTGCGATCCTGGCCAATTATTCTTACGAGTTGGCCAAGGAGTTCAATCAGTATTATCACGACACTCCGATTCTCAAGGAGACGGATTCGAATCTTCTCTCCATGCGTCTTTCCCTTATAGGTGAGGTGGCAGAGGTGCTCGAGAAGGCTATGGGGCTTTTGGGAATCAGTTTGCCTGACAGAATGTAATTTAGAAGATTTATGCAAGACGCTTATATGTTTCCGACTTCCGTGAAGGAGGTGGAAAGACTGGGCTGGGACTATATCGACGTCATCTTTTTTACTGGTGATGCGTTCGTGGACCATCCTAGTTTCGGAACAGCTTGCATAAGTCGTTATCTTCAAAAATATGGTTATCGCGTAGCAATCGTCCCCCAGCCTAACTGGAGGGACGATTTGCGTGATTTCCGTAAGCTTGGAAGGCCGCGTTTGTATTTCGCCGTGAATTCGGGTGCTATGGATTCCATGGTGAATCACTACACCGCGCAGAAGCGTCTTCGGCACGAAGACGCTTACACGCCCGACGGGCGTGCCGGGCAGCGCCCGGACCGCGCGGTCACCGTCTACACGCAGATTCTAAAGAAGTTATACCCGGACGTTCCTGTGGTAATAGGCGGAGTGGAGGCCTCCCTAAGACGCCTTACACACTACGATTACTGGGAAGACAAGCTCCACCCGTCCATACTGGTAAGCAGCGGAGCGGATTGGCTCTGCTACGGAATGGGAGAGACGCCTATGCTCGAACTCACCCGCGCCATAGAGGCGGGGCGCAATATGCGTCAGATGGAGAGGCTTCCTCAATTGGCCTTCTTCAGAAAGGGAACGAGTCGAGTGCCCGACGCATTGACTCTCAGCAGTTTCGAGACTTGCCTTAAGGACAAGAAGGCTTTCGCGCAGAATTTTCACGAGATAGAGCTCCAGGCTAATATGATGCACCCTCAGGTGATAGTGGAGCCTGTCGCCGGAGGTTACGTGCAGGTGAATCCTCCGTGTCCTCCTTCGACGACCGAACAGATGGACTCGTACTGGGATTTGCCTTTCACCAAGCTCCCTCATCCACGCTATAAGGACAAGCGCATTCCCGCCTACGATATGATTAAGGACAGCATTATCACGCATCGTGGGTGTTTCGGAGGGTGTAATTTCTGTACCATCGCAGCGCATCAGGGCAAGTTCATCCAGTCCCGCAGCCGCCAGAGCATAGTGGGGGAAGTGAAGAAGTTGGCCGCTATGCCGCAGTTCCACGGAAACATCTCGGATCTGGGTGCCCCTACGGCCAATATGTACGGTATGCGTGGAAAGAATCCGGAGTTGTGCGCAGTGTGCAAGCGCCAGTCCTGTCTTTTCCCGGCTCCTTGTCGAAATATGAATCGTTCGCACGAGGATATTCTCAAACTCTATCACGAGGTGGATTCGGTGAAGGGCGTGCGACATTCCTATGTGGGAAGCGGAATCCGCTACGACCTTTTCCTAAACGAGGACGGATTCGTGGACGAGACTTCCAGACCTTATCTTAAGGAATTGGTACTCAAGCACATCTCGGGTCGTATGAAAGTGGCTCCGGAGCATACCGAAGACAAGGTACTCGGGTATATGGGAAAGCCTTCGTTCAAACTTTTCGAAAGACTTCGTAAGGAATTCGATAAAATCAACGCCGAGGCCGGAAGGCATAGCGAGATAGTTCCTTATTTTATCTCGGCGCATCCGGGGTGCACTATGGAGGATATGAGAAAGTTGGCCCATAATCCTTGCTTGAAGGGTATCTGGATGGAGCAGGTGCAGGACTTTACGCCTACTCCTATGACCACGTCGTCCGTGATGTTCTATTCCGGACTCGACCCTCGTACGATGAAGCCTGTCTTCGTGGAGCGCCGTCCTGAGGCCAAGCGCGCCCAGAAGTCTTTCTTCTTCAAGAAATAATTCGCCACATCTATCGGGATTTTGCTACAGGTTCTAACGTGGGAAGGTTTACTTATAGCAGCGGTGCGAACAAGGTGTGTCCGACAGATGGCACGATTAAGACCCTTTACGTGCCTAAGGGATGCATGGGTGCCTACAAGAACGCTTGGAAGGTCCTTTTGGACGAAGGAAACTGGGAGGTAAAGGAAATCGCCAATTAGTGAAATAGATTCTTTGTTCATATCGTAGTTTTATGTAAATTTGTGAAAGTGAACCATATATTTACGTAACGATATGAACAGAAGACTGATTTTAACCACTTTCGCATTTTTAATTCCTCTTTGTGCATTTGCGCAGAAGAGTGCGCCTAAATTCGGCAAGGTCTCAAAGGCCGAGGTCGAAATGTCCTCGTATGAAAAGGAACCTGAGGCTGAGGCGCTTTATATCTACGATAAGAAAGATGTATTTTATCTGAATGACTTTTCATTCAGTTACGATGTCTATGTTCGTATAAAGATATTCAGTAAGGAAGCGCTTGATCTGGGGAACGTCGAGATTCCTTATATGTCGTACGGTGATTCTTCCGAATCGATAAAGGGATTGGATGCAAATACCTATAATATGGTGGATGGGGCAGTCGTAAAGACCCCTATGTCAAAGAAGAATGTTTTTACCGATAAGGTCAGCGATCACTTGTCCGTAGTGAAGTTCTCCCTTCCTGAGGTCCGCGAAGGAAGCGTGATAGAATACAAGTATACCCTGAATACCAGGTACTTTTCTCGCTTGGGAAGATTTGACATCCAGCATGAATATCCGGTCCTGCACTCTCTTATAGACATAAACCTGCCTGAGTTCATAGGCTATATGATCAATTCCCATGGTCTTTTATCATTTGACATAAATCAGGAGTACAGTGACAACATCTTCCGTCTCGGACGCACTTCCTATGCCGTCAAGCGCATTTATACCCATAATGACGACGTACCTTCGATACGAGAGGAGCCTATGGTGTGGTGTCTGGATGATTTCAAGATGGGATTTGAGCTGGAAGTTTCCAGCATAGTGCTCCCCGAGGCTCAAATATTCGAATCCTATGCTACCGACTGGGCCAGCGTTAACGAGAGTTTGCGTAAGTCGGAATTAGGAAGGCAGCAGAACGCCAGAAATCCTTTAGCCAATGAGGTAAGCGAGATCAAACAAAAGGATATCCCCGAAACCGATAAGATGCGCGAGGTGCTCACCTTAGTCAGAAATCGCATCAAATTCGACGGAAGGGTAGACCTTATGCCTAATCCTCCATCGAAAGTGGTAAAGGACGGAATAGGCAGTATGGCAGACATAAACAACGTCTTGGCATTGGCACTAAGGGATTGTGGATTCCGAACTGACATCATCCTTTTGAATCCGAGGACAAGGGGACGTCTCTCCTTCTTCCCGTCTCTTAATAATATAGATACTTTCATAGTCTGCGCTTACGATTCCGAAAACAATCCTTACTATATGGATGCCACTGATAGGGGTTCGGACCTTAATGTCTTAGACCCTAATCTATTAGTGGATAAAGCCCGTGTCTATAGGGAAGTGGGCCAGGGTGGATGGGTGGACTTGTCTCATCCTGCTAAGAATACCGACAGGTTGGTCCTTAATGCTGAATTCGACGGAGAAGGGAACATCGTGGGGCATTTGGGACGTATATTGACGAACCAGGAAGCCTATTCATTCAATAAGCAATATAACAAGGCCGATTCCGAGGAAGATTTCATAGAGCGAGAATCGAAGGTATATAAGATGGAACTCGACAGTTGCACCTTTATAGGTCTGGGAACGACAAAGGTTATCGAGTCCGCGGAATTCGTAATGCCGGCCGAGAGTTATGGTGACCACATTTATATCGCTCCTATGCTCGTAGAGGTTATGGACGAGAATCCGTTTGCAGAACAGGGGCGCAAGCTTCCTGTGGAATATAGCATCATCTCCAACACGGCAGTCCAATTCAGTATGACCCTTCCGGAAGGATACGAGCTGGAGGAAGCACCGCAGTCTTGCAGAATCTTCGCATGTGGAGGTGACGTGCAGTTCACCTTCCTGTCGGACTGTAAGTATGGAAAACTGATGACCCGTTTCTTACTTACGGTTAACAGAGTGATTTTCAGTGCGGAGGAATATGCCGATTTAAGCCAGCTCTATGCTAAGGCTTACGAGCTTTCTAACTCCAGAATAGTTCTAAAAAAAAGCGAGGATAAATGAAACGATTGATAGCACTTTTAGCGCTTTTAGTCTCCGTAGGCGTTTTCGCCCAGGACAAGAGTGCCGATGCCATAATTCTACGAAACGACGCCAGCTTTACCGTAACAGGGAAAAACAAGGCAGTCTATAAGAACACCATAGAGGTTTTTCTTACTAAGAAGGCGAGCTATTGTGCCGATTTCTCTTGTGTGGTGAATAAGGGAAGTACGAAATTGGTGTCCTTCTCGGGAGAGGTTACCGACGCCACGGGAAAGACAACTAAGGTGAAAAAGAAGGACCTCGTGTATACCGAGTATTCCGAAGGTCTGTCCGACAGCTTCCAGACGTGGATGTATTCGCCTGACATTCTCCAATACCCGGCGAAGGTTACCTACACTTACGAAAAGCAGTATACCGATGCAGTTTTAGGATACGATTCTTTTCTTCCTTTGCCTTTCGGAGATGGAGTGGCCGTTAACGAAGCCAGCTATACCCTTACCGTTCCTTCCGAAGACTGTTTTAGGTACAAGCAGTTGAATATGCCGCAGGTAAGTCCTGAGCATACTTCCACTAAAGAAGGCGAGGTGTATGTGTGGAAGGTAAAGGATTTGCCTCCTATGAAGGTAGAGAAGTATTCTCCTCCGCAGAATGAACGCGTTCCGAAGGTGATGTTTACGCCGAGCGAATTCTCTTATGAGGGGAATGCCGGTTCGGGGGAGAATTGGCAGTCTATAGGAAATTGGCTCTATTCCCTTATCGAGGGCAGGAACGTTCCTACTCCGGAAATGAGCGCGCTGGTAGAAAGGTTGACGGAAGGTGCCGAGGACGATATGGAGAAAATCAGGAGGCTCTACGCCTATCTCGGTCAGAATACTCGATATGTGAGCATACAGCTGGGTCTGGGCGGTCTTAGGCCTATCGCTCCGGAGTCCGTATTCAAGAATAAATTCGGGGATTGCAAGGCGCTGACCCTTTTCCTTCAGACACTTTTGAAGAGTTGCGGGATAGAGTCTTATTATACCGTGATTAATATGGGCGCCGACCGTATGATGCCGGATTTCCCTTCTCTGGCTACGGCGAACCACGTCATCCTCTCCATCCCTACGGCCAAGGATACGTTATGGGTGGAATGCACCAATCCGGATGTTCCTTTAGGTTACATACATAGCGAAATCGCAGGTAATCACGCGCTTATAGTGAAGAAGGACGGATCTTATGTCACGACGCTCCCTAAATATCCTGACAGTGCCAACCGATGTGATATGAAGGCCGTGGTGGATTTGAGAGCCGACGGAAGCGCTTCCGCTATGGTAAGCGAATGTGGCCGTATGGATTTCTGGGATTCTTACTATTCGCTTTCGAGGATGAACGAGGTGGATAAGACGAATAGCATATTGGCCTCCAACTCCCTTCCTAAGGCAGAACTGTCCGACATTAAGGTGGAGCTGAATTCGTCGGCCGAGCCTTTCGGGGAATTGTCTTATAGTGCCGCGGTTACCGGTTATGCCAGCGTTACCGGTTCGCGACTTTTCCTGACGGCCAATCCTTTCCAGTATTTCGGGGACGGAAGGACACCGGCCAAGCGATTTAATGACTTGTATTTCAGGGTGGGATATGATATGGTTCAATCGATAGAGATAAATGTCCCTGAAGGATATGTGGTAGAGGTTATCCCGAAGGGGGAAGACTTTGAAAACGAGTTCGGCGCTGTGCATTTCGAGTGCGCTCAGGAGCAGGATGGCGATAGTGTAAAGGTTAAGATTACATTACGCTACATAACGAAATCCGGGACTTTCTCGAAGGATATCTATAGTGACTATCGCGCTTTGAAAAAGAGTATTTATGAGGCGTGCTCGGCTAAGATAGTTCTCGTTAAAAAATAAGGCCGGAACTTTATAGCCCCGGCCTTTAGAATCTTTATTCGCCGCATTTGCAGTCATCGCCGCAGTGACATTCGCCTTCGCCCTCGCATTGGCAGCTATCGCCGCAGTGACATTCGCCTTCGCCATCGCATTTGCAGTCATCGCTGCAGTGGCCTTCGCCTTTATGGCAGTGGCATTTGTGAGCGAGCCCGTGCTGGAGCTCCTCTTCTGAGGCATCCCTTACGGAAACCACGCTTCCGGTGAAGTGGAGGGTCTTTCCGGCCATAGGGTGGTTGAAGTCCATAAGAACCGAGTCCGGTTTTACTTCCTTGACGGTTCCTTGAACCACGCTGCCGTCGTCGCTAAGCATAGGGATGACGCGGCCCACTACCAAAAGATCTTCGCGAACATGTCCGTCCATCTCGAAAGCACTCTTAGGAAGCTCGAAGATGTAGTCTGAACTGTATACACCATAACCCTCCTCAGGGCTGAGCGTGAACTCGAAGCTTTCACCTACCTCTTTTCCGGCTACTTCTTCTTCGAAGCGAGGAAGAAGCATTCCTGTTCCGTGAATGTACTCCAATGGTTTTTCGGCAGTAGCCTTGTCTGCCAGGGCTCCTTCTACAGTCAATTCATAACTGAGAGCCACTACTTTTTTCTGATCTACTTTCATATTATATCGATTGTTTATTCTCCGCTAAAATCCACATCGTCAAATGCCAGCGTAGGAATAAGCTTGCTCATGTCCTTACGCACGTCGTCTCCGGCATATTTGAGATGCGACCACAAATCTACGAAATTACCCGTAATCAGTATTTCGTTAACCGGACGGCTTATCTTTCCGTCCTTGAACTCGAATCCTTCCACTCCGTAAGAGAAATCGCCGGTCGCGCTGTTACAGTTTCCTCCGTTAAATCCCGTTACGAGTATTCCCTCGCCACACTTTTCGAGAATGGCCTTCTCGTCCAGTCCGGCCTCGCTCGCAAGCAGGTGAGGTCTCGTCGCGTCCTCTATCGTAGGGGCGAGTCCCATTTTATTCGCAATGTAAGTGTTTATAAAATACGTCTTAACCTTTCCGTTTTCTATTATGGGAAGCGTTTTTGTCGCCACGCCCTCGCTGTCGAAAAGCCTCGAGCCGCTCTCTCCCTTGCGGTGCGGTTCGTCGACGATGTTAAGCATAGGCGAGAAAACCTCTTTTCCCAGACTATCCATCAAGAAACTGTTATCCTGCTGCAGGGAATAGCCTCCCAGCGCGTTAAGCAGGGGAGTTACTAGCCTCGGCGCCATCTCTCGCCTTACGACCATAGTGCGCTTCCCGCTATGTGTAGAGCGAGAGCCTATCTGCTCCACGGCCTTTTCCAGAGCCGTCTGTCCTATATGGTCGAAGTCGAAATCCTTAATTTTCGGACTTGAGGTCCACCAATAGTTGCTATATTTGCTTCCGTATTCGGCCTCGATGGTCACTTCCGAAGCGTACTCGAACGAAGTCTCTGCGTGCCTGCAGAACAGGCCGTTAGAGTCTATCGTGATGGAATCGAATTCGGAGTCGCTGTATTGGCCTTCCTCCGAGATGATCCTAAACCCTTCGCGCGGCCTTGCGAGGTCGAGGCAGTGGGCCAATGCCAATCCTTTCCTGCGCTCGCTGTCCATCTGCTCGTATTCGGGGTCGTACAAATCCATTTCCGTGCCGCTGAGTGCGTCCTTGCAGCACCTGTCGGGCGCCGGAAGAGCCCTGCAATCGTCCGTTTCCAGAACTCTCGTGATCTCGGCCGATGTGTGCACGAATCCTGCCAATTCCTTTTCGTCCAGTCTGTTAGTAGAGAATGACGCGAACTTTCCGTCTATGAAAAGAGACAGGCTAAGACTCCTGTCCAAGCAGTGCGTGACCTTGTCCAATTCGCCGTTCAGCGTGTCCAGAAGGTCGGATGTGCTCTTGTTAATCGTCACCCTGCAGTGCGTAGCCCCTTCCTTCATAGAAAGCTCCATGCATCTTTCTGCCAATCCCAATTCCTCTTTGCTTATCATAATCCACCTCCTACTGTCAGGTTTTTAATCAATACCGACGGGATTCCGCAGCTAACAGGAGCGCTTTGGGCTTTTCCGCAAGTCCAGCGGCCCTCGTCAATTTTCAAGTCGCCCGCCACAGCCTCTATGTCCGAGAGTGCCTGTGGGCCGTTACCGATTATGTTTACGTCTTTTATAGGCATAGTGAGTCGTCCGTCCTCTATCAAGAATCCGCTCTTTACATAGAAAGTGAAGTCGCCTTCGCCTATCTTCACTTCGCCGTTCGCGAACTCGTCTACGAAGATGCCGTTACGGGCTCTGCGGATGAGGTCATCCAACGTCCCGTCCGAGCCGTTCTCCATATAGGTGGAGCGCATTCGGGGGATAGGATTGTACCTGAAGGACTCGCGACGGCCGTTTCCTGTGGGCGCCACATCGAAATAGCGCGCGCTGATGCGGTCGTGAAGGTAGGAAGTGAGCACTCCGTCCGTTACCATATAGGTCTTTTGGCCCGGAACTCCTTCGTCGTCGAAGTTAAGGCTTCCTCTAAGGCCGGGAACGGTGGCGTCGTCTACTATGTTTATCCCTGCACGGCACACGCGGCTTCCTATCTTGTCGGAGAAGATGGATTGGCCCTTACGGTTGAAGTCGGCCTCGAAGGCGTGTCCCATAGCCTCGTGCAGCAAGATTCCGCTTGCACCGGCAGCCATTACCACGCTCATCTGTCCTCCTGCGGGGCGCTTGGCCTCGAACATCGCGTCTATCCCGGATGTCAGTCTTGTGGCCAATTCCCTTACCAATTCATCGCTGTAGAATTCCGCACCTTGGCGAAGGCTCTTCGAAACGCTCTTCGTCTGGATGGAGTCGCCCTGTTTGAATACCACCGTGGCGTTCAGTGAGCAGAGCGGGCGCAAATCTTCCGTTAGCTCGCCTAAGGAGTTGTACATCAAGATTTCGCTGATAGAATAGGAGAGTCCGGCCACTACCTTTATTACCCTGGTGTCTGCCGCCCTGATGGCGCTGTCGAGCTTTCGGAGCAGGGGCACGAAGCCGCTTGGAGGGGCCTCGCGTAAATCTTTCTTCATAGGGTAGAAGTCATTTATTCCCTTTATTTCCACTCCTTTATAGCCCGCATGGGTAGGGTCTCCGGCAGAGTTGCTTATGGCACTTGCTGCCTGGGCCGCCTTTAAAAGTGAAGTGTAATCCGTAGATTCCGAGTAGGCATAGCCTGTCTTTTCGCCGTTAAGAACGCGTATTCCGCATCCGTAGTCTCTATGATAGCCACCGCTTGTCACCTCGCTATCCTTTAGCATAAGGGACCAGATGGTGGTGTTTTCGAAAAACAGGTCGCAATAATCTCCTCCATTACGTAGTGCTTCCTGGGTCAGATTCTCCAACTGATTCTTCCGGATAGCAAATGTTTCTAATGCAGGCATATTTTTCTTCGTCTTTTATTTGAATGTTATTTTGGGTGCCCTCTGCCACGACGGCAAAAGGCGATTTGGAATTGTCGGCGAGAACCCATCTGTCCACTATGGGGGCGTAAATCTCGAAGAAGTACTTGACGCCCATAACGTAACGTCTGCGGATTACCTCTTCGGGGATGTTATGTCCGCCGCTTTCCACTCTTTTCTTTACTCTTTTTATGGCCAAATCGACAGAATTAAGCCAGAAATACAGGAGTGTGACCTCGTAGCCGAGCGACTTGGCCTCGTTAATGGTGTTCGTAAGCGAACGCGTCGCGAGAGTCGTTTCTATGATGAAGTCGGCTTTCCTCGAAAGCATATATTTGATTTTCATCAACATATAGCGACTCGCTATAACCGAGGCCGCTGAAGGATTGAACGGAGAAAGGCTCTTGGCGAACTCGTCCGAATTCACCAACTCGCTGCATCCGATAAGGTCCGGAAGCAGACTATATGAGGCTGTAGTCTTTCCTGAGCCGTTACAGCCCGAGAGTATGAACAATCTAGGCATCCTTATTTATTAGTTACTCCATATCCGAACAGCGCGAAATCGCCGAGCAGAGGGTCGTCCGGCCATATCTCCTTGAAGGCGTCTGTAATCTCCGTCGCCGTCCTAATGTCTTTCGCTTTTCTCGATGTAAGCCCCAAGGCCGATGCTTGCGTGTAAACGTGCACGTCGAGAGGCATCGTAAGTTCCGAAGGCTCTATTCCTTTCCAAAGTCCCAAGTCCACCTTTCCGTCGCGGCGAACCATCCATCTGCGCATCATATTGATTTTCTTATTCGCAGCGTGAGCATCTTCCTTCTGGCCGTAGACTCTGGTCCTTATCTCGTTTACGCCGAACTCTTCGATGGAAGCCCTCTCGGCGTAAATCTCGCGCAAGTTCTTGCAAATGCGGGCCGTTTCGCTCCATTTGATGGTCCTGTGCAGGCTCGTGTCGTCGTCGCGATAATCGCCGGACATCACATAGTCGTACGGTTGCCAATCCATCTGCTCGAACAGCCTGGTGCAGTCCCTGACTATCATCTGTCTTCTTCCCCAGGCCAAGTGGGCCGCGAATATGGCAGCTATCTCTATGTCCTGAAGTGCGGCACCGCGTCTTACGAATTCGCGCGGAAACTGAATGGGGTCTTCCGAAAAATAGGCGAGATCGTTATAGATACCCGCCCATTCGATTAGTTGAGCCTTTACTTCTTCTCGCATTCGGGAATGCTCTTGAGAACTGCCTGAAGGTATTCCCATACTTTCTCTACTGATGGGATGTATGCGCCTTCGTCAGGGGAGTGAGGACTCATAAGGGTAGGACCGAATGATACCATGTCCCAGTTAGGATAAGCCCCTGAAAGAATACCGCACTCAAGTCCTGCGTGGATGGCCTTAACCTCCGGCTCTACTCCGTAAAGTGCTTTGTATACATCCTTCATTACGCTGAGTATCTCAGACTTAGGGTTAGGAGCCCAGCCTGAATATGCGCCGGTAAACTCTATCTTCGCACCTGCGAGCTCGAACACTGCCTTCATCTTTTCGCAAAGAGCTTCCTTAGCTGTGTCCACAGAGCTTCTAATCAAGCTCTTGACTTCGTATTTTCCGTCCTTGACCTTAACTATGGCCATATTGTTCGATGTCTCCACGAGCCCCGGGATGGATGAGCTCATTCTCTCCACTCCGTCAGGACAAGCCGTAATGGCTCTGAGAATGGTAAGCGCGTCTTTTTCGTCTGCGTAAGGAGCGTCGCACTCCGTCTTCTCGAGCGAGATGGACATATTAGGGTCTGTGACTGCGTATTCCTTAAGAATCTTTTCAGCCTCTGCCTCGATTAGGGCGCGAGCCTTGGCCTCATCCTTAATATAAAGCGTCGCGAAGCACTCACGTGCTATGGCATTACGAAGGGAACCACCTTCGAGCTCTACGAGTTTGACGTCTTCGCCGGCGAGCAGTTTGAGAAGAATTCTGCTGGCTATCTTGCTGGCATTTGCCCTGTACAGGATGATGTCCATGCCGGAGTGGCCTCCCTGACAGCCCTTTACGCTGAATTTGAATGGGTGGTAACCCTCCGGACGAGCCTTAGTATCATAAGTGCCGCTAACTGAAGCGTCTACGCCGCCTGCGCATCCTACGTACAATTCGCCTTCGGTCTCGGAGTCGAGGTTAAGCAGGATTTCGCCTTTCAAGATGCCCGGCTCGAGAAGCTGTGCTCCCGTCATACCGGTCTCTTCGTCGTATGTGACGAGAATCTCGAGCGGTCCGTGAGGAATGTCGTCGCTTTCGGCGATGGCCAATGCCAATGCCACTCCCAAACCATTGTCTGCACCCAGGGTGGTTCCGCAGGCTTTAAGCCAATCTCCCTCTACGCGGGTTTCGATAGGGTCGTTAAGGAAGTCGTGAACTTTATCGGCGTTCTTCTGAGGTACCATATCCATATGGCCCTGAAGAACTACACCTTTACGATTTTCGTAGCCGGCAGTGGCAGGGATGCGGATTATGACGTTACCTGTCTTATCGGCAAATGTTTCGAAATTATGCTCCTTTCCCCAATTGAGGAGGTATTCCCTTATCTTTTCCTCGTGCTTCGAAGGACGTGGAACTCGAGTTATCTTGTAGAAGTTATCCCATACGATAGATGGGGTCAAGTCTTTAATAGTCATATAGATATGTATTTAAAATTAAAAATTCATCATTTCGTTTACACCTAACTGGTAAACTGGTACTCGCAAATGGCATACCACGTGGTCGTAGTAGTAGATTTTTACGTTGCATACACTTGGTACGCAGTAGTAGATGGTCTGCCCATCAGATGTATCAGGCCGCGCTGCATTCAGTACGCAGTTAGCGTCCGTGCTGATTTCCAGATAGTAAGGAGTGCCTTCAGGCGAGCCGGCAGGGAGAACCCCCAGGCTTTCGCTGAAACAGAAGGCTTCGATTTTTCCCGATGTCTGTGCGGAAGGAATAAAATCGAAACTGACACTTTGTCCGAAAGAGTGGACTGTAGGGGAGAACAGGGCAAGCAGTTTTTCCTCGGCCTTGTTAAGTTCTTCCACTGCGGAGCGGAGCGCTTCTCCGGAATAAGTGGCGTCGGTGTTACCGGTAACTATGTCGTAACGGTCTTCCCTGTATTTGGCTATCTGAGCAGCTGCTTTCTTGGCACTCTCAAAGCTCTTCTTTTCATTCTTTTCCAGGGATACTTCCTTTACCGGGAAACTCTCGGCGTGCGAAATGTCGTGGGTGGCGGATTCGCGGCTTTGGCATATATAGCCGGCATCCAGCAGCATCCTGAACTCGTCTCGATGCTCCGGAGTCAGATTGATGCTGTATCTTTTAGAGTGGTCAGCCTCGGTGGATGCACTGATGCTTATCTTCGAGATGCTGAAGTGGGTGCTGTCCTTCTCGATGTAGTCTATTCCGAGAAGGGATTTGCTGTAATGAGAGTAGGGACCGGCCTTAATGTCCTGTTCCATACTCTCTACTGTAACGGTGATGACTGTCTTGGGAATACAGTAGATTACTTGCTGACCTTTCTCCTTCTTCGCATAGAGAGGGGAAAGCGTCGTCAATGCAAGCAGAATGGCAATGATGTACTTTTTCATACTCGTTAACATTTTTTCCAGCGTTTGTGAGACCACAGGTAATTTCCGGGGTCTTTTCGGATGTCGCTTTCCAATAGTTCGTAGTATCGGTCCATAATCTGCTGCACCGTCATGGTGGAAGCATTGTCGCAGATGGTCTTGAATTCCATCTCGTATTTCTTGTTTCCTTCGCGACGGGCCATCGAGAGATAGGTGACCGCGAGTGAGTATTTATTCGCCACTGCGGCACCTCCGCTCATAGTGCGGGTGCGCTGCCCCATAAAATCTACCATAATGTAGGATGGAGCCGTGAAATAAGGCCACTGGTCCGTAACCATAAAATAGTACATCTTCTTGTCCATATGGGTGAGAATGTGTCTTATGATATTCGACGATTCCACCAGGTTTTCGAACTCCGGATGGCAGAACTTGCGGTTCTCCTTAAATATCTCGTCCCAGGTAGCATTCTTAAGTTTACGGTAGACTACGCTCGCATTGTCGAAGTTTACGGGCATAGGCTTATCCGTATAGTTATAGAAAGGAATTCCCCCATAGAGTTCCCAGTTTCCTGAGTGAGAGCAAAGCACTATGGTGCCAGGGGCTGCATTATACAGCCTTTCTATCTCTTCAGGGTTTTTTATGGATACTATGTGCGAGCGGCGCAGCCTTTTTCCCTTACTTCCTCCGAACCAGATGGTTTCACATACTATCTGACCGAAATGGAGGTAAAAGGCCTTGACGATTCCCTTTCTTTCTTTTTCGCTTAATTCAGGAAAGGCATTATCGATGTTAGTCTTTACTACGGCATATCGGTAACGCACCACTACGCGGGCTATCCAGCCTACGAAGTGGGCGTTAGCGTAGTGCACTCCCAGAGGAAGCGCAGCGAAAAGCCGCATGAAAAATCTGATAATCCTCTTCTTCATTAGTCTTGGGTAGCTGCTTCGATCTTTTTAAGCATAGCGAACATAATCACTGCAGAGATAAGGCAAAGTCCGATGAGGATGCCCCAGTTCGCCATAAGAGGAATCTTGTTCCAGAGTTTCGAAGGAATACCGCTGAGGTAGTTACCTATGGCGGTAGCTGCGAACCATCCACCCATCATCATACCCTTATACTTAGGAGGAGCGACTTTCGTAACGAAGCTCATACCCATAGGTGAGAGAAGGAGCTCGGCAAATGTCAGCGTAAGATAAGTGCTTATAAGCCAAGCCGGGCTAAGGAATGGCTGGGTCTGCGTACCCAAATCCTTAGGCGATGTAAGTCCGTTGGACGCTACTGTAATGATTACGAATCCCAGGGCAGCCACGAGCATACCGAATGCGATTTTCTTAGGGGCGCTTGGCTCCTTGCCTTTCTTTGCCAATGCTCCGAAGAGGGCCATCGAGATAGGTGTGAGGGCTACGACGAAGAATGGGTTGAACTGCTGGAAGTCCGAAGGCTGAGCTGCGATGGTCTTAGGCATCTCTGCGAAGAGTGCATAAGCGCCGCCCCACAGGGCCAACGTAACGATTCCGGAGATGATCCGGCCTTTCTTCGTTTCTGACTGGAATGCAGAGAACAGGGTGTAGATGGAAACTGCGATGAGTGCCAAGCTTCCGATGTTGAACCACAGTCTCATAGGACCTTCTACGGTGAGGTTGGTGTACTTCTTCGCGAAGAAGGTAAGCGCCGAACCATTCTGGTGGAATGCCATCCAGAAGAAGATTACTACTGCGAATACGAGAACGAGGGCGATGAGCCTGTCCTTAGTCTGCTTAGGGGTAAGCTCCTTAACCGGCTCGCTGGAAGCGGCCTTGGCCTGCTTTGTGTTGACGTCGGCGTGCTTGAACCATTTTCTGCAAGAGAAATAGATGGCGATGGAGAGAATCAGTGAGATGCAGGCCACGCCGAAGCACATTCCGTAAGAGCCCGAAAGGGCTGCGAGGTATGCAGGGTCGGTATTGGCCGCGTCATAGACGAAACCAGCCTTAGAGAGCTGGAAGTTAGTGATGGCCTTAGCCATGGCAGGAGCGAACATGGCGCCGATGTTTATGGCCATATAGAAAAGGCTGAATGCGGAGTCGCGTTTCGCAGAGTATTTCGGGTCGTCGTAGAGGTTACCCACGATGACCTGCAGATTGCCCTTGAACAAGCCAGTGCCCACTGCGATAAGGGCCAATCCGGCGAACATTACATACTTCGCCACGCCTAAGTCCGCAATAGGGAAGACCAGCGAGAGGTATCCGAGGAACATCACGCTGATACCTATCGTGACGCACTTGCCGTATCCTATCTTATCGGCCAATATTCCTCCGAAGAATGGCATGAAATAAACGCCTGCGAGGAAAATGGCATAAACGTTTCCTGCTTGTGCTTCCGTCCATCCGAATTTAGCCTGCATGAGAAGGGCCAGGATGGCGAGCATCGTGTAGTAGCCAAATCGCTCTCCGGTATTCGCGAGAGCGAGGGCAAATAATCCTTTAGGTTGTCCTTTAAACATATACTTAATTTATTTGTTATGCATTTAAGTCGTCTGCCATGGGTAAACCTTACAAATTTAATAAAAAAATTAAAAAGTCTTACATATTTCTCGAACGCGCAGAATGGCATCTTCGACTTTTCTTTCCACTTCCTCTGCGGTGCTATAGTCCAGGTTGTGAGCTGAGACTGTAGTTACCTCACCTAAGGACCATAGACTTGACAGCGCCTTCAGATAGGTGCTGCCTTGCTCGCGATAGTCTCCGTCCGCGATGTCCATTCCGCGGGTGGTGATGTAAAGAAGATGTTTACATTTGCAGAGTCCGAAGCAGGTCTTTCCGTTATCTGCGAAAGTGATGTTGTAAAGGGATAGGTTCTCGAAAAAGGCCTTGAGGGCAGCAGGGAAGTTCATATCCCAGAATGGGGCGGCCACCACTATCCTGTCGGCAGCGGCCACTTTCATAGCAGTCACTATCGCCTTCTCGTCCACTTCTCCGCTGCATCTTTTGTTAAATATGTCTCTACTCATTGGCTGGAATCCCAGTTCGTCCACATCCAGAATTTCGATTTCATATTTTCCTTTCAATTCTTCGAGCGCGGCCTTCAGAATCCTCTCCGTACGGGACTCCGCGCGCATACAACAGTCTATTACAAGTAATTTGTTCATTTATATAGTTTATTTGCTTACCATCCGAAGATGTTTCTCAGTAGCCACCATAGCAGTATCACTACTAAGAGAATGTATATTAACGCCGGCTTCGTCAGCGCCTGATAGAGTCTTTCCATCTTGGATTTGAAAATTCCGCTTATCAGTAGCATCGCCATATATGGAATCAGCAGGAAAAGCAGCCCATTATATCGGAACGCCTGGCAGAAGTCGAGGTGTAGGAGTGAGTGTATGGCCCTCTGCGAACCGCATCCGGGACATTTGAATCCCGTAAGAGTAAAAAACACGCATCGCGGAAACCATTTTTCGCCTGACGGGTCGAAATGGAAGAATATGACTACTCCCACTAGGCATAACAATACTACGCCCGTTATGGCGACTTTCCTCCGTAAAGGCTTCATCCGCTACTATATGGACGTGATTACATCGTCAATGTCCAGCTCGCTGACACCGACCCAGACTAATAGTGCGATCCATGCCAGTATGACTACCGCGCTGCAGACAATGCCTGCAATACTGAAACTGCGAGCTCTTCTGCTGGCTTTTTCTGCTTCGTCATAAAGGCCTTTCTGGTATTTCGACGACACGTCGATGGCATTCAGAATTCCTATTAGTCCGAATGGAAGGCAGCACATCGCCGTGCAGACTATCGAGAGGGCGAGATAGGTGCGTGGGCAAGGTCTTGCGAACTTGTAGCCCGCGTCTTCTTTTAATGCCGCTCCGCAGTGCTGGCAGAAACTGTCTTGGTCACCTACCGGAAATCCGCATTGTGGACAATACATCATAAATGGAGTTATTTGAGATAATTTCCGTCGCCGTCCTTATAGGTGTTGCAAGCGATCATTATAAGGTCTACGATGTACCAGATTCCGCAACCGCCACCGGTAAGCAGCATAAGGATGCCTGTAGCTATGTTTTTAGTGTAGAATCTGTGAAGGCCAAGTACTCCTCCAAATGCGCATAGAAGAAGCGCGATAAGCCATCTCTCGTCGTTTTTAACCGGGGGCGTATAGCTCTGATTGGAAGCGTTTAGCGGCTGTCCGCATTTGGGGCAGAAAGAAGCGCCGTCTTCGTGGGGCGCACCACATTTAGGACAATACATCATAACTTTGAAATTTAAGGTTTGTTTTTACACAGGACATTATTCCGAGTACTATGAGAAGTACGGCGTGGAGTTCGTGCTGAAGGGTGGCAAAAAGAATCCCTATGTTCCAGTCTATTCCATAAATGGCTGAAAGACATAGAGCTATCAGATAGTGATAGGCTCCGACTCCTCCAGGTACCGGGATTACCGATGCGAGGTTTCCTACGGCTGCGAGCAGCAGGGCATCGTAGACGTTAAGTCCGGAAAGCGCCGGAACTGCCTGCAGGATAAAGTGGTACATCAATATGTAGAATATCCAGAGCAGCGCCGACAGTGCCAGAAATGCTCCCTTGTTATGAATCTTCCTGAAAGAGATGAATCCTTGGCCGACACCGCCGAGGAAATTGGCCACGGCGCCGCAGACCTTGTTAGCCCGCCGAAATCTGAAGCACAGGCAGATGATGAGCACTAATGCCGCGATTCCGCATCCTGCCCATATCAGTGTGGTGCTGCTGCTTGTCACCGGTGCGACGATGTGCTGCGTGAAAAACTCGCCGATAGCATCGCTGCCGCTCAGTATCGCTATGAATGCCAATAATATAATGGCCAATGCATCCCACGCCCGCTCCATTATTTCGGTGCCCAGGACGGCGTCGTAATTGGCCCCGCCCCTGCATGCAAATGCGCAGCGCACCAATTCCCCTGAACCGGAGAGGATGGCGTTCGTGAGGTTGCCGATGTTGTTAGCGTGCCAAGTGGTCCGGGTGCTGATGTTCGCATCGAGCGGCTTGAGCATCACTTTCCAGCGAAGGGCTCTAATCCAGATGGTCGCCAGAACGCAGAGAAGGAAGAGCACTATGAACCCCCATCGAGTACACTTCAGGTTTTCCCAGAAATCGGCCCAATTTATCCCTTTGAACGCCATGTAGATAAGTGTTATGGCCAGCAGAAGGGAAACTCCTAGTTTCATTAGTTTTTTCAACTTGGTGCTCATAACCTCGCAAATTTAGTAAAAATTAAAATAATACCTGCTTCATTTTAAGGTAACTTTTCGGTCCAACTGAGTTTTCCTGATTTTGATTGACCTGATATCGTTCTAACCCTAGAAGATGTTGACTCTTGTTATACGTTATTTCTGAGATTTCAGGTATTTATTACTGATATTTGTTTACTCTCCGTGGCTTGTCTAGTCTGCTTAGGACTGAAAATGGTTGACTCAAAAGAGTTTTGTCCGGCGAAATGCGGGTTTTGCCGGATGGGGCGCTCGCAGCAAAAGACACCCTTCGGACGGGCCTTTCCATTTCTGACGAAATGGTTCCCTCCACTAAGCCGTGGATGGCATTGCCCTCAGGGTGTATTGCTTGCTCGCGGAAGGCCCGCAAAATGTTGTGGAGGCTTCCGCCAATTCACTTTGGCAAGGAGGATGGCGTAGAACGCACTCTGTTAAGGGTGGCTTGCCAAAGTGATTTTGACGACTCGCTTGAGTATGGGCAGCGTTGTTATCGGCACTTTCAGAAGTGTGTCTACGGCACACAAAGACTCAAAAGGTAGTGCCTACAAAGCACTATAACTCGAATTTTGGCAGAATTTGAATGCCAAGACATCTTTCAATCTTTGATATGGTCTCAAGGGAAAGGTTCTCCTGACCCTTCAGAACTTTGGAAACATACTGCTGACTGCAGCCCATCAATTCCGAGAGTTGCTTCTGCGACATACCCAATTCATCCATCTTGGACAGCATCATTATGGCTATGCGCTGCGAGTAGCGAAGCCAGGACTTATTCTGCATGCGCCACTGGGCATTCTCACACCATTTTGAAGGTGTCGCGGACTGATGTTCTCTCAGTTTTGAGATTGTTGCTGATGAAGTTCCCATTATAACCTCCTTTTATTATTAAAACTCTTTTAGATAATCATCGAAAGAGTCCTTATCCGTAATGTTGTTATCAAGCATAAATTGGCGAACTTTCTCCATTTTAGACAGTTCCTCAAGTGTATGCTCACGTTCCTGCATTGTTCGCGTCAGTTTAATTGCGCCTCCCGTAATTACATAAATGCCAGGTTCCAACTTAATGGCATAAATGCGCAACCAAGATGCGTGCTTCGGTGTGTTATGTAGACGAGCCTTCTCTTTTCCGAGAAGCATCTCTGAAGTGCGATTGTTGTCAAGTGGGCGGAACAATTCGTCCAAATTGGCATTAGGAGAGATGTCCATAATAAGGCACTGGAGCCTTTCGCTGTCTTCGATTGTATCGTAGATTGCCTCATTCACGTCTGTAATCTTGAAGTATGATATAAGATCTTCCAGATTCACCTTGAAGAAATTTCTCAACCACATCACATCATTCCACTGTTCGAGGATTGAATCAAGCACATTGTCCATGTCGTCATCGTATCTGACAGCCCAAAGTTTTTCGTTTTCTGTTATCTGATCAAAAGTCATACTTAATTCTCATTTTTGCAAATGTAATGAAAAGTATTGATTTATACAACCTGTAGGTTGATTTTCCTCATTTGTTTATTCTGGATAAGATGAACGCGGATTCACACACCTTCGGTCAGCGCCCCTAACAGAAGTGCCTCTAAGGCACTCATACTCAAAAGGTGTTTTTCGACTTCGCGGCAAACTCGCCGGCTTCCCGAAATAACTGTAGGGAGCTTCCGCCAATTCACTTTGGCAAGGAGGATGGCGTAGAACGCACTCTGTTAAGGGTGGCTTGCCAAAGTGAG
>ENA-UEQL01000087-UEQL01000087.1-human-gut-metagenome-genome-assembly--contig:-NODE-87-length-50500-cov-46.826964_pt1 | contig 50500 bp, 49 predicted proteins | sample MGYA00242905_ERZ507926 | MGnify/ENA primary metagenome ERZ507926 (study PRJEB26167, sample SAMN06115531) | human gut metagenome | host: Homo sapiens | place: China:Henan | collected 2015-09-09 | study...
CTTTTTTGTGAGATACCGGCAGAGTCTCCGCCGAAAAAGATCGAAAAGACGCCTTGCGTTATGTTCACTTCCACACAACACTATATGAATATGATTGCTCATAATCTCAAAGGCGACGATGGTGATGGAGCCGGTTTCCTTATGACATCTGGCCAGCAGATTCATCGCATAACGATAATCGTCATCGTCAACAAACAATATCGATGACATTTTCCCGGCAGTGTAAAGATGCCACCAGGTATCACAGCCACGGAATGTAGCCTCACACATTCTTTCAGACTCAGCATAAGAGATCTTTTTCATAATGTTCAAGTTTAACTCGGGTGAGAAACCGCCATATTCTCACCCAGAATGTTATTGGTAATCAGTCTCGGGGGCGATAATGGCCTTTCGGCACCCGAGGCTTACTGAAAACAAAAAAACGAGTCAGGTGCGATATAACCTAACTCGCTTTGCGGATTCTATGTTCCGCGGCATTCAGTACGTCGCAAATGTAAGAATAATATCCGGGAAGTCAACCGTTTCACACCCGCAATTGCCATAACTTTTTTTCTCCACCTAACAGAACCGGGTGAGAATATGCCCTAATCTCACCCGTCAGGTTCACAAACGATCAACTCGGGTGAAAATAGGTTGAATATTCACACGTGTTGATGTCCTACCATATTCCAAGAGGGGAAGCAGCCGCCGTCAGGCAGGTTAGAATAGGGAAAGCCGCTTAATGTCCACAGCACTCGAAAGAACTGATCAGTGTATCAAGACGTTGCACAACACCATTGTCCATCACTGGCACTTCGACAAGCCCGGTGACTGGAAGTGTATCAAGACGTTGCACAACACCATTGTCCATCAGGAAGCATTGGCGGGAGGCGTATTCTGACTAATTTTGCAATATGATTCCGTACGAGTTACACGCTGGGTGGACAGCGGTGAGGCGGCGGGGTTGCTGCATCTGTTCTGCGACAAGCACGTCACTTACCATCGGGTGTACAGGGCGGAGGAGGCCGGGCTGCCGGATCCGGACACGCTTTGGCTCACAACAGCGGACGGATTCAGGATCCACACGCTTGAAGTCAAGCCGGAAGGTGAGGTCAAGGGTGCGGTCATCTGCATCTCAGACATCGAGAATCCTTCGGTCACAGCGTTTTACGGTCACGCCAGAGAGTTCCGCGAGATTGGACTCTCCACTCTAATGCCGGATCTCCGTGGGCACGATGACATCGACGCACTCATCACCCTGTCGGCATATTCATCGGTTCAGGATTTCATGGGCTGGCAGTTCAGTAGATTCATCAAGCCGGTGCTCGCCTACCCGGTAAAGCTCACGACAGCGCTTTACGCCGGACTCAAGTTCGGAGTCAACGGATTCAATGCCACACCTTTGGAGTCAATCGGCAATCTGCATGGAAGGCCCGCTCTGATGATGCACAGCCGCAAAGACAGTCAGGTGCCGTTCATCTGTTTCGAGAAGCTGACGAAAAAGGCCGCGACAGTCAGCAATGACATCAGTACATACATTGTAGAGGGTGACGAGCATTTCATCACCGGTTCGTCCGGAATGCCGGAGGAGGACAAGGCCTACAATTCTGTTCTGCTGGAGTTTGTCTGGAATGTTTAAGAACTACTTCAAACGCAGGAAGGAATAGCCGAAGCGTTCGCAGGCGGCACGCTCAAGGGCTTCACGGTCGTCCGGGTGGGCGATGGAGATGAGGGCCTTGGCTCGCTGCGCAAGGTTCTTGTTGCGGAGATAGACACAACCATATTCAGTGACAACGTATTGGGTCTGGAAACGGGTTGTGACCACACCGGCTCCCGGAGCGAGGTGAGCGACAATCTTGCCGCGGCCTTTGGCGGTGCGGGACGGCAGGGCGATGAAAGTCTTTCCGCCTTCCGAAAGGGCAGCACCGTACATAAAGTCGTGCTGGCCGCCGACGCTGGAGAAGATCATGTCACCGATGCTGTCAGCGCAGATCTGGCCAGTCAGATCCACCTCGATGGCGGAATTGATGGCCATAGCGTTCGGGTTCTGACGGATGCGCTGCGGATCGTTCGTCCAGCTCACATCGTAGAACATCGCGTCCTTGTTGTGGTCGAGGTACTCGTACATATGTCGGGAACCAAGGGCCAGACATGCGACACTGCGGCCGGGCTCAACCTTCTTCAACGAATTGTCAATCACGCCCGTCTGCATCAGACGGAACACCCCGTCGGTCATCGCCTCGGTGTGCAGGCCGAGATGCTTGTGGTCCTTGAGGCCGTTCAGAATGGCGTTCGGAATGCCGCCGACACCTATCTGTAGGGTGGCTCCATCCGGAATCTCGGCGGCGATGTACGAGCCTATGGCCGACTCGATCTCGGTCGGAGGACCGAACTGCATATCCACAGGAGGGTCATCGCACTCGATGGCGGCCGTGATCTGAGACTCGTGAATCATAGCCGTGCCGTAAAGGTACGGAATGCTCTTGTTCACCTGGGCGATCACAATTTTGGCGGCCTCGACGGCCGGCTGGGCCAGGTCAGCGGAGATGTTGTAGCTGCAATAGCCGTTCTCATCCGGAAGAGAGCAGTTGATGCACGCCACATCGATCGGAATCTCGTGACGGCGGATTAATGACGGAAGCTCACCCAAGAATCCCGGAATGAGGCTTCCGTAACCCTCCGCGACATATTGACGCTGGTCGGCGCACAGAAACAGGCTGTTCACAAAGAACGAGTCCTTGTACTCCGGCTTGCAGAACGGAGCCGGACCTTTCGTGATGTTGAATCCCGAAACGATGTTCACACCCCGGAGCTCATCAGCACGGCGGGCCAATGCCTCCTGGATTATCACAGGCACGGCGGTGCTACCCTGAAAGAAGACCCAGTCTCCTGACTTCACGAGTTTTACGGCCTCGTCGGCACTAACGTATTTCATAAGCAATATTCTCTAAATAATTAATCACCTGACTCATAAAGTCCGACAAAGAGTCCAAGACGCTCATCCAGCGCACGGAAATCATCCTCGGAATTCAGCATAGAAACACAGACCCTTATGCCTTCCCGGGTGCTTCTCGTGGCGACCATCGTGATGGCGCAGATTCCGCAGCGAAGCAGATTCAGCAGCAACTGGCTACCTGTCAGGCCATCATAGCCGATCGTGAAGAAGAAACCATCACTCACAGCCTCATCCAGATCCTTGTCATACACGATGTGGAACCCGTGGCGCAGAAATATTTCCTTTGCCTTTCCTGCCCTACGGCCATATTCACGCATCTCACCGACGAAGTCATATTCACCGTCAGCCGCCGCTTTAAGCATCGCCGCGAAAGCGAACTGCGCTGAGTGAGAGCAGCTTGATGAATTGACATAGAGGTAGGTAAGTGAGAAATTGTCGCCGAAGCGGCCGAGGCCGTAGCGTTCGCGGAGCGCGGGATATTCCCTGTGATAGAGTTTGTCCGAAATAGCGACCATAGCGATTCGTTCCCCGGCGTAACTGAATATCTTCGAGGCGGAGATCATCAGCACGCAGTTGTCGGTATAGCGGGCGACGGTCGGCTGATATGGCGGCTCGAACGGCACGGAACGGTTCTTCCGGAAATCCATACAAAGGTACGCCATATCCTCCAGAGCGACCACATCGTACTTGGTGCAAAGCTCACCCAGACTCTTCAACTCATCCTCGGTCAGGCAGACCCAGGACGGATTGTTAGGGTTTGAATATATTATAGCGGCGACCCGTCCGTCACCGAATACCTCCTCGATCTTCTCACGGAACTTCTCACCCCGGAAATCATAGAGGTCGAACATCCGCGTCTTGAATCCAAGCACCTTTGCCTGAACGTAATGCGACGGGAAACCAGGATTGAGATAGACAACTGTGTCTTTCGAGGGATTCATCTGGATGCACTCCAGCAGAAGGTTGTAGCATCCCTGCATCGAGCCGACAGTCGGGACTATTCCCTCCGGGGAGATGTCCACACCGACAAAGGCCTTGATGAAGCGCGAGCCGTTCTCCTTCAGCTCAGGGATTCCGCAGACGGGAGGATAGACCGAAGCCTCTCCGGAATCCAACGCCTTTTTCTGAGCGTCGATTCCTATCTGGCAAGCGTTCAGGCCGGGAATACCGAACTCAAGATGCACGAACTTCTCTCCGGACAGTTTCTCCAGTTCGTTGGAGACGTTGACACACTGGCGGATTGTGGTCCGGCCGATGTCCGCTATGTCAAGTCTTCGCAGGACTTCGTCTATGGATTGTCTGGAGACCGGTTTCATTTCGAGAAGTTTTTGGAGACCTCCAGTCCGGCGTTGAAGGCCGCTATATTCATTTCAACTATCTTCTCGCCCTTGCGGGAGAATACGTTTGTGATTCCCTCACGGAGTTTCTCAGGATCAAGGATCTCCAAAACAGCGGCGGAAGCGCCCAGCAGGACCATATTCGCGCTGCGTGGAGAGCCCGTCTGCTTCGCGATCTCATCACAGTCCAATGTTATGACATTGCCGATTTTCTGAAGCTCGGCGGTGATTTCCTCGACAGGAGGGTAATTCGGAATATTCACAAACGGGGTGGAGTTTGTCACTATCCAGCCGCCCTTTGAGAGCCAAGGCAGGTAGCGGAGGGCCTCCATAGGCTCCAGAGAGAGAATGAGGTCGCACTCCCCTTTCGGGATCAGGTCGCTCCAGATTCTCTCGGTGCTGATGCGCAGGTTACTCTGCACATCTCCGCCTCTCTGGCTCATTCCGTGCACCTCGGCCTGTTTCAGATGAAGGTTTTGGTCAAGCGCCGCCCAACCGATCACCGTTGCTATCGAGAGAATCCCCTGTCCCCCGACACCAGATAATATAATGTCTTTCTTTGCCATATCGATTACGCTTTTTTGTTGGCCGCCGCGTGGCGTTTCGCTGTCTGAATGCATTCACGGCGACAGATGATGACTGACACGCCGCTGTAGTTGAGTTCCTCGTCGATCACCTTCTCCATATCCGGATAATTCTTAGGAAGAGGAATGATTGTCCTAATGTGCTCCGGCTCGACTCCGAGTCCCTTGCAGATCTCCTCCAGTTTTCCCGTTCCGGCGGAGTCCTGACCTCCGGTCATTCCGGTCGTCAGGTTGTCCGAGATGCAGATCGTGACGCTCGCCCCGGCGTTGACGCAGTCCAGAAGGCCGGTCATCCCGCTGTGGGTGAATGTGGAGTCTCCGATCACCGCCACGGCAGGCCACACACCGGAATTGGCGGCACCAAGTGCCATAGTGATGGAAGCACCCATCTCGACGCAGGTCTGGAACGAGTTGAAAGGCGGCATATATCCAAGAGTGTAGCAACCTATGTCACTGAACACACGTGCCGTAGGGGCATATTCCTTAAGCACCACATTAAGCGCGGTGTAGAAATCCCTGTGGCCGCATCCCTGGCAAAGCGCCGGCGGACGAGGGACAGCTACCTCTGATTTTGAATATGTCTCCATCGGCGGCAGGCCAAGGGCGACGCGCACGCAGTCAGGTGTGAGTTCGCCGGTCCTTGGAAGAGTGCCGTCAAGACGGCCTTGGATCTTCGTCCACCTTCTGTCCTCCGGATCGTAAAGGATGCCGCGCAGCTTCTCCTCGATGAGAGGCTGTCCCTCCTCAAGCACAAGGATGGCGTCGCACGTGGCTGCCATCTCCCTTGCCAAAGCCTTAGGGAACGGATAGCGGGTCACCTTCAAAGTCGGATACGGGCATCCGTCAGGGAAGCTCTCCATCAGATAGTTCCAGGCGATTCCGCAGGCGATGATTCCCATCCTGTGGTTGTGCCCCTCGACATAACTATTGTCCGAAGAGGCCACGGAATCGTTCTCGAATGACAACACATCGTCAGCCAGCTGACAGATACGCTTCCTGGCGTTGACCGGCAGGGTCACCCAGTTCTTCTCGTGAAGCTCGTCCGGAAAATGAACCTCGTTCTCGCGGCGGATCTCCCCCGCCTCAACGACAGCCCTGGAATGCGCCATGCGGGTTGTAAGGCGCATGAGCACAGGAATATGATTGGCCTCGGAATAGTCGAACGCCTCGCGCACCATGTCGTAGGCCTCCTGTTGGTTCGAAGGCTCGAAGCACGGCATCATGGCGAAGTCTGCGTAGAACCTTGAATCCTGCTCATTCTGAGAGGAATGCTGGGACGGGTCATCGCAAGCCACGACCACAAGGCCACCGTTGGCCCCGGTGACAGCCGAATTGACAAAAGCGTCCGCGCAGACATTCATCCCGACGTGCTTCATGCACACAAGGGCGCGTTTTCCCGAATATGAAACGCCAAGCGCGGACTCCATCGCCGTCTTCTCGTTGGAAGACCAGTCGCAATGGATTCCGCGCTCTTTTGTGAGAGGGTGGGACTGGATATATTCAGTTATTTCAGTCGAAGGCGTGCCGGGATAGGCATACACGCCGGATAGTCCGGCATGCAACGCTCCCAGGGCCAAGGCCTCGTCACCCAATAGAAGTTTCTTCTGTGACATAACTCGTAGCGGTTTACAGTTTTTGTGTTATTTCGGCTACAAGTTACGAAAAATCCTAAATATTCAAAAATTTCTTTCAGACTTTAACATATTTTGCGATTTCATCACAAATCTTTAAAACCGTTCAACGTTTTTGGCGTTATCGGAGCCTCCAGACAGCCGTCAAGGATGCGGATCGTGTGGATGTCGGTTCCAGTGAAATCATAATAACCTTTTTTCAGCAGCAACTCGGCCACTTTCTTTGCCCGCCGTCCATACAGGCCGGCAAGAGAGAACAGATTCAGCTGGAAGAGACCCCCCATGGACCGGAGGCGGGCATAGTCATCTTCCGACATGTAGATGTACCTTTCCGGGTGGGCTATAATCGGGTACATACCTTTGGACTTTATGGTCTCGAGTGTGTCATAGAATCCGTAAGGCGGCGTGAAATAGGAGGTCTCCACCAAAAGATGATCGTGTCTCTCCCCCATTGTCAGCAGATCCCCTGCCGCGAGACGCTCCTCGAAGAGGTTGTCTATCATATTCTCCGCCCCAAGGTGAAGGCGCAATCCTCCTTTATAATTCTGGCAGAGGAGGTTGAAGCGTTCTTTCAGGTCAGCCGTCTTGTTGGGGACATCCTCCATGATGTGCGGAGTCAACCAAACGGTCTTCATCCCCAATCTTTCGTAGCGGTCCAGAATCGCCAGAGACTCCTCCATCGTCCTCACCCCGTCATCCACCCCCGGAAGAATGTGGGAGTGACAGTCAGTGAGGCCATTGAATATTCCGATGTCGCCAAGGGTGCGTTTTCTCGTGAAAGGCCACATATTCAATTGTTCTGAGTAATCCTGTCTGAGCTGTCGCCGCTACTTCCGGACATAGCCTTATGTACACGGCGGCATGCCGCATTATCTTTTCAATATGTCCTCATCTCCAAGCGGTTCGTACGCTCCGTCCTTGGCTTCGAATATGATGGTCCCTGTCTCCAGTGATTCAGAATTGTGCCAGGCATTGATAGGGACAACGCAGATCGGGACCGGCGCCCCCGCCCTGTAGATGACGGACTCGGTCACGTTCCCGCCATCGTCATAGAAATTCTGCCGTATCGCCCCCCTGATCACCACCACCGTCTCCGACGACTTCGTGTGCCGGTGCACCGGAATCAACGTTCCCGGCTCCATAGCGTTCAACATCCTCTGCGACCCATCCCCCGAAGAGTTCCGCAGATCATAATTCATCCTCAACCTCGGCGACCGCCTCGCCTCCTCGGTCAGGTTGTCTAACAAAGTGGAATCTATCAGCATAATCACTTCTCCTAATCAATCATCAACACCACAAAGATACAAAAAAGGTCTCGGTTCAAACAAAGGTTATTTCAAGACATCTTCCGGAAGGAACACTCTGGCCGCCCCAGCATTCTTAGGCGGCACTTTGGTGAACAGGACCACATGTACGGCCTGCGCCTTCTTCAGAAACGGAAGGTGAGGAATTATTGCCTGAAGTCTGGCGGTCAGAGCGGCGGCATCCTCATTTCCGGTCCATTTGCACTCACCGACAAGGATGTGCTTTCTATCCAATGATTCAGCGACAACATCAAGCTCAACCATTCGCCCATCTTTGTCATTGTCTGTGAATATCTTTCCCCACCAGCGGGAAGCCTTGTTGTAAATGACGCCATCGATGCCCCTTCCACTCACATACTTCCGGCACATCAACTCCCAACACTCACTGGTAAAGGATGAAAACTGCTTTTTTACCATTGACATAACAGTCTCTTCCGCTCCAACCTCCAGTAACGAGGCATACGGGGAGACAAATCTAAAGTGAAACCGGAACAAAGGATCCGTGATGAAGTAAAGCCCCTTCTTGCTATTCTTCTCGTTCTCGCCATATGGAATCTCCCGACGCACATAGCCTAAATCCCTAAGTTTCTTAAGTGGCTCTGTAATTTCGCTTGCAGGCTTGCCGGCCCGGGACGCTATCTCGGACAGTTTGTTGGCGCCGTCTCCGATTATAGATAGCAAAGTCATGGACTGGACTATGTCACGCATGTCATCCCGAAGCAACCTTTGCGGCTCCTCCAACAGAATCCCTTGGGTGTCCAGAAGCAATTTTCTTATCGCCGTCTCACAATCAGGATAGTCATTCCGCAGTTCCCAATATCTGGGGATTCCTCCCCAGACGGAATATTCCTTTACAGCATGTACTGCATCACAATTCAGTGCTTCTGGGACAAATTTCGCAGGAATCGGGGAGAGCTTTATGATCTCATCAGCAAGTCCGTACAACGGAGACTTCTTGTCCATGACGCAACTGTACATCATTTGCTGTGATGAGCCACACAAGATAAGATTAAACTTGAAGATATGGAAATTAAGCAGCTTCTGAAGGACAGATGGCAATGAAGGACAACTTTTGACCATGTAGGGGAACTCATCGAGGCAGACTGTCACCCTTGACTTCAGTTGGTTGTTGAGTGCCCGGAATAATGTCTCCCAGTCAGGATAAACCACCTTGTCGAAGCCATCCACACTCCCGGACACTATGCGAGAGAACAAGACCCGCTGATTCTGCTCCGAAGTCTGATCACTCAAGAAGTAGAAATCCCGGCCTAAGTCCATCACGTTTTTTATGAGTGAAGACTTTCCGATTCGTCTCCGCCCATAAACCACGATGAATTGGCTGTCAGGCCTCTTCAATGCCTCCCCTAGCCTCACAACATCAGACTTTCTGTCAATAAACTTCTTGAATAACATACAGTTTTAAATATCTTTCACAAAGATAATCTTTTTCAAAGATATTCCAAAGTGCATTAATGGTTATTAGCGCAAAAAACATGCTCTATCTCAACGAAATCACAACTCACACTTGACACTCACTGCCTTCTTAGTATAACCTCGAACGCCTCCGCATAATTACACCCGGCCTGACAGCCGCGATAAGCGGCGAAGCCTTCAAGGGCTTCCGTTGATCGTGTGTGAGGATATGGACGCATGACACCACGGTACATCGAGAGGGCTCCCACTCTGCCTGACGGGGCGAAGTTAAGCGCCCATGCCTAAAGCCGAAAGCCTAAGCGTGAGCTAGCTAAATGAAAGGAGCACATGCGTAGCTCAAGCCAAGCACTAAGGTGCCAAGCCAAACAGCTCCTACCCTACTCTACTCTTGTCAGATAGTATTAGTGGTGATGATAGTTATATTTTTGAACAAATATACTGATCGAAGTCTACTATTGGAGGATTGCTGCCCATGCTTATCACAATACTTATAAATTCTTCGGCGTCTTCTTTTTTCAACAAGCCGCGTTGAATAGCGTAAAACAGAAAATCGTTTGTGGTCAGATAAGTTATTCCATGTTCGTTACAATAATTGGTTATATCTCTGGTGTTGCTGCTGCCTACAACATCGTTGTGAAATTTGCAGTACACCATGCAGGCGCTTTCCCCTTTACCTAGATGCAACCCGTTTGTTGCCGTTAATCTGAAGTATTCCTTTTTCGCTTCTCCTGAAACATTGAATAGTTCTTCGCGAATATCTATTCCATGAGATATCTGTTTGATTAATTCTGAAAGTATCAACATCGGAAGTTCCTTTTTTACAACATCGAGAACGATGTACTGAAATTCCGGAAATATCCTCGGTAGCAATGATAGTTTTCCCCCTCTGACGAAGTGATTGATTACGTCTGCATCAAGCACTATCTTAGTCTTTTTCTCTCCCATTCGATATCATGTTTAGCAGTTCCGTATAATGCCCTTCGGAAATCTTTCCCGTTTCGAAAAGCAATCTGGCTTTTTCTCCGAAATCTCCGATAAAAACGCCATCGTTTCCTGATTCGTACAATGATTTGTCGTACCCGTAATTCATAGCAGACTCTTTTACCGGTATCATTTGTAGCTCCTGACGTTTATTCTCGGAAATGACCCCTATATCTTTCAAGCGGATAAGCAGCATTGACCGGGAGACCTGAAACAACTGCTCTATTCTTAGGATGGTTGCGAGTTTTACATCATGCTGCAGTATTTCATCTGTGCTGAGCATCGCATACACTCCTTCTCTAGGAAGAAGCAGAACCGATGCGAACAAATCTGCGTTTTTTTCCTCCATAGTCGTGGCTCCGCTGCACATATGTGGTGTGGGATTTTCATCGAAATAAAGGTGATACAATTCATGAGCAATCGTAAAATGCTGTCGTCCTCTGGTAGAATTGCTGTTTATCAGCATGAACATTTTATTGCTTGGTGACTTGCAACTTATACCAAATGACGTGCCGGACAACGGGCGATACATAATTGAAATCTGAAGTTTGCGCAATAAGGTCTTTGCTTCTACTGGCTCGGACGGACCCAATTCATTCAAAGCACGAAATCTACCAGCTAATATTTCCGCTTGCTGTATTGATAGTTTTTTCATTTTGACAATAAGTTATCCATCATAAGAGAATTCTTCACCATACGCTTGAACGCTGCTACCTGCGCCATATCATCGGCAGATAAGTTGTCCACCCTAAATGCCGTAGTCAACATGTTTTTAACCACATCTGGATTCTCTTCATATAGAATGTAAGCATCACATCCATACAAGTCAGCTAAATTTTCCATATATTCCAGTGGCAACTCTCTCGTGCCTAATTCATAATTAGAATATGCAGAGCGATTTATCCCCAGAAATGAAGCGACGTTCTCTTGCGTGAAATCACTGACTTCACGCATCAATTTGATGTTTTTTGCAATTATGAGTCTTTCGTCCATGGCGTTTCCGTGCGCTTTAGTTGTTTTTAATCTGTGGCAAATTTACAAACAATTATACTAAATTCCAAATTTTTGCCACACTTTACAGATGAGCCAACCGTCCCTTGCAAATGTTTGCATATCGGCTTGACCTTTCCGGCTCACTCGCCTTTCCCTCGGCATCCGTTCCCCGTGACACACCCTCCCCCGTGAATTCGAACGGTGCGTCTTAGGAGTTCACCTCGCCTTCTGCCGTGGGCAAAAACCTACGATCTGCACCCAAGAAGAACGCGTAACAGGACAACGGGGGCAAAAGAGCCCGATCCGCACACGTGGTTCCAACGACGGGGGCAAAAACCCGCAATCAGCCAGCCGCTCTCACTCCGGCAAGTTCCAGAATTATGTCTCCCAACAGCTTATAGTTCTACCCTTCAGTAATAGAAGTGGCTTTCATTCATCCCGATTTGTCTGCGGAATACCCTGGCGGACATGTCGCTCTCAAGAAAGGCTGCCTCTGACTTATGTGACAGCGGTCACCAAGATAGCCTCAGTAGTAATATTCTGAACAGAAAAAGAAGCGGTATTTCCTTTATTGTTCAAATTATTGCTATATTTGCAGCATGAAGAGAGAATTTAGTGAAATAGGAACCATTCCAGTAACAACTTCAATCATTGAATCGTTATATCCGGAACTGAAGTCTGCCAACAAGAAAGTAACTTGGCTTGAGAAGCAAGGATTTATCATCAGACTGAAGCGGGGACTTTATGTGGCTAATCCCAAACATTCAGGAAAGACTCTATCGAGTGAGTTGATTGCCAATCATCTCTATACACCTTCGTATATTTCAATGTCCACTGCACTACGATATTATGGACTTATCCCCGAGGCTGTATATGTTCATCAATCAATGACGGTAAAGCACTCCCGCAGCTTTCAAACTCCGGTCGGCTATTATGACTACAAACATATCTCAAAAGAGGCATTCCCGATAGGAGTAAGGAGTATGTATAAGGATAATTATGCTTTTCTTATCGCATCACCGGAAAAGGCTTTGTGTGATTTGATTGCCAATTCCTCACAGGTCTATCTTCGCTATATGAAAGATGTGGAAACATATCTTGAACAGGATATTCGTATGGATATGGATGAGTTCAGTAAGATGGATGAAACCATATTCGAAGACTACATAAAGGTTGGCAAAAAGGCTGATTCAATTTCGACACTTTTAAAATTCTTAAGACGATGAAAAATGAAATATTCGACAATATGCTCTCCCGTTATGATTTAACAACAGAGCAACAGAAAAGAAACGCCATATTTGAAGTAAACCAACAAGTGATACTTGCTGGCCTGTATGCCGGTGGCTTTTTTGAGTCGGCAGCTTTCTATGGCGGAACTTGCTTGAGAATCTTTCATGGCTTGCAGCGTTTCAGTGAGGATATGGATTTTTCATTGCTTACACAAGATGACAAGTTCGATTTCACAAAATATTTTCCTGCTATCATTGATGCTTTTACAATGGTAGGTCGTGAGGTTGAAATAAAGAAAAAAGACAAGAGGAATTTCGGAAAGGTCGAATCTGCATTTCTTAAAGACAACACCGATGTATATGATGTGACTTTCCAAACAGAGAAGTCTATAAAGATAAAGATAGAAGTAGATACTTGCCCACCGTTGAACTTCAAGACGGAACAGAAGCTATTGCTTCAGCCATATTCATTTATGACTCGTTGTCTTACACTTCCCGACTTGTTTGCAGGCAAGATGCACGCATTAGTATATCGTGCGTGGAAGAACAGAGTAAAAGGTCGTGATTGGTACGATTTTGAATGGTATGTACGCCATAATGTCCCACTTGATTTCACTCATTTAGCAGAACGGTGCAAGCAATTCAACAATGAGGATATTACTCCAAAGTTATTCCAAGAGAAACTCATTGAGCGTCTCTCTACAGCCGATATAAAACAAGTGAAAGAAGATGTATTGCCTTTCGTGCGCAATCCAAAGGAACTTGACATTTGGTCAAATGATTATTTCGTGCAGTTGGCTGGGATGATGAGGATGGGATAATCTTGTATTTACAATAGTTCGTTAATTGGGAATACTCAGGACTTTAGACAGCGCATTATGACGTTCATAATCCTTGATATATGCAAATATAATATATTGAGCGACAGCGCGTTAAATGTGATTTACGGGCTATCTGGCAGGGTCGGCGCCCCTTCGCGTGGAGGACCGAATGAAAGATTTTTGAGCGCCTCTGCAGAACCCGCAGAAGGCTGCAGACGACAGATTTTCGGCGGTCGGGAACACGACCTTGCGGCATGAAGATGATTTTTGAAAAAAGTCTCAGCGGGATGGTGAAAGCCTCGCGTCATCCTCGGTTTATGGTCAGGACAGGGGCACCTGAGTAGTTACCCACCGCAGAAGTGCTTGCCGCGCACTCTGTCAGCATAACAAAGTCCAACCAGCAAATTTTACCTCCGACACGTTCAGGGTCCGTCAGCGGCCTTAAAAAAAACGGCCTTCGTCCAACCGGATCGTCGTTAGTTCATAGCGATTGTATTAGCGTATGAGAACCTTTTTCACTCTGGGGTTGCGCCCGCTAAACACATATACGCTCTTGGGCTTCCGGGGATTGTGACCTAAGTCTTCGCTGATGATTCCGCAAAGGCCGTCGATACCTTTCCGCATATCTACCTTGCCCGTGTACAGGTACAGCCCATATTCGCTCGTTATCGATATCATTGTCAGTTCAGAATCTTGCGGATTGCACTTATGACCTCCTCCACATCACCGCCCTTGCGACTCATAACCTGACCATTGTTGAACCGGATGCGGATCTCACAAACCCTCATCGGCTCATCGCGTTGCACCGATGATTGAGTCCCATCTGGATTTACCTCTATGAAAACGGGATGCTTGTCCGCGATGATCTTCGCATCCATCTCGCTCTGACCTTCTCTCGCCAGCTTGCAGAACTTCCAGTAGTCGTACCCCTCGTCCTCGCAATACTTTTTCATTGAACGACCCCGGCCGTATCTGTGATACTGACGCAGCGCCGCTGCATAATCAACTACGCCCGACTGGGCGGATTCCTGTGCTGTTTGATTCTTTGTTTCCATTTGCCTTGAAATTTGATTTCGGCAAAGGTGAATCCTATTTTTCAAAAGGCAAGGCGGAGAAGTGAACGCTTACTCCAGCGTGTCTTCCTGAAAGTCCTCAACTATCCTAGTTAAACGTGACACATCCTGCTGGAGGCGATTAATAATGCTATCATTATCATTCAGATAATAGACATGGACTTTTACGTCATCTTGATGAGGTATACTATTGCTACTGTCGGCAAAAATGGCAACCACAAATAGGGCAAACGCCACTAAACAAAGAACAACTGAAGCGATAGTGACAATGGTCCGAAATGCCGTTTTCCTATCTTGTTTCATATAGTTTCAGAAGGATATCATTAAAGAGATGGTCGTTATTCGTACGAAGTGCATGCAACTCGGAGACCGTTTCTTCCTTGAGTGTCACCATACCATTTGTACTAAAGGATTGTACGTAGTTATCGTCTGCTTCAACAATCTTCATCAGATTAAGCCGGTATGCTTTTAGAAACCGTTTATCGATTCCATATTTCTTGTTAATAGCAGAAAGCAAATCTTGAATTCTTACACTTAACAGATGATGCCCTCTTTTAATAGACTGGGCCTCAACTCCACCTGCTATCAGTTTATCCAAGAATGACCGCAAATCAGAGCGCAACTGTATCAGTTCTTTTGAGAAAAAATCTTTCAGAACCTTCTCACTATCAATCTTACTCTGAACAGACTGTACCACCCAAAATGCAACGAAAGCCGTGATAAGAATATCTATCACGGCAATGACTATTTGGGTCGCCACCAAATAATCACTAGAACTCCATCCTTGAAACATGGGTTATTCTTGTTCAGTTTTGTGAAGCCAGACTTTCTTCTCCAGCTTCCCGTCCTCAATTCTGAACCATTCTTCGTGTTCCTCTGTTTTTAGAGGAGCAATCTTCTTTTTTCGATTTTCCTCCCATATCGGAAATGTTTCCGTTTCAATGCTTTCTCCCCATTCTGGATCTCCAGATGAATCTATCGTGAGCCATTGCCTCACAATCTCCAATCCAAAATCATACACAAGATTACCAAAGGCTTCATCCAAGAAAGACGGACCATATCCATCTTCCCCCCCATCGAGGACAACGGATATCCTCTCCTGGTTCTCATATGCATCAGCAAACCATGTATTGAGCTTTTGGTGATAAAAATCCTCCCCTGAATGCGCTGAACGCTTGCAGTACCTTAATCCAGTCAGAGGGAAGTAATCTTTAGATACAATATATGTTTTCATATCTTCTATGTTTTCTTGTAACACGAGGCATCAATTCGCCAACTATAGAGCGTCCCTTTGAAACCTCGAGACTTATTTGCCACAAATTTACAACTATTATTCTTATCAGTAAAGTCGAGCAAAACGTTATTGGTAATCACAACAAGATCTTTGATTTGTCCCTTTTCATTTGCGTATTTAATACTAGGGAGGCCTCTGTTACGATTGGGCTTTCCCGACTTCGAACCATACTTCCTCTCGTATGCACCTTCCAATATTTCCACATGAGAATTACTTTCAAGCATATCCTTGATCAAGGCGGAGAACTTTCTACTAATAGACTCAAGAATTCCTTTCCCAAGGTCCAGAGCCACAACAATCACTTTATCATCCTCAAACTTTGTACCATATATCCATTGGTCATGAACAGCCTCGCTCCAGTCAACCGTATTGCCGCAAATCTCCTTGATCATATTGATGTGAGCGAACTCCTTTCCCTCCACTCCAGTAACATGCTTGCAAATACGTTTTTCAATATCTACAACCTTTTGAATATCCGAGTCCTCAAGCCTAGTTTGGCCCCTCTCAATCTTAATGTTTGCACTATGACCCATATCCGGATATTTCCTTCCAAACTCATTGTATTTATTGTTTAAGAATCCAGAGTCAAGTAAATAGTGACGGCAATCATCTCTTAATGGAGAGGTTCCATAAACATTGCAAACAGGATTCGACGATGCTAGCTCTTCACAGATTGCGTCAAGCATCATTGTAGAGGCAAAATCAATGTGGTCTATTCGGCTCAAATCAATTCTGATCTCCATCCGGCCATAATTCATTACTGCATTATTGCGACTCCTAACCTTTTTAAAGAAATTGACACACTCCTCTGTGTTATGAAGTAGTCTGAAATCTTTGGGTGCCGCCAGTACTTCTGGTGACCTACGAACATCTTGAGGAACACCTCCAGCAGGAAGATGTGACTTCCCCGGCCTATCTTTAGGTTTCTTCTTAACCCGTTTCCGTGTAATAGCCCGCCTACGAGTACGTATCAAGTCTTTTCTTCTTTTTTTATCTCGTTTGTTCATTCCACAATACTACAAATCACTCATTTGATAATTCAAAACCAACAACTCATCGCTAACGGGATGCTCGATTAGGCCGGCATGACGCGGTTATTCATATTGGTTCACTCTCCTGTACTTCTCCCCACGTGGCGGAAAGGATTGCGGCGATGGGATTCGATGAAAGCCCTCATTTCCTGGTATTTCTTTAGCCACACCTCGCATTGGGTCATAAGCAACAATCTATATCGCTGAATGCTTGTTTCTCCTAACAAGTTCTAATTACAACTCGCTTTGCGAGCGTCCCATCGCCTCTTTAATACACTCCACGATATACCTCACATCCTCATCAGAAACATACGGCCCCGCAGGAAGACAAAAACCCACCTTAAACAAATCCTCTTCCACACCATTCGAATAGACAGGAGCACCGGCATACACAGGCTGCTTATGCATAGGCTTCCATGTCGGACGAGCCTCTATCTTCTTATTCAGCATAAACACACGCAGCGCCTCCACATTCGCATTTGGCTGACAATCAATAGTAGCCGAATCCACCGCGTGAATCACACCGGCAGCATCACCCACTGCTGTCTTAATGACCTCCTTATAAGCATTTTCCTGCCCCTTAATATACACATCCGGATCCAATGTAGCCGCACAAAGCCAGAAATTCGCATCGAAACGCGCATCAGCCGGCTGCTTATGAATATGAACGCCTGGAACATCTGCCAATAACTCCTCATACAGCCGCTGCACGTGCCTATGGTGCGCGATATGAGAATCAAGCACAGTCATTTGACCACGGCCAATTCCAGCACAAACATTCGACATACGATAATTATAGCCAATTGCGGTACGCTGATAATACGGGTAAGCATCGCGAGCCTGGGTAGCATACCACATAATCTCGTTTGCATCCTTCTCATCACGACAGACAAGCGCGCCACCACCCGATGTAGTAATCATCTTATTACCGTTAAAAGACAAAACGCCATACTTGCCGAAAGTGCCAAGCACTTTCCCTTCGAAATACGAACCCATTCCCTCAGCCGAGTCCTCCACCACAGGAATACCATATTTGTCAGCTATTGCCATTCGCGTATGAGAACCTTTTTCACTCTGGGGTTGCGCCCGCTAAACACAGACCGACCATCTCCAAGATACTTGTAAATGATAATGCACTTAATCGTCCCATTGCCCCTAAATACCATAAGTCGCTCGAATCCTGTATAATCCCACAGATTACTCCAAAATTCGAGCGACTAATTCATCTCTCTCCCCTACAGTCCACGAACAATCTCCACGAAGTTCGCTATCACGTACTCGGCATCCTCCATTGACATTTTGGTATTCAGAGGGAGCGTGATTTCATTTTCGAACAGGTGATAGGCGTTCGGGAAATCGGCGATGTCGAAGCCGTGAGCCTTGTAGGCGGTCATCATCGGGAGAGGCTTGTAGTGGACATTGGTTGCGATGCCGCGCTCGGCCATCTGCTCGATAACTTTGTTGGCCTCTTCGCGGGTGCGGCCCTGAAGACGGACCAGGTAAAGATGGTGCGAAGAACAATGATCTGGAGCCCTGTGATTCAGATACTTGACCTGATGGGCTGCATCAAGGCCAGCATTCAGAGAATCGATGTCGGCATTGTACAATGAAACCATCTCGTGGCGCTTCTCCAGCATTGACGGGTAACGCTCGAACTGGACGAGACCGAGAGCCGCCATGATGTCGGTCATGTTGCATTTGCACCATGGGCCAATGATATCGTACTCCCATGCGCCTAGCTTCGTTTTCGCGAGCGCATCCTTGTTCTGGCCATGAAGCGAGAACAGCTGGGAGAGACGGTAGATAAACTCGTTCCAGGTCTCACCCTCAATGAAAGGTACAGGACTTCCGCAATACACCTGCTGGCGCTCCACCTTCTCGTTTCCGAACGGCAGATTCCATGTCAATGCGCCGCCTTCGGCAGTAGTGAAATTCTTCACCGCATGGAAAGAGAACGAAGAAAAATCAGCAATCTCGCCAGCCATCTTGCCATGACGCGAAGCTCCAAATGAATGAGCGCAGTCATTGGAAATGGCGATACGGCCCAGAAGCTTCTGAATATCATTCGCAGGATGGAATTTTGCCAGAATTTCAGGACGGTTCACTATCTCACGAACCTTATCCACATCAGCGCAGATACCCGCAATATCCACAGGGACAATGACTTTGGTGCGCTCAGTGATAGCATTTGCCAGTTTATCGTAATCCATCTCGACATTGTCCTTCTGAGAATCCACCAGGACAATGGTAGCACCGACATGAGCGAGACGACAGATGCCGACGCAGTATAAGTATATGCCGGAACAATCTCCTCGTCCACCACAAAACTCACACCGCCTCGCTCCCGTCTTCGCCGTACTTTCCGTCCTTGGCTTCATAGATGACGGACGGCTCCAGGACCTCGACCGTGTGCCAGGTGCCAGCGGGGACAACGCAGCCGTAACTGCCGGAGGACGGGTCCAGGACAATGCGTGCCGTTTCATGGAGACGACGCCCAATTGCCATATCCTGCTTCTGTTCAATGCCGTCTCCAGGTCGCTCTTCCTCGTAAAGGACCTCGACCAATTTTCCATGAAGCAGCAGGACATTCTCTGTGCTGTTCGGATGCCGATGGATAGGAACCACTGTGCCGGGAAGAAGAGCATTGAGCATACGCTGGCTGTTGTCGTCGGATGACGTGCGCAGGTCATAGTTCTGACGAAGCCGTGGATTTTCCGCAGCCTCGGAGAGCAACTCCGAAATGAATTTATTGTCGATTTCCAACATAATTTCACTATTTTAACGACTCCAGATATTCCTCATGCAGATGATAATACTTTTTCATGAATACGATGTAGGCGATGCTTAGAACAATCAATGCACCAAGCAGATAGAGCCAATGCGCCATAGGTGTATTCGGAATAATATAAATAAATCCGAGAGACACCTCCAGCTGCAGCAACGCGTAGAGCGATGCCACCTTCACATGCCCGATCTTCAATTCATTCGCCATAATCTGATATGCATGCTTGCGATGCGCTTCTCCCAGATTCTCATGCAACATTATTCGATGACAAATCGTAAGACAGCCGTCCACGCCATAGACCAACAAGAAAATCAGCCAAGTGATATCTCCAGTCCTGAGAATCAATGCCCCGATCAGAAACAGCAGGATATAAGCCACTCCGATTGACCCCACATCACCTGCAAAACACTTCGCCTTACCCTTGGGCCTGAAATTGAAATAACAGAATACCATGTCCGCAAGAATCACCACGAAGATAAGAGATTGATTCACAAAGTCCATACTCTGATTGAGCAGAGCTAATGGTATAAGCGATGCAAGCGCATAAGCCCCCGTGATGCCATTGATTCCATCCATGAAATTGATGACATTAGACGCACCTACGCAAACTATGAGTGCAAGAATCACCACCCACCACATGTTCAGATGCAAGATGTCCAGCTGATAAAACATCATCAGCATAGCTCCGAATTGCGCCACAAGCCGCACGCTGTCTGGCAACGAATGAATATCATCAATGAAACTCACGCCGGCAACCAACGTCACTGCCAGCAGGAACCAGATGTAGTCCCCGATTTCCAGATTCAACGAAGGTATCCACCCTGCCGCAGCAAAAGCCAACCAAATCCACAGCGCCAAAAGGAAAATAATCCCACCGCCACGCAGGACAATGCTGGAGTGCGACGAACGCTGATTAGGTTTGTCAATGATATTGAATCTGTCTGCCACCTTGAAATAGACCAATTCCAAGACAAGAAGAATCAAAAAGATGATTCCGTAAACTAAATATGAATTCATATTATCTTGATATAACGTTAGTTGATTCACTTAAAAGAGGGCAGGTCCGGAAAACCAAACCCACCCTCATAACCATTAACCCGCCATTATCGATATCCTTGCAGATAACCCTACCAATGGCAGTGGTTTATTAAAGCTGCAGTCATATAGATCTACAGACTGGACCTTGCCCAAAAGAGCAAGCGCAGCATCCCGAAGGATACCACAAACACTCCGAAGAGCGTAAAGACCACTCATACAATAGAACCCCGGCGAACCGGAATTTACAAGTCTCTTGGCGGGTTATTCTCCAGCGAGATCTACCGACACTCTTGTCCAAACGAATGAGTGGGGCCCTGCACATCCGCAGGGTTACATCTTGAATGTGTTTACACATCCAGTATCTATCTCAAGTTCCTCACAAAACTTCTCGACACGTCTCTTATCAGAGTCCGTATGATAACTGAACTCCCACAAAGCATCAGCCTTCACAGAAGCCCGGATCTGCCGGAAGTACTCCATATCCACATCCCCCAGAGAGCACCCAATAATAGTTATCTTCTCGATGTCACTCAACGAATCGAAGAAACCCATATTGGCATCAATGATACCACCAGTATTCTTGAAATAATCCTGATAGTACTTCTCAAGCCGGTCTTCAGCCTCATCTACAGCATAGAAACGTATTGGCAGTCTCCAATTTCCATCATAAAAATCCCTCTTGAAAAAAGCCAGATATGCAAGTTTATCATTGCTGAAATATCTCCCCTTGGCATCCTTCTGTACATGCCGATAACGCTTACGATTCTGATTCTTGTGTCTCCAACGTTCAAAAGCCCCGCGATCATCAGAATGATGCCCCAAGACTAACGAACCAAACTTATCTTTACGATTTCCATGTATATAACAAATCCGGTCAGATGGAACTCCATACTCACTTTCCAAGAACAGAGTATAATTGAAGCTCAGGAATATAGCCTCGTTATCGATAGGCAGCATACGCGTCCTGAAGCCTTTCTGATAGTGCAGAGTATTAACCCAGCGATGAAAATGATACTTCATCTCCATAGTGCAACTTCTGACAGCTTCACTAATGGAGTCCAAAGGTGCACAATAATCAGCGTAACTGAAACCATCCTCCCCCTCATCAACACGCGGCAAGCACATATCCAACAAATCAAAAACTTTCTCCCGATTCAAATCACCAAGATTAGTTTCGAAATCACGCCACAAATTGGACCGCGCCCATGTCGCTATAGGATATCGTAAATTGAACAAATCATGACGGGATTCGTAGGGCTGCACGCACCAGAACCAGCCGTCAGGCGTCGAAAAACTCCGAGTCAATGACCTCGGCCCAAAATAAAGATCAAAGTATCCTACTGTCAATGGACTCTGCCGGAACAAATACTTCCTGAAACTCATATAACCAGAATCAGCACCATGATATCTGTCAAAGCCATTCCCTATCACATATAAATGTTTAGCAGGCTTCCCATTCACTCGATAATGCCTCTGCAAATGCCGTGGAGACAGAGTTCCGCCTCTCTCATAGCAGAATTGTGTCATTTCCTCCACCACCTGCGAACGAGGCATCGTTATCGGCAATGAGAACAAAAAAGGCTCAATTCCGAAGGGCTTCAAATACTTCATGCCCTCCTTCGGAAGCATTTTATGGGCCTCCGCAAACCACCGATATGCGCGGAGAACAAAAATCTGCTGTTTCTCCTCGTCATTTAAAGGTCCGTGTCCATACCTCTCCTTCCTAGGGTCAGAAGGTATCACCGCTCTGATCTGTCCCAGAATAACTTTTAGTTCATGCTTCTGTGAAGCTGTATATCCTTTCAGTTTACGGATATGCTGATAGTGTGCAATGATTCTGTTCCTCAACACCACTGCCTGTCCAACCTCCCCTATGGACACTAAGAAAGAGACCATAGACTCCGCCATCTTGAACCTTATCCAAGCCGCATCGAAATCTTTGAAAACATCCAAGACGGTCTCGTTAAAATACCGCTCCAGTTCATCAGCACGACGAAACATGCTCTCTCGATCTCCACTCGCAACCGCCTTGTTAAGAGCATCCACCAGTTGCATCATCGTCGCTCTATTCATCACTAGCAAACAATTATCTCAGACAAAGACTTGTATTTATCAACAGATTGCTCCCCCCAAAACTTCGTAAAAAAAACAATTATTTTAAGACTTCGTAACTACTCAGGTACCACGGCCATAGACCGGTGGCCTTAAAAACAGCTACTATTATTACCCATATAGACCAACCTGGACTATTTACTCTCTGTTGCTGACGCTCTCTTTCTGCATACAAGAGAGAGAAATTCCTTGTCAGACAATTGTGCAATCTGCTTAAAATTATGCATCATGACACTGGCCTATTTATCTAATTACGACAAAGAGAATCTCTTCGAATTGCAAAATGCGTCCTCTGATACTCCGCATGTGAAGATGCAGCAAGAAGACATATTCTGTTGCTTAACATGACGTTCTGGGCAATCTCTTGAAGTTATATGACAAAATGTCACCTCAAAGTTTATCGGTATAGTAATTGACAGGAAATGGATGTCTTTTTCTAATCGAAAAATCTTGAGACAAAAAGGAGGTGTTTTAAAATGGCAGGAAAAAACATTCATGTTGTCCATAATGGTAAGTGTTGGCAAGCTAAGCAAGAGACGGCTCAGAGAAGTTCCGGAAATTTCCCCACTCAAAAAGCAGCCTTTGAACGTGCACGTGAAATAGCACGGAACAATGGTCAAGAAGTCGCCATTCATGGCATTAACGGCAAGATTCGCGCAAAGCACAGTTATGGTAATGACCCTTACCCTCCTGAAGGATAATGTTTGTTAAGTGAAAGATGTGCAAGTGCCAGTTGCACATCTTTCTTTTTCGCGTTTCAACGAAAACGTATTCACTTTTCTGCAACCGATGCTGACACACTCGACTATTGTGTAATTTCCTTGCTGGCTTGAACATCTTGGCACCGTTCAAGAAATTCGATCGCAAAAACTCCTACACGTAAACTCTGCTAACCACCTTCATACCTGGAGCAATGTGAAGTTGCGGCGGATCTTACTTATATCCGACACGCTCAGGTTCACATAACTATTGCCCACTCGACTCCTCATCCGTGCAAATCACAAGGTGATTGCCTGCCCCATCCATATTTACTAGCTGTCTATTCCAAAGATTTCAGTTCATCAATAGCACTCATCAATGTCTCTTCTTCTTTAGTACATGAATCTTTCGCCTCTTTATATAGAGTTTTCAGTCCTCTCCAATTTTCTTTGACTATTAGAGGAGGTATTTCATCCTGCAACACTATTGGACGTCCTGTTCCGTTTGACATTGACAGAGAATACCCCTCCTGTCCTGACACTAATGGATTACCGCCTTTCTCTTGAATCGTAAACACCGCTGAATTTAATGCCAATCTAAATGAGTTTTCCACACTTCCATAAGCCCATGTGACCTTTTTCTCTTTTGTCACTTTTAACAAAAGGCTAACCAATTCAGAATAATTATCCATATTCATTAAACGTTTGATTTTATTCTTGAGGCAAGGCTGTTAACAAATGACACCACGCTCTCCAAATCTTTACTTATAGTCACTGTATCAATATCAACCATATTTAATATTCTCTGGTTGATATAATCCAAGTCAGATTCTACCAAATCATACAATCTTTTGTAGTCCTTTGAATTATATTGTACATTCGTCATTGAAGGCACCGTCACCATAAAATCCTTGACATCGCACAATCTTAAATGAGCAATTTCATATTTTTCGTCCAACAAACAACGATTAATAAAACGGACATATTCGGCTATTTTAGACATGTCGGAAACAGTCAATACTGTATCAATTTGCTTTCTTGCAAGTGAAACCGCATCTTTTGTCTGCTCAACGACACTTTTTGTCTTTATGATTTGGCACAAAGTGATGAGCAGCGCCACAAGAGATACTGAACTCCCAACAACTGAGATATCATCGTAAATCGTTGCCCCAAAACCACGGACAAACAGGAAATATGCCGCTATCCATAACAAGGTAAGGACAATGCAGGTAATCAGAATATGCGTCAAAGCATTACTGCCTGATGAGGTTTTCACGCTCAATCGTTTCATAGATGTCATACCCTGAAATTCTCCAACACATCCAGAGGCTCCCAGGACAATTCCTTGCGCGCTTTCTCATTGCTGAAGGTAAGGCTTTTGGTCATCTTTTCAAGTTTGTAACTATTGATTGGAGCCTTATTGCCCAGAAGGTCACCGACTTTGGCCATGCACCAAGCCATCCAATAAGGGATTGAAAGCGGTTTGCGTTTGCCCAACTGCCTCGCGACTGAAAGGGACAATTCTCCGAATGACGGCTGACGAGTATCGCAGACATTATAGACGCCACCCTTCTCCTCCAACTTAGGCAATATATTGGCGATGTCCTCCGCCATCAAAATGCTCTTGACGACCTTACCTCCGGCAATATTCATATAGAAGCCTTTACGGATGCCATTGACCATCGCACCGAGATTGCCGGGAGCACCTTTCCCCGCAAGAAGCGATGGACGAAGAATTCCAAGAACCACATTATGATCCTTGCACCATTGCGTCAGATACCCCTCCGCCATTATCTTGCTCTTCGCATACGGTATTTCACCATCAAGAGGATGCTCCTCGGTGATCAATTCTCCAAAGTCGCATCCATACACAGCGACAGTGCTAATGAATATCAAAGCCTTCGGCACCCCAACTTTTTCAAGCGCCGAACATAAATTAACAGTTCCTTGATAGTTCACATCAAAGAACGCCTGCTTCTCCGCCTCGGTCTTCGGCACGACATGAGCCTTTCCACAAGCATGAAGAACAACATCATAATGCTCCGGAAGTTCAGGAACTTCATTCGCCAAATTCGCCTTTACATCATCGACAGTGGCGATACCACAAGTTGTCACAACATACGACTTGTCCAGCACAGGCCGAGCGTTTCTGCCCAAAAAGCCAGTGCCACCAGTAAACAGCAGCTTCTCCATCCTAAATTCTAATCTTATTTCTCAAACAACTTATCCAGACACATTTCCGTGGCATGCCCACCGATCTGCATAAACTTATCAGTAATCATCTTACGAGTCTTATTGCATTCCTTCTCATAATTCATAGTCTTGATATAATGGAGAACATCATCCTCCGTGCGTAATATTCCACTTGGCATCTCTTTCTCGTAATCCACATACAGTCCTCGCTCATCACGATATGATTCATAGTCATAAGCGAAACATAAGATAGGACGCTCCAATATTGAATAATCAGCCATTGATGCAGAATAATCTGAAATCAAAATGTCGGAAACCTTAAACAGATCATTCACACTTGAGTATGATGAATAGTCTCGTATAATGTCATTGAACTCTATGCCCAGCAAGGTATTAGTGTAGGCATGCATTCTGAATAGAATAACATAATCATCCTTGAGTTCCTTTTCCCATTTATATGTATTAATCGGAGGTTTAATCGCGCAAGTCTTTCCATTGTCTGTACTCTCTCGCCAAGTTGGTGCATACAAGATTATCTTCTTATCCAAAGGTAGGCCTAATTTTTCTTTTATTAATTTCACCTCCTCTGGAGTAATATGATAGAGTTCATCGTTCCTCGGTAATCCAGTAGGAATCATCGCATCTTCACGAGTCTGGAAAGCACGTTCGTAAATGTCTTTTTCGTAATCACTTGCATAGCAGAATAAATCCACGCTACTGAAATCATAATCTTTTCTCCCCCCAGCATCATTACCAATATGCTTGAACGGCATTCCATGCCATGTGTTTAAATACCTGCAATCCTTTTTCTTATAATGTAAACTCCGTTCTATGTTCACACATGTGATCCAATATTTTGCCCTAAGTGTCGTGACAAAGTAAGACAGAGTATCTGCCTTGATTTTTATCGGATTTCCTGGAATCTCCACACTGTCCGGATCTTCAAGCGCCCACACGCACTTATATCGACCAAATTTCTCAGGATGAGACAACATATACTCGTACAATGTTTTTGGACTGTCATTGTACTTTCTCGAATGACCACTGAACACAACCATGTCATCATCAACCTTGACAAACAGTCCTATAATCTTTAAAAAGGTACTGACACTATAATTAAACACTCGATTAACAAAATAATTATGCTTCAGCAAATAATCAAGTCTGGCACGAAAGCCTCGCATCTGTTTCTCTTTCATAAGCATCCCTATCACTTATCTATTTGATTTACCTAAACAACCGTCATTCATCTCCATATAAAGATTATTATAGAGTTTCGTGTTTACAGTTCTTGAATAATAAGCCTTTCCATAGCGTTGTGCGTTATTTGCAAAATGCTCTATAAGAGTCCGATCCTTATAAAGCTTCAAAATCGCCTCTGTCACAGCATCAGGATCAAGATTCGAGGCAGAAAGTCCCATGTCCTCACGCTCAAACATCTTGTAATAGTCCGACCACTCATCAACTGAATTGACTATAACTCTACGACAAGACATCAAGAGTCCGGCTTTGCTGGGTACCGAATTCCCGATAATATCACGCTTTAGAGGAATAAAACAGATAGAACAAGCACTATACACATGAGGAACCATTGGCTGAGGCTCAAGGGGATAGAACACGATGTTGTCCAGTCCACGGTCTTTGACTTCTTCGATAAACTGATCGTATTGGCTGCCAAATCCGATCATCTGGAATACGATGTCCTTGTAATCCTTTAATTTTTCCGCCACTGTCAACACCATCTTATAATCAAACACAAATCCCATCGTTCCTGCATACTGCACATAGAAAACATCTTTGCTCATACTGTACTTTTTAACAAACTTGTTCTCCTCCCATGGTATCTCCTTGACGAAACTGTCATCATACCAGTTCACTATCACACGCACCTTATCGGCAGACACTCCTTGAGCCACAACCCTTGACTTCATGTCCTCTGAGATTACTGTAATGATGTCTGCTTTCTTATATGCGATCCTTTGAAACCTGTAGAAGAACTTCTGCATCCATTTCTTTGTCATAACACCACTTGCTATGGAACTGCCGGGGAACATGTCCTGAATGTTGAACACAGTCGGAATCCCAAGTGTGTTCTTTACGATAGACACCAAGAAAGGAGCCCATGGACAAGACTGAACATGAGCCACATCAAATTTGCCACGACAACGCTTCAGATACTTCTTCGCACGGAAGCTATACTGCACACCTGCAAGATACCTCTTAACAAACTGGTTCTTCCTCGCAATGGTCAGAGGAATCAATTCATACGAGAAATTCGGATGGTGTTCAATGCTGTCCGGAATGACAGGATCTTTCCTGGTTGAAACACTCTCAAGAAGATGAACTGTATGTCCAGCCTTCAGCAGATCCTCAAACAAGGCCTTGTAAAGATGAAGAGATGGGCCGTAAGTGTCGAACCCACTATTTAGCATAAATAATAATCTCATGTATATTGGATTTATTGTTCAATAAACTGATAAAAGTCAGCCATCACTACGTCTGGACTATATTTATTAGAAGCAGCAAGATTGTTAAGAGAAATTGCCTTATGAAGTTTTCTGCCGTAATACAACCTTAAAATTGCTTCAGACAATGCTTCTGGATTCTTAACTGGGACCAACAGTCCATTCACTCCATCATGGATCAAATCCTTGTTATACAGCCAGTCGGTCGCGATCACTGGCAGCCCCGTATTAAATGCATCCACAAAATTCCCGGGAAATCCTTCCCCGTGATAGTATGTAGGGAAAAGCATTGCAAAGTATGGTGTGAGTGCCTCTACTGTTTTGTCATAATCAACTATCCCCTTGTAAGTCAGAAATGTCTCATTTTCCGTCAGCAATTCCTTTAATCGGTCCTGATACTCATGAGGGAGCAACCCATAAAGATCCAATTTTATATACTCTCCACCAAGTTTTTCATTGGCAAGCCTGACGGCATGAATCGCATCCTCTACACCTTTTTCCCTATTGATTCTAGAAAAGACACAAAGCTTGATGTTCTTTTCATTATTCATGGATATATCTTCAACCTTACGGGTATTCAAGCGTTTCAAATTTGTCAATAAGTAAATATTCCGAACACCTCTCTCCTCAAGATCTTTTTTTATATTAACAGTTTGAACGAATAAAGCGGAAAAAGAATTCACCATCCTCTTGTATTGAGGTTTCTTATCAAGAAGATGTGGAAGAAAACCACCAATCACAATGTATATCAGTTTTCGTCTATAGAATAGATTAAAAAATAACAGAATCGGCACAAACACCTTAAAACCATTATCCGCCGGTGCAATTGCAACATTCTTTGAGTTTGCCACAAGACGAAAGCTATTCCATAAAAATTTAGCTGGATGCTTTCTCCAATTGTTAGTATTCACTATACCTACTTTTTCTGCACCATACTTTCTTTGCAATTCCTTGGTCATGATGGTTGTTCTTACAGCCTGACCGTCTGCAATCTGTCCACCATCGCCATATTGCCCCCACATTCCAATTTTATACATGTCGTACTTATTCAAGATTTCTATATTTGATTATTCTAGCCGGATTACCAACAACTACAGCATTCTGTGGAACATCTTTGGTCACCACAGCACCGGCACCGACAATAGCCCCATCTCCGATCTTTATATTACCAATAATCACACTGTTAGCGCCTATGATTATATTGCTTCCTAGCCTTGGCGGCTGCCCTCCATTTACAATACCTATTGTTGTGTTCTGATGTAGTTTCACATTATCACCTATCACTACTCCTGGGTGAATAACAAGGCCAATTCCATGACAAACACGGCAATTTGAACCCAATATAACGCGTTCAGGAACATCGATTCCCAACATCCAACGAAAAATGAATCGATAAAGCAACCATACGGGAGTACCGATAAGATAGAGTGCCTTATTTTGAGTAAAAAAGTGCGCAATCCTATAACATACTATAAAGAAGAACCCTTTTAAATTGCCTTTATACTCCCACCTATTAAACGCACTGATTTTCAATTCTTTATAATAGTCATTCATCACATTACGAACCACATTACATTGAGTGCGATAATTAAAGGCTTCTTGGGATAGTTTCTTTCCCTCACATCCGACATTCAAAGCCTCCGAATAATGATCTGCCACGTAAGATAACTTATCTGCAAAACTATCCGAATTTGGCTCCGACAGATAACCATTCACACCATCTTTGATAAACAAAGGAATCTCTCCCACTCCAGTCACAACCACGGGTTTTCCTGTTGCTAGATACTCTCCGAGTTTGGTTGGAAACCCATTTTGTGCCTGAAGATTATCTGGTCGAGACAAGGCTAGAATGCTGGCGTCATACAACATCTGTGGCATTTCAGATGGAGGAATCGATCCTGTAAAAACTACAGCATCTTCAACCTCCTCCTTTTGAGCAAGCCATTTCAATTTATTTATCACATTGTGGTCAATGCCTTTTCCAATGATATACAATCTGTAATCTTGATGAGTTCTGTGGAATTTAGAAAATGCCTCAACGAGAATATTAACCCCATCCTTGTCGTAAGAAACCGCTCCACAATATGCGATATATTTCTCCTTAGACATATTTGTCAACCCTTCAAAACGAGTTGAGTCCACAAACATATTCACGATGTGAATTCTGTCTTCATCCACCCCTAAGTCAACATACAAAGATTTTAATTTTTGAGAAATCACAAAAAGTGCATCAAGTGATCGTAATATCTCGGTTCTTTTCCTTTTACTCAGGAAATTGCTTCCTCCGTTAAATTTTGGATGTTCTGTCACCTCGCAAAAGAGCTTAGCTCGATGCTTTAATCTGTTTACAAGCCATAACTGATAGTCTCTAACCCCATACTGATAAACCCAATCGCCCACCTTAACTTCACGCTTGAAACGAAGTAAATTCTTTATAAAAGAGAATATTCTAAACTTTTTTGCAAGCCAACCATCATGTTCCCATAGGTTTACGATCTTCACCCCAGCTATATTCGCATCGGAAGGAGTTCGTTTCTTATCACTAATAAGATAGTATATAGTAACATCCATACCCAACTCCGCAAAACCCTTTGCATAAGCCAGCACCCTATTAGTCCAAGCCTCTCCTGGACAGTATCTTCTATTTAGAATCAGCAGTCTATTATTCATATTAAAAACGATCATCTTATTCCTGAATCCACACATTTGCAGATTTGAGGATAAGCTCTATAGAGATCATTTAACAGACAAACAATCTTCGACATTCGCAGCCCATCTAATGTACCCTATAAAAAGGGTAATTAGCAGCAAGTACCACTCATAATAAAACACATGCGAGAAACAAGAGTTTACAAGTATTATCACCAAAGCGAACATAGCAGGTGCTGCATAACTAGATTTTCTACGAATTAAACTAATAACGTACTTTATAAAGTGGATAACAAACAACAATAATAGAGTCAGTCCAATAATACCATAATCATACATGAATTCCAGATAATCATTATGAGCGGAACATTTTAACGGAGAATCTTTTGCTACTCCACCATAGCCATGACCTGTAACGTAATCCACTAAGTCATTCTTTGCTATCATTTGGATTGTTGTATTATATATTTGTGTTCGCTCCGAATCACCTTCTTCCAGCAAAGTAAATCTGTTAATAAGGAGTTCACTCCTTTCTCCCAGAAAAAATTGACTGACATTGTAAAGTCCATACAGGCCTAACACTACTATAATCAACAACATCAACCTATTCTTACTGCTTTTATTCACAAATATGTCTATGAATAAAAAAGAAGCAAGCGCCAACATATATGCCACTATCCCGGAACGCTTTAAAGAAAAAAGCAATGCTACTCCTGTCAATGCTAATATTATGTATCTAACGTATCTATTATTACAACAAAGAAGCAAAGGGGTAAAAAACAGCAATGTGTATGCAGCATTATTCTGATTCTGTATTTCTATCCATGCATTGTTTTGATAATTGTAGTAATAGAAGAATGTCAACAGTACATACACAACGATAGAACCATAGATAAAAAAGTTTTTATTAAATCCATTTTCTATTAGTCGCAGTGGGAAATAAAAGCATATTGCCGGCAAAAGCAAAGTAATATAACAAGATTTAGCCGGAAATGGGGCTTCTAATGAATGCAAAACAGCTACGGAATACGTAAAGATAATAAGGAACGGCAACAGGCATTGATTATTTAACGAATGTTTCCTAAGTACAACCAATGCAAGCACGGCACTAGCCAGAATGCATAATGGGTATAAAATCGATGATTGGACAGAAGTATCAGCAACGAACATACGTGATGCTTCTAAGTAATATAGTCCAAACATCATCATCAAGAATAACAGAATTCTAAATACTTTCATTGTGATACAACGTATAATATCATTACCCTATCAATTCCTGATACTGTTTAGAAATATATTCTTCGAAGAATTCAGGTGCACGCGTTTTATCAACCAATGGCAGATTCCTCGACTTGTAGTCCAGCAACATGCGTTTTACTTGAGAAATAACTTCATCAAGATCATCTATGTCTGACGCATATCCTACATGGGATTTTTCAACAATGTCTCTAAGAGTGCCTTTTTTGGGGCTAACACAAAAAATCGGTTTACCACACTGAAATGCATCTACACACTTAGTTGGAAGGTATATGCCTTCTTCACACGTCGTTTCAACGATCAAGCACAAATCACAAACTGATATAAAATCCATGCATTCCGAATACCTTTTGGGTGGAATAAAGTCCACTATTTCAGAGAGACCCAATTCTGAAGATAATTCTTTAAGTTTATCACTGTAAAAACCTATGAAATATAGTTTTACCTTCACTTCATCAATCTCCTTTAATGCAATAGACAAAGCATCTAAAAACACCTCTGGTTTTCGTGGACTTCCCACACTTCCGCAACTGACAATCTTAAACGAGCCCTCTTCTACTTCTGACTTATTGCCAAACAACTTGGTCAGTTCAGAATAAGCCATATGATGTATTACGCGTGTGTTTTCCTTCTTTATATGAGTAAAACATTTCAACATATAATCTCGTAAACGAGTACTTGGAAAAGTATGGATATCAGCATACTTCTGAATTGCCTCATAAACGACATTCTCAAAATATGGCAATTTGGCATCATATCCTAAGCCATATGGCGCAGGGAAACGTTTTATAGGAAAAGGATCATTCCAATTCGCTATCCAAAATACTCCGTATTTCTTCTTCAAGGAGATTCCTACAATATCTGTTAAGAACCCACGCGTTATCATAACATCATATGGGAATCCACCTTCACACTTAATATTTTTCTCTACAGCTTTCAGAATTGCATAAGGAGTAGAAATGCCATTATAGAAATAGCCTGTTCTTAAAAAAATCCGAAGATTATGGGGGACATTCTTTATATTTGACACCCAGGATCCTTTTCGAGAAAAATTTCTCGGTACATTCTTTACCGTGAAAATTCTCAGATTGGAAGAATCTTTCAGGAATTTGTCAATTCTCGAATCATCTGGGTATGTTGATTCATCGGCACAAGTAAAAACATCAACCTTGTACCCTATTGAAGCCAACACATATGCAACCTTTGAATTGCAGATAGACTCAGAACTTTTAATCGGGAAGCAATGTGGGGCTATATATAGTATTCTCTTCATAATCACACCTTTAGTATACAATCCATCATTCTGTTATATTCATCAAGCAATATTTTTGCTTTTGTCTCACACTTGAATTTTTCGAAGTCTATAATATTATTTACAACCTCTTTAGGAGTAGCAATGCTTGATGTATCATGGATGTTACAGTAATTATTCAAGAGCTCAAATCGTTTGATTATCTGATACGTTTTACTAGATAATGGATTTATGCCATATTTTTCTCCTTTCATCGCAAATCCATAGGTATCTACCACATAGAGAGGAACTGAATTGTGCAATGAAACAAGTACAGGATGCATAAGTTCACCAATATAACCTTTAGAATATTTAATAAGGCAATACCATTCCATTGGGTCTATAGGGAACTCTATCGCATGTGACAAGGTTTTATTCGGTAATTTGTTGGCCTGCGGAAGTTCATATAACGTTATTCCTTTATTGCATAGTTCCGTTTCCAAGTCTATTTTCCAGTCTGAACCTATTGATTTATGCCCAATCGACATCAAGGCATAGTTCTCTTCAAGAGAGAAACGTTTGATTATGTATTCTTTGCTGAATTGAACTTTGACATTCTGATTGAATGCGAAAACGGGATCAGGTGTTATAGTTGCATCAATGGAACCATGACTTAATGATTTAAGCATCAGTTTTGTCCATATGTCTCTGACCGATATATAGGAAAACCTTTCCAAAGCTTTTTTAAACTTCCTTCTATTGAAAAGTATCTTCGCATAATATGTATTTTGAGCTGATCCAGACATTATTGCAAGTTTCACTGGCCTTTTCAAGTATGTTACAAAATCTCCCCAAAAAGCGTTAGGGAAATCAGAATCCAAACAAGGTTTACGAAACACAATGCCTTTCCGAGTAAGATGAAATCTACATAACAAAGGAATATATGTCAAGACAGCATCGCTCCCGACAACAACCATTTCAAGATTCTCTTCCTCCACGACCTTTGCTATATCCAAACTATTACGGCATACACCTGTAATGTGAGTATAATACCGTAACGCAAAATCGTGAAATGCATTATTTTGAATAACTGGTACAACGTTATTATAATATTGTTCTAAATCTGTAGGGATCCAGTTTATTATAACGGGATCATGCCCTACATTCCGGAAATATTCAAACGTTGAGAGAGTTTGAATATTTGCCCCAAAATTGGACACAAAATGATAGGTTAATATTCCAATTTTCATTACTTCAATGCCTCAATAATTCGTTTACAAGCCTGACCATCTCCATAAGGATTCACAGCCTTGCTCATCTTTTCATACTCATCCTTACTATCCAGCAATGTACTAACCTCGTTCATAATCCTGTCATAGTTAGTCCCCACAAGATGTACTGTACCAGAATCTAATGCTTCGGGACGTTCTGTAGTATCGCGCATGACCAGCACTGGTTTCCCAAGCCCAGGAGCTTCTTCTTGTATCCCTCCTGAATCCGTTAAAACAATGGTTGATTTCTCCATCAAGTAAATAAATTCTAAGTATTGTAGAGGTTCAATAAAGAACAAGTTACCAAGATTATCCAGATTCTCTCCGAACATTTCATGAATTGGCTTGCGTACATTTGGATTCAAATGCATAGGGTAAACAAAATCCACTTCTGGATATTTTCCCTTAAGATCACAGATGGCAGAACATATATTCTTAAATCCATCCCCGAAATTCTCTCGACGATGACCTGTAATAAGAACAAGTTTCCTACCATCACTCAATCTGCTAACATCATAACCTGCTCTACGAAGTTTATCTGCCTGTTCTATTGCCAGTGACTTATCTGAATTGAGTTTTTCAACAACCACATGAAGGGCATCAATAACAGTATTTCCAGTCACAAATATTTTACCCGTTACGTTTTCATCCTTCAAATTATTTTCCGATAACAAGGTTGGGGAAAAATTGTAGGTAGCAATTCGTCCTGTAATCTGGCGATTAATTTCTTCTGGCCATGGACTGTAAATATTATGCGTCCGAAGACCTGCTTCTACATGACCGACTGGGATATGTTGATAGAAAGCAGCTAACGCTGCTGCCATAGATGTAGTTGTGTCCCCATGAACAAGTACAACATCAGGACGCACAACATTTATAACATCGCGCATTCCAACGAGGACCCGCGCTGTAACATCATAAAGATCTTGGCCTTGCCTCATAATATTGAGGTCATAATCAGGAGTAACATCAAATATTCCAAGCACTTGATCCAACATTTCACGATGCTGCCCTGTCACACAGACAATGGTTTTAAAATCATCCTGATGTTTCTGAAATTCTTTTACTAAAGGGCACATCTTGATCGCTTCTGGTCGTGTACCGAAGACCAACATAACTGTTTTCATTGTATTATTTTCTTTTTAATATTTTATCTATCATAGACTTTAAGAACTGCTTCTCATTCTTATCCATACCTGTCAACAAAACAATTGAGCCAGACATGATTACTGTAAAAACAATAAGTATTATAGTTGAAATCGCATTGTCACTATACCCTCGTAATAACAGAGGTATTGGTATAGATAGAATTGTAACAATCAAGCACGGGAAAATGACTTTCATGAAATAATCCGACAATTGGTATGGTACATACTTCTTAACATACATCAGTCTATATAAATAAGCTAATACGTTAACAATCAGATTTACCACAAATGCCGATGTCGGAGACAAACCAAATTTGAAGGCAAAATACACAAGAGGTACATCTAAGAAAACAATCAAGCTAACAAAAAGTTGATATTTCTGCACCTTACCTGTTGCACCGATAGCAGTCCATAACGGTGCGGATAATGCTTCCATAAATGAGGATACGATTACCAGTTGAGTAAAGATTACAGCATGATCGGGAACTTTAACCAACCAAATGGACAAGATATCATCACAATAAAGTATTACTGGAAAGGAAATTACAAATAGTAGATAATAGGAAAATTTGGAAGATTTGTAGATGAGAGAAAGTAATTGTTCCTTTTCGTCAGACGCATATAATTTTACTATCTGTGGATTAAATGCAGTCTGAAAGCTTGTTACAAAGCCAAAAACAGCATTACGCACTTGGTTCGCAATTCCAACTGCCGCATTAACAGCAACATTATAGAATATATTGATCAATATATTCGTTCCTTGTTTTGCCCCCACCATAGCCATTCCACCCAATAGATACCATCCAGAAAATGACATCATTTTACGATACTGTCCTTTATCCCAGACCAAATGTATCTTAGTGAATGTTAGCCTTTTACTACATTCAATAATATAAATCAAAAAAATAAGGAATGTTGTTATGGTCAACAGTATTGAATAGGCTATCAAACTATCAAATGAGATATAGGAAAGCAGCAATACAATTGCTAGTTTTAACACAACTTCAAAAATTGAGACATAGGCAAATATTGACATCTTTTCAGCTGCTATTATTGAAGCTCTGTACGGAATTACCATGATGTTAACCAACGTAGTAACAACTGACATCTGATAAACCCACATTGCTGCTGATGATCTATCTGCGGGAATATTTAATTGTGTCTTAACAAACCACAACCCTATCGTCTCTGATAGAAATAACACAAGTAGAAGTATCGAAGAATGAGTCAACAAAGCCGTATTGAATACGTGCGCGACTTTGTCTTCTTCATTCAGCCCAAGATTGTAATTCAAGAATCTCTGCGTAGAAGAAGTCATCGCATTAGTCAAAAACGAGAACAAAACGACAACTCCACCTACCACATTATATATTCCAAAATCGTCTGCTCCCAAAACCTGTAACACCACCCTAGAAGTATAGAGTGATATCACCATCATAAAGAGCATCCGGATATATAGCAGGATAGTATTCTTGGCTATACGTTTATTGTTTAATGAAACCGACTGCATGACAAAAGCAGATTAACAAAACTTGGCGATTTTGCTTTCTCTTTCTACAAATAAATCTGTTCGAGACAAAAGAATGTCATATCCATAATCAGACGATGATGGTGGGAACAAATTTGACTGTGATAACAACTCACCATTACCGAGCCATTGAGTTGCTCTATCAATTCTTATCCGTAATATTCCTATAACCTGAGATGATAAATCATAATCGGTTGCCAATGTCTCCGTGGCTACCTTCTTCCTTACCACAATACCATGTTGAGCATGTGGACGCAAAAAAATAGATGGTAAGGCCTTTCTTAAATTTACCTCAATAAATTCATCATATATTTTTACTCCATCGGTCTCTTTTGAATCCGCAAATGGAATTGCTAAAAGAAGAACATATTGATACATTGAAGAAATTCCTATTTCTTTTTCCTCAACCATATCATATACCGTAATCTCTCTATGATAATAATGACAATAATTATCAATACATTTATTAACGGTATATCTGTTATTCCCCATCCATAATGCGACCCAATGATTATCCACAAGATCCACAAACCTAGTTTTAACCCCATAATGTTGGAGCATTCCTTCTACTTTTGCTGTATCAATAGCCTTTGTAGTAGACACCCCTCCAAGTTTCACAGTCTTCTTCATCTTATCATCATGTCTGATTCGCTCAATAAGGCCATGAAGTTTTCTCGCCTTCGAAGTTTTTATGCATCCTCGAAACAATGATGGTATAATTGAGCTATGTAAAGAACATTCGCCTCTATAATAAACATTCGCAAAATCCTTATTATTGAATTTAGCATGGCCTATTATTTGGTTTAGTCCATTAGTTGAATAAACATCAAATACGGGAACAGTATGCCCATTTTCAAACACATAATCCATAATGAATTTCGTGTCGGCAATGCGCAGTCTCTTATGAAGGCAAACAGTTGACATACAACCCAATAAATCAATTGATTTTATTACTTAAATTAGACAGTGACTTATCCCTAATCTTCACCCAGATTTTTTCCAATCGATCATAAAACGTCATTCTATAGGTTATCCACAATAGAGATATTCCATCACGCTCAATTCTTTGTATCATTCACTCACCTACAATGACACGATCGAACTCCTTCCAATTCACAAGATTAAGTTGAATGATTATTTGGAATGCAGATCTGTCTTTATCTGTGTAGTGCTGATTTCCGGAGTTCTCGGCAGATAGATGACTTCCGCACCTTCCTCCTTAAGAAAATCAAATTTTCCTTTCCAATCATCACCCATGACAAATGTATCCACTTTGTAGTCATGAATATCCGTACGCTTCTGATCCCAGTTTGTCTCAGGAATCACAAGATCCACATAGCGGATAGCCTCCACCATCGCTTTCCGTTTTTCATAAGGGAAATAGCATTTCTTTCCCTTCTCATTCCAGTTGAACTCATCGGTAGAGATAGCGACAATCAGGTAGTCGCCCAATTCCTTGGCTCTCCTTAAAAGATTAATGTGGCCATAATGGAGCAAATCAAATGTTCCGTAAGTAATTACTCTTTTCATAATGTTATTTTAATCCATGTTAAATACTATACTTTTGAACTATACACTTCCCTATACACTTTATATAATCTATTAAAGACTTCATCCATGACAAGGATGATTGCAAACCTAAAGAAGTAATTTGAAAGGTAATAATTCTTAGCAGATAGGGTTTCTATAGCTGGTTTGTTCTTTTGATAAACCACAGTATTGTGAGCTATTCGATTGCGATGCAAGTAAACAAGGTTATCATACAAACCTACTAATGTTCCGTGAAACAAATCTTTATTTTCTGCCACCTCACTTCCTTTGATTATTTTCTGACAGTATTTGTGATAATTAGACAAATCAGATGCTCTCCAAACTTCAAAATTAGTATTAGCCATCAGTTGGAATAACTCTTCCAACACCTGAGCAATCCTTGCTCTACGTTTATTTGACGAAAGATGATTTTGAAAATCTTCTTCTTTCAAAGCTTTGCCCATAATGCCAGCAGTCATTTCATCAATTTCACTCTGATTCATAGGCCTTCCTACATCTATACGTCTCTGTTTGATTGAATCGATCTGTTTCTGTTTATTGGCCTTTACTTTGGTCTCCCACTTGGATCTTTCCATAGCAATAGTAGTGATATCGAACTTGTAATCATCCCAAATACTATTTACATCGAAATTTGGTCTCAGTTTAGTAATTTGAGCAAGTAAATCTCTAAATGCCGTATTCTTGCTGAAATACGATGAGCATTCACCTAAATTCTGATACCCAAGATATTTGTATCTGTATTCTACGTCGTCCGTGGCCATTTGCCAAAAGATACACTTCATTTTCTGTTCTGAAGCACCCGTCATTCGGAGGAATATAGACTGAAGAAGATACTCTGATATTGGATAACTCTCTATTCCTAATGGCAAAGATTGGCTCGCGTTAATTCCTTGCTCTAAAACAGATCGTATAGTAGTAAGTATAAAGTCTGTATGTAAATCAGTATACATAAGAGCCATACAAATTTATTGAATCTTGAATACGGTCTCTTAGATTCGTTAATCCGTTTGGAGTCTTTGGGTAACCTTGATCAGGATCTTTCTTCAACGTAATCCTTTCCTTAACATCTGTAATTAATTGCTGCAAATCATTATTGAGTTCTTTCCCTTCAAATACCACATGGTATATTAATCCATAGAGCCAATAATCTGCATCTATCCATGAGGTAAAAGCTGTTTTTCCATCCTTAGTTTCCAAGTTCCATTCACTTTTCATGCGTTCTACGGATTCTTTAAGATTTGTAAATCTTTGTTTCCAACAATTATTGGGAAATTCTGAAGAAAAGTCAAAACCATCGAATTTATCAATATGATCCTCTTGATCAAGTCGGAGTATATATGAAACATAGTCAGCAAAATATGATTCGCGCGAAGAATAAGCCGAATAATACTTGAGTATTGAGTTCGTACCACAAACTTTGTATTGTGAAAGAGTTGATAAATAGCGTACAAAATCTATTGTGTTGTAATCCATGTTCTCTTTTATAGTAACACCACACAATACACTCTGACCTTGCTCTGTTAATCCTTCAAAGAAACTCTTGTAATCCGGATTTGTATAATACAACGACCTACGACTTCCAAGAGTAGTCAGTTTCTTACCAAAGTAATTGATGTTTCGGAACAAACGAGTATAACCATTTTGAATTTCTATCTTATCGGTCGTTTCTGGAACGATGTATGAAAATCCCAAAAATTTGTTTTTCAGATAATCGACGATGGCAGGTTCTCTATCACCAACGAAAGTAAAACCATCCACAGCAAGCTCATTGTATCTACCATCTGTAGCAAGTCTTGCGCGTATCTGTTCTATGCTATTCTTTTTAGAATCTCTATCGAAAAGCTCATTAAAAGTCCACTTTATAGATTTATGAGATGCATCACTATCTTCTATTGCACTATCATCACCTGTTGCCAACATATCATCTTTCATGAATTTCGACAAGTCTGGTGTATATCCAATATAAGCCAATAAGATAGAGGTCAAGCGTTGCTGACCATCAAGAATAAGGTTATTCTTTGTCTTATTCTGAGTATCAGGATACAGTGCTATTGTAACAGGTTGGACAAATTGATCCTCAAAGATTGACTTTAATAGTCGCTTGATATCTTTTTCATCCCACACGAAACTTCTTTGATAATCAGGCAAGGAGATGTCTCCTGTTAGGATCATATTTACCCAATGCATGAGTGAATATTCACCGTAATATATTTTTGATTTCATATTTGCACAATACTTCGGTAAAAATTTACCGCACTAAAAGTTAAACATTGGAAGCCAGGTAATCGGTTCCACTATATAAATGTTCATTGAATACTGTCAATAACTGTCGCTTGGCAAGCTAGTGAAAGGTCCGAAAGGACTCTGAAAAGTTAGTGGTCAATTTTTAGACTCGGCTCAAAGTCAGAGACATAGCCTCCACTCGACCCGTTGCTAGGCCAATTTTTGTCCGTTTTTGGTATTACTTGTTGATTATTATTTTATTTTTTCTACGCTGGCGACAGCCTCTGGTGTCCAAGATGCTTCCTGCCGCCTGTCACCACGTCCTCGAAGAGGTCTTCGCTGCTGTACATTGGTCTCGTTTTTCCGGCTAAGGTAAGGGGCCTTTCTCCGGGTCCAAAATTTGACCACTAACCATTAAGTTCCATTGCTATTGTGTTAATATATTTAAAGATCCATGTGGTCAAAATAGCCGCGTCTGCTATCAGTAATTTAGGCCGAAAGACCAAAGGGGCAGCGTGTTGCCGTGAGCGAATTCAATGTCATCCATTACGATATAGGAATCCGGAAGGTCCTCAATCTGTCTTTTTCCTTTATTCCGGCCACCAATCTCAAATGTGCGGTCACCGATGACGAAATCAGACTGACGTGAGGAAACCACATCATTCTCCACACGCATCTGGTTGTAGAAAAAAGTTTCCCTCATGTTCCCTATGTCAGCTTTCCCTCCGGACAAGACTGTCATCAGACTTGGGTTGTCAATATAGACCTTCTCCACTTTGCCCAGTCCCCTCATGCCTCCCGTATCGTCCCTAAGTTGACCTATCAGCTGAGCCTTCTCCAGCAACGCGAGATAGTCTGAGACGCTGTTTCGGCTGACTCCGATTTCAGACGCGAGGCTATCCGCATTAGGTTTATACGGAGCAAGTGTCGAGATAACAGCCAGCATCTTTTTTAGTTTTTTTGCTGTCGGTGCCTTTAGTTCGGCATACTGTGCGATGTCTGATTCTATCGTTTTTGTTATGACATTCTGCATCCTCATCGGGAAATCTCCCTCCAATGCAAATGGATAGTAGCCCTCTGCAAGGTAACGTCTGAAAAGAGGGAGAGGATGAAGCACACCGTCAATACGTGACTTGCCCGCGAGTATCTCGTCAAGTGAATACTTAGATGCGTTTATGTTGTGAAACAGTTCCAGATACTCTCTGAAGGACAAACCATACAGCGTATAAGGTAGTACCCTTCGACTGAGATCAGCGACACCGTCCATGATGTCCAGTATGGAAGATCCTGAGAAAATCACCCTCATGTCCGGATGAGTGTCATATATCTGTTTGAGTTCGCGGGACCAGTCAGAATACTTGTGAACTTCGTCTATGACGAGCAAATGGCCAGCATCCTTCGAGAACTCATCCGCAACCTCGACGAGAGAGTGAGTGCTGAAATATGTATGGTCAGCGGATATGTATAGAAACTTGCAATCCGAAGCCTGTTCCTTAAGATATTGCAGGATCATCGTGGATTTGCCGACTCCTCTTGCCCCTGTGATCGCGATCATACGGGAAGTCCAGTTCACACGTTCATAAAGATACCTGTGAAAACTGCTGGTCGTAAGTTCCAGCTGCAAACGCATGTATTCGTATAACGCCTCGTCAACCATACTCAATTAATTTTGTATATCTATGCAATACTATTGCAAAGATAGCAATTGCACTCAAAAAGTGCAATTTTTCCCTGCATCATGCACCCATATTGTGCACAACATTTTGCATTCCCGAAACTACCGGTACCTCCGGTAATCATCAATGTCTTTCCAGCAAAAATGCTCATGATATGTTAAAATTATTAATTGTCGTCGTATGTTTTTTCAATCTAAGCGAATCCGCCACTATTCCAAGTTCTCCTTCAAAAATTCAACAAGTGGCTCAAGTTCAGGTCGCGAGAAATCCCAGTAATCAGGATTGTCAAATAACCATTGGCCGGAACCGAGCTTTTTTCTTGAGGCATTGTTCATCCTACCTTACCTCTATTTCCTGGTTCAACATGTAATCGATACTGTCGGTGGTGTAGCAGTATGACTTCAATTCTGCATCGACTGTACGCTGGAGTTTGAAGAATGTTACTTTGTCGCCTTCATCATGAAGAGCAGCATCACGCAATCCCTTAATTGAATCCAAATCATGGGACGTCGCAAATAACTGGACGTTATTCTTTTTGGACGCCAACAAAATTGTTTGCCATAGAGCTTTCATTACGGAATAGTGGAAGCCATTGCTGATTTCGTCAATCAAGACGATTCCGTTACGGCATTCATAAATCGTCGTGAGGATAGAGAGAATCTTGCGGGCACCGTCTCCCATTACATTGATAGGTATGCGCTTGTTCAGGCCGACATCGACGAGCACTTCATTCTGTGACAGTACTATGTCTTTTATCATCGGCTCGATAATGCGCAACGCTTCGAGAATGAACTGTTCATCCTTGTTTTTAAGAATCTCTGTCAGACTTTCTATTGAAGTGTAAAAGTCATACTTTGGTGAAAGATATCGACAAGTTAGATTCTCTTTATAATCTGAATCATATTTGACACTTTGCTCGTAATCGTTGTTTTCTACGCCTTTATGAGAAAGGGTGATGGACGACTCGACTGGATGCCCATTTATCTTGCATTTCAACACAAGACCATAACGGTTCTTGGTATCAGTTGAAGATATGTTATTCTCGTTTCCAAGCAAGTCTATATGGCTGGCAGCCGATTCGAACAGAGAAAACATAAGCTCCCGCACTTCGTCGTTTGATGCCTTGATCTTGATTGGCCGCGAAGTGTCAAGTGTATAGAAATCCAATGCCAGGTCTGACGGCTCGAATCGCAGGTAGTTCCTCAGCAGATTGATGTTGATCGGCAGTTTCGGATTCGACAAGCCTGATATCAGAAAGATGGCGTCAAGTAATGAAGACTTGCCGCAATTGTTCTTTCCGAAGAATATATTAACTTCTTTCAGTCCGTCTATTTTTGCGTGACTTATGCCACGAAAGTGTTCAATTTCAATGCTTTTAAACATGTCTTATCCTCCTATATCCCTTGTGCTTCACCACCAAAAATCCGTGTCAGTTCAGAAATATCCGTCTTGTACTGCTTGTCCAACAAAAAATCTATCAGGTTTGTATCAACATAGCACTCAGGCATTACGTACAAGATTTTCAGCTTCATACATACATCTCGAAATTGAAGAACATATCTACACCATCCTTAATTCTTTATGACCAAGTGTCTCATATTGTTGGGCATTTTAATCAATTAATACTTCTGAACTACTCGTTACAATCCCCTGAACTTACTTACAAAAATAACAAAAAAAGTTCCAGCCCTACCATCTAGTAGTTCATCCCGAATGCCCAGAGAGGAATGACGTTGCCTTGGGCGAACTCGATGTCGTCTTTCACATCATTCCTTACTCGCATCTGATTATAGAAGAACGTTGCCCGCAAATATAACGAATTTTCACTCATTGAGTGCGGATTCTGTAGTAAAAATGCACCGCTTGAGTGCACTATTCCAGACATAACCATTTCCATATAGGCATTACATTGATGTGATGCCCATTGATGTCGATAGTTTGCTCATTGTCTCTGGTGATGACTATTGCGGTAAAATCCGGATAAACGTTCAAGAACTTTTCCAGCGCACCTGTTTCTCGTCTATAGGTCGCATCGTCTCCCAAACTGTAAGATACTTGTATTGCCATTTTGGCAGACGGAATACAAAAATCTATCTCTACGTTTTTATTATAATAGTAAACCTGCGTTTCTTCGGGGGTGTTTCTGTATTTTCTGATCAATTTGCAAGCTACTATATTCTCCAACAACTTCGTTTCTCCACTGAAAAGAAACAAGTTAAGCAATCCATTATCCACAATGTATCTTTTCCGGATTGTGGACTGCTCCGATATGGATGAACTCATATTCGGGATAGAGAAAAACAGGTAGGACTCTTCCAAATACTCCAAATAATCTTTCAATATAGGCAGGCTTATGCTATCTCCGCTGGAATCAATAATATGTTTTAACCTGCTGAGGGATGACGGTTGCATCACACTGTCTGCCAATTTTCTTGTGAGAAGACGAAAAGCACGTGCATTGCGCACTTTATTCCGCTCCACTATATCGCCAAGCAGTATCTTCTGACATAACGAATTCAGATACTCTCTCTTATCTTCAAGATTGAAAGATTCTGCAAGGCCGCCATTAGTGAAATAATGATCGAAAGTATTTGATATCTGAGAGCAAGCACCTTGGTCATATATCCAATTTCTGTCCAATTCTATGCCTTTGTACTCTAGATACTCTCTAAAAGAAAATGGAAAAACTTCCTTTGGAATATATCTGCCACCAAGTGTAGTCGCTATTTCACTGCTGAGCATCTTGGCATTGCTGCCAGTAATCATAACTCTATACTTAGAATCTGCAAGTCTTCTTGCAAATTTTTCCCACCCGTAAACAACCTGTATTTCATCAAGGTATATCAGTGGCTTTTTTTCTGGATATAACTCGAAATAGGCATCCAATATTTCTCCCAAACTGTCTGAAGAAATATCTGACAACCTTTCATCCTCGAAATTTATGTAGAGTATGTTTTCTTGTGTCAGCCCTGGACTCTTCATCATATTCTGGGCATCCTGATACATCATAAAGGATTTTCCAGCACGCCTTAAACCGACAAGCACATAGTTTGCATGAGTATCAAACTGGATTTCCCTTCGAATAATAAAGAATTCCGGAATGGCCTTTTGCTTCTCTATTATTAGTTTTTTTATAATCTGTTTATCCATAAGAGCAAAGTTTACTTTGCAAATATAAGAAAAAACACTAAAGTATACTTAATGGTTTAAAATATCATTTCAAAGTCGTAATGTTTTTTAATACAATTCCAAATTGCTTATTGAAACAATATCCATGGCACACAGAGCCAAACTCACGCCTTGTGGTCAAGGACGGTGTACTTGGAGTGGTTGGAGATGTACTCGGGGACTAGGCGCTTCATGGAGGCTACCACGGCCATGTCGTCGTAGGTGTGGGACTGGGCGATCAGGGCGTCTATCTCGCGGCTCACATCGGACCAGTCATATTCACGGACACAGGCGATGCGGATCTTTTCGTGGAACGACGGCTTCGTCGCCTCCGACTCGCTCAGGACCTCCTCGTAGAGCTTCTCCCCGTCCCTCAGGCCGGTGTACTTGATCTCCACGCCCTTCGCCCCGCTCAGCTCGATCATGCGACGCGCCAGGTCGGCGATGCGCACCGGCTTGCCCATGTCGAAGACGAAGATCTCGCCGCCCTCGCCCTTCGTGCCGGCCTCAAGGACCAGCTCGCAGGCCTCGGGAATCAGCATGAAGTACCTTATGATGTTGGGGTCCGTCACCGTCACCGGGCCGCCGGCCTTGATCTGGCGCTCGAAAATCGGAATCACGGAGCCGTTGGAGCCTAAGACGTTGCCGAAGCGGGTGGTGATGAACTGGGTCTGCCCCTTCACCACGCCGTCACGCTCCGCCTTGTTGAGGCTCTGCACATAGACCTCGCATATTCGTTTGCTGCATCCCATCACGTTCGTCGGGTTCACAGCCTTGTCGGTGGACACCATCACGAAGCGGCGAACGCCGTATTTGACCGAAAGGTCGGCCAGGATCTTCGTGCCGAGGACGTTGTTCTGGATGCTCTCGCAAGGGTTGTCCTCCATCATCGGAACGTGCTTGTACGCCGCGGCGTGGAAGACATATTCAGGAAGGAACGTTTTGAATATGTTCTCCATCCTGTCAGCCTTGGTGATCGACGTCACCACGGTGGCGCATGGCACAGACGGGAAGTCATGCGCCATCATCCGGCGGATGTCGTGCTGCGGAGTCTCCGCGGAGTCGATCAGCATCATCTTCGAAGGTGCGAACGACGCGACCTGGCGGACGATCTCGCTGCCGATGCTTCCGGCGGAACCGGTGATCAGGATGCGCTTCCCACGGAGGGATTCGGCCACGGATTCCAGATCGACACAGATCTCGTCACGAGGCAAAAGATCCTCGATGCTGACCTCCTTCAAGGTCGGCGCTTCCTTGATCGCATCATGCTCGGTGTCAACGACATTGTTGGCCGAGAATATTCTTGCGCCGCTTTGCAGGATGTAGTCCTGAAGAGCCGTGTCGTTGCGGAACCTGTCGATCCTGCCCGGAGCGACCAGCACGGCGGCGATCCCCTTGCGGCGGATCACATCCGGCAGACTGGCGTTAACCTCGTAGACCGGCTCGCCCATCAGGCGCGTGCCGTTGGCTCCAAGCGCCGGATCGTGGGAGATGAAGCCTCGGAGACGGTAGTGCATCGGTTTCTCGCTGCGGATCGCCTTCGCGAGTCCAATGCCGCCGGCGCGGATGCCATAGATGAAGACATTCTTCGCAGCCTCCGTCCGGAAATAGGTGTCATAGACCCATTTGATAGAAACGCGAAGCAGCCACATCAAACCGGTCGCGATGGCTTCCGCAATCAGGATTTGCCGCACCTGGACGTGGGCGAACACCCGAGACGGGCAGCTGTTCGTGAAGAAATGGACGGCTATCACCGCCAATGCGGAGCATCCCATCGCCTTCGCCACACGGATGAGGTCGTTGAACGATGAGTAGCGGATGATTTCCGAATATGTCCGGAAGATGGCAAAGAATATGAAGTGGACGCCGACGCACAGCAGCATCAGGTGGGTCAACGGCCAGAAGTTCAGCTGAAGGGCGGTGCCACGGTTGAAGCACCAGTAGACGAACACTCCGGACAAAAACAGAATGGCACTGTCCAGAAGCAGCACGCACCAGTACGGGAACGTGCGCTTCGAGAAGTACGAGTCAACTATCTTGCGGATCGACAGCATTATGGAAAATAATTTTGATTAATAGGTATTACGGTGAAGTAGGCGGCTAGTCTCTCTCAAAGAGGTCGCGGGTATAGACCTTGGCCCGGACATCGTCCAGGGCGCGGTCGTAGCGGTTGGCGATGATGGAGTCGGCGCGGCACTTGAACTCGGCGATGTCGTTGACCACCTTGCTGCCGAAGAAGGACGTGCCGTCCTCCAGCGTAGGCTCGTAGACAATGACCTCGGCGCCCTTGGCCTTGATCCTCTTCATGATGCCCTGGATGGCGCTCTGGCGGAAATTGTCGCTGTTGGACTTCATCGTGAGACGGTAAACCCCGATCACGCATTTCTTCTCGCGGGCGCTGTCGTACTGGCTGTTCTCGGAATAATAGCCGGCCCTCTGGAGCACCTGGTCGGCGATGAAGTCCTTCCTGGTGCGGTTGGACTCCACAATGGCCTGGATAAGGTTCTCCGGCACGTCGGCGTAGTTCGCCAACAGCTGTTTGGTGTCCTTCGGGAGGCAATAGCCGCCGTAGCCGAAGGACGGATTGTTGTAGTGCGAGCCGATGCGAGGATCCAGACACACGCCGTCGATGATGGACCTCGTGTCGAGTCCCTTCATCTCCGCATAGGTGTCCAGCTCGTTGAAATAGCTGACGCGGAGGGCAAGGTAGGTGTTGGCGAATAGCTTCACCGCCTCCGCCTCCGTGGAACCCATGAACAGCACCGGAACATCCTCTTTCAGAGAACCTTCCTTGATGAGTGCGGCAAAAGTGCCGGCAGCCTCTTCGAGAGCGGAGTCTCCCCTGTCATAGCCGACGATGATGCGGCTCGGATAGAGGTTGTCATAGAGCGCCTTGGACTCACGCAGGAACTCAGGAGCGAATATGATGTTTGGCACCACCACCCTCATCGTGCCGTCGGCGAGGCGTTCCCTGTACGAGAACCTTTCCCGCACAGAGGCGGTGTAGCCCACAGGGACGGTGGACTTGATGACCATCACTGCATCGGGATTAACCTTCAGCACGAGGTCGATCACCTCCTCCACGTGCGACGTGTCGAAGAAGTTCTTCTTCGGGTCGTAGTTAGTGGGAGCGGCGATCACCACGAAGTCCGCGTCCCTGTAGGCGGCCTCACCGTCAAGCGTGGCGGTGAGGTCGAGTGGCTTCTCGCGGAGAAACCTCTCGATGTACTCGTCCTGGATCGGGGACTCGCGACGGTTTATCCTATTGACCTTGTCGGCGATCACATCAACGGCAGTCACCTTGTGGCGCTGGGACAGCAGGGTGGATATGGAGAGGCCGACGTAGCCAGTACCGGCCACGGCGATCCTCAACTCTTTCAGATTTCGCATAAGATATGTTTTTTGGGTTATGGTTTTGCCGGCGCGCCGGAGGGACCGGCGTGCCGGCGGAGTCAGCAGGCGGATTTACCTGGCTTTGTTGTCGGAACTGTAGTAGGAGCCGCCATTGTGGCCGTAGTAACCGTAATGGCCATAGGTGCCGTAGTTCCCGTAGTAGCCGTCGGAGGATGCGGTCCCGTTGAGGACGCAGCAGAGTCCCCTGTACTCCCCGTCGCGGTAGAGCGCGTCCAGGTCCGGGAGCATGGCCTTGTCGAACTGCCCGGCCCTGACGACAAAGAGCGTCCTGTCCACATAGTCGTTGATGACGCGCGCGTCGGTGACGATCTCCACCGGCGGGCAGTCGATGATGATCACATCGTACTCATTTCTGAGGACGGCGATCGCATCGGCGAGGCGCCTGTCGGCGAGCAGCTCAACCGGGTTCGGAGGGATGGATCCCGCCGGAAGAGTGTCAGGTACCGTCATCGCGTCCTTCGAACGGACAATCACATCGTGCACATCGGCGACGATCCCTGCGAGATAGTCGCTAAGGCCAGGCTTCGGCGAGCCGACAAGCTCGGAGAGCGTGCCGTGGCGCAGGTCGCCGTCGATGGCCAGCACACGCTTACCCTTGATGGCAAAGCAGACGGCCAGGTTGGACGACACGAATGACTTGCCTGCCCCTGGGCTGAATGACGTGACGGCGATGACCTTGCTTCCATGTTCGCGCATCATGAACTCAAAGTTGGTACGCAGCACCCTGAACGCCTCGTTGACCACATTGCGGTTGCCGTGACGGACCACGATGGAATCGGCTCCACTGAGGGTTTTCCGCTTTCCGAACGCCTTGGTGGCAGTCTCGGCAGAGATCGGAATCTCGCCGGCGAAAGGCACGGAGACTCCCTTGAGGTCGTGGCGGGAGCGCACCTTCGTGTCGGTCGCCATCAGCAGATAGATGATCCCGGCAGGAATCATCAGACCCAGGAGAAACGCCATCATCATGATCTTCATGGACTGCGGGGAGACCGGGAATATTCCTGAAATAGGATGCTTGATGATCCTTGTGTTGTAGGCGGTGAACGCCTGCGAGAGCTCGTTCTCCTCGCGTTTCTGCAGGAGGAAGAGGTACAGAGCCTGCTTCACGGTCTGCTGACGCTCGACCGAGAGGAGCTGCTTCGCCTGGTTAGGATTCGCGGCGATGCGCGCGGTGTTCTGGCGGGCGGTGCCCTTGAGATTCTCGTATTTCGTGTTGAGGGCAAGGATCTCGTTGTCTATGGACCGGGAGATCGACCCCCTCATCGAGGCCAGAGCCTGGTCGAGATCCTTCACGAGCACGTTCTCCTCGCCGGAGTTCGCCACAAGGTTGTTCCTCTGCAGGATCTTGGAGTTGTACTCGGAGATGCCGTTCTCGATCGTCTGGCTGCTCAATCCCATGTTGGCGGGAAGCGGCTGGTTGCGGTTGTCCTCCTTGCCGATGTAGTC